>Ga0082335_1001696_pt1 | contig 44860 bp, 40 predicted proteins | sample Subgrocontami58m_FD_72375 | JGI IMG/M metagenome (GOLD analysis project Ga0082335, IMG submission 72375) | Subsurface groundwater microbial communities from S. Glens Falls, New York, USA - GMW37 contaminated, 5.8 m (SPADES assembly) (version 2) ...
AGCCATTGCGCACCAGGTCACGTATAGTTATTTCTCCCTTGCCCTCTATGGTCTGCGGCCGCGTCTCAAGCGCCACACTATGCTTACCGGTCATGCGCAACTCAAGAGTATCTTCAATTGTGATCACCCGGTCCATATCAGGTATAAAAGACGCCAATATATTAAGTATCGTCGTCTTACCCGAACCTGGGCCGCCGGCGATCAAGATATTGGAACGGCTTTTAACACATTCCTTCAAAAATTGAGCGATCTTCTCATCAATAGTATGACGGGCGATCAGGTCATGGATATCTAACATTTTGTGGTGCGCCTTACGTATGGTAAGTATTGGCCCAAAAGGAGCTACAGGCCTGCGGACTACGTTTAAGCGCGAACCGTCAGGCAAGCGCGCGTCAATGTATGGCTCAAACTCAGTTACGCGCCGCCCTGAAGGAGACAGTATCCTTTCTATATAAAAGAATAGTTGTTCCTCGTCTTCAAATACGACGTCCGTCTTTTGCATCTTTCCTTCTCTTTCAATATACACTTCTTTGGGGCCATTGACCATTATCTCCCAGACAGCCGGGTCAGAAATAAGGCGGCCAATAGGCCCTAATCCGAATATCTCGTTTACGATCTCTTCAATTATAAAAAGCCGGACGCCGTCATCAATTTCGCCGTCCATCTTGGCGCGTACGACAGAATCCAAAGCAACCTCTATCTGGCGCCGGACAGTGCCGTCATCGACCTCATAATCAAGGCCGGTCTTTTTTACCTTCACTAAGACCTTAGACCTGACCTCTTCCTTGATCTGTTGTATCTTTTCTGATCTATCCATAAATTTACCCTATGCATATTTTTGTATGTAAATTACTCCGAAGTCTGCCGAGGAAAATGTCATGCCCGGCTATGCCGGGCTAGAGATTTTCCCGGCGTATAGACAAGGAGTAAACTCTTATTCTTTGCTTTGCTTTAAGCCACGCCGGACTTCTTCTAAAACCTGTTGGCCGGAAATATCTTTTGATAGTTGAGACCTTCTATCTTTAAGTTCCAGTTTATTTTCTTTCAGCCATTTATTACCCAAAGTAATACGCAAAGGAAAACCTAAAAGATCCGCGTCTTTGAACTTGACCCCTGCTCGCTCATCTCTGTCGTCTATCAGGCATTCTATGCCATTCGCTTCTAACATGTTATGTATTTCCAACGCCTTACTTAACAGCCCGTTTTCAGCAACATTCACAGGCACGATAGCGACCTGATATGGAGCTACCTGGACCGGCCATATGATACCGTCCTTATCGTTATTCTGCTCGATTATAGCTGATATCAAACGGCTCACGCCTATGCCGTAACAACCCATCTGAACGATCTGCTGCTTGCCTTCCTCGTCTAAGAATTTAACGCCCAGGGGCTTGGAATATTTCTCTCCGAGTTGAAAGATGTGCCCTATTTCAAGCGTATTGATCTTCTCCATATCCTGCTTACAGTGCGGGCAAGCCTCTATCTGGACCTCTTGAGCGCTCTTGACCTCGCCGCATATCGAACATTTATAAATAACGTCTTCTCCACTCTCGGCAGCCACCATGAATTCATGAGACACATCTCCGCCAATGATCCCAGGATCAGCTTTGACGGAAACAAAATCCAGGCCGCAGCGCTTGAATATCTTTTCATAAGCCAGGCGCATCTTTTCATAGACCTCAGATAGGCCTTTTACATTGCGGTCAAAACTATAAGCATCCTTCATGATGAATTCACAGCTGCGCACTATGCCAAACCTAGGCCTGACCTCATCCCTGAACTTAGTCTGTATCTGATATAAAACAAAGGGCAGGTCCCTGTAAGACTTGACAAAATTCGCCGCGAGATCCGTTACCACCTCTTCGTGAGTGGGGCCTAAACATAGTTTGCGGCCACGGCGATCCGTGAAACGTATCATCGTCTCGCCCAAAAGTTCGTCGCGGCCTGTCTTTTGCCATAACTCAACAGGCTGCAAACTAGGCAAAAGGAGTTCCTGGCAGCCTACGCTATTCATCTCTTCGCGTATAATATTCTCTATTTTTGAAAGTGCCTTTAAGCCCAGAGGCAGATATGAATAAACGCCTGCTACCAGCATACGCACCATGTTGGCGCGCAGCATAAGCCTGTGACTTACACTCTCAGCGCTCTCAGGCGCCTCTTTTAACGTTGAAATAAATGACTTTGATTGAAGCATCCTTAAAATCGCCCTCTACTCTTCCCGGAATATATCCTCGGGTAGATCAATACCGCGCAGCCTAAAAGTAGAATAAAAAGCCGGGACAACCCCGCCTATCCTCCATTGGCCGACAACACTTTTGTGTTCTTCGGAAACACCTTTTATCTCATACGAGAACAAATCCCTTAAAACAACGTCGTCATTATCCATGCCGCCTACTTCAGTAATGTGGGTCATCTTACGCTTGCCGTCGCTTAGCTGCTCCTGCAATACGATGATATCTACGGCATTTGAGATCTGGCGCCTTATAGCCCAAAGCGGTATGGAAGTATTGGATGTAATGATCATTGTCTCTATGCGCGAAATAACATCGCGTGGCGAACTCGCGTGCAATACTGCCAAAGCTCCGTCATGGCCGCTTGAAATAGCCTGGAGCATATCCAGGGCCTCAGCCCCTCTGATCTCTCCTAAAATAATACGGTCAGGCCTCATGCGCAAAGAATTCTTAAATAGGTCCCTTATCTGCACCTCTCCTTTACCTTCAACATTAGACTGCCTGGCCTCTAAAGGAACTACATGCTTCTGTTTCAGGCGCAGTTCAGCGGTATCTTCAATTGTAACGATGCGCTCTCCTTCACCAATATAACTGGATAACACATTAAGTGTTGTCGTCTTGCCTACGCCGGTGGCTCCCGCAAAAATAATATTCAGCTTAGCCTTAATAGCTGCTATTAAAAATTGCGCCATTTTATTGGTCAAGGTATCTCGTTTTATAAGGTCCTCCATGGCCAATATCTCGCGCGAGAATTTTCTTATGGTAACGACCGGCCCCAAAAGTGACAATGGAGGTAAAATGATATTAACGCGCGAACCGTCAGCCAAAGACGCGTCCACATAAGGAGAAGATTCATCCACGCGGCGCTGTGTCGGAGCAAGCAGTTTTTCTATCGTCTGCATAAGATGGCGCTGATTATCAAATCTTATATCTGTCAATAACATAACACCGTTCTTCTCAATATAGACGGTATCAGGTCCGTTTACCATTACCTCCGTGACATTAGGGTCATCAAGCAAAGAGCTTAACGGCCCGAAACCCAGCATCTCATCCATGAGGTCGCTGACGATCTTTTCTTTTTCCTCTGCCGAAAGCGTTGACCTGTCAAAAGAAATAACATGGTCAATGCCTTTATAGATGTCCTTTTTAAGCTTTTCCCTGTCTACCGGGTGCCTGTCTTTTTTCGCGAAAAGATAATCACCGGATATCAGATATTGCCGGACTTTCTCTTTAATATCACTCATAGGTGTTCTCCGTTATCTACAACCCTTTCTTTAAAATGGCAAAAAGTGTTTCTTCGCCCCGGTCCAGGCTGACCGTGCTTATGATCTTACTCTTCTTAAATATAACGCCTTTATGCCTTGAAAAAGCAATGCCTAGATCGGCTTCCCGAGCTTCTCCGGGGCCGTTAACTACGCACCCCATCAAGGCTATTTTGCGATCTTTCAGCTTAGAGCGCTGGGCCCTGGGTAATCTGTCTAACAATTCCTGAAATCTTTGAACCTTCTTTAGAAGGTTCACTTCACATCTGCCGCATGTAGGGCAACATATCAATTCGGGCCCAAAGTCACGCAGCCCCAAACTGTTAAGTAAAAACTTGGCTACCGCGACTTCTTGCCCTGGCTCATCAAGTAAAGATGCTCTTATTGTATCACCAATACCCTTAAATAACAATATCCCTATGCCAACGCTAGACTTAACGATGCCATCCAGCGGCAGGCCTGTAGCTGTCATGCCGACATGCAAAGGAAAGTCACACAAATGTGCCATTTTTTCATACGCGGCTATTGTATCTGTAATATCAGAGCCCTTAAGGGATATGACAATGTCATTAAAGCGCGCCTTTTTAAAGATCTTTAAATAATCCACGACACTTGCTACCAAAGCGCTTGCGCCATCCCTGCCTTTTATCCTAAGAGAACCCGAATTAGCGCCTACACGTATAGGGATGCGCGCGTTTTTTGCGGCATCTATGACGGCCCGGACATGTTGGGCCCTATAGATATTCCCTGGATTTAACCTGATCTTGTCTACGCCTGCTTCCACTGCCAAAAGAGCCAACCTATGGTCAAAGTGAATATCGGCAACAAGAGGTATGTTAATGCTCTTCTTGATATCTTTTATGGCCCTAGCGTCCTTGGGGTCTTCAACTGCGATACGGACTATATCGCATCCCGCCAACTCCAATTTTCTTATTTCCTCAACCGCTCTGGTAACATTACAGGCCCTGACCTTGACCATGGATTGCACGGCAACGGGATATCCTTTGCCTATTCTGACCTTACCTATACTTACAGTACGAGTTTGCCTACGTTTTATCTTTAGCATGTGTCCTATTTAGTAAACAGCGCTATGAACTTATCCCAATAACCATAACGTATAATGTCATTACAAAATATAAAAACGGCAAGGATTATAAGAAAACTTAAACCTATGTTATTTATGACTTCTTCCGTCTTTTGGGACAATGGTTTCTTGCGCAACTTTTCTAAACCGGCAAGCGCTATGTGGCCGCCGTCTAAAATAGGCAGAGGAAGAAGATTGAAAATAGCAAGGCTCATGCTAAGAATGCCAACTACATGCAGAATGGCGGAGAACCCTATCTTAGCTGCGTTTGTAGCAATAAAAAATATGCCCAATGGCCCTGTGACAGACTCCTTGAACGACATAGTGCCCACGACTATGTAAAAGATCGCTGCAAGTGTCGCGGCCGTCATCTCTATCAAACTTTGGGTGCCCTTCAGCAGAGCTTCGCCAATTCCATAACGCACCTTGATGATATCTTCAGAGGGCTTAATACCTATCAATCCTACCTCTACCTGTTTGCCAAAGACGGTCTCTACCTTTTTCATCTGAGGTGTTAATTCCATGTCAAATTCTGTGGTACCCCGCTGGACTTTCAGTTTAAGCGTTTTGCCCTTGGAAGCATGGATCTTTTTGGTGAGGTCCTCCCAATATATGACTTTATCACCATTGACCTCTGTAACCTTATCGCCGACTTTCAGGCTTGCTGCCTGCGCAGGCATACCAGGGACCAACTCGCCTATGCTTGTCGTGAATTTAGGGAACCCCAGGAAATAGACCATCCATAGGCAAAGAAAAGCTAAAATATAATTAAAGAACGGGCCGGCGAATATAATACGCGCCCTATGCCCGGCCGAGCGGCCCAGGAATTCATCGGGCCTCCCCTTAACCTCTTCGTTATTATCGCCTGCCATCTTGATAAAACCGCCAAAAGGTATAGCGCAAAGCATATATTCCGTTTCGCCTACTTTTTTTGAAAATAACTTAGGGCCGAAACCCAGCGAGAATTTTTCAACTCTCACGCCCAAGCGTTTGGCTGATATAAAATGCCCGAGTTCATGGACGAGGATCAACACACTTAGGATAGCAATGAAAATGATCATAGTTCAACGCCCTCTCTTTGCGTAAAATTCAACCAACTGTAAAGCGCGCTTACGCGCGTCCTTATCCGTATCAAAAATAGCGTCCAGCGAGACATCGTGAATAGGAAAATCTTTCCTCTCTATGACTTTTTCGATGACCTTGGGTATGCTCCCGAACGATATCTTATGCCTTAAAAAAGCATCCACAGCCACTTCGTTAGCGGCATTCAAAGCGCACGGCGCCCCACCACCCATACGCGCCGCTTCATAGGCAAACTCAAGGCATGGGAACTTGGACCTATCAGGCTTTGAAAATGACAGGGCTCCCGTTCTTAAAGGGTCCATGCGGAAACGCCCGTTTTGCCAACGCTCTGGATAGGTCATGGCATATTGGATCGGCAGGCGCATGTCAGTTGCCGCCATTTGCGCTAGCATTGAACCATCATGAAATTCTACCATAGAGTGAATAATGGCCTGCCGATGTATCAAGACTTTGATCTTATCTAGCTCTACATCAAAAAGATGCATGGCTTCAATGACTTCAAGCCCTTTATTCATAAGTGTGGCGGAATCAACCGTTATCTTCTTGCCCATCTTCCAGCGCGGATGCGCAAGCACTTTGTTAACAGAGACTTTATCAATGCCTGCCTTGGGATGATCTACCAGCGGGCCTCCGGAAGCGGTCAGATAAATAGTCTCCAGTTCCGCTTTTGAGTTTCCATGCAGGCACTGAAAGATGGCGCTCTGCTCGCTGTCAATAGGTATGATCTGCGCCTTTTTCTTTTTTGCCTCGGCAATGACAATATCTCCGGCGATAACTATGGCTTCCTTATTGGCAAGGGCAATGGTCTTCGCGGCCCTTACCGCGCTAAGAACAGGGAATATGGCTTCACTTCCCACGATAGCTACGAGGACAAGGTCTGCCTCTTTTAAAGAAGCTAACGAACAAACTCCCTCCCTGCCCAATAAGACTTTTACACCCAGGCGGCCTAAAGAACCCAGGCAAGAAGCCGCGGAAACATCTGCTACTGCCACGAACTCAGGCTTGAATTCTTTTACCTGGGCTTTTAATCTTTTGGTGTTGGAATTAACGCAAAGCCCCAAGACATGGAACCTGTCCTTAAATTGCCGGACAATATCCAGGGCGTTCTCACCTATAGAACCGCTTGAACCCAAGATCACTATGTTTTTTTTCTTCATCGCCTAAAAACTCGTTCCGCTTGAAAAAGCCCGGCTGAGATAAAAATTCATAAAAAAATAAAATGCCGGAGCTGTAAATAACAAACTATCTATCACGTCTAATACACCACCCATTCCAGGGAACATGAAGCTGGAATCTTTGGCCGCGCAGTCCCTCTTTATCAATGACTCCGACAGATCGCCCAATAAGCCAAGGACACTTAAAGAAAAACCTATTAATATCATGTTCAACCACGAAAAAATAGGCAGGTCAGGCAAAAATAATGATTTGCTGACCAACGCCGCAAACACGCCGAATATTATGCCCCCTATGGTACCCTCTATTGTCTTTTTAGGGCTGATACGCGGGATAAGAGAACGACGGCCCCATTTAATGCCCACAAGAAAAGCTCCGATATCAGCTCCCTTGGTCACAAGCAATAGGCACCCTACAAAAGCCACGCCATGCGGCAGCATCCTGAGTTTTATCATAAAACTGAAGAACCACGAGATGTAAAGTATGCCAAACATCGTAGTAGATATGCCTACTACAGCATTCGTGCTGTCGCGCCTTGAGAACTGAAGGATAAAAAGTGTCACGAGCGCTAAGCTTAAAAATAACAGTTCCCATCCCTTGGTCAACTCAAAACGAGAATACACTGAAAGCGGTATGATAATGCCGATTATAGTGCCGAAATATTTATACATGGGGATGCCCTTTTTCTCTATGAGGCTAAAAAACTCATAAAGTCCCAGAGATATGAGCACGACCACAGATAACACGAACAAGCCTTCGAAAAAAACAGCTATAAGAGAAAAAGCGGCCAGAATGATCGCAGACAAGGTCCTGCGGCTGATCATTGAGCGCCTCCGAAACGCCTGCATCGTTTTTGGTAATCTTCAATAGCGCGCATAAGTTCTCTTTTATTAAAATCCGGCCATAGTTTTTTTGTCACGTAAAACTCGGTATAAGCCAACTGCCAGAGCAGGAAATTACTGACGCGCATCTCGCCGCTAGTCCTGATAAGAAGATCCGGGTCAGGGGCGTCTTTTGTATAAAGATAAGTCTTAAATAATTCCTCTGTTATCGCATCGCAAGCTATAGCGCCGTCTTTAACATCCTGCGATATTTTTTTTACAGCGTCTAGGATCTCAATGCGCGAACCATAATTAAAAGCCAGCCCAAACACGAGCCTGTGATTATTACGCGTCAATTCTTCCGTCCTGTGTATACACTTCTGCAAAGACTCTGTTAATATCTCAGGCCGGCCTATGTGCTTTAGCCTTATATCGTTCTTGAGCATATAGGGTAGTTCGCGCGCTATGATCTTCTCGCACATATCCATTAAAAAATCTATCTCGGGCCTAGGCCTTTTCCAGTTCTCCGTAGAAAAAGCATAGACTGTCAGGAATCTTACGCCTAATTCTAAAGAGGCCTTGATAATATCTTTCAAAACGTCCATGCCGCGACGATGGCCTTCACTGCGGGAAAGGCCTCTTCTTTTCGCCCAACGGCCGTTTCCATCCATGATAATAGCTATATGCTTAGGTATCTTTTTTTTATTTAACATAATTTTTAAAATAAATCCGCCATACGGTTTGGCGGATACGACGCGTGCGTCGTGCGTTTCAAAAAAGAGCTTATTGATGTACGCGGTAATCTATTTCCGGAAAGATATTGTCTTTATATTCCAATTCCTTCAAGAATTCTTCGTCAATATTATCGGATGTAATGTCTTCGGAAAGCTTAAAGAACCTTAATAAATGATCTTTGGTCCTGCGCTGGGCATAAGAGACATGTGTTCCGGTAGCTACGATAAACGCCCAATCTGAACTTTGAGCAAGCAATAACTCACGCAGCGCCTGATTCAACGCCCTCTTCTTTAACCCGTTTACGCCAGGATTCTGTTTTGCCAAACTCGTCATAACGTTTGAAGCTTTATGCAGGTGCCTATAGATCCAATCGTTAGATCCCTGAAGCCATACTTCGGAATAACCCTTATATCCCCAACTAGACATTGAAGGTGTAAGGACCTGATTTCTCGGATTCTCGGCCAAATATTCTGAAGGAGTCACCATCTTGATCGTCTTCTGATCATAGGTTATTTTTCTAATAAGGAACTCAAGCCACATAGGCCCTTCAAACCACCAGTGGCCATAGAGCTCAGCGTCATAAGGAGATACGATGATAGGCTTTCTACCCAGCGCGTCATAGAGATATTCTACCTGCTTTTCCCTGTTAAACATGAAATTCGCAGCGTGTGAAGCGGCTTTTTCACGCGCCATGTGAGGCTCGTAAGGCATCTTTTCATCAGAGGTCCCGGTAATACGAAAATACTTTATGCCAGTATTTATCCTGACTCCGTCCGGGAGGATATAGGGCTTAATGTATTCGTATTCAAGGTCAAAACCTATATCACGGTAGAACTCGCGGTAATAATAGTCGCCGGGGTAGCCTTCTACACTTGACCAGACCTGTTTTGAAGACTCCGTATCCCTTCCGAAAGCAGCGACCCCTGATTTACAATAAACCGGGGCAAATACGCCGTATTTGGGGCGCGGCGTGCCATGCAAGATACCATGAGAATCCACGAAGAAAAATTTTATACCGTTCTCTTTTAATATCTCATCGTCTCCTGGATTATAACCGCACTCGGGCAACCAGATACCCCTTGGCTTACGTCCGAAGTTTTTCTCGTAATTCGCGACCGCTACTCTTACCTGCGCGCGCACCGAAGGTTTGGCTACATCCATCAAAGGAAAAAAGCCATGAGTCGCCCCACAAGTGATGATCTCTAAATTGCCCGAATCCTGAAAACGCTTAAAAGCAGAAACAAGATTGCGATGATACCTTTCAAAGAGCTCTCGCGCGTTAATGAACATGTTCAAATACATTACGGCTAGATCCTGAAACCCATGCATCCACCGCGTCCTATCCACTTCTTTATGGGCGAGCTCTATCAATTTGTTGAGATGCCTCAAATAACGTTGCTGCAAGAGATCATCCGTTAGCATGGAGGAAAGAGTGGGGGTGACTGACATGGTCATGCGGAAATTTATCTTATCCTGGCTCAATCGTTCGAACATCGCTATAAGAGGAATATAGGTCTCTGTTATAGCCTCATAGAGCCAGTCTTCTTCCAAAAAATCTTCATGCTCCGGATGCCGCACATAAGGAAGATGTCCGTGCAACACCATGCATAAATATCCCTTGATCATTGTATTTTAGGGGTTTCGCGTTGTTTTTCTAGTAATAATGGGAGTGATCGTGCGCGTCTCATCTATATGGGCCGACTTTGCAACAACAGGTATAACTTGTTTTCCGTCAGGTAAAGCAAAACGCAACGTGAAAGTACCGTCTTTTCTTAACTTAATGTCTTTGCCCTGCACAGTAACACGCGCGTCTGCCTCGGTTGCGCCATAGACTATCAATTCCGCGTCCACGACAAGCCAGAAAGCGCCTTTTCCTTTGGCCTTCTTTACAGGCGAACTGACCATAGAAGCTATTCCCTTAGATGTAATATCTTTTTTAAGCCTCTCCTGCCATAGCTTACCTACCGGGCTTGAAACATTAGGGCCCAGGCCTACGGACATGCCATAAAGGCGCCTGAATTCATCGTCAGGTATCATCCACTCTTCATCCGTGACCCAAGAAGGCCCGTCAAGAGGAAGTGCTATGGTATTAGAGCGCACAACAGTGATAAAACGGCCATCCGGTAAAATGATACCCAGGTCCACGCACCATGACGTCCCCGGAGAACCAAAATTCAAATACCAGTTCCTTGCGTCAAAATCAATGCTTGTATCAAAAAAGCGATGCGCGTTTGCGCCATCAAAATTAATACAACTTACGTCATAAGAACGCAAGACCCAGCGGGCTCTGTCAAAAACACCGCCCAACTCGTTCTTTAATCTATTTATAGTGCCTGAGGCTACGTCCCAATATGAATGCGCCCACCAAGGGTCACGTATCTGCAGGACCACGACATCTTCATCGTAGCGCGCAGGTATCTGGCGCTGCTCTAATTCTTCTATAGCTGATCTCTTATAAGTCGGTTCGGAAGTGCTTGCGTAGCCTGTATAATATTTTGCTTGTTCAGCCTTCATGTCGTGGATAAGTATCTCTTGCTTAGTGGCGGCTGGAACCGCGGCTGTCTTACGACGTGGCCGCTTTGCGGCTTTTTTACTGACAGGTAGTTTCTTGACGAGCTGTTTCTTTTTGGGCTTGATCTTTGTAGCCTTAGGTTTTTTAGCCGCCTTCTTCATCAGACACCCCCCGCTTCGCTCGTGTTTTGAGACTCTACCTTAAGTGCAGCTCTTTGGCTCTGTTCACGCGCGAGATCCTCTTTTAATTGAGCTATCACTTTCTTACTCTTCAATACTTCCGACTTAAGCATCTTGGCTTCGGCCAGAAGTGACGCTTGGCCGTTTTGAAGCCTCATTACCTTTTCTTCAAAATCAAGCCTCTGGGCCATCTCGTCCCGGAAATTCCTTTTAAACTTCCTTAGATCCGCGGTCGCCTTGACCAGCGACGACAAAACAAGAATGATAACTAATACAAAAAATATATAGGCCTTATTGGAATAAAGGACCTTTGCCCGCATTTACTTTAAGTTCTCTTTTGGTTCCAACATCCCGGTGTCAGCCTTTTTTGGCGTGAACTCAACTGTATCCTTAGGAACTTTTTTTAACTCAGGCAAAATGACTATCTCTACCCTGCGGTTCTTATTGCGGCCTTCCGGAGTCTCGTTAGAGGCAACAGGCCTATACTCGCCGTAACCTATAGCTGCCACCTTCTCAGGCAATACGCCTTTTTCAAGCAAGTAATGAAGCACGCTGGTAGAGCGCGCGGTTGAAAGCTCCCAATTAGTCTTCCATCCTGAATACTTTATGGGTTCGTTATCTGTGTGGCCTTCAACCCCTACGTTAAGATCAGCGGCTTTTGCTGTTATAACCGAAGCCACTTTATCAAGCGCTGGGAAAGCCTCAGACTTTATCTTAGCCTTGCCGGAATCAAATAGCACCTCGTCTAAAAATGTGATCACAAGGCCCCTGTCTTCCATGCTAAGGCTTACGCCCTCAATACCTTTAAGTTTATTTTCCAGCTCGGCTTTTATCCCGGCAAGCCTGTCTACTTCTTCTTCCAGGGATTGTATCCTCTCAATGTCAGACTTGCGCCCCTTTTGAAATATGATGGTGCACCCAGTCAAATTCAATAATAGTATACCGGCCGTCAACCCTATTGCCAGGGTCAAAAATCTCTTACTGAACATGTTATCCTCCTGTAGTTTAGAGTGTTTTTACAATAACACAGCAAAAATCATTCGTCAAGCCAAACTTCCTGTATTACCTGAATAGGGTCTCATCGCGGCCGGAACCAACAGAAACAATACCGACTGGAGCTTCGCAGAGTTCTTCGATCGCTGAAATATAATGGCGTGCTTGTTTTGGTAAATTTTTGTAACTTCTTATCTTACTAGTAGTTATTTTCCAGCCGGGAAACTCTTTATAGACCGGCTTAGCATTCTGCATGACTTCAAGGTCATTTGGGAAATAGCTAAATGTCTTACCTTTATACTTATAGGCTACGCATACCTTCAAACTCTCCATTTGGTCTAAGACATCGAGCTTCATAACTGCCATGGAATCCACGCCATTTATCATAACGGCATGGCGGACCAACACCGCGTCAAACCAACCGCACCTTCGCGGCCTGCCGGTCGTTGCGCCGAATTCGTGCCCCATGGAACGGATATATTCGTCAAGCGCTTTAGGGCACTCTGTCATAAAAGGGCCCTCGCCTACTCTTGTTGTATAGGCCTTAACAACACCCACCACCTTGTTTATCTTTGTAGGTGCCACACCTGTGCCTGTGCAAGCACCAGCGGATATCGTGCTAGAAGAAGTCACGAATGGATAAGTGCCAAAATCAATGTCAAGAAAAGTGCCCTGGGCCCCTTCAAAAAGGATCGGCGCATTTTTTTTAACGGCGTCATTTAATAAAATAACGGTATCGCATATGCAATCTTTGAGTTTACGCCCATAAGCCGAATAAAGATCATAAAGGTCGTTAAATTTAAAACCCGGGTGATGATAGACTTTTTTGAATATCTCGTTCTTTTCTTTCAGGTTATCTTTTAATTTATCTTCAAAGAGGCGGGGATTAAGAAGGTCTCCCATCCTTATGCCGCAGCGCGATGCCTTATCTGAATAACAAGGGCCTATGCCGCGCCCGGTAGTCCCGATCTTGTTGGCGCGTTTTGTTTCCCTGCAAGTATCCAATATCCTATGATAAGGAAATATGACGTGTGCCTGCTCTGATATCTTTATGCGCCCATCAACGGAGAAACCGCGTTTACGGATAGAGTTCATCTCGTCAAGGAGCACTGCCGGGTCAACAACGACGCCGTTACCTATGACGCAGATCTTATTCTTATGCAGGATACCCGATGGCAAAAGATGAAAAACAAAAGAAGCTCCGTTGACAACAACCGTATGCCCGGCGTTATTGCCTCCCTGGTAGCGCACGATATACTGCGCTTCGGCAGACAAGATATCAATGACCTTGCCCTTGCCTTCATCTCCCCATTGTAATCCTATTAATACAGTATTCATGGCGCCATTGTGAATATCTTGCGCGCGATGTCAGGATGTTGAGCCACAAATTTCAGCTCGTCCTGGACCAAAGGCTTTTGATTATGCACGTTTGCGTAACGCACGAGCTCAAGCACACGCGCTGCTTGGGCATCATCTTCAAAAACAACTTCCATCTTATCATAGACGTTCCTGAAACCTTTAATGCCTGAATATTCGCCTGCGGTGATCTGCCTGCCGGTATCTATTACTTCCGGCTCTCCGCGGCCTAATTCTTCATAATCGTAAAGTTCGTAATTGCGCCTGTCTTTTAAAGCTCCATCGGCGTGTATGCCTGATTCATGGGCAAACGCGTTAGCGCCGATACCCGGCTGATTAATAGGTATGGGCACGCCAAAGGCGTAAGAGGCGTATTTGCATATCCTCCATGCCATCTTTAGATTTATCCGTTCATCAAGCTGATACTCATCCTTGAAACCAAACCCGAATTTGATAGCCAAGATGCAGCTTACAAGGTCGGCATTTCCGGCGCGTTCACCCATTCCGTTAACACAGGTGTTAATATAAGCATCTACGCCCGCGTCAACAGCCGCCTTAGCGCCCAAAACTGAATTAGCAACTACCATGCCAAGATCATTGTGGCAATGGATCTCAATGGGCAGCTGCACCGCCAGCGCCAACTTCTTTATCCTCTCATAGATGGTATACGGGCTGTCGCATCCAAGAGTATCGCAATATCTAATGCGGTCAGCGCCGGCAGACTTTGCGGCCTGCGCGAATTCTATCAGGTAATCTATGTTCGTGCGGGAGGCGTCTTCGGCGTTTACTCCTACGGCCTCAGCTCCTGATTGCTTGGCAAGTGTGGCTGCCTGTATCATCTCTTTTATAACAGCTTTGTGATCAAGTTTGCCCTTGAACTTGTTTACGATCATCTGGTCTGACGTAGAAATAGATAGATTAAGGTATTTTATATCAGGCACGTTCTTAAACGTAGTCTCTACGTCTTCTCTCGTAGCCCTCAGCCAGCCGCTTAAGCGGATAGGCGAAAGAACACCCATCTTTGAGAGCTCCAGATTAGCGTTGAGATAATTGAGCTCATGCCTTGTGACCGGAAAACCGAATTCAGATTGAGCGACACCCATCTGATTAAGAAAAATATTTATGAGCGTCTTCTGCAATTTAGACAGGCAGATGCGGGACGTCTGCACGCCGTCTCTGTTTGTCACATCAAGAATATAGATCTTAGCCTGTTTGCCTGTGTTCATAACTGACCTCTCTGTTTTTCTTCGCCTATGACGGCCTTCTCAAACCCTTCTAACTTGGGAACATTGCGTATGCCTAATATTTCTTTATTATCTACGATAATGGTAGGCCCGGAAGCGACTTCAAGTTCCTCTGTTAACTTGATCCTTTTAAGCAGAGCCTTGCGGCCGGCATCAGAGAATACGCATTCTTTGATGCGCGCGGCATCTATTTTTTCCGAGGCCGCGCAAGCATCCCACCAGCTTGATTGCGCCTGCGTTGAGCGACACAACAGATAATCGTAAGTTTTTTTCGGGAATAATTCATCTATGCAGGCGAGCCTGGAAAACTCTTCTATTTCAGAGACCCCGCCTTTGGACATTAGCTCTCCATTTTCATCTCGCACGGCGATAAAATTAAGATAGATGCTATGATCTTTGTGTTTTTCACCAAACGCCTTAAGTAAACTGAATAGGTCAAAAAGCCCGGAGTTATTAAAGGAAAAAAAGACGTCTAGCCTTTTGGGTACGCGCTTTCCTGCAATGATATATGATACGCCCGAGTTGGAAGGCTTCAAAAGATAAGACGCCTTGCCCTTTTGCAACGCGCCGGCCAACACAGAAAAATTTGGCGACTTTTCGATATCTCTGCCGAAGACATACGCGGGTAACATGGTCAATTTGAATTCCGCTATGATATCTTTAGCTTTTGCGTCGTCTTCGCTTATCTCTTCAACCTTTAACAGCCCTAAGCTGCCCTTCAGGCTGTTTATTACTTCCTCCGCGTGGCAGCTACGGCATGACCTGGGGCGCACGACAGTAAGCGACACCTCTTTAGGGTTCAAATATACGCATCGCGATCGTTTCGTTGATCCATCCTCACACTTAGAGATGAACCCCGTATTTTTTACACAATCACCGTCGGCAAAACATTCCGGTAATAAAGACGCCACAGGCTCGTCTGACGGAATATCTTTGCCCATGGCGACGTTTTCTAAGTCTCTCTTTATTATTTTTTTACCCGATGTCTCTAAGGTTAAAACTCCTATCGACTTTGCCTGCCACCATGTAGAAAGATAGATAGCGCCCTCGACCTCTGTGAGATTAACTGAACCATAAGACTGCGCGCCATTGATCACTACGTCAATACCTTTGACATTCCTTAATAACTCCTGGTCTTCGGCAGGTTGCAAAGAACTTAAAAGGACAATAATAGAAACTCCCTGCTTTTTTAATTCCGAGACCAGTTGCTCCAGAACGCTTATTGGCGCCTTCCATTCGGCTAATCCGCGCGAAACAACCGAAATATCAGTCAGCCCCAAGATACCTACCTTAACACTGCCAACAGACTTGATGATATATGGCCTGGCGACTCCTTCTGTATTAGAAGAAACAAAAGGCATATCCTTATAACTTTTAAGGAATTCCGCCCCAAAGACACTCTCCTGCCCTGAGACAAGCAACGCGTCATAGCCCATAGACGTTAAACTCTGCAGATAAGCCTCGGTCCTGCGCTTGTCTGATTCATAATTTTGGGAATACTGGTCTTGCCTGCCCGACGCCATACTACTACCGGCCTCAACTACCAAGACGTTGGATGAAGTGACACCTGCAACCGCGCCGGTGGCGCGCAATTTTTTGATCAACGTAGCACGCCTGGCTACACCGCCATTAGGCGCCATAGGACACGAACATGGATAAAGCATGGCATACGCCTGCCCGGAGAAGACTATTTTTATCTCCTCGGCATAACTGCTGGCACAGGAAACAATAGCCATCGCCAAACACGCGCAAAAAACCCTTAAGTTCTTCATATTTATAATTGTACTGTTTTAACTGACAATACGTGTTGCAGGGCCTTGACCTTCTCAAGTACCTGCGGGGAAACACAAGCATCTACGTTTAATACCGTAAGCGCCTGGCCGCCCTGTTTATCGCGGCCGAAAGACATAGCTGCGATATTGATATTATGCTCTCCCATAACCCGTCCGACATTACCTATAATACCGGGCTTATCCCAGTTGTGCATAAGGACCATGCATCCTACGGGTATGGCCTCGACGAAAAACTCGTCTATTTTAACAAGCCTTGGCTCGCTCTTAGTAAATAATGTGCCTGCTATCCTATGGGTCTCCTTATGCGTCTTGACTTCCAAAGAGATAAGGTTGACAAACTCAGCTACCTGGGTATCCTTCATCTCTGTCACGCGTATGCCGCGATCTTTTGCAAGCGCGCGCGCGTTGATAAAATTAACCGTATCCTGAAGCACGGGAGTCAGCAATCCCTTTAAGAGCGCCATTGTCAGAGGAGCAGTATCGTTCTTAGCTATGTCTCCTGTATAAGTTATCTTGACGTCATTTAAAGCGCCTTCTGATATTTGGGACGTAAAACTTCCGAGCCTTTCGCAAAGATTGATATACGGCTGTAATACGTGATACGCCTCAGGGTCAACTGAAGGATAATTAGCTGCATTGCGTATGCCCTTACCCAATAATGCGTCGCTGATCTGATGAGCGACCTCAATAGCCACGTTTATCTGGGCTTCCTCGGTTGAGGCGCCTAAATGCGGCGTTAACACGACGTTGCTGAACTTGGACAACTTAAAGTCCTTTGGCGGCTCCTCTACATAGACATCGAGCGCGGCGCCCGCCACCTTTCCTGATTCAAGAGCGCGTGCTAAAGCCGCTTCATCAATAATACCGCCTCTGGCGCAATTAATAACGCGCGCGCCCGGCTTCATCATCTCAAATTGTTTATCGTTTATCATGCCTGTAGTCTCTTCTGTAAGCGGCACATGCACGGTAATAAAATCCGCGGTCTTGTAAAGCTCATCAAGCTTCATCAGTTCAACGCCCAGCTGATCAGCCACATCTTTTGATAAGAACGGGTCGTATGCTTTGACCCTCATACCAAAAGACAGGCACCGTTTTGCCACCTCTATGCCGATACGCCCCAGGCCTATAATGCCAATGGTCTTGTTATAAAGCTCCACACCCATAAAATCTTTTCTGCGCCACTCGTTCTTTTTCATCGATGAGTCTGCCTGCGGAATAGAGCGCGAAAGCGACAATATCATACTCATCGTGTGTTCCGCCGTAGATATTGTATTGCCTCCGGGCGTATTCATGACGATGATACCCTTGGCCGTCGCGGCTTTCAGGTCAACATTGTCTAAACCCACGCCTGCGCGTCCTATGATCTTCAATTTCGCGCCGGCATCAATGACCTCCTGGGTAACTTTAGTAGCACTCCGCACTACGAGCGCGTCGTAATCGCCGACAATGGCCTTAAGGTCCGGAGTTTTCAAACCGACCTTTACATCTACGATAAAATCCTTAGAGCTCTTTAATATATTTATCCCTTCTTCAGCTAAAGAATCCGCCACCAAGATCTTGAACATTGGAATCTCCGTGTTGTTAAAGCTCGATTATTTTAACAAGACTTCCTGCGCTGCCTTAAGGCCGGCGCCAAGCGCGAAACTATATCCCATTTTCTTTAATACCTTTTCCAAACATGAAATACCAAGAATGATATCAAATTCGCTCATATAACCCATATGGGCTACTCTTATCAGTTTGCCTTTCATCTCACCCTGGCCGCCGGCTATCGTGACGCCATACTCGTCGCGCATGGACTTGACAAGCTTCTCTCCATCTATGCCGCTTGGCACTCTTACCGCTGTAACGCCATCAGATGCGGCAGTCGGCGAAAAAAGTTCAAGGCCCAACGCGGACATAGCAGCGCGTGTAGCGTCAGCCAATTTCTTATGGCGAGCAAAAACATTTTCCAAACCTTCAGCCTTCATCATCTTTAGGGCCTCATTTAAAGCTATAACAAGGCCTATTGCCGGCGTAAAAGGAGTATCTGTCTTATCATGCGCCTTTTTCGCGGCCTTAAGATCAAGGTAATATTTAGGACACTTTGATTCCTCTACAAATTTCCATGCCTTCTTGCTGACTGAGATAAACCCGAGCCCGGGAGGAAGCATAAAACCCTTTTGAGAACCGCAGACCACGACGTCAACGCTCCATGCATCCATCTGAAGGTCAACTGCGCCAAGGCCGCTTATCGCGTCAACTACCAAAACAGCTTGTGTATCTTTTAATACCTGGCCAAAACCCTTTATGTCAAACGTAACGCCCGTAGATGTTTCACAGAGCGTCGTAAATACAGCCTTGATGGCCGGCTCTTTGTCCAGATGCTCTTTTAAAACAGCCGGGTCTAAAGCTTTTCCCCACTCCACGTCAATGACCATAGGTTTGATACCATAGGCTTCGCAAAGTTCTGTCCAGCGTTCTCCGAACTTACCGCCCTGCACTACCAGCGCCTTATCCCCCCATGAAAGAAGGTTCACTACAGCAGCTTCCATAGCGCCCGTGCCGGAAGAAGTTAAGATAAAAACGTCATTTTTCGTCTGAAAAATATGTTTCAATCCCTCAGCGACCTCTTTTAAAACGAGCTGAAATTGAGGCGTACGGTGATGGATAATAGGCCTGGATAACGCTTCGCATATTTCCGGTGGCAATGGTGTCGGCCCCGGCGTCAATAAATAATTCTTCTTCATGGAAAACCTCCTTGCGTAATGACGCAACACTGGCCCAATTCCTTATAAGGGCCAGGTGTTAATTAGCGCCGGGTGTCATTATTTATATCTTCTTTATTTCCTTAGCGGCGATGACCTCATCAATAAGGCCATAAGCCTTTGCCTCTTCTGCCGACATAAAATAATCCCTGTCGGAATCCTTCTTTATCTTTTCAATAGGCTGGCCGGTATGCTTGACTAAAACGTGTTCTAGCGCGTCGCGCAACCTTAAGATCTCTTTAGCCTGTATGGAAATATCCGATGCCGCACCCTGAACGCCGCCCCACGGCTGATGGATCATTATCCTGGAATTCGGTAAAGCATATCTCTTTCCCTTGGTACCCGCGGAAAGAAGCAAAGCGCCCATACTCGTAGCCTGGCCAACGCAATAGGTGGCCACATCGCATTTGACGAATTGCATTGTATCGTATATTGCCAGGCCGCTGGTCACTGACCCGCCCGGCGTATTAATATAGACGCTGATATCTTTACCCACCTCTTCCATCTGCAGGAACAATAACTGCGCAATAACGAGGTTTGCGATATTATCGTCAATAGGCGTGCCTACAAAGATTATCCTGTCTTTTAAAAGGCGCGAATAAATATCATAAGCCCTCTCGCCTCTGCTTGACTGCTCTATTACCATAGGAACCAGAACTTGTCCGTTCGACATATCACCCTCCTTGTGTAGAAAACACAACACTGGCCCAATTCCTTATAAGGGCCAGGTGTTAATTAGCGCCGGGGCGTTTAAACCCATTCTGCCTCAGCAAACAGCAATTCAATGACTTGATTTATCATATGATCGTCAATCTTTATATTCTCAAGTTTGGCGATCGTCTCTAAGACCAAAAAGACCTTCACCTGCTCCTGGGCTTCTGTCTTGAACTTAGGCCCAAATTCTTTTATGCGTTCTTTGATACGGTCTTCGGGAAGGCCGTATTCGGCCATCTGGTGCTGGGCCTGATGTTCAAGCTCATGCAGCCTCTTCTCGACGAGTGATGCCGGTACCGTAAAAGACGCGTTCTTAACAAGCTGGTCTATCAATTCTTTTTCCAACTTTGCCCTAGAGTCGTTCTCTTTTTTCAAAAATAGCTGCTTATTAAGGCAGTCAAAAAACTCTTCTTTTGTCTTGTATCCTAGGCCGCGGGCAAGGCGTTCATCGCTGATATCGGCTGGCCGCGCCTGTTTCAACTGTTTGACATACTCTTCTACTTCGCTGTTCTCTATCTTTACTTCGCTTTTATTCAACTTTAATCCTTTATACTGTTTTATCTTGATCTCAGGCCTGACCTCTACATTCGCCTTATAGGTCAGGATATCACCTTCCAACTTTACTTCGCTTATCTCTGGCATATCTATCACATCAACATTCTCGTTTTTGATGCTTTCCTGATAAGAATCAGAGATAAGGCCTTTTATCGCCTCCTCGCGCGCTGTCTGAGAATGATACTGCTCAAGCACATTCCGAGGGGCCTTGCCCGGCCTGTATCCAGGGATCTTTGCCTCCTGGGCTATTTTTTCATAGACGTCGTCGATCTTCTTTTTGACCGTTTCCTTAGGGACTTCAATATCGAGAATGACTTTGTTATCGCTGGATTTTGCTACTGTTACTTTCATGGTATTTTCTCCTTGTAAAGTTAGGCCTTTCGCTTATTTGGTATTGCGAAAGCCTGACCCTTTCTGGGTCACATTCTAAATTTGTCGCCTAAATAAAGCTCCCTGGCTTTTTCGTTATTTATAAGGTCAGACGCGGAACCGGCGATCAGGATCTTTCCCTGAGCGATCAAATAAGCGCGGTCTGTTATAGAAAGCGTCTCGCGCACGTTATGGTCAGTCAATAAAACACCAAGCCCTTTTTCCTTAAGGTCGCGGATGATCTGTTGGGCGTCGGCTACGACGATAGGGTCAATGCCCGAGAACGGCTCATCCAAAAGTATGAAAGAAGGATTCGTCACCAAGGCGCGCGTGATCTCAAGGCGGCGGCGTTCACCTCCTGATAACGTATAAGCCTTGTGCTTCCTTAAAGGAGCGATCTTGAGTTCTTCCAAAAGATTATTAAGCCTTTTTCTGCGCTCGCGAAAAGAAATAGGCAATGTCTCTAATACCGCCATGATATTTTCTTCAACAGTGAGCTTACGAAAGACCGAACTCTCTTGCGCCAGATATCCTATGCCATAGCTCGACCTTTGATGAATAGGCATGCGTGTTATATCATTATTATCAAAGACTATCTTGCCCTGTTCGGGCGCTATAATGCCGACGATCATATAGAACGTCGTAGTCTTGCCTGCGCCGTTAGGGCCCAAGAGGCCTACGATCTCGCCGCGCTTCACCTGAAGGTCGACCTCGTCTACGACCCTGCGATTGTGATAGCTTTTAACCAATCCTTTGGCCTCAAGGAGAAACATTAAACTCCCCTTCTGCGCCTTCGGTGAACATCACAAGCTTAGGCCTGCCGGTCAATAAAAGCCTTTTATCGGACGCCGTAAATACTGCGCCGTCGCTATAAGATATATTATCACCGCGGACTATCTTGACGTTGCCTACCGCTTCCATCTTATCTATCTGTTTGGTGGCCGAGCTGAAAGTAATGGTCATCTTGTCGGCTATCATCGTGCCCTGGTCGCCATCGCTCTCCACCTTTACATTATCCTGAAAAATAGCGTATTGCTTGTCATAGCTCATCTCCATGGGACCGTCGCACGTGATCACCATTTTACCCTTGCCGAATCCCAAACCATCTGCCGGCTTCTGGGCCTTTTTCTGCTCATCAATGGTTACAACTACGTCTTTCTCAAATTTGGCTATCTTAAGATCTGGCTTGGCTTCAATACCCTTGCCTTGGGCCGTCATATTCCCCTTGGTAATATTCACCTTATCGTCTGTCGTGATAGTCTGGTCTTTCTGAGACCAATCAAGCGTCTCTGTGGTAAGCTCAGTTCCTGTCGCGGTCACGGCCTTAACGTTATCCTTAAGATACACGACACCTGTGTCTTTATCAAAACGGCCATGGTCGGCGGTCAGCACCATGTTCTCTTTATCGCCGTATAGATGAGCGGTGATATCGGATATCTTGATGTCTTTACCCTCCATGTCCATGGAAGCGCCCTGGACTTCCCACGTCTTTTGCCCCGTCGCGCCGTAGCCGGCTAAATTAAAATCCAGCATCTGTTGCGGTTCACTCGACGAAGAAAGGCCGCCTGTGTCCGCGGGAGCCGCAGGCATTGCAAAACAAGGCAAAGCAAGAAATACCAGAAACGCTAAAACTGTCTTTTTCATATTTTTCAAGGATTATGGAAGGCTAGAGTTTATTATTATTGACTATTACAGGTAAGTTGTCAACTATATATCTCCAGCGCCTTTTTCCAGAGGCCTTTGGATTTTAGGATCAATTCGGCGACTTCCCTGACAGCACCGCGGCCGCCTTTTTGCTTTGTAACATAAAGTGCGGCTTTCTTTATCTCCTTACGGGCGTTACGCGTGGCAACCGGGAACCCGGCTTTTCGCATAACTCCCCAGTCCACAAAATCATCACCAACAAAACAGATATCTTCGTTTCGCAGGCCATACTTTTTACATATACTTTCGTAGGCTTTGGTCTTAGGAAGGATACCCTGGTAGACCGCCTCCACATGCATGTCTCTAGCGCGCGGCTTTATAGACTTTGAGCCCTTGGCCGTTATAAGGATGGTCTTTATCCCCATCCTGCTCAGAAGATAGACCCCCAGCCCGTCGTGCACATCGTAAAATTTAGAGTCCTCGCCCTTGCTGTCATACGCGATGCGGCCATCAGTGAGCACGCCGTCAACATCCAAAAGAAGGAATTTTACTTTCTTGATCTTGCTTATAAGTTTTTTTGTCATACTAGGCCGGCCTTCAGGAGGTCCTGAACATCCAGCATGCCGATAGGCCTAAGTTTGGCGTCTACTACAGGCAATTCATCAATGCGTTTTTCTTTTAATATCCTTAAAGCCTCACTCGCTAAACGATCCTTGGAAATAGTAATAGGGCTCTTTGTCATGACGTCTTTGACATTTTTTAAAGCAAGATTGGCGTCGCTCTTTAAGTGCCTTCGCAGATCGCCGTCAGTAAATATTCCGCTCAACTTGCCCTTTTTATTTACAACGCTCGCAGCTCCAGCGCGGGCATGGGTTATCTCAAGCAGGACATCTTTGACCAGAACAGATTCTTTGACGACCGGGTTAGCCTTGCCTTTACGCATAATATCATCCACTTTTAGAAGCAATCTTTTCCCCAGAGAACCTCCTGGATGATAAAACGCGAAATTCTCTTCCTTAAAACCCTTTTTCTTTAAAAGGCATACCGCTATGGCATCGCCCATTGCAAGTGTCACTGTCGTTGAAGCAGTAGGCGCTAATCCCAGAGGGCACGCCTCTTTCTTTACGGAAACGTCTAGAACTACATCACTGTATTTGGCAAGCGTTGAGCGTGTATTGCCGGTAAGCGCTATAAGTTTTGCGCCTATCTTTTTTATCAAAGGCAGGAACCTTACGACCTCCTCGGTCTCTCCGCTGTTGGATATAGCTAAGATCACATCGTCTTTAGCCACCCGGCCTAAGTCTCCGTGAATAGCTTCGGCGGAATGGAGGAACATGCTCGGCGTGCCGGTGGAAGAAAGTGTGGCTGAGATCTTCTCGCCTATGATGCCGCCCTTGCCCATACCGGTCACGATAACTTTGCCCCGGCATTTAGCGAGAAGCTCAATAGCCGAATTAAACTCACTACCCAATCTCTTTGACAATATTTGTATTGCCTGGGCTTCTATCTTTAAGACTTTTTTAGCTTGTTCAATATGCATTTTTACCTTATCTTATTTTTTAAAACGACCCTGTCTAAGGCCAAAACCGATGATAAAAGCTTTTCTAAACCATCCAGAGATATCATATTCGGCCCGTCGCATAAAGCTGCCTGCGGTTTCTCGTGGACTTCAAGGAACAACCCGTCGCAGCCGAACGCGACCGCGGCGCGCGATAACGCGGCAACATATTCTCTTTCGCCGCCGCTGCAGCTACCCGAAGCGCCCGGAAGCTGGACACTGTGTGTCGCGTCAAAGATAACGGGGTATCCTAAACTTCTCATTATGCTCAGAGCTCTTAAATCAACCACAAGATTGTTATAACCGAACGACACACCCCTTTCGGTAAGAAGAATGTTGTGGTTATGCGCGCTCTCTATTTTTTTTACGGCGTCTTTCATGCTCAAAGGCGACAAAAACTGGCCCTTTTTGACATTGACAGCCTTGCCGGTCTTAGCAGCTGCCACTAAAAGGTCGGTTTGCCTGCATAAAAAAGCCGGTATCTGCAAACAATCCAAAACCTCTCCTGCGGCCTTAGCCTCTTCAACGCTGTGCACATCGCTTAAAATAGGCAGGCCGAATTCTTTTTTTACCTTTTTTAAGATCCTTAAGCCCTCTTTTAAACCCGGCCCGCGAAAAGAAGATATAGACGTGCGGTTGGCTTTATCATAACTTGATTTAAAAATAAGCGGCACACCCATCAGGCTTGTCAGCTTTTTTAATTTTTCAGCGTGGGCCAGAATAGACTTCTCGGATTCTATTACGCACGGCCCGGCTATCAATACCAGCGGCCTGCTGCCTCCAACGGTTACATTGCCTATCTTAACTTCGCGCACTTGCATGGGCTCCTTCATCCCGCTTCGTAACCGCTGACGAAATTCTCTCACCCGGCATACCTGAGTTAGACCCTTCCCTTATAAGGAATTGGGAAGGTCTAACACTTTCTGTGTTACATCTTAGACTTAACGACCATCCACTGCTTTACCTTCTCTAAGTCTTCGCGTGTATCTACGCCTATCGTCTCAAATTTAGTTTCGATCACTCTTATCGGATAACCGTTCTCCAGGATCCGGAGTTGTTCAAGTTTTTCAAGCTTCTCAAGTTTTGAATCCGGCAGATTTTTATACGTGAACAGAAAATCTTTAGTGTAGCCATAAAGGCCTATGTGCTTGTAATGGACGCGCATTCCGGGCTCTTCTTCACGCACAAAAGGTATAGGGCAGCGAGAAAAATACAGGGCGTATCCTTTTTTATCAAAGACGACCTTGACGACATTAGCGTCGGATATCTCCTTCTCATCTTCTATACGCTTCATAATGGTAGCTACCGGCAACTCAGGATTATTGGAAAGAGAATAAACAACATCATCTATCATTGACGGATGCAAGAGAGGCTCATCGGCCTGTATGTTGACGACTAATTTTACGTCCATATCCGCCACTGCCTCTACTATCCTCTCAGTGCCGCTGGTATGGGCTTTGGCTGTCATAACGACTCTACCGCCGAAATCAGAAACTGCCTTATATATCCTGTCATCGTCGCAGGCGATCAAGATTTCATCCAAGGTCTTTGCCTTTTTAGCGTTCTCCCAGACATGCTGTATCATAGGCTTGCCAAAAAGATCAGCAAGCACCTTGCCATCAAACCGCACTGAAGAATACCTTGCTGGTATAACGCCTATGGCCTTCACAACATCCTCCCGCGAAACCGTTCCCAACCATCCAATATCTCTTCTTTTGTCACTACAGCCACACCCACCTTGCCTACGACTAAACCTGCGGCAACATTAGCGAGCCTGGAGGCGTCTTCCATCCTAAGCCCGCATGAAAGAGCTAAAGTAAAAACAGAAATGACCGTATCTCCGGCGCCAGAAACATCAAACACCTCTTGCGCAACGGTAGGTATATGAGTGATGTTCTTGCCTTTATAGAGCTTCATGCCTTTTTCGCCAAGCGTTATCAATACGCCTTCGCACTTTAAAGTCTTCAAAAGCCGCCGGCCTACATCATCTATATCGCGTTCTTTTTCGATCTTTATGCCAGCGCCTGCTGATGCCTCTTTCTCGTTAGGCGTCATAGCTGTCACGCCCTTATAATAAGAGAAATGTTCTACTTTGGGGTCTACGGTAATGATCTTTTTGCGCCGTTTGGCGATAGCTATTATATTTTCAAGCAAAAATGGAGTAATGACCCCTTTGCCATAATCTTCGATTATCAAAGCGTCCATATCATCTATTCTATTCTTCACAACATCTATCATCTTCTTGGCTTTCTCCAAAGACAATTTCTCTAAATTCTCCCAATCCACGCGGACCATCTGCTGGTGGGCTGCTATGATACGCGTCTTGACGGTCGTAGGCCTAAGGGAATCAATAAGTATGCCGTCGCAGTTTACGCGTTTCTCGCGCAGCTTATCGGTCAAGATATTGCCATTCTTATCATCGCCAACAACACCATAAAGAAAGACCTTCGCGCCAAGGGAGGCGACGTTATTTGCCACGTTAGAAGCGCCGCCTGGCATATAAGACTGCGACTTTGCCCAAACAACAGGCACCGGGGCCTCAGGAGATATCCTATCAGCCTGTCCCCAGATAAATTCATCAAGTATCAGGTCTCCTATGACCATGATACGCGCCTTATCAAAACGCGAGAGCATTCTTTTGACTTCTGATTTTTTCATCATGATCTTATCCTATCAACAACAGCCTGCGCTAAAAGAGGCAACATGATCTCATGGTGCCCTATAAGATAGTAACCGCGCCCGGAACCCGCGACCGGACGTGATACGATATTCTGGAAAGGCCTGTAATGAAAATTCATGTCCATATTTACCGTCGTAAAACCTTTTACCTTCCCTGTAAGGTTACGCGCCACACTTAATGCCTTAAGAAAAACCTCCGGCAATATTACCGCTGAGCCTATATTGACCACTACACCGCCATTACCCAGCTTGGATACCTCTTCGGTGAACCTTCTGAAATCACGCGCCGAGGCCTCGCCTGTATCCGCCCCGCTAAAAGAGGCGTGCTGATGTATGATGTCCGTCCCTATGGCAACATGAACGGTCAACGGGACCTTTTTCTTAAAACACGCATAAGCGATGCTTAGGTCTTTAAACTTGAGGGACTCTCTTTCGATCTTTATGCCAAGCGCTTCTCCGAAGCCGCAGCCTCGCCTTGCGCCCTCTGTAGCCGCTGAATTGATAAAATCAGCTGTCTCGCGCGCCATTCCGAAAGAGCCGTCTTTCAAAGCGCTTAATACGTCTTCGGAGGTCTCGCCGCAAAAAGCAAGTTCAAAATCATGGATAATTCCCGCGCCGTTCAACGCCACCGACGTTACGATACCGCGTTGGATAAGCTCTATGACGATAGGTGATAAGCCGCACTTTATGACATGAGCCCCCATCAAGAACATCACCGGCTTATTCTTTTTACGGGCGAGGACTATAGCCGAGACCACATCCCTGAGATCTTTTGCTTTGAGTATATCGGGAAGAGAATCCAGGAAATTCCTGAAACTGCTGCCCGCTTTCAATACCCGGGCGAACTCTTGCCTTTTGACTTTGCTCGTCCTTTTCTTGATAGAATAGGTCTTTAACTTCGCTAGATCCATAGTTTTAGAATTATAGCAATACCTAGCTATAGCGTCAATCAATGTTTGCTATTGCTGATATTCCTTGTGCTCCATAATGCCGTTCTTAAAGTAAAGCACTGTAGGCGGATTTGTATTGTAAACCCACGCTTCATCATAAGCCTTGCCGCGATAAGATATACCCAACTGGCGCTTCTGAGGCAGGCCTATGTTCTCTTCAACTTCTTTCGCAGACATGCCGATCTCTGCCTGGGCTAAGAACTTATAGCACTTGAGTCCCGATGAATCCCCTGCCTTGCCAAATTCACAGATCTTCGCGCAACCACATAACGCAAAAGACAAAAGGCACAGGATAACAAGTTTATTCATAAAAATACCTCCTTGAGCAGAATGCGAAACACCGGCGCAATCCAGAAAGGATGGGCCTTCCTAATTCCATATAAAGGAAGGGCCCAATTCCATTAAGCGCCAGGTGTCTCAGTTCGCCTTTTCAGTCACGGTCGCCTGGGCCGCTGTCTCGCGTATAGACCTTATGGTCTGAGCATACTTTTCTGACTCAGCCTTATAAATGGCCGATTCACCCTTAAGGCGCACGATCTCCTCGCGGTAACTTACTGACACGTTGTTGGCGGAAACGGCAAACCCAGTTACAAACGCGCACACAACCACTAAAAGCCAAATAATATTTTTCATCTAACCCTTTCTGTCGTCACACTGGTGACACACTTGTCCATCCTTTGGGACAAGGTGCACAGCTGCAGCTACACCCGGACAAATTGGATGGTCCGGTATGCCGCCACTGCGGCTACTGTACCCTAATACCGGCTTTTGATATTTCGTTCTTTATATTCTCTAAAGCTGACTTATATTCTTCGATGGTAAGTTTATATTCTTTGTTGATCTTGGCGAGCTTTGTGACCTGTCTCTGATAAGCTATGGTTGCAAAGCTAAAAGCGAACGCCGTGACCACAGCCAATACTGTTACAGACACTCCCACAACAGCGCTTATCTTCATTTCTTTCATCCTATCCTCCTTGTTGTTTGTTGTTCTGCTACTCTAATTTCTTGCTGCGATCTATTCAAAAGCCTTGAAGCGCAGGCGAGTACTTCATCTACGCTTATAGCCTCAAGGCACTTAAAATTATTAACGCAATCGTGAGCTAAACACGGCGCGCAATCCGTCTTTTTGTGCAAAAATACATCCGTATCTCCCAGCGGCCTCCACCGCACTGGGCCTAAGCCAGGCTGGTTCCTTCCAAAAATTGAGATAACAGGTGTCTTTACAGCCACAGCCATATGGACCGGCCCGGAATCATTGGAAATAACAAGCGAACATCTCTTAAATAAGCTCGCCAGTTCACTTAGATTAAAACGCCCTGACAGGTCAATAGGCCCGGTTTTTGACAAAGAGGCCAGGTCCTTGGAGATATCGCCGTGTATAGCGTCAGAAACGATCAAGACCTTGACGCGAAAAGATATGGCTAAACGGTCTATAAGCTCGGCGAATTTACTCAAAGGCCAACGCCGCGACAAACAGCTTGAAGCAGGATGAATAGCTACCAGCCTATCCTGCAAGGCCACGCCCGCCTCTTTTAAGACCTCGTCTACGATACCTTCGGAACGCGCCTTTATAGGCATGTAAAGTTCCTTATTGGCTTCCGAAATACCAAGGGATTTTAAAAGATCAAAATTGTATTCGATCTCATGACGCTTACCATACTGTTTTGTATGTTTAATAGCGGTCGTTAAAAAATAAGGAGCCTTACGGTCATAACCTATCCGCTCCCTTATACCAGCCAGAAAACATATAAGATGAATGCGCACTGTTGGGTGCAAAATGATCGCAATATCAAACTCAAGATCTTTTAACATGCGGCTAAAGCCCATGGTAGCAAAAAGCCCTTTATGCTTTTTGTCCTTATCAAAAACAATAACTCTATCCAGGTAAGGATTGCCTTCAACAAGGTCTTTGGTATAGGCAGAGACCATCATTGCTATATAACTCGCGGGATAACCGTCGCGCAGGGCTTTAATAACGGGAGTTGATATCAAAACATCTCCGATACGGTCTGTGCGGACGACAAGTATCCTCTTATAACGGTTTTCGCAAATGTTTGCAGCCTGGCCCTCCAATACTAGCCGCACTGCTAATAATACGTCATAAGGTGTCACGGTCTTAATACATTCATTGCCATGGCCACAATGAGCTTTACCACAAGGAGCGCATAGGACATTTTTCCTGACCGCGATGCCTCTATTAGACCAGGGCCCATATTCTTTATGATCCGACGGGCCATAGATACCCACAACGAGCCTGTCCAAATAATTGGCTATCTGCAGAACACCACTGTCATTGCCTATAACAAGTTTGGAGCGCTGAATAAGGCCGCAAAGCTGCCCAAAATCCGTCTTGCCGCACAGGTCAATAGCGTCGCTGCCTGATATGTTTATGATCTCGTTTGCCAAAGAGCTCTCGCCTGCGTCTCCGATGACCACGACTTTATAACCGTATTTTTTTCTTATCTCAGATATGACCTGGGCGAACCCTTCCTTGTGCCATTGTTTTAGGCTGCTTCTTGACCCAGGAACGACCAGGACCAACTCCTCATCCTTTAAGACATTATTATTCTTCAAAAGATCATCAATATAAGCATGGTCTCCTGGAGTAATAAAAGACGGGTTCCTTCTGGAGCCGGTCTTTTCAAAAAACCCATCCGCATCAACCGGCTTCCCATTAAGGGCAACAAGCGCCTTATAAAGATGTTTGCGGCTCTTATGGACTACCCAGTCCGGAAAGACGATTAAAGGCGGATTCTTGTATTTGGCGCTCACACCCCAGCGATAAAACGTATCTCTAAGGTCAACAACACAGTCAAAACCCATTTTCCTTAGCTTAAAAAGCAGGCCTATTTTCTGCCGCAATGGAGCGTGCTTATCATAGACTATAAGTTCGTCAACATCGGGATGGTCTTCAAATACACATTTCGTGCGAGGCCCGGCAACTACCGTGATCTTCGCGTTATGGCATTCCCTTCTTAAGAGATCAAAAGCAGGCAGGCCCATAACAGCGTCGCCCAAATTGCTCATAGTGATATAAAGTACTTTCTTTACGTCAGCCGCTTCAACCATCCCCGCTTTTCAACCTCCTCTAAAACCTGTTTTACTGAAATAGAACGCATACATATATTATCCTTGCATTCAAGATTATAGCAAGGGATTACACACGGTATATCCTTGTTTCGCAGTATAGAAAAGTCGCCCCGGCCAAAAGGCCCTGTTATATCTGGCGACGTCGGCCCAAAAAGCGAGACACTCCTTGCTTGCATAGCCATAGCTATATGCAAAGGCCCTGAATCAGCCGATATTACAACATCGCTTTTTGCGAAAAGGCAGCCTAACTGCTTTAATGTCGTCAGCCCGCAGGCGTTAAAAGGCTTATGTTTTGCCAAGCCGGATATTTCCTTCGCCAAAGGATGATCCATAAAAGACCCGGAGATCACTACGTCTGCGCCATAATGGCTGATAAGCTCATCAATGATGCTTGCAAAATATTCTTTAGGCCAACGTTTCAGGTCCCAATTGCCGCCTACATGCAAAACGGCTATTTTCTTGCCTATTCCAAGATCATGCTTTTGCAAAAAATCATCTATGAATTTTCTATCTTCGGACGAGACAAAGAAATCATAATGCCTCTCCCCATCCGGTATCTTTGTCTTCGCCACAAGGTAATAGTAATTGTCTGCCCTGTGAAGGTCTCCTTTTGGTAAAGCCACCTTCTGAGTAAGAAGAAAGTTACTCTTTTTGTTGGCATAGCCTATTCTTTTTCTTATGCCAGCTAGAAAAATACACAGTGTGCGCGTCAAAGATGCGCGCAATATATAGGCCGTATCAAACCTTCTGTTCCTCAACTCCGCGATAAGCCGAAGCTTACCGAAAAAGCCCTTATGCCTGCCTTCTTCGTCGAGCACCATTACCTCATCTAAGTAATTGTTTCCCTGTAACAATGCCCTGCAACGCGGCACAACAAGGGCGGCTATATAGGCGCCGGGGAATTTTAACCTAATCGCCCTGATAGCCGGCGTTGAGAACAATACATCGCCTAGCCAATTCACTTCAACGACCAGGATGCGCTCTTTAGCCAAAAAATCTTTGCGATCAACTGACATAAATACGCCGTGTCTTTTGGGCCATAGTATCTAAAGTAAATCTTTCTCTTACGCTCTGTTTCGCTTTTTCAACAAGGCGCTGGGCCAATACCGCGTCATCTAAGGCCTTTAACATGGCCTGGGAAAAAGAACCGGCATCGCCCACAGGGCACAAAAGCCCGGTTTCGTTGTCTTGAATAACAGAAAGGATGCCTCCGACATGTGAAGCTACGACCGGTACGCCCTGAGCCTGGGCTTCTAAAATTGACAGGCCAAGGCCCTCCTGCAGCGACGGCATACAGAAAACATCCATAAGGCTTAACGCGAGCGAGGTATCAGACATTGAAGGCCTCATAAAAACACTCTGCTCCAGGCCTCTTTCGCGTATAAGCCGCTTAAGATCGGCGGCTTCGTCTCCGTCGCCAATAATAAGGAACTGGATATCTTGTCTTACGCGCATCATACGCTCGGCAGCCAGGACCAAAACGTTCTGCCCCTTTACCGACGAAAGCCTGCCAATGTGGCCTATTGTCTTCTTATCCGGATCTAGCCTAAGCTTTATTTTCTGCTCCCGAACCTCGGATACAGAGTGGCCATGAAACTTATTTGGATCAATACCATTATATATTAACTCAACCCTGGAGCGGTCGAGCCCAAAATCTTCTATTAAGTGTTTTTGGACCTGATCGCTTATAGCAATGACTTTTCTGCCCCAGCATGGAAAAAGCCTGCGCGCTATCCGCGGCCTAAAATAACCGTGGCACGTTGAGACATAAGGTTTCTTTGTCGCTAAAGACAATAAAGAAGCCAGGACCTGTGTTACGCGCGTATTCGCGTGAAATACATCTATACCCTCGGCTTTTACAATAGGCAATAATCTTAAGAAAGATACAAACACCTTCGGGCTTACCTCGCACTTTGTTGTTAATGGAACGCGGATATGGCGCGCGCCTGAGGCGACAAATTCTTTTTCAAGCTCGCCGCCGCGCGATACTACTATATATTCAAAACCATCCTTGCCGGACAAAGTCCTGCAAAGATTAAGCATATACGCCGTAATACCCCCAAAATTTACGTGGTTCGCCAAGAACAAAACCTTCATTTTCTCAACAACTCCTCTATAGCTGCGAGGCAATCCTGGACAGTTATCTTTTCCATGCACTCGTGTTCTTTCTTTCTGCACTCCTCTTTATAACAAGGCACGCAACCCTTCTGTAACACAACGGACCGGCTTGGCAAAGGCAGGTGCCTGCCGGAATAAGTAGGACCGAAAAATGCCACAAAAGGGACGCCGACAGCAGCAGCCACATGCATAGGCGCAGAGTCGCCTGTGACATAGCAATCACATTTTTTAATAAGGCTTGCCAGCTGCATCAGGCTTGTGCGCCCAACGGAACACAAGGGCTCTGCCTTCATATCTTTTAATATCTTTTTCGCTGTTGCGGCATCATAGGCATTCCCCGTCAAGAGAACGCGATAACCTTTAGCTATCAGCTGGCCGCAAAGTTGAGAAAATCTCTTATACGGCCAGCGTTTGCTCTGCCATCTTGGGCTTGAGCCTATATTAACGCCTATAAGTTTTTTTTCAGAACCCGTCTTGTCTAAAAATGCTTCGGCGAATTCATTATCCTCGGACGATGGCCACAATTCCAATGCTTCGTTATTATAATCAATATCCAACATTTTTAAAACGCGGAATTGATGTTCTACGGGTGCAGCAGAAGGCTGCACACCGGCGCCATACCGATTAGCGCCGGGTGGTGTATCTTTTATCTTGTGGTTCAAAAGAAAACTAAATTTACCGTTGTCATAACCGTAGCGCCTGGCGCTAAAAGTAGCGTAGCTTAAGATATGGCTCTTCTTGTTGTTCTGGAGGTCTATCACAATATCAAACCTGCGGCGCATTAATTTCTTTGCTAACCTGTATACTCCGCGCCAGCCTTTTTCTTTATTTTTTATATCATAAACTATCAACTCATCAATATAAGGACAGCGCCCGAATACGTCCTTGGCCTCCATACCCACAAGGCAAACGACCTTTGAATAAGGAAATTTTGATTTTATCGCCTTAAAAGAAGGGATGGCCAGAATGGCATCGCCTATCGCGCTTATCTTGATGACCAATATACGCGGCGAAGCCATTGCTTCTTCATATACCTTTATGGTATCCTGCGCCATTTTTACAAGAGAGAACTTTTCTTCAACTTTTTTCCTGGCATTATCAGCCAGCTGACGGGCAAAAGACTCGTCTTGATATATCCTCAAAACAGCGTCGGCTAAGCCGTCTGAGTCCTTTGGATATACGAGAAGCCCATTGACCTGGTCGTCAATGATCTCAACTACACCGCCTACCTTAGTGGCTACGACCGGCACGCCGCTGGCCTGGGCTTCTACTATGACCCTGCCAAAAGATTCCTCTGCTATAGAAGGCATTACCAGGCAATCCAGGCCCAAAAGGACCTGCGGTATATCGCGCCTGTTACCCATAAAAGTCACGAAACTAGCCAATCCCAAACGCCTGGTCCAGACTTCAAGCTCCTCCATATAAGAATCTTTTCCAGCGGAAACCCCTCCTACGATCACTGCCGTAACCTCCGAAGCAGACCGAAGTATCTTGGCCATGGCCTTCAAAAAATAGATCTGGCCTTTGATGGGCGTGATCCTTCCAATAACGCCTACGACGAACTTTTTACCCCTGCGCTCTTTAAGGCCTTTAAAAGAGTATCTTTCCAGGTCAACGCTCCTGGGTATAAGACGGATATTCTCAAATGGCACGCCAAAATCCTCTATCATGTGTTTGCCTATAACAGAGCTAGGCACAATAGTATACTTGCCTTGCCCCATCATGTAGCTAAAGATATGCTTACTGTAATGGCCATGCGCAGTAGTCAGCAAAACAGCATTAGCGCTTCGCGTGGCCATAAAACCTATCCACGCGGGCACACGGGAACGCGCGTGGACTATATCTATATTCTCCTGCCGGATTATCTGGGCGACTTTCCGAGCAGTCTTTATCATGACCCAGAAAGCCTTGCTATCCACGGGCAATGTATAGTGCCTTATGCCGCTGTTCTCAAGCTCCCTGACCAATTCGCCTCCGCCTGATATGACCACACAACCATGGCCGTTCTTAACAAGGTATTTGGCGAGGTCAACGGTGCCGGTTTCAACCCCGCCTACATTAAGTTGAGGCAATATCTGCAGAATATTCATTACAGTATCTTCCTTAGGCCTTCTAATATCTGCGATCTTACGTCAAGCGCCTTAGGCTCAGGTTTCTCTGACACTATCCCGCAGAGCTTGTTGTAGATATCGTTTAATTTGAGCAGATGTATATATTTTTTTTCAGCCAGAAAATTAAGATACCTTCTGACTTTATTGTTTTCCGTCCTTGAGCGAGGTTCAAATACGACTACGTGTTTACCTGAAGCCACTGCCTCAGAGACCATGGATATGCTCTCACCCGAAACAATAACGATGTCGCAAAGATAAAAAATGCCGCCGACAGTCCCGGGAGGGTTATCTTCCGCGGCGATCACAAAAAGTTTAGCGCGGGGGTCATCTCCAAGGCAATTTTTCAACGCACCCATGACATCCATGGGAGTGCGGCGTGAAGTCGTAAGGAAAAGATGTCCGTCAAGATCGTCTAACGCCTTTTTGAGCTGACCGCATAAGAAAGCCGCTATGTCTTTGGTCAATTTATAGTTTTTAGAGTGCCCGCCTATCAGGACGCCTATCTTTAATTTGCCGCTGGCGGCCTCATCTTTGAGAGATGGATAAACCGAGGCAAGATTTTCAAAATCACGCTTCATAGACTCATTGCTGACCGTATTCAAAGACCCCGCTGTCACCAAAACGTTAGCTAAGGAAGGCGGACGGTCATGCTCGGGCATTATCACTATATCAAATCGTTTCAAAGGCAATATACCCGGCCTCATGACTGCCACTGACTTCGCGTCATTTTTGACTCCAATAGCCAGATTGACCACGGCAGGCAATGACCCGGCTGAAACCACCATATCGTAAGAATGGCCGGTCATATTCAAGAGCATCTCTTTCTTAAAGAAAAATGGCAGGCACGCAAAAGCCGTTCTGGCTCCGAACAAAAAGCCGATAAGCGAAAGCGCGTGGTTAAAACGCCGGCGCAGATATTCAAGGACGACGACGTCGCTTTTAACCTCAAACCCTGCGCTCCTGACTATATCTACTACTGCCAAGGATTGTTTGATATGCCCGATCTTGCCATCGCTAAGAATGAGGATGTTCTTCTGCGGCGAATACTTCCACCTCTTATAGAACCACAGATACTCTTGCGGGTATCGTGTTATCCATTCCTCAAAGATCCTGTTTATGTTCGTCAGGTTAGCCTTAATGTCTTGCGAGGCGTCAGCCGTTCTTATCAATTCATAAGGCTTAAAATACATCTCGTGATACGGCCCGCCGGTCCTACGCATAAAAGCCAGGATTATTTTTGAACCCAGTTTCCTTGCCAGTTTTACGCTGCCCACAGGCGTCATAGCAGGCTTTCCAAAAAACTCTATTGGGATACCTTCCTTGCCTCCGTGGTCAGCTACGACTCCCAACATATTGTTGCCTGTCAAATGCTCCACCATTTTTTTTAATTCACTGACTCCTATCACATTGCATTTTTTTGATTCCCTTAAAGTATTTAAAAATGTATCCAGCCTCTTATGGCGCTGCTGCGGTTGAGCTAACATTGCATACGCGCTCTTATCTGCAAATAACATAGCGCACGCTATATTTGACAACTCCCAGCTTCCCGCGTGCGATCCCAAAAAGATAATGCCGCTGCCGGATACAAGAGCCTCTTCAACTACCGCTTTATCGGGGATGCGGATATATTTTCTTACGTAGGCCTCATCCACATAAGGCAGATAGAGCGCCTCCATAAGGTTCTGGGCAAACCTCTGATACATCTGCTTTAAGATATTCTTTAGCGCGCGTTCTCCTTTGATGCCGAATGCGAGTTTTAAATTCGCGTAGGCCCGGACATTCTTTTTGCCTGCCACGTAATAATAGGCCCATCCAAGGAACCTCGCGACAAAAAGCCAACACGCGATAGGCAAGAACCTTAAGAAAAATACAACTACCCTAAGTATTATATAAAGCATGCAATCTGCCAATTAACGCCTCTTCCCCTTCTACGATCTTTAGCGCTATCTTTAAGACAATAACATCTACGCCCAGGTCCTGCTCTAGAATAAAACCCGACAAGCGCACCGCGTCTTTCTCGGTCGTCACTATCGTTCTTATTTTCGCGTCCCTGCAACGCGAAGCCGCGCCCCTTATCTCAGCCGGAGTATAATGATGATGGTCATCAAAGAACATCTTTAAGGAAATATTAGCGCCCAGGTCTCTGACGGTCTTTACAAAAGAGAATGGATTCGCTATGCCTGCCAACAAACATGCATCTTTGCCTTTCAGGAAACTCGCGGATTCATTCTTGTTCTTTTTCAGGTCATATAAAGACGCGGGCACATAAAATGCTTTTAACACAAGGGCCTTGGGATTTAAGCGGTTCAAAAAAGACCTGAGTTCTCCTATCATATACTCGGATACTTCGTCACAGCGTGTCAGGCAGAAACAATCGGCCCTTTTTAAAGAACTAAGCGGCTCGCGTAAAAGGCCAAGCGGCAGGATGAACTTGTTGCCGAAAGGGTTACTCGCGTCTATGATGACGATATCAAGGTCTCTTTTTAACCTAAAATGTTGGAAGCCGTCATCAAGGATGATCGTATCAACGATCCCCTGCTTTTGAAGCTGCCGCGCAAAAAAAACGCGGTCCTTGCCCGCAAGGACATCAATGCCTTCGCCGCAAGCGCTTTTAAGCATACTCGCTTCATCCCCCATTATATTATATTCGCTTGAACCCATGCCGTCACTTTGCAAAGGCCTTTTATACCCCCTTAATAAAATCGCCACTTTATTGCCTTCTGACCTTAAACGCTTTGCCAGATACGCGGCAAAAGGGGTCTTGCCTGTGCCGCCCAAAGTAATATTCCCAATACTTATAACCTTGAGGCTTGGCCTATAGGACTTAAAAATACCGGCCTTGTATAAAAATGCCCGCGCAAAAAGAAGCAGGGCGAAAACACAGGACAAAAAGAACAATAGCGGCCAAAGAACGATATAAGCTGCTGTGATCTTATTTTGCGTGTAGAAGAGCTTTAATCCATTCATGTCACGGCTTTCTTTATCTCGGCAAAAGTCCGCAGCGCCGCCCCTTTGTTCTTATCCAGAAGCCCGCGCGCGCTATGGCCCAGGGCCTTCCTCTCGGCCTCATCTCCGAGCAGGCGCCGTAATTCATATTCCAGCCCTGCGGCATTGTCCACTTCCAGGGCGGCTTTTTCACTGATAAAAATGTCCCTGATCTCTTTAAAATTACCCATGTATTTACCGAATATTATCGGCTTGGAGAATAACGCCGGCTCTATTGGATTGTGGCCGCCTTTGTCGACAAGGCTTCCACCTACGAAAGCGATATCGCAAAGCTTATACAGAGAGTTCAAGTCACCTATCGTGTCCAACAGTACCACAACGCTTGAGTTCAAGACCTTAAGTGATGAAAAATACGCTCCCTCTAATCCGTGCAGTTTGACCATCCGCCTGATCTTATCTACTCGTAAGACATGGCGCGGAGCTATAAGCAGCCTTAAATTATTAAAATCCTTTCGCAGTGATGTATAGATACCAAGCAACAATTCCTCTTCATTCTCGTGCGTGCTACCTGCTATTAAAAGAAAAGAGTCGCCGACAAGGCCCTTCAGCCGCGCTGTCGCGCCAGACTCTGTAACGTCTGATGAAATATCAAATTTTATGTTCCCCGTCAATTTTACCCTTGAACGGCCGGCTCCCAACGCTATTATCCTTTCTACGGCAGAAGGTGTCTGCATGCAAAAAAGATCAACATAACTTAAAATAGGCGCTATCACCGGCTTTATCCTCTGATAGCCTCCGAAAGAATGATCAGATATCCTTCCGTTTGCCACCACAACGCGACAGCCGCTACGCTTGCTTAAGCGTATCAGGTTAGGCCATATCTCAGTCTCCATGATGACCAGAAGCGACGGACGGATATAAGACAAAAATCTATTGACGACAAACGAAATATCAAGGGGCGCGTAAAATATCAACTCTGGCTCTTTTAATATTTTGCGCAAAAGTTCGTATCCGGTGGGCGTCACCGTAGAGACGATGATCTTCTTTTGCGGCCAGCTCTCCCTGAACAACTTTACAAGAGATTCGCACGCCCGCGCTTCTCCGACGCTTACCGCGTGTATCCAGACAATATCTTTGCCTTGTATCTCTTTAAAATAATCCCTCTTAAAAAATCCGAGCCTTACAAAAAGCTGCCTATGTACTCTTCCGCGCAAAGCATAGAACGGCAAATAGACAAGTGCCGCGATAAGTATCAAAAAGTCATAGAAAAAATAGAACATATCAGGCCCTCGGATGCGCCTTTTCGTATACGGATTTCAATTTTTCCGTGGTCAGATGCGTATAGATCTGCGTCGTAGAAAGATTGGCATGGCCTAAGAGCTCCTGCACGCTTCTTAAGTCAGCGCCATGGTCTAAGAGATGTGTCGCGAATGAATGCCTCATCGTATGGGGCGAAATATGCTCTTTTAAACTTACCTTACGTATATAAACGTCCATCATCTTACGTATGCCGCGCTGCCCAAGCTGCTTTTTGTTCTTATTCAAAAAGATCATTCTTGTTGAGACATTGCGTTTCTTTAAATAATTCCTGATAGCGCGCAGCGCCCGCTCTCCTATAGGCAGCATCCTCTCCTTCTTGCCTTTGCCTAAGACCTTCACAGTCGCGCCTATAAAATCTATAGCCTCCTCTGTCAAAGAACAAAGTTCAGATACGCGCATGCCGGTAGAATATAATGTCTCAAATATGGCTGTATCTCGCAGCCCTTTAAGCGTATCGCGGTCTGGTGCTTCTATTAGCTTGACTACGTCTACCTCGGTCAAAAATTTAGGCAGGGTCTTGTCTTGCTTCGGCGAATGTATGGCGTCAGTGGGATTAAGCTTTAAGAATCCTTCCTTGATCAAAAATCTGAAAAGGCTCCTTAAAGAAGACAACTTACGCGCGACACTGCGGGCAGTAAGGTTCTTTTCTTTCAAGTGCGCAAGATATTTACGCACAAGAAGATAATCTATCTTCTCAACATTAGTACCCTTTACAAAAAGAGCGAAATCTTGCAGATCAAGCTTATAATTAAGCAAGGTATGCGGCGATGAATTCTTTTCTATCTCTAAATATCTTAGGAACTTCTCAATGTGTCTATCCATTATCCCCCATTGTTACATTTTCAGTCAGACTCAATTTGTAACAGGTTCAGCCCCGCTTGGCGGGACGCTGGGATTCGCAGCCCCGCTTGGCGGGACGCTGGGATTCGCAGCCTGAGGCGCAGCCTCATCCGGCAAGTCGCGCGAAGTAAAATGGCACTTGGGATATTTACTGCACCCGTAAAAAGACCTGCCGCGGTAAGAACGCCGCAGGATAAGATCTCCCCCGCAGTCAGGTGCTGGGCACTTAACGCCGCTGGAAATAGACTTTGAACTCTTGCATGTCGGATAATCGGAACAGCTTAAGAACTTTCCCTTGCGGCCCCATTTGACGACCATGGGCTTACCGCAGAGCTCGCATTTTTCATCGGAGTAAATGATTTCCTTGACTATATCCTTGGACGCAAAATCCAGTTTTTCTTTAAATGGCGCGTAAAACTCATTTAATATACTTATACCATTGGCCTTACCGTCTTCAACCATGTCCAGCTCTTCTTCCATATGGGCCGTAAAAGTAATATCCATTACCTGGGGAAAATAACTGACCAAAAGCTCGCTGACCTTTGTGCCCAGGTCAGTCGGCATAAGATAACCTTTTTCGCGGCGCACATAATCGCGGGTGACTATAGTAGAAATGGTCGGCGCAAAAGTGCTTGGCCTGCCTACGCCGTCTTCTTCCAGGGCTTTGATCAGAGAAGCCTCCGAAAAACGTCCAGGCGGTTTAGTAAAATGCTGTGACGGCAACACCTGCAGCACCTCTATCCCATCGCCTTCCTTAAGTAAAGGCAAAATGTTCTTTTTCTCTTCCTCTTCAGTCTCTTCCTCTTCCGTTTTATATAGAGTAGTAAAGCCGTTAAAGACAATAGTGCTCCCTGTCGCCTTAAAAAGATATTTATCGCTCTTAATGACGACTTGCGTCAACTCTATCTGCGCCGAGTTCATCTGGCTTGCTACAAACCTCTTCCAGATCAATTCGTAGAGCTTGGCCTGCTCGGGCGTAAGAAATGATGCTACATCTTTTGGCGCCCTGGCAACTGACGTAGGCCTTATAGCCTCATGCGCTTCCTGGGCTGACTTCTTTGATTTATAGACGCGAGGCTCATCAGGAAGATAACCGCCTCCGAACTCTGATTTAATATATTCGCGCACCTCGGCAATGGCAGACTTAGCTACTTGCGTAGAATCTGTCCTCATATATGTGATAAGGCCCACCGGCCCTTCTTCGCCTAACTCTATGCCTTCATAAAGCTGTTGGGCGATGAACATGGTCTTGACCGGGCTGTATCTGAGTTTATTGAACGAATCCTGCTGAAGGGAACTCGTAATGAACGGCGGCAGAGGATTTCTGTTTTTAATGCTCTTCTCAACGCCTGAGACCGTAAAATCCCTGCCCTTAAGATCGGCAACGACTTTTGAAGTATCAGCCTCGGTTAAAAGCTCTATTTTTTGCGAGCCTATCCTGTCAAGCGAGGCCTTAAAGGCCCTCTTATCCTCTTTAGATTGCGCTTCTTTTTTCTTAAGATCAGCCTCTATACTCCAATATTCTTTTGGCACGAACGCCTGGATCTCGCGCTCGCGGTCAACGATAAGCCTAAGCGCGACTGACTGCACGCGGCCTGCGCTCAAACCGCGCGTCACCTTGCGCCACAATAAAGGGCTTAAAAAATAACCTACCAACCTGTCTAATACCCTGCGCGTCTGTTGCGCCTTTATCTTATCTTCATCAAATTGACGGGGAGACTTAAACGCCGCGTCAATGGCGCCTTTGGTTATCTCATGGAACTCAACGCGAAAGATCTCCTGGTCTTTTAATTTTAACCACTCTTTTAAATTCCAACCTATGGCTTCACCTTCCCTGTCAGGGTCGGTCGCGAAATATATGACATCCATGCCTTTTGCCATCTTTTTTAGATCGGCAAGCAGCTTTTTTTTGCCTGGGATAACACCCAAAGCTACCTTATAATCATTCTCTACCTCTATGCCTAATTTTTTAGCGGGCAGATCTATTATGTGCCCCATAGAGGAAACAACGGAATAACTTTTGCCTAAGAATTTTGATATGGTCTTGGCCTTTGCCGGAGACTCAACTATAACCATTGATTTTTTTGCCATGTATCCTTTCCTATTTTATGACGCCTTAATAAAATTTTTTCCCGGCAGCTGTTTGGCGAAACCCTTCAATTCAAGCTGCGCTAATATTGACATAATGTCTGACGCGCTCAATCCAGACTGCTCTGATATATGATCTATGTATTGGGGCTCATCACTCAATAGCTCTGCTACTGATAATTCTTTAGCGTTAAGAGAGCCTTCGGGCTTTTGGCCTGGTTGATCATTTATAAAAGTAAAATTAAACTGCAGGTCTTCTAATATCTCTTCGGGTTTAGTGACCATCTTAGCGCCTTGTTTGATAAGTTCGTTAGTCCCGCAAGAGGTGTCGGATGTGACCTTGCCAGGTATGGCAAATACTTCACGCCCCTGCTCTAAAGCAAAGCGCGCGGTAATAAGGGCCCCGCTCTTAAATGACGCCTCTACCACAAGCACACCGCGGGATAGGCCGCTTATTATACGGTTACGAATAGGAAAATTGCAGGCTAAAGGCGCGGTATTCAATGAAAACTGCGATACCACCACACCTTTTTGAGCGATCTCGTTAAACAGCCCCTCATTCTCAGGAGGATAAATATTGTTAAAGCCGCTGCCTAAAACAGCTATGGTGCGGCCGTTACTGTTAAGGGCAGCCCTGTGGCTGACAGTATCAATACCGCGCGCCAATCCTGATACTACAGTTAAGCCATAACGCGAAAGCTTGCTGGAAAATATTTCAGCGCATGACAAGCCGTAAGGAGACGCCCCTCTGGAACCGACAACTCCCACTGCATTGGCATCCGCGGCAATAAACTCGCCTTTGGTATATAACACAAAGGGCGGGTCATAGATCTCTTTTAAGATATTGGGATATCCTTCATCAAATAATGTAAGGATACGCACGCCCTGTTTTGCGGCATTCTGTATCTCTTGCTTGGCCGAATACCGCCTCGGCGCGTCTAATACCCTTTTAGCCATGGCGGAATTCAAAATACCTGATGAGGTTAATTCGTGCGCGCTTGCTTCAAAGACGCGCGGCGCCTCTTTAAAGAATTCCATCAGCTTTTTTAGACGCACAGAGCCGATGCCTTCCACCATATTCAATAAAACAAGGGCTTCTAAAGTATTCATTTTAAGTTTAGGCAGGCTAAGGCCGCATTAACAGTCTGTTGCACGGACAACTTATCGGCGTCTATCGTATAATGCGCCTGCGCGTAAAAAGGCTCTCTTTGCTTAAGCAATTCTTCTATCCTGGCTTTTGGGTCAGTAACAGTAAGAAGCGGGCGATGAGTGGAGACCTGCGTCCTTTTAAGAATAGTCTCAGGGCTCGATGTAAGGCATATCACAATACCGCTTTTTTTCATAAGCTCAATATTATCCTGCTTTGCGAAAGCGCCGCCGCCGCAAGCTATGACAAGCCCAGTACTACCGGCTAGCTGAGACACTGCTTCTTTTTCAACTTTTCTAAAATAAGGCTCACCTTTGGCCTTAAATATCTCAGAGATCAGCATCTTTTCTTTGGCCTCTATAAGATCGTCCATATCAACGAACTGGCGCTTTAACTGCTTAGCCAAAAGCTTAGCCGTCTCGGTCTTGCCTGTACCCATAAAACCTACTAAGTATATGTTAGACATAGCGTAAGGATTTTAGCATATATAGGTAAGGACGGTCAACAAAAAGCTCTGGCAATAACTATCTGCCAGAGCTTTATCATGTTTAAAATACAAAACTAAAGAGTCCTTGTGTAGGCCTTGTAGTTCCTTTTAACCTCGTTTACGCTGTCGCCTCCGAACTTCTCAAGCATGGCAGAGGCCAGCTCATAAGCTACAACAGACTCAGCTACAACACCTGCTGCCGCTACAGCGCAGGTATCGTATCTTTCCACAGCGGCTTTCACAGGTTTTTTCGTAACAATATCAACGGAATCCATGGGTTTACCGAGAGTTGAAATAGGCTTCATGGTGCACCTGATCTCAATTGGCGAGCCTGTGCTCATACCGCCCTCTATTCCGCCTGAACGGTTTGTCTTTCTGAAAAAACCTTTTTCCTTTGAATAAAAAATGGCGTCGTGCACATTGGAACCAAGCTCATACGCGAAGCCTGTGCCTAAACCAAATTCAACTGCCTTTATAGCCGGAATAGACGCTAGCGCCCCTGCCAGCCGGCCATTGAGCCTGCGGTCAGATGCCACATAACTACCTAAACCAGGGACAACACCCTCTGCGGTCACGCTAAAAGCGCCGCCTACGGTATCAAGTTTCTTTTTAGCTTGGTCTATCTTTTTTTCCATCTTCTCTTTATTCTTTTCGCCGCAGATCATGAGGACTTCGCTTGTGATCAGGACGCCGAATTCTTTTAAGAAAAGTTTGCATACAGAACCTATGGCAACGCGCGACACTGTCTCGCGCGCGGAAGCGCGCTCAAGGACATTACGTATATCGTTATGCCCATACTTAAGGCATCCCACCAGGTCAGCGTGGCCCGGCCTCGGATTAGCCAAAGGAATAAGCTCATCAATACGAAAATCGTTGTTCTTTACATAAAGTGCTAAAGGGCTGCCTAAAGTATGCTCGTTCTTGACTCCGGAGAGCACCTCAATCGTGTCGGCCTCTATCTTCATGCGGTCTCCACGGCCATAACCCAATTGCCGCCTTCGGATCTCTATGTTCATTGTCTTAAGATCCAC
>Ga0082335_1001700_pt1 | contig 44820 bp, 36 predicted proteins | sample Subgrocontami58m_FD_72375 | JGI IMG/M metagenome (GOLD analysis project Ga0082335, IMG submission 72375) | Subsurface groundwater microbial communities from S. Glens Falls, New York, USA - GMW37 contaminated, 5.8 m (SPADES assembly) (version 2) ...
GAAGGGCCCGACCGCCTGTTCGTAATTGACGACCGCGAAGGCGCGCGTCCAGTCGGTGCCCCACAGGCAGCGCTCGAAACCCCAGGCGTCGAACACGCGCTCGAGCGGGTCCCAGATGTCCGGGAACGGATACGGTTCCCGGGACAGCGTGCAGGCGCCGCTGACCTTGAGCACCGCGTTCGGGCGCTTGGCGAGGTCCAGCACCTTCGGCAGGTCGGCCCAGGGCTCGCGCGGGGCGGGCGGCGTGTGGGGCTGCGTGATGCCCAGATGGTCGATGATGAATCGCGTGTCGGGGTGGCGGTCGACGAGCGCCGTGCCCGCGTCCAGGTTGCCTCGGCACAGCATGTTGACCGGAAAGTCGTGCCGAACGGCTGCGCGCAGGATCCGCTCGAGGCCCGGGTCGTTCGGGTCGCGCCCCGCCTCCTTCGTCATCATGATGCGGATGCCGACCGTGCCCGGCGTCTTCTTCCAGTCGGCGATGACATCGGCCACCGCCGGATTATCCGGGTCGACCGGTTTGACCAGGGCGAAGCGGCCGGGATGGGCCCGTTGCACTTCCACCGCATAGCTAGCGTCATAGCGGTACATGGAAAAGGCGGAGATGAAGATCGCGCCGTCGACGCCGACCTTGTCCATCGCCGCCACCATCTCGTCACCCGTGACGTGATCGGGCCAATTCGGTACATTGTGCCAGGGCCGTTTCGGCGTGTTCGCTGCATAGACGTGAACCTGGGAATCGATGATCGCCATGGGGAAAGCTCCTCTGTGCTAAGCGGTTTCATGGTATTGCAACAGGTCGCGCCCGCCGCGTCCGGAAGGGGCCAGGCGCTGTGCGTTCCCGATGCCGGCGCACCGTCCCTTCTCCCGTGCTCCGCGACCGGAGCGATACTTTCTCGCGCAATCATCCTACCATGATGACGCGTCATCTAGCGCGCGCAGGTTAGCGCCACGTTGAACGTCGGCCGGGCGCAGGCGCAATATTTAGGTAACCTCTGAAAAACCTCGGGCGATGGTTTCTCGGCCGAGGTTTTTCACTGAGATGGGGGGATTGGAAAAGGGGGCCATGGGCCCCTTTTTCAGAGTTTCCTTAGCGTACAATGCACGGCGGCGCTCAATGAGCCGTGGACCGCTGCCATCGACCCGATGCGCGAAACGACGCAGGATCGGATTTCCTGCCGTTTTTCACGCTCAGGGAACCCATATACCGGCAGCGCGGTCAAACGACTCCAAGAGCAGCACCCGCTGCATTCTAAAAAATCGTGCGCATCGCTGCGCTTATCTGAAAAGGTTGCGACATGAAACGCATTGTTCTGTTCCTGGTGACCAACATCGCCGTAATGCTGGTGCTGTCGATCGTCCTCTCCGTGCTCGGGCTGGACCGCTTTCTCACGGAAAGCGGCATCAATTACCAGGTGCTGCTCGGTTTTTCGCTGGTGGTGGGCTTCGGCGGTTCCATTTTCTCGCTGCTGATATCCAAACCGATGGCCAAGTGGTCCACCGGCGCGCACGTCATCGACGGCTCGGAGGGCTCCACTGAATACTGGCTGGTGCACACCGTGCACGCACTTGCCGACAAGGCCCGCATCGGCCATCCGGAAGTGGCGATCTACGAGGGCGAGCCCAATGCCTTTGCCACCGGGGCTTTCAAGAACGACGCGTTGGTCGCGGTTTCAAGCGGCCTGCTGCAGTCGATGCGCCGCGAGGAAGTCGAGGCGGTGCTCGGGCATGAGATCGGCCATGTGGCCAACGGCGACATGGTCACCCTCACCCTGATCCAGGGCGTGGTGAATACCTTCGTGGTATTCCTGTCGCGTGTCATCGGTTTCTTCGTCGACAAGGTGGTCTTCAAGACCGAACGCGGCGTGGGAATGGGCTACTACATCACCTCGTTCGTTTGCCAGATCCTGCTGGGCATTCTTGCTTCCATGATCGTGGCCTGGTTCTCGCGCCGCCGCGAATTCCGCGCCGATGCCGCCTCCGCGCAATTGCTGGGGTCGCCTACGCCGATGGTCAACGCGCTGACGCGCCTGGGCGGGCTCGCGCCCGGCGCGCTGCCGCAATCGATGGCGGCGAGCGGCATCACGGACAAAGCCGGATTCATGGCGCTGTTCTCGACGCATCCGCCCATTGAAGAACGCATTGCCGCGCTGAGCAATCGCGCGCACTGACGCGGCACGCCTTCGAAACTGGGGCCAACACAAGCTGGAAGGATAAGTACCAGGGGCAAAACCGGCTTTCTCCGTCGAGCTCAGCTGACCGTCAATAAACCCCTAGCAGCCGCCCAGACGCCGCGCCGAGATCTTGTTGCCGAGCTTCAACTTCTCCGCACCCACGTCGGCGACGGTGTTGATGGTCCCTTTCATCGTGTCGGCAGTAAAGCTGACTTCGCCCTGCGAGCGGATCGCGAAGCTGCCCGCGCACTGCATCGAGAAGCGGAAGGTATTGCCCGAATACGTCTTGTCCGCATAAGTGCAGTCACTGGCCCCTGGATTGGCGAGCCCGCCCAAGAGCGCGCTCGGATCCTGAGCGTCCGCCGCGTTGAGGCATTGCGTGAGGCGGAAGGGTTGGGGAGCAAACCCGGGCTGGTTGGCGACCCGGTTTTCGAGCCTGATTTCCCACAGGCCGGGCGCCAAGTCAGCGGCCTGCGCAGTTGTGCACAAAGCGGATGCGCCAATTGCGATCAAGGTCATCCATAGCGAGCGCATGTTTCCTCCTGCTGTCGCTGATGCAGTTTTGATTATCACAGCTTTCGTCATGGGCGCGCGTCTGGCGCAGTGGTGCGTTCGCTAACCGCGGCCGACGAACGGCATCTTGGTTGCCATGATGGTCATGAACTGCACGTTGGCATCGAGCGGCAGCTTGGCCATGTAGAGCACGGCACTGCCCACATGGGCGACGTCCATGCGCGGCTCGACCGCGACCGTGCCGTTCGCCTGCATTACGCCGTTCTTCATGCGTTCGGTCATTTCCGTCGCAGCGTTGCCGATGTCGATCTGGCCGCAGGCGATGTCGTACTTCCTGCAATCGAGCGAGATGCATTTGGTGAGGCCGGTGACCGCATGCTTGGTGGCGGTGTAGGGGGACGAATTGGGCCGCGGCGCGTGCGCAGAGATCGAGCCATTGTTGATGATGCGCCCGCCTTTCGGATCCTGGATCTTCATGATCTTGATCGCCTCCTGCGAACACAGGAACATGCCGGTGAGATTGACATCGACCACCGCTTTCCATTGCTCGTATGTGAGGTCTTCCATGGGGATCGCCGGCGCACCCCTGCCGGCATTGTTGAACAGCACATCGAGGCGCCCCCAGGTCTGCTTCACCTTGGCGAACAGCGCTTTTACCGCGTCGGGATCTCCCACGTCGGCGGGCAGGACCAGCGTGTTGCCGCCCCCGGCATCCGCCGCCGTCTGTTCGAGCAGTTCCTTGCGCCGACCCACCAGGCCGACGCGATACCCGTCTTTGAGCAGTGCCAGCGCGGCACATTTGCCGATGCCGGTGCCGGCGCCGGTGACGATGGCAACCTTGTCATGTGAACTCATGCTCTAGCCTCCTTATTTTGCGGTTCTCGGCAAACCTGCATGGTACCGCAGCGGCGGGGACGGGCGGCAAGTCCCGGCACCGAGGTGCTTCAGGATTTCAGGCCGAACAACTTCTCGATTCGAGCCGTTTCTTCAGGCGTCAGATCGAGGAAGCGGCAGCCCGAGCTCTGCGCCTGCTTGCCCTCGCCGAGGTCGATCATCTGCGAGTAGCGCACCTCCATGTCGACTACGATCGACTCTCCCTCGGGGTTCTCGATGCGGCAGCCCTTCAACACCGTGCCTGGCTCCAGGCTGATGGCCGCATCGTATTGCAGGAAACCGATACCGCCCTTGCTCACATTCGCCATGGTGGCATCGAAAGGCATGAAGCCCGCCTCGTCGACGATGCAGCGCAGCGGCGTCTGCGTCGACGCCTCGGTCCGCTCCTCGGCGCGGCGCCGATGGCCGGCGACGATTTCGGGAAAGTGCAATCGAATGCCCGGAGCGCCTTCGCTGGGCGTGGTCGGCTTCGGATCGGCTGCAGCGAACTCGACGCGCCAGCCGCCCGGCTCGGCATGGAAGGTTGCACGCGGCCGCGCGAGCAGCGCCCGGTTGGCCTCTTCGTCCGCGCTCAGCTCCACGATGATATATGCGCGTGCCGGGTCGACGAAGCGCAGTCTGGAACGAAACGAATGCTTGCTGCCGCCTAAGTCGCAGACCAGGGGTTCGCCGCGCATGACCAGTGAGTTCAATACCCGCGCGATTTCCTCAGATGTGCGCAGCATCTGCCCGACGAGGGATATAGACTGATTCTGATCAGGGGGCGACATGGCTGCGGGTAAAAAGGGGAAGCGTTCGACGCTTTTGCCGAGAGTATAAACGTAACCGCGCGGCGGCGAACGCTCGAATGGAATCAGCCGCAGAGCTGCAGAACTTGTGCGCTGTCGTTACCCGGCGGCGCGCAGCGCCCAGAGCTTGGCTGCCGCCGGAGAATCGCAGGTGGCCGTTTCAGAATTGGCGAAACTGCCCCCGATTCAACGCATCCTGCAGGGATGCGGGCGCGAAGGAAGGCTCCTTGAGGGAGCCTCATCCCGAAATGCACACCAAATTTGGCTTGCGCTCGCATGCTTCAGGCTGTGAACAGGCGCAGCCCTTCGAGCAGCAGGCGCACCAGCCCGGAGACGAGCAACGCCACGCCCACCGACAGCGACACCGAGGCCAGAGCCTCCTTGCGGCCTACCGTCTTCAGCATCACCGCGAAGGTGGAGATACAGGGGATGTAGAACGTCAGGAAGAGCAGGAAAGTTGTGATCTGCACCCAATCGAGCCGCGTGTCGATGTCGAAAGTGCCAAGCGCCTGATAGATCATCAAGAGCGAGAGCTCCTTGCGCAGGATGCCGAACAGTATGGGCACACCCAGCACCGCAGGCAGGCCCAGCCACCAGGAGGTAACCGGCGTGAACACGGTATTGATGGCGGTATCGGCGTTGGCGTGGTGCAGGAGGGCGAGCAGCACGCTCCCGCCTACCAGGAGGGGAGTGACGATGGTGAGGATGTCCTCGGTGCGCTTCCAAGTCTCGGACAGCATCGAGCGCCATCGCGGCAGTGCGTAAGGCGGAATTTCCTGCACCTGGCCGGGGCCGAAATCGCGCTTGCGCCGCGCGAGCAGCCGGCCCATCAGCGCCACCACAACGATGGTCAGAGCAAAGATTGCGATCACGCCGCCCGCCCCCAGGTACTTGCCGGCCAGCGCCAGGATGATGGCGGAACGCGCCGAACACGGAACGAAAGTGATCAGCACCGAGGCGATGACCCGCTCGCGGCCGCTCGTGACCTTCGCTGCCGCAGAAATTGCCGGCACGTTGCAGCCCAAGCCGGTCAGGAAGGGCACGGCGACCCCGCCATGCAGCCCGATCTGGTGAAAGCCGCGGTCGACGACGAAAGCAATGCGCTGCATGATTCCCGCTTCCTCGAGCGCCACCAGCAAAATCACCAGCGGGATCATGTAGGGCACGACGATGCCGACCAGTCCGATCAGGCCATCGGCTACGGCGCGGCCGACGACGCCCGCAGTCGAGCTCGGCTGCCAGTCGGCGAGCGCATTGATCAGGCGCGCCGCCGTCATCGCGTCGAGCCAGGCGCTGACTTCGAATACCACGAATAACACGCCGGCAAACACGGCGAGGCTCCCGATCAGCCCCCATTGCGGATGCAGGAACAGCTCGTCCGCCCAATAACGAACGCCGCGCCCCTCGTGCGGCGCGCCCATGCGCGTGCTGGCCTCGACCAAGGTGGCGGCGCGGTGATGACGGTCGGCGTGCAGTTCCTCTTTCAACGGCCGCGGAAGTTTGCGTTCGGCCGCCTCGCGCATTTGCTCAAGTTGCGGCAGCAGCAGCGGAAAATGCTGACGCAATTCGTCCTGGAAATAATGATCGCCCGCGGCGATCTGCATCAGCAAAAAGCTATGCGGCACGCGGAATGCCGCCTGTATGTCGGGGCGATCGAGCGCCAGGCTCAAGGGCGCAAGGCTTGCGCCGATGTGCTCGCTCGGCGGTTGTGGCGCCGGGCTGGCAGCCGAGCGCACCGTGTCCACCGCCGCTGCGAACAGGTCCGAGATGCCCTGTCCCATCAGCGCGGCGGTCGGGACCACTGGCATTCCCAGGAGCCTGCTCAGCGCTTTGACGTTGATGTGCAGGCCCTTTTCCCAGGCCTCGTCCATCATGTTCAGTGCCATGACCATGGGCCGGCCGAGCTGGGCGAGCTCCAGCGTGAGTTCCAGGTGGCTCTCGAGGCGGGTCGCATCCACTACCTGAACAATCACGTCGGGTGGCGCGAACGGCGCGGGCGGGCCCTCCGGTTCGTGCACCGATATCGGCGGGCGTTCGTCTCCCCACAGGAGGAATTTCACTGCCGCAATATCGTCTTCGCCCAGATGGTGCAGGGAGGCGATGCTTGGCAATTCGATCACGCTCGCCTCGTCCAGGCCGATCTGCACGGTGCATTCCTCGTAGGCGCGGCGCGTGCCGGCCAGCCGGCCGGTGCGCGGCGCCGTGCTCGAAACGGCGTTGAACAGCGTGCTCTTGCCCGCGTTGGGCATGCCGACCAGGGCGATGCGCAAGCGCCGCTCGCCGCGGTACAGGGGGGTGCGCAAAGGCACCCGCGTTTCGGTCATTGCCATGCGCATTGCGCCAAAATTACGGCATGCATCAACCTAGCCGTGCTTGCAGCTCGCGTGTTCATGGCTTTGGCGCTTGCGCCGGGGACAGGCGGTCGCGCACCAGCTGAATGTGGCTCCTGAGCGAATACAGTTCGTCCGTGTAGGAGAGAGGAACCGCAATGCTTTGCGCCTTGGCGTCGAGCTTGTTCAACCTGTCCAGCAGTTCGGTCGGCGCGCCTGACTGCGTAACCTGCGCGTCCTCGATCTCGCGCAGCTGCCGGTACCAGCGGAAAATGCGCGAGCGGATGCGGAACTGGTAAAGGGGCGGCACCACGCGCGCGAGTGGTATTAACACGGCGATGATCGACACCAGCACCACCCACATGCGATCGATGAGATTGGCGAGCGAGAATGGCAGATAGCGCTGCAATAGCGGCGGGCCGGTACGGTAATAACGCTCCGCCTCCTTGGCGAGCGGCAGCTCCGCGCTCTGCGGCGAGGGGAACTGTCCGGCATGCGCGAGCCAGCCGGTGCCGCCGTGGATGTTGTGCGCGGCCTGCACGAAAAGCTGCAGCAGTGCCGGGTGCGTGCCTTCGCGCGCGACCAGGGTCGTGGTAGTGGCGACGAGCGACAGATTGCGCGCGGGAAGGTCGCGCGCGAGGTCCACCATGGCGCGCGGCAATACCGCCGCGGAGAGGAACGGCAGCCGACGCGCATAGGCCTCGGCCTGCGCGAACTCAAACAGCTTCACCCCCGGTGTGCCAAGCAGCATCTGCACCATGAGCGATTCGGGCGCGGCGGCAAGCACGATCGCGTCGAGTTCGCCCGCCAGGAGCGCGACCACGGCCTCGGTCTGCTCCATGCGGCTCGCTTTGATGCTGTCGCGTTCGATGCCGTTGGCGTGCAGCAGCTTGCCTGCAAGACCGCTCAAGCCGCTGCCGCGCGCGCCCACGTTTACGCGCCAGCCCTGCAACTCGCCGAGCTGCGTCAGCGTCCCTTCGCGGTTCAGGCGCAGCGCGGCGTCCTCGCGGTAGAACAGCCACACCGGCTCGAGGTAAAGGCTGCCGAGCGAAGCGAGCGGCACACGACTCTTTTCCTCGTCCACGGCACGCGTGGCGTCGCTTGAGCCGCCGCGCACGAAGCCGAGGTCCACGCTATGTTCGGGCGCACGCAGCAGGCGCCGATTCTCCGACGATCCCTGTGTCGGCCGTTGCACCACTTCGATGCCATAGCGCCGGAGTTCGGCTGCATAACGCTTGCCGAACTCGGCGTAGTCGCTTTGCGCGGGCCCCGTCGCGAGAACCACGCGCTTGGGCGGGGTCGGGTCGAGCAGGAAATAAGCGCCGGCGAGCAGCACGAGCGCGATCAGCGCGAACGGTCCCATGGCGGCGATCAGGTCGCGCACGGAAATCAGTGCAGTGCGGATCACGCGAGGCATGCGCGAAAGCATAGCCGAAAAACGCCCGGATCTGGCGCATCCGGCAAATTGCGAGCCCGCGCTACGCATGCGGCGCGTATGCTTCGTCAGCCGCCGCTCTTTGTGCGGAAACTGAGAAAATACTGATCGGGCAGAAAATTCTGCTCGCCCGCGAGCCGGTAACCGGCGCTTGCCATCTCGGTCACGACGCGTTTCGCGGCGATGCGCTGGGCCGGTGGCGGTCCCATTTTCGATTTTACGTTGAAATCGATGATGACTACACGCGCTCCGGCTTTTAGCGATTGCGCGAGCTTGCGAAAATAGCTCTCGCGTTGTTCGATATGGTGGTAGACATCAACCAGAAGTACAAGGTCGACTTTTTCCGGCAGGCGCGCGTCGTCTGCGGCTCCCGCTATTGCCGTGAGATTGCCGAGGCCTTCGCGCGCGGCGCGCTCCCCGAGATATTTCACCATGTCGGGTTCGAGATCGACCGCGTAGACCCGCCCCTGCGGCACGAAGTGCGCGAGGCGCATGGCGAAATAGCCGGTGCCGGCGCCGATGTCCGCCACCGTGGCATCGGGTTTGAGCGCCAGGGCCCGGATCACCTGATGCGGCTTCTGCCAGGCATCACGTGCGGGGTCGTCGAATACTTGCGCCCAGTGCTCCGCACCGCTGAAGCTGTGCCGGTGGTTGTGCACTGATTGCGCGTGCGCTGTTACGCTCGCCAGAGGCGCATGGAACAGCACAAGCGCGAGTAACGCAATTGGCAGGGGACGGATCACCGCTCTTATCCTATGCGGGGTCGCAGATAGGTTCAGTATAGCGCGAGCCGCTCGGCATGCGCGTCGGCGCTTGAGCGCCGCGCGCGAGGCTTGACCCGCGCAAGCGGATGGACATCCTCATCCGGAACCAGTAGACTGCGCGCCTTTTCGCCGATCTGTATCCATGGCCCTTGTTTTGAACCAGATTTCGCCCCATGCCACCGACGCCGACGCCGCGCGCGCGCCGGTGGAACGGATTGCGCGCGAAATGGCACGCCGCCGCACCTTCGGCATCATTGCCCACCCCGACGCCGGCAAGACTACGCTAACCGAAAAGCTGCTGCTCTTTTCCGGCGCCATCCAACTCGCCGGCACGGTGAAGGCCCGGAAGAGCCGCCGCCATGCGACCTCGGACTGGATGGAGATCGAGAAGCAGCGCGGCATTTCGGTGGCGAGTTCAGTGATGCAGTTCGATTATCGCGGCTGCGTGGTCAACTTGCTCGATACGCCGGGGCACCAGGATTTTTCCGAGGACACCTATCGCGTGCTCACCGCCGTCGACTCGGCGCTGATGGTGATCGATGCGGCCAAAGGCGTGGAAGAGCAGACGATCAAGCTGTTGCATGTGTGTCGCATGCGCGCGACGCCCATCCTCACATTCATGAATAAAATGGACCGCGAAACCCGCGATCCGGTAGCGCTGCTGGAAGAAGTGGAGTCCGTGCTCAAAATCCAGTGTGCGCCGGTGACCTGGCCCATCGGCATGGGCAAGACCTTTCGCGGCGTGTACCACCTGTTGCGCGACGAAATCCTGTTGTTCACCGCAGGCGAGGATCGCGCCGACCAGGAATTCGAGGCGATCAAGGGCATAGCCAATCCGCGGCTGGCCCAGATGTTTCCGCTCGAGATCGAGAAGCTCAAGGCTGATGTTGCGCTGGTTCGCAGCGCCCTGCACCCGTTCGAGTCTAAAGCGTTCCTCGACGGCACCCAGACGCCCGTGTTCTTCGGCTCCGCTGTCAACAATTTCGGCGTGCGCGAAATACTCAACGCTCTGATCGACTGGGCGCCCGCGCCGCGCGAGCGCGATGCGACGTTGCGCACGGTGGCGCCGGGAGAGGCGCAGTTCTCGGGGTTTGTCTTCAAGATCCAGGCCAATATGGACCCGGCCCACCGCGACCGTATCGCCTTCCTGCGCGTTTGCTCGGGGCGCTTCCAGCGCGGCATGAAGATCATGCACTTGCGCATTGCGCGTGAAATCAGGGTGAACAATGTGGTCACGTTCATGGCTTCGAGCCGCGAACAGGTCGAGGAGGCCTACGCAGGCGACATCATCGGCCTGCCCAACCACGGCAATATGCAAATCGGCGACAGCTTCTCCGAGGGCGAAATGCTGCCATTTACGGGCATTCCCTATTTCGCGCCGGATTTCTTCCGCTCCGTGCGCATACGCAACCCGATCAAAGTCAAGCAATTGCACAAGGGCCTGCAGCAACTCGGCGAAGAAGGCGCAGTGCAGGTGTACCGGCCGGCGGCGGGCGGCGACTTGATCCTGGGTGCGGTGGGTGTGCTGCAGTTCGAGGTGGTAGCGAGCCGGCTGCAGAACGAATATGGCGTCGACGCGGTATTCGAGGGCACACCGGTCACTTGCGCGCGCTGGGTAACGGGCGAGGACAAGCGCATGCTCGCCGAATTCGAAAGGACGATGGTTCACAATCTGGCCCACGACGCCGCCGGCAATTTGGCCTACCTCGCGCCGAACAACGTCAATCTCCAACTAACGCAGGAGCGCTGGCCCAAACTGGCGTTTCACGAGACGCGCGAGCACGCGGCAAGCCCGGACTGAACACAGTTGCTGCAGGGTGAGCGAGTTGGCGTTTCGCTACAGCGCGCTATATCGCTGCGGCAATGAGCGACGCCCGCGCCCGAGGTGCGCGTTGAAAGAAACTGTCGAAATCAGATAGCGAAAAATAGAAGCCCCGCTCGAAGCGGGGCTTGCGGCACCCAATATCCGGAGTGCTGTTGCCGTGGTTACGGCGCGTACGGGGCAAACCCCGTTTGCAAGTGGGTTTAAAAGTAGATCACCGGTAAATCTTCCTCCTTCGCAACCACCTAATTTGTATATAGGTGCGGCAAAGGTGAAAGTCAAGATCGACGCGCGCAGACCACGCTGGCAGAGCTCTTGGCTTAGGCGAGTCGAAGCGTATGGCACGTCTTCTGCTGGCGCGCCTTAGCCTCAAGTGCCCGATCTTTGGGCAGAAACGCGCAGGCGAGATAGCGGAAGCTATTTTTTGACCGGTTCCGCCGGTTTGGCTACTGCTACCGGCGCGGGCGCCGGCGCTTGCACGATTTCGATCTTCGCCTTGGCCTTCATGTCTTCGAACAGTTTTTCCATGCTCTTTTGCTGCACCTGTTGCTTCAATTGCGCCTTGACTTGTTCCAGAGGCGGAATGACCTTAGGACGAGTATCCTCCATCAGTATTACGTGATAGCCGAATTGTGACTTGACCGGCTCTTCGGTGATTTTGCCCTTGGCCAGATTCTTCAGCGCCGCACCGAATTCCGGAACTACGCCGCGCGGATCGACCCAACCCAGGTTGCCACCCTTGGCCTTGGATCCGGCGTCCTTCGATTTTTCCTTGGCCAATGCGCCGAAAGCTTTCGGGTTTTTCTTCAGCTTGGCGATGATGTCCTTGGCGTCAGCTTCATTCTCGACCAGTATGTGGTGAGCGAGGTATTCGGTTGCGGCCATCTGCGCTTTGACCTTTTCGTATTCCGCATTCAGCGATTCGTCGCTGATGGTATTGTTCTTCTGGTAGTCCTGGACGAACGCGTTGACCAAGATCGATTGTCGGCTGAGTTCAATCTGCGCCGAGACCTCGGGCAGCTTGTCCATTCCTTTCTTGATCGCTTCCTGCGAGATGACGAGCTGCATGGCAAGGCGGTCGACGAAGTTGTTGCGCGCCTCGGCGCCGGCTGATCGGCCGAGATCGGTGCGTTGCTTGAGCATCAGGTTGACCAGATTTTCGCTGATGGGTACGCCGTTGACGGTCGCCGCGACTGCGTCCTTGGTCGCGCCCGCTCCTTTCGCAGCGTCGTTGGAACTGCATGCGACGAGCGTCAGCAGAGAAACGGCGCCGGCCAGCAGAATACGGTACTTGATCAACATCGTTACATTTCCTTATCAAAATGAACTGGCTCGCGCAGCTGCCAAGTCGCGTTGCGAGCCTTGGCGTGCTTGCAAGGCTCGCGCACCTGGATGGGCTTGACCGGGTGGCTGCAGCGGAATCGGTGGAGGACGAATTCTACCTGTGATTGGACGCCCGAGGGCGCCTCATTCAAACGCGTTCCCTAAAATGCGCTGGTCGCCGCGGGGCTATCGAAGCAAAGGCAATGCTATTTCATCACGTGCTGGACCAGGATGCCCAGCCACTCATGCAGGGCCATGCTGCTTTGATTGAGTGCGAAGGCCGAGGGCAGCGCGCGCGCGAAGAGTGAAGGCGCGGCGGTGGAGTAAGCGGTCGGCGCCGCCAGCACTTCCAGGCCTTGGCGCTCGTACAGTTCAAGCGCGCGCGGCAGATGCCATGCGTGGCTGACCAGGGCGATGCGCTTGACGCCGGCCGCCTTGAGCATGGCTGCTGAATAGGCGGCATTTTCCGCTGTGTCGCGCGAGGCGGCTTCAACCCATTGCACGCGGCCATGAAAGTCGCGCTCGATGGCTTCCTTCATGGTTTCGCCCTCCGGCCGGCCGCCGAACGGCGCGCCGCCGCTCACGAGGATAGGCAGTCCCGAGCGCTTTTGCATTTGCGCACCGTAGCGCACGCGCTCCAGCGTCCAGCGGCTCACCGTGTCTTCGCCATATTCCGGAGCTGTAAAGTAGTTTCCGCCGCCCAGAATGACGATCGCCTGGGTGCGAGCGAGATCCTGCGCGGAAATCGGTGGCCGGCTCTCGAGGCTTTGCATCAAGGCATCGGCCACCGGCGGCAGCGATAAGGCCGCGAGCGCGAGCAGGGCAATGGCGGTGAGGCTGCGGCCGAGGCGGGGGTGCCGGCGCGTCAGCCACACGCCGAATAACGCGAACAATACCAGCCCGAACGGCGGCAGGACGAGTGCGGAAAGGAGTTTCTTCAGGTAAAACATGCTTTGCGGCACGATGCAATACCGAGCCTGTGCAGACAGTTGCATTATGAAGGTAATTCGTTTCCTCCGGCTTACTCCAGAGAGCGAATTCTGCCGTGGCTGGCGCATGTTCGGCACATAGTACGCCCCAGACGCAGGGCTGCTCATCGCGGCTGGGACGCGGGTGCTAAAATGTTTTTGATCTAGCGCATACACGATGGAGGAGATCATGCCGATCGTGCCCGATGACCCGCTCGACGCGGTGCGCGCCTGGGTGGCGCAGGCGCAGCGCGTTGTCATTCTTACCGGCGCCGGAATCTCGACGGAATCGGGCATTCCGGACTTTCGCGGGCCGCAAGGCGTGTGGACCAGGAATCCTGATGCGGAGAAGCTCTCGCACATCCGCTACTACATGGCCGATGCCGCGATACGCAAGAAGGCATGGCAGGCGCGCCTGGTGCATCCGGCGTGGGAGGCGCGTCCGAACAGGGGGCATGAGGCGATCGCCGGGCTCGAGCAGCGCGGCAAGCTGCACGCGCTCATCACGCAGAACATCGATGGCTTGCACCAGAAGGCGGGCAACTCGCCCGAGCGCGTGATCGAAGTGCACGGCACGGTGATGCAAGTGGTGTGCATGCGTTGCGGCTGGAAGGGGCCGATGCAGGAGACATTAGTGCGCCTTCTGACGGGCGAGGACGACCCGCCGTGCAAACTATGCGGTGGCATCCTCAAGAGCGACACCATTTCGTTCGGCCAGAACTTGGTGCCTGCGGTGATCGAGCGCGCGATGTGCGCGGCGGCCGAGGCCGACTGCTTTATCGCAATCGGCACCAGCCTGCAGGTCTATCCAATTGCCGGCGCGGTGCCGGCGGCGAAATCTACCGGCGCGAGATTAGTGATCGTCAACGCCGAGCCGACGCCTTTCGACGGGATTGCCGACGCGGTGCTGCGCGGCCCCATCGGCGAGACCCTGCCGCGCATTCTGCAGGAGAACGCGGCATGAGCGTCAAAATCGATTTCAAGCACAGGATCGCCATCAAACGGGCGCGAATATGCCAACGTCTGGCAGATGGCGCGGATTTGCGCAGAACTCAGCAGTCTGTGAATTGGTAGCGCGACAACTCGCTGCGCGCGAAATCATGCCTGCGTTGCACGAACTCGGTCAGGGTAGTGGCGCCAGCCAAGAAATCAACGCGGTCGGCGTTGTCGTGGCGCGCGGCCAAGTCCGCCAGGGCACTGCGCACCGAGTTCATTATCCCTACGATCCAGGCGCCGCGCGCGGCGCGTTCGCCTATTTCCATCTCTTGCAACTCGGGCGCAGCCTTGATCGCGGCTTCATGCGCTATATTGCCATGCACAAAACTCGCTGCGGACACGGGCGAATTAGAAATCCTGACAACGGCCTCGCCCACAGCGGCATCGGGGCGCTGATTGCTGTCACCTTCGTACAAAGGCGCGTAAAGTCTCATGTTGAAATCCTTACAAATATGGTTGATTTTGCACAAATATTGTTCTTGCGTTTGAGTGAATTTAGACTTAGTCGACGGGATAATCAAATCGCATGATCGAATAGCTGTGATCGTTTTCTGTTATACTGCCGCAAGGGTATGATGCAACGCACAAAATTCGCCGGAAACCCGTGAACGCATGCGCCGCCAACTTGTCCGAAAGGCCTGGAAATAGACGCTAATTTGCCGAAGGACGGCTGAACATTTCGGCATTTACTTGTGCAGGAGTTTAGGGATCGTCCCAAATTTGCGGTAAGGTGAAAGGGGGCGCTTCCATTCGCGTTCCGATCCTTCCAACTTGAATATTGTTCTCGGGACATCGATTCCGATATGGAGCTATACCAGCTACGCAGTTTTGTCGCAGTCGCCGAGGCGGGGCATCTGACCCGCGCCGCGGAGAAGCTGCACGTCAGCCAGCCAGCCGTCAGCGCACAGATCAAGGCGCTGGAGGACGAGCTTGAACTCGCGCTGTTCGAGCGCACCCCTAGCGGCATGGTGCTCACGCCCGCCGGTCAGCATTTGCTGACGGATGCGGAGAAGGTCCTGGATGCGGCGCAGCTATTGCGCAACGCGGCGAAGGCGCTCAAAGGCGAGGTGGCGGGCATCGCACGCGTAGGCACGATGTCGGATCCGGGTTTCATCCGCATCGGCGAGTTTCTGAATAGGACGGTCGAGCGCTTTCCCTTGCTCCAGATCGAACTGCACCATGAGATCACGGGCGCGGCATTCGCGAAGGTGCGCGATGGCGAGTTGGACGCGAGCTTCTACTATGGCGAACTCGAGCAGCCGAGCGTCGAAAAACTGCGGCTGCGTGACATGACTTATCGCGTTGCCGCGTCTGCGGCCTGGAAGAGCCGCGTGGTTGATGCCGACTGGTCCGAAATTGCAGTGCAGCCGTGGATCATCACGCCCGCCATCAGCACCCACCACGATCTGGTTCGCGCGCTATTCGACAAGCACGGCATCGAGCCGACCAAAGTGGTCGAAGCCGATCAGGAGTCGGTGATCGCGAGCCTGGTCGTGTCGGGTGTAGGCCTTTCGTTGATTCGCGAAGAACTCGCGTTGGAGAAGGAGGCAGCGGGCGAAGTGTGCCTGTGGCGGGACGTGCGCCTTGACTCCACGCTTTGGTTCATCTTCCCGCGAGCGCGCAAAGACGACCCGGTGATCCGTGCGCTGCTCGAGGTCATCGTCGATACCTGGAATCTGTCCACTGAGCCTGACCGGACGCTGAAAAACGCTGCACGGACATAAGGCGCATTGCTTGATCATTTAAGCGGCGCGCGACCCGAACGGCGAATTGAAGTCGGGATCAAAACCCCTCGAGCACGATCTTGCCACGCGTGTGGCCTTCCTCGATCATCTTGTGCGCGCGTTTCAGGTTCGCGGCATTGATTTTTCCGAGGTTGGTCGTGAGGGTCGTCTTCAGCGTGCCCGCTTCGATCAGCGCCGCGGTTTCGTTCAGCAAATGGTGCTGCTCGATCATGTCAGGCGTCGCGTAGGTGTAGCGCGTGAACATCAATTCGCACGCCAGGGTCACGCTCTTGCCCATGAGCGTAGTCAGGTCGACCGGCTTTTGCGCCGAAACGATGACGCAGACTTTTCCTTGCGGCTTGATGATAGGCGCAAACGCCGGGAACCAGCGATCGGTGCTGTTGAGACAGAAGATGTAATCGACTTCCTTTGCCCCGAGCGCTTCCAGTTGCGGTGCCAGGTCCTTGCTGTGATCGATCACCTGATCCGCGCCCAGCGCGCGCACCCAGGCGACGGACTCAGGTTGCGAAGCGGTCGCAATGATTCTCAGTTTCGCGAGTTTCTTCGCCAGCTGGATCGCGATCGAGCCCACACCCCCGGCCCCGGCTATGACGAGGAGCGTCTTGCCGGCATGCGCGCCCGCTTTGGAGATGCCCAGGCGGTCGAACAGTCCTTCCCACGCGGTGATCGTGGTTAGCGGCAAGGCCGCAGCTTCGGCAAAACCGAGGTTTGCGGGCTTACGTCCGACGATGCGCTCGTCGACGAGGTGGAATTCGCTGTTGCCGCCCGGCCGCACCATGCTGCCGGCGTAATACACCGCGTCGCCGGGTTTGAACAACGCGCACTCCGGACCAACGGCCTTCACCACGCCGGCGACGTCCCAGCCGAGCACTCTTGGGGTCTTCTCGATGAGGTCCTTCGGTGCACGCCGCTTGGTGTCGACCGGGTTCACAGAGATTGCCCTCACTTCGACCAGCAAATCACGCCCGCTCGCGTTGGGGGTGTTTATCTCCAGGTCGAGGAACGACTCCGGATCGTCTATGGGCAGGTAGCGGTACAGTCCGACGGCTTTCATGTGCTTCTCCTGGGTGGCAGAGGTTGAGCAAATTGCGCGTGGTGTCGTGCGCCGCGACAGGGCGGGCGCGCATGCATTGGCTCGGTCACGCGCACGCTGGACTCGCTTCAGCGATGCCTTGCGCGCGTGCGCCGCAGCCTGAGGGGCGCCACTATTTTTGCCAGGCATCCCTGAGCGTCACCGTGCGATTGAATACCGGTGCATCGGCTTTGGAGTCCTTCAGGTCAGCGACGAAGTATCCGTGCCGCTCGAACTGGTAGCGCTCCTCCGACCGGGCCGCCTTCAGCGCGGGTTCGAGTTGCGCGCTGACGACCTTCTTCGCGTTCGGATTGAGGTCCGCCAGGAAATCCCTGTCTGCCGCGCCGGGATGCGGTTCGCGGAACAAGCGGTCGTAGAGACGTACTTCGCACTGATACGCGTGGCGGGCCGAGACCCAGTGGATGTTGCCTTTCACCTTGTAGCTGTCGGAACCCGGCGTGCCCGATTTGCTGTCGGCGAAATAGTTGCAGTGCACGGCGGTCACGTTGCCGGCGGCATCCTTGTCGCAGCCAGTGCATTCGATCACGAAGCCGTAGCGCAGCCGCACCTTGCTGCCGGGGCGGGGGTCACCGGCAGGTGTAATGCCTGGCGGGTATAGGCGGAAGTAGCCCTTCGCCGGGATTTCCATGAAATCCTCGCGCTCGATCCAGAGTTCGCGCGAAAACGGCAGCGCGCGCTTGCCCAACTCCGGCTTTTGCGGATGATTGGGCGCGTGGCATTGCTCTTCTACGCCCGCGGCGTAGTTGTCGATGACGAGCTTCAGCGGGTCGAGCACGGCGATCCGTCGCGGCGCGACTTCGTTCAAGTGCTCGCGCATGCAGTCTTCGAGCACGCCGTAATCGATCCAGGAGTCGGACTTGGATACGCCGATGCGTTCGGCGAACAGGTGAAAGCCTTCGGCGGTGTAGCCGCGCCGACGCGCGCCGACCAGCGTGGGCAGGCGCGGGTCGTCCCAACCGTCGACGTGGTTCTCGCTGAGCAGTTGGATCAGTTTGCGCTTGGACAGTACCACATAGGAGAGGTTGAGCCGCGCGAACTCGATCTGCTTCGGCAGCGGCCGCGCGAGCAAACCGCCTTCGGCGAGACGTTCGAGCAGCCAGTCGTAGAACGGGCGCTGGTCTTCGAACTCCAGGGTGCAGATGGAATGAGTGATACGCTCGAGCGCGTCCTCGATCGGGTGGGCGTAGGTGTACATCGGATAGATGCACCACGCGTCGCCCGAGCGATGGTGCGCGGCTTTCTTGATGCGATAGATCGCGGGGTCGCGCAGGTTGATATTGGGCGAGGCCATGTCGATTTTCGCGCGCAGCACCATGCTGCCGTCGGCATGTTGCCCCGCGCGCATTTCACGCAGGCGCGCCAGCGACTCGGCCGCCGCGCGCTCGCGCCAGGGGCTCGCGCGGCCGTGCTCGGTCAGCGTGCCGCGCGTGGCGCGCAATTCCTCGGCGCTTTGTTCGTCGACATAGGCATGGCCCGCGGTGACCAGATACTGCGCCGCCTGGTACATGAAATCGAAGTAGTCGCTGGCGTAATACAGATGCTCAGCGCCGTTGGCGCTCCAGTCGAAGCCCAGCCAGCGCACGGCACTGAGAATGGAATCGACGTATTCCTGCTCTTCCTTTTCCGGGTTGGTGTCGTCGAAACGCATGTGGCAGACGCCGCCGTAGTCGCGCGCTAGGCCAAAATTGAGGCAGATCGACTTGGCGTGGCCAATGTGCAGGTAGCCGTTGGGCTCGGGCGGGAAACGCGTGCGGATTTTCGCGGGATCAAGCGGCGCGCCGGCGTGTGCGGCAGCGGGGCCGGGCTTGCCGCCCCAGGTACGCGCAGCGTACTTGCCGCTCGCCAAGTCCGCCTCGATGATATTGCGGATGAAATTGGTGACGTGTGCGGCAGCCGCGTGGGCAGGCTTATTCATGGTTTTCCAATTGCGAACCTCTGTATGCGAGAACGATTTTACCGCACTGCCGAAAGATTCCCCGATCCCGTCTCGCATCGGCGCGAAAGGCCGGCATTTTGCCCCTCTGGTGTCGGCAATTCGCGTGATGCGCAAATCCTACAAATCCCCTTATAAGCCATAACAAAGGTTATTTTGTTATGGCCCAATTTAGGGGAGCACGAGGGGAGGTATCCCCTCGTGTTGTTAGAGACTCTTATTGTATTATCCGTCTTTCCTGCCTTTTAATTAGTGGCCATTTCAGAATTACCGAAATGGCCGCTGATATAGGGGAGCATGAGGGGATACATCCCCGCATTTTGAAATGAACTCTAACCATGGAATCCACATGACGCGTGCTGCCGAAGCCGTCAGAACTTCGACCAAATCTGACTCGAGCGATGCCCCCGCATGGCCGGACGAGGTGCATGCGCTGCTAAAGGCGGAACGCATCCGCCAGATCGCCATCGTACCGGACGCGGGGCACGCACGCCTGATCAAGCTGTGCGAGAAAGACAAGTCTATGCGCGTGGTCAGACTCAGCACCGAGGAAGAGGGCGTGGCGCTTTTGGCCGGCGCCTGGCTCGGCGGCGAGAAGGGCGTGCTGCTGATGCAAAGCAGCGGCGTGGGCAATTGCATCAACATGCTCACGCTTCCAATTGCCTGCCAATTTCCGCTGCTGATGCTCGTCACCATGCGCGGCGACCACGGCGAATTCAATCCTGCGCAGATCCCGATGGGCAATTCGACGCAGGACGTGCTCGAGGCGATCGGTGTGATCGTCAAGCGCGCAGATACCGCGGCGGATATCGTCGAAACGGTGTCGGGCGGGCTGCACCTTGCGTTCAACACCTACCGTCCTATTGCCGTGCTCATCGGCCAGCGGGCGCTAGGCGCCAAGGATTTCAGAAAACTCACCGGGAGCGCTCGATAATGAGCAAGATGTTGCGCCGTCGTGAAATCGTAGTTGAACTGCTCAAGGGGCGTGGCGATTTGTTGGTGGTCGCCGGTTTGGGCGCGCCTGCCTGGGACATTACCCACGCGGGCGACCATGCGCTGAACTTTCCGCTGTGGGGGGCGATGGGCGGAGCCGCGATGCTGGGCCTCGGCGTCGCGCTGGCACAGCCGAAGAAGAAAGTTCTGGTGGTGACAGGCGACGGCGAGATGCTCATGGCCCTAGGCGCGCTCGCCACCATCGCAGTGCAAAGGCCGCGCAACCTGTACGTGGTGGTGCTCGACAACGAGCACTACGGCGAGACCGGGCAGCAGGCCACGCATACGGGCCTTGGCGTCGATCTCGCCGGGATGGCCAAGGCCGCCGGATTCGCGCGCGCGTTCAAGGTGCGCACCCAAGCCGATGTGGCACGGCTGAAAAAGCGCATCTATTCGGGCGAGGGCGCCTTGTTCGCGCAGGTCAAGGTGGATCCGGAGAAGTTGCCGTTGGTGCTGCCGCCGCGGGATGGCGCCTATCTGAAGAACCGCTTTCGCGTCGCGCTGCTCGGACCGGACTCGCTGCAACAATAGCCCCTGCACGCAAGCGGCGGGCCCCGCGCGGCACCGCGAGCCGATTGCAGCGGACACAACAGCAAATAGCATTGGGTAATCAATTCAACAACCAAAGGAGCAACACCATGGACAAGAAGAGATACGATGACGGACTGGCGGTCAGAAGGGCCGTTCTGGGCGCGGAATACGTCGACAAGTCGGTCCGCGCGCCCGACGAATTTTCCAAGCCGATGCAGGACCTGGTAACCGAATATTGCTGGGGCGCGGTGTGGACGCGGCCGGAACTCGACCGCAAGACCCGCAGCTACCTCAATCTAGCTTGGCTCACCGCGCTCAACCGTCCGCACGAAATCAAGCTGCATGTGCTCGGGGCGCTGAATAACGGCATCACGCGAACCGAGATCCGCGAAGTGTTCCTGCAGGCAGCCGTGTATTGCGGCGTGCCCGCGGCGCTCGATGCCATGCGCGTGGCGAAAGAAGTCTTCGCCGAAATCGACAGCAAGAAATGAGCGCCGTCGAGCGGAAATACGCAGTCGGTCTGATCGGCATAGGCAAGATGGGTTTGCCGATGTCGAACAGGATAGCGCTGCACGGCTATCCGTTATTCGCCTACGACACATCGCAGGCGGCACTGACCGCGGTGTGTGCGACAAAGGGCATCCAGGCCGCGAAAAGCCTCGCCGACATCGGTCGTGCCTGCGAGGTCGTGATCCTGATGCTTCCGGACAGCGCAGTGGTGACGAAAGTGCTGTTCGGCGAAGAGGGCCTCGCGGCGCACCTGAAACAGGGTGCGGTGGTGATCGACATGAGTTCGTCCGATCCGTCGGTGACGCGCGAACTCGGGCCGCGGCTCACGGCGGCAGGGGTCGACTTCATCGATGCGCCGGTTTCCGGCGGGGTAAAACGCGCGGTCGACGGCTCGCTTGCGATCATGGTGGGCGGCGATGCCGCGGTTATCGACCGCGTAAAACCGCTACTGTCGACCATGGGCAAGTCGATCATCGAAACCGGGATGCTGGGATCGGGTCACGCGATGAAGGCGCTCAACAACTATGTTTCAGCGGCGGGCCTGCTCGCGGCATGCGAGGCGCTGAAAGTGGCGTCCGATTTCGGCATCGCCGCGGACAAGATCGTCAACGTGTTGAACGCATCGAGCGGAAAGAACAACAGCACCGAGAACAAGCTGATGCAGTTCATCGTTTCGGGGCTGTTCAATTCCGGCTTCAGCCTGGGGTTGATGAAAAAGGACATCAATATCGCCACCAACCTGGCGAAGAAGCTGGGCGACGACACGCTCCTGGGCGAAGTCTTGTTGAAATCCTGGAAAGATGCGGAGGCGAAGTTGGGCGGGGCCGCGGACCACACCGAGATTTACCGCGTGTTGTTGAAGTAGGGCGGCTCACAATGGACCGCTACGTGCCGCTAAGACGAGCGCGGCAACCGTCACGGTGATGAACCAGCCTGACGTCAAGGGTTCGAATCCCCTTAGGGCGCGACCGGTGTCGCTCGTGGCAGCGGCAGTTTCTTCTCTGCCATGACGTCCCGCGCGCGGTCGGGGTAGTCGGTGATCAGCCCATCGACGCCCCAGTCGATGAAGCGCGCCATGTCCTCGGTCTTGTTCACGGTCCAGGGGATGACTTTGAGCCCGAGACCTTGCGCCTCCTTCACCAGCGCGGCGCTCAATTCGGGCGCATAGGGTGACCAGATCGCGCCGCCCGCGGCTTTGACCATCTTGGGAATCGAGCCGTGATCGCGTAACTTCACGCCGGCTGTCCACGCCGAGCCTTCGGTACTGCCCGCCCCGATGTTGCGCGGAAAGCTTTGCTGCACGCTCAGGTAACTCGTTGGAATGGTCGGGGCCAACTGCTGCACCGCCTTGAGCGCGCGCCAGTCGAACGACTGAATGATGACGCGCGCGCTCATGCCTTCACGCGCGATCGTCTGCAACAGCACCTCGGCGAAGGCATTCGGCGCGAGCGTATCTGCGGGCTTATCCGGCGACGTCTTGATTTCGATGTTGAAGCGTACCGCCGAGTTGCCGGCGCTGCGCGCGAGTTGGAACACCTGGGCGAGGGTCGGTATGCGCAGGTAGTCCATGCGTTTCTGATCGGGGTAGCGGTAGCTGTATTCGCTGCCGGGTTTTATGCGTCCGACGTCGTAGTGCTCCAAGTTATCGAGCGTCAGCTCGCGCACTGCGCGGGTGGGCGGATTGAGATAGCGGCCGTCGGGGCCGCGGGTAATATCGGGGTTGAGGCGCGCATCATGGCACACCACCACCACGCCATCCTTGGTGATCGCCGTGTCGAGCTCGAGCGTGCTCACGCCAACCGAGAGCGCCGCGGCAAACGCGGGCAGGGTGTTTTCCGGCGCGAGGCCCCGCGCGCCGCGATGTCCCTGCAAATCGAATGCTAAGGCGAAGAGCGGGGTCAGCGCCAGGGCGGCCAGCGCAAGCGAGCGAGCGGCGCGGCGTAAAAGACGGTCGCCGCGATGGCCCTGCAAATCGAATGCGCAGGCGTTTGCACATACCAGGGCGAAGACGACAAGCGGCGATCGGTTCATGGATGTGTATTGTTGCCTATTGCGTGCGTCCGCGCCAGCGGCCGGCAACAAGCGCGCTAGAGCTTCAATTCCCAAAATTGTCCGACGAGGTCCTGGCCGAAGCTGTGGTGCGGCTCCTCGCGCACCAGGCGATAGCCGGCTTGCTCATAAATATGGCGTGCGGCGTGCAAGACGCTGTTGGTCCAGAGCATGATCCTGCGATAGCCTGCCTGCCGCGCGAAGCGCTCGCATTCGCTCACCAGGCGTGCGCCCAGGCCTATCCCGCGCGCCTTCGGTTCCACGAGGAGCAGCCGCAGCTGCGCCACCGTCTTCGATTTTCTTACGAGGAGCACCGAGCCGACGATTTCTCCGTCCTTTTCCGCCATCCAGCAGCGCTCGCTTTTCGGGTCGAATTCGCGGATAAAGTGGGCGGCGATGTCAGCCACCAGCGATTCGAAACTCGTGTCCCAACCGTATTCCTTGGCATATAGCGCTCCGTGGCGGTGGATGATCCAACCCAGGTCGCCGGGCCTGTGCGCACGCAGCCGGTACGGCACCTTGCGCGCGGCAACGTTTTCGTGCTTGTCGGAGAACAGATCCTCGATCGTATGCATCGCCTTGCTCAGGCGCGCCTGTTTCGACGGGGAGAGTTTTTTCAGCTTCGCCGTGATTTCTGCGTGCGAACGCGCGTGAATTTTGCCCATTGCGGCATCTATAAGGACTCGATGCGAGCGATTGTCGATACAATATCCGACTTGGTCAACCGCCAGGTCTCACTTTAGTCCAAGACTATTGACAAACGCGTCACTCTCGCAAAGCATAACGATGCAATGAATGTTCTTGGAAGTGAGGCGTTTATCGTCAGCCTGTTGCCTTCGTCATCGAGCGCAAATACAAACAAGGAGCTGTCCCAGGTCCGCAGCGCGAAGTGCACATCACTTGACTCGAGAATAATCGAACGGCCTCTGACCTTGACTCAATGAAACTCCCGCATCTGCGCCTGTCCATCCGCGCCCAGCTCATGCTGCTGGTGCTGGCGGTCGCGCTGCCCGCTGCCGGGATGTTGACTTATTTCCTGGTTCAGGATGCGCGCGACGCGGCCGAGAACGCTTACGCCAAAGTGAACATTCTCGCCGCCGGCACGGCGGCGCACATCGATCTGATGCTGCGCGAGCACGAGCCGATGCTCGAGCGGCTTGCCGTGCGACCGCTGGTCAGGCGCCTCGATCCGCGCCACTGCGATCCTATGGTCGTCGATTACGTTGCGTTGCACCCGGAGTTCACCTGGATCGGCGTGCGCGATAAGCAAGGTAATCTCATCTGCTCGGTACGCGCAGGCCCCTCGTCGCCGGAAAAGATAGCCGAACTCAAATGGTTTCAGGAAGGCCTGCGCGACACCGGATTCAGGGTTGGCGATGCCTACCTGGGACAGTCGAGCGGCCGCTGGCTGTCGGTGCTGACCTACCCGATTCGCGACGATGCGGGCCGGGTGTCCGGCCTCGTCAGCTTTGCTCTCGATCTGGGCAAGTTTAGCGCGCAGTTGTTCAAGAGCTCTCCCAAGAACGCCGTGCAGGCGGTTCTCGATCGCGAGAATAAGTTCCTGTTTCGATCGATCGATGCGGAAGCATGGATCGGCAAGCGTATGCGCGAAGCGCACGCAGAGGCGGTTCGCGGCAGGACCGAGGGCGTGTTTTTTGCGCGGGGCGTCGATGGGGTGCAACGCTTGTACGCTTTCGTCACGGTGCCCAATACCGGCTGGCGCGTGTTCGCCGGCATGCCCGAGGATCAAGTATTCGCCGAATATTGGGGCCGGCTCAAGCCGAGCATCGGCATCAGCATTGCGGCGGTGCTGTTGGCGCTGTTGCTGGCCGGGCGCATCGGCGCGGCGATCGCCAAGCCCACGCGCGAACTCGCCGATACGGCCGCGAGAATCGCGCTCGGCGACACCGCCGCACGCGTGCGTGTCGGCGGTCCGGTCGAGATCGAATATGTGGCGCGGCAATTCAATACCATGCTCGATTTCCAGGATCGCCAGCGCGAGGAACGCGCCGCGCTGGTCAGCCATTACGGTCAACTGGTCAAACTGGCACGCGACATTTTTCTGCTGATGGACGCCTCAGGCGCCATCGTCGAGGCGAACGATGCCGCGGCTGCCGCCTACGGCTATAGCGTGGATGAACTGCGGGGCATGAATGTGCGCAGCTTGCGCGCGCCGGAGACACTGGAGGCATTGGAGCGCGACTGGCAAGCGACGACGCGCCCCGGCGGTGTGCTGTTCGAGACAGTGCACCGGCGCAAGAACGGCAGCACTTTTGCGGTCGAAGTGAGCTCATGCGTAATCGACATCGAGGGCAAGCCCTATCGGCAGAGCTTTATCCGCGATATCACCGCCCGCAAAACCGCGGACCTGCAGATCCGCCGTTTGAGCAGTGCCTACGCGACGCTAAGCGAGACCAATCAGGCCATCGTGCGGCTGCACCGGGTGGAAGAGCTCTATCCGCGCATCTGCCGCATCGCCGTCGAATTCGGCGGCTATGTCGGCGCTTGGATCGGATTGGTCGATGAGCCGAGCGGGCGCGTCCTGCCGGTGGCCAGCGACGGTGGGATCGACGATTACGTGCGGCAGATCAATGTCAGCACCGATGCCGCGCGGCCGGAAGGGCGCGGGCCGATAGCCATCGCGCTGCGCGAAGGCCGCCCGTACTACTGTGAAGATTTTCTGAACGATCCGATCACCGAACCTTGGCGCGCGCTCGCGCGCGCGTTCGGCATCCGCGCCATGGTGGCGCTGCCTCTGCATCGCGCTGGTGCCGCGATCGGCACGCTCAATCTGTATGCCGCCGAGCCCAACATTTTCGATGCTCCGATGCGCATGCTGCTCGAAGAGATGGCTGTGGACGTTTCGTTTGCCCTCGACAACTTCGCGCGCGAGGCCGCGCGCAAACATGTCGAGCAGGCGCTGCGCGAGGGCGAAGAGCGCTTCCGCAGCATGCTCGAGCAGAACATCTCGGCCATGTTCGTGATCGAGGAAGGCGTGCTGACCTACGTCAACCAGCGCGCGAGCGAGATCCTCGGTTACGCCGCCGACGAGCTGATCGGCAGGACGATGCTCGATCTGGTCGCGCTGCCGGATCGAGCGAGCGTCGCCGAAGGGATGCAACAACTGCTTAGCGGGGAACTGAAGATCGCCGAACGCGAGGTCTGCGCGGTGCGCAAGGACGGGACTACCGTCGAAGTCGGCGTCCATGGCGTTGTCGCCACATTGCAGGGAAGGCAGGCGATCCTCGGCATGGCGCAGGATATCGGCGAGCGCAAGAAGGCCCAAGCCGAAATCGACGGCTACATCGCCCGGCTGGAGCGCGCTATGCAGTCCACGCTCACGGCGGTGTCGCTGATGGTGGAACTGCGCGACCCGTACACTGCGGGGCACGAGCGCCGCGTCGGCGACCTTGCTGCGGCTATCGGCGCCGAAATGGGACTGTCCGAAAACACGGTCAAGGGCTTGCGTCTCGCCGGCTACGTGCATGATATCGGCAAGATCAATGTACCGGCAGAGATACTGTCCAAGCCGTCCCGGCTGACACCGATGGAATTTGCGTTGATCAAGGGCCACGCCCAAGCCGGCCATGATGTGCTGAAGGGTGTGGATTTTCCCTGGCCGGTGGCGCAGGTGATCCTGCAGCATCACGAGCGCTTGGACGGCAGCGGCTATCCGCGGCAATTGAAGAACGGCGAAATCATCCTGGAAGCGCGCATCATGGCGGTGGCCGATGTGGTCGAGGCGATGTCTTCGCACCGCCCCTATCGCCCCGGGCTGGGGATGGACTCGGCGTTGCAGGAAATTGCCGCGAACAGCGGCAGGTTCTACGACGCGCAGGTCGCGGCGGCCTGCCTGCGCCTGTTCCGAGATAAGGGATACGTCCTCTCCGCTTAAGGCCGGTTCAGGTCCGTCACCTCGCCCTTGACCTGAGTCGACTTGCCGCGAAACAGCGCCACCAGTTCGCCTTTCTGGTTCTCGATGCGGATGTCGTATACGCCGTTGCGGCCTTCGAGGCCCTGCTCGGTGCCCGATGCCCTGAGCACGTCGCCCACATGTGCCGGGCGCATGTATTCGATCAGGCAGGTGACCGCCACGGCATTTTTGTTGTGGCTGTTGCAGGCGTGGGCGAAGGCCGAATCGGCGAGGGTGAAGATCAGCCCGCCATGGCAGGTGTTGTGGGCGTTCACCATGTCTTCGCGCACTGTCATCTGCATGCGCGCGGCGCCCGGCGCCACACCGAGGAGTTCGATGCCGAGCGAGAGCGCACAGCGGTCGCGTGCATATATCGCTTGCGCCGCCGCGTTCGCCAGTTGTTGTGGTGACTTATGCATAGATTGGATTCCGAGCGCTTTCTTGCTCCGGGGGGACTCGAAGTGTACGTTTGTTCGCGCAAAAAATGAAATGTTAGACGATATACCAACACGGGTAAAATGAAGCTCTGGCGCCGAGCATTGCTCCATGGGCAAGATCCATTGGACAAACGGCGTCACCTCTCGCCCACCCCTTCGATCTTCGTCATGAGGCAGTGAAATGTCCTACGAAAACATCCTGACTGAAACCCGCGGCCGCGTCGGCCTGATAACCTTGAACCGGCCCAAGGCGCTGAACGCGCTGAACGACGCGTTGATGAACGAACTGGGCGACGCGCTGGAAAAATTCGATGCCGACGAAAACATCGGCTGCATGGTGATCACCGGCGGTGACAAGGCTTTCGCCGCCGGCGCCGACATCGGCGCGATGAAGGACTTGAGCTACATGGACGTGTACAAGTCCGATTACGTCACGCGCAACTGGGAGCGCATGCGCCGCGTGAGAAAGCCCGTGATCGCGGCGGTGGCGGGCTACGCGCTCGGGGGCGGCTGCGAGCTTTCGATGATGTGCGATTTCACCATCGCAGCGGAAACGGCGAAGTTCGGTCAGCCCGAGATCAAGCTCGGCATCATCCCGGGCGCAGGCGGCACGCAGCGCCTGCCGCGCGCAGTGTCCAAAGCGAAGGCCATGGACCTGGTGCTCACCGCGCGCATGATGGACGCCGCCGAAGCCGAACGCGCCGGCCTGGTGTCGCGCGTGGTGCCCGCGGACAAGCTGCTCGACGAAGCGCTGGCAGCCGCCAACCAGATCTGCGAGTACTCGCTGCCGGTCGTGATGGCAGCCAAGGAATCGGTCAACCGCGCCTTTGAGACGGCGCTCGCCGAGGGCATCCTGTTCGAGCGGCGCGTGTTCCATTCGCTGTTCGCCACCGAGGACCAGAAGGAAGGCATGGCGGCTTTCGTCGAGAAGCGCAAGCCGATATTCAAGCACAAGTGAGTCCGGCGCGGCGCGATCGTCACGGGCGGCGTTCTGGCGCCGATCTTCCCGGGATCGCGCTCGGTTCGGTCGAGAAACCGGCTACGTCAAGGTGGCGTCGGCTTTTTTGGGCGCAATCGACGATCGGCGCGGACGGTCCGGTCTCTGGCTAGACCGCCGGGGCCGAGCCGAAATCCGGGGGCTTGGCGCGGCCTCTGGACCTGGCGAGGCAGGCTTGGACCGACTCGAGCAACTGGTCGTGCGTCACCGGCTTCGTGAGGAAATCCGACGCGCCTAGATCTACTGCCTTGGCTATGGTGTCGACGTCGCTGCGGCCGGAAAGCAGTATCACCGGGATCGCCGCCGTGCTCTCGTCGGAGCGCATCAGCGACAGCAACTCGAAGCCGTCCAGGAACGGCATATTGACATCGGAGACGATCAGGTCGGGCGGATTCGCGAGGAGCGCCCGACCGCCCTCGACCCCGTCCTCGGCGAATTCGACTTGGTAGCCTGCCTGCGTCAGATGAATGCGCAGCAGGTCGCGAAAGCCGACGTCATCGTCGATGATGAGAATGCGCGGTTTCTTCGCGTCTTGCATGGATATCGCGGACGTTGTCTGCCTGAGGGCAATTAGTGCATGGTATTTTGGACGGTCACCTCATCGATTGACATTGCTCAACCCATCGAAGTTTCCGCAATCGGCCGATAGATTACCACCGATGCGGCGCACCGGGATACGCGCCGGCTGGCGTGGCGTTCGAGTTTGCAGGGTCGGGGCCGGTGGTGGCGGTGCTGATCTACTGCATCTCTAGCTGAGGGAGCAAAACCTCAGGCAGAGCGTCCGATCACTGCGGCAGGAGCTTTAGCCGGCCCAGTGCGTCAGCCTCGGCGTCGACCCGCTGCATCGACATGGGGATGTATTCAGCGCGCGACCAGCGTTGCGCGAAATTCTCGTACAGCGGCGACAGCCGATTGCCCGACTGCCCGGTGGAGAGCATATACACCGATTTGTCGAGGTCGGCCAGATCGTAGATCGCGCGCAGGGAAGCGGCATGGCGGCTGGCGTAGGGCTCGGATGCGTTGGCGGGGGTGTTGCGTCCGACATTGACGCTGTAGGTATCGCCGGGCGAGGGCACGCGGATATCGAAAATCGTCGCGAGTTGCGCCTGGCGGCCGAACGGGCGGTGCTCGGACAAGGCAAAATGCGCCACACCCCAGCGCCATTTGTCGCGGTCGCTGCCGTAGCGGCGTTTCAGGTCAGCCATAGCCAGCGCCAGCGCCTTCGGCAGAAGATCGGCGCAAGTCTCTTTCACCGCCGTGTTCACGTCGTCGCACCAATGCCCTTGCCCAGCAATGTCCGCAAGCACGTTGTGCAGGAAGATGGGGCGGTGCCCCCACGCGCCGTCGAACAGTTCGCCCAGCTCGTCGGCATAGATCAGGCGGCCCAGCTCGCGTAGCCACGCGCTGACAATGAGCGGTTCGGCAGCGTCGATCACCATGTTCGCGTTCCATTTCGCAAGCTCGCGCAGGACCTGTTGCGACTGCGCGTCCCCGGTCTTGGCTTCAAGCAGCAGCGGCAGGATTTCACGCACCTGCGGCGACACCGTATCGGCCTGTATCCGGGCAAAGCTGGCGCGGGTATGTTCGGGTATCGCACCGAGCAGCTGCCGGATACGCGCGGCGCGGTAGGGCGGAGCCCACTCGCTGGTGAGGAAATGCGGATAATTGCCGGGCACGATCTTGTCGTTGGCCGTAACCACGGTGCCGGATGCGGGGTTGTAGCTCTGCGGCAGGTCCTCGAAGGCGATGAATCCATCCCAGTCGTATCTTGCGTCCCAGCCTGGCGCCGGCGCCAGGCCCTTGAGGTCGTTTTCCGGCTTGCGCACCGGTACGCGGCCGGGCGCGACGAATCCGATATTGCCGTCGGTGTCGGCGTACACCATGTTCTGCTGTGGTGAATGAAAATCGCGCGCTGCGGCCAGGAATTCGCGCCAGTTGCGGGCGCGCGCGAACCCTCCGCTAGCCTGCACCGACAGGTCATCCGCGCGCAGCGCGGTCCAGGCAAGAGCCAGCGCGAATTGTGGCGGCAAGGCGCTCCATGCCGGATTGAAATTATCGGAAATCAACGGTCCGTGACGCGACGTGCGCACCGTCAAGGTCACATCCGCCCCTCCTTTGACCTTGATGATTTCCGTGCGCGTTGCAAGCTTTTGCCAACCCTGCGGCGAGAGCACCCGGCCCGCGCCGTCCACGCGCTCGATGTACAGGTCTTGCACATCCGAGCCCGTGTTGGTGAAGCCCCAGGCGATACGCCGATTGCGGCCCAGCACTACGCCGGGAACGCCCGGCAGCGTTGCGCCCATCACTTCGTATCCAGGCGCAGAAAGATGCGCCAAATACCAAACGGCCGGCGCGGTCAAGCCCAAGTGCGGATCATTGGCGAGTAGCGGCTTGGCGCTCGCGCTGCGGCTGCCCGCGACCACCCAGTTGTTGGAGGCGCCCGCCTCGGCTAGACCGGGGAGCGCGAGCGCAGCGAGCTTGTCCGCATCGAGCTGCCGGTACAAGGCCGCGTAATCGGCCAACTCGAGCGCGGCGTCGCCGGGGTACGGGGGCAGAAATTCGCCGATCTGAGCAGTGGAGAGTTTCTTGGCCAGACGCAGGCGCAGCAATTCGGAGCGCCAGTTCGTTCCGAGATCCCAAGCCATCATCTTGCCCCAGGCGATGGAGTCGGCGCTTTGCCAAGGCTCGGGGCTGTCCCCGGTGAACAGAAATTCCGGCGGCAGGGGGCCAGAGCGCTGCGCGAGAAACGCGTTGACGCCGGCGGCATAGGCGTCGAGCTCGCTCTGCGCATCGGCACTCAGGTTTTCGAGGGTCGCCTCGGCGGCACGGCGCACGCCGAGCGTGCGCAGGAATTTGTCGGCGTCCAGGGTCGCCGGCCCGAGGACTTCGGATAGCCTGCCTGCGCCGATGCGCCGGTTCATTTCCATCTGCCACAAACGGTCCTGGGCGTGGACAAAGCCGAGCGCGAACTGGGCGTCTTCGACGCTGCCGGCATAAATATGGGGCACGCCATGCCGGTCGCGCACGATTTCGACCGGCGCCTTCAGGCCCGAAAGGGTAAGGATAGCGTCGAGCTGGGGCAGCGATTGGCGCAGCCAGGCGTAGCCCGCGGCGAGCGCGAGCCCGGCCAACAGCGCGAGAAGCAAGAGTATGCGAAGAACTGATTTCATCGGGTCGGACTGGCTATGACGCGTGGCAGACATGACATGATCCATGTCTGCTCGCAGCGTTTGGCGAGTAAGCGCCTGTAATGTCGCGATTCTTGTTCTGCATCAACAATTACCCATTCAGATGATGGGTACGACCGGGGAATCTGTTATAGAGTTCGGTTGGTCCGTGACGGAGTAGTCAATTTGCTCTATACCTTGCACGAAATGAGCCACGCAGCGCTCCTCCCTTGGCAGATGTGGGCCAGTGTCAACGCCAGCCTATTCAGCCATCCATTCAGCCCGCTTTCCTACACGCCTCTCAGCCGCAAGATCTCCGCCGGCAGCGAACTGTTCCTGCGTATCACGCAGCGCTACCATAAACCCGAATTCGGCATCGACGCATGCGTCATCGACGGCAAGCCGGTCGCGGTCAGCGCAGAAGTTGCCATCGACAAGCCGTTTTGCCGGCTGTTGCACTTCAAGCGCGGCAGCCGGCGCGCCGACCCCAAAGTGCTGCTGGTCGCACCGCTGTCGGGTCACCACGCCACGCTGCTGCGCGACACGGTGCGTACGCTCCTGCCCGAACACGACGTCCATATCACCGATTGGGTGGATGCGCGCATGGTGCCGCTGGAACACGGTCCGTTTCATCTGGACGATTACGTCGATTACCTGCGCGAATTCATTGCCTACCTCGGACCGGACGTGCACCTCATCTCGGTGTGCCAGCCGACGGTGCCGGTGCTCGCGGCCGTCGCGCTCATGGCCGAAAACGCAGAGGACGTCAAGCCACGCAGCATGACCATGATGGGCGGCCCGATCGACGCGCGGCGCAGCCCGACGGCAGTCAACGATCTCGCCATGCGCAAGCCCCATTCCTGGTTCAGGAACAACGTCATTGAGCGCGTGCCGGCGAAATACCCCGGCGTGATGCGCCAGGTTTATCCGGGGTTCTTGCAGCATCTCGGTTTCGTCGCCATGAACCCTTCGCGCCACGCCGATGCGCACTGGGATTTCTACAATCATCTGATCGAAGGCGACGGCGAGTCGGCCGAGGCGCACCGGCGCTTTTACGACGAATACAACGCAGTGCTCGATATGCCCGCCGAGTACTACCTCGACACGATCAAGACCGTGTTCCAGGAATTCTCGCTGCCCCAAGGGCGCATGCTCGTGCGCGAGCAGCTGGTGCGGCCGCAAGCCATCAGCGAGACGGCGCTATTTACCATTGAAGGCGAACTGGACGATATTTCCGGCAACGGCCAGACCGAGGCGGCACAATGGCTCTGCAGCGGCATTGCGCCGCAGAAGCGCGAGCACTATCTGGTTCCGGGCGTGGGACATTACGGCATTTTCAGCGGCAGGCGCTTTCGCGAAATCGTGTATCCGCGCATCCGCGACTTCATCCGACTTCACGCCTAGGCAAGCCCCGCTCCGCCCTCCTATCGAGGCGGCGTGTACTTGGCAACTTGCTGGTCGATAGCGCCGAAGATGCTCGCGCCATCGGCGTCGAACATCTCGATGCGCACGCGATCGCCGAACTTGAGGTAGGGCGTCGCCGGCTCGCCCGCGGCTAGGGTTTCGAGCGCGCGTTTCTCCGCGATGCAGGCCGGACCCGCGCTGCGATCGGCATTGGACACGGTGCCCGAGCCGATGAGGCTGCCGGCGCAAAGCGGCCGCGTCCTGGCTGCATGCGCAATCAGCCGCGGGAATTCGAACACCATGTCGACCCCGGCGTTGGGTTGTCCAAAAAGCTCGCCGTTGATATGCACCACCAGCGGCAGACTTAGCTTGCCGCCGTCCCAGGCGGGACCGAGTACGTCCGGCGTCACCGCGACCGGGGAAAACGCGGTGGACGGCTTGCTCTGGAAAAAGCCGAAACCCTTGGCGAGTTCGTCTGCGATCAGATTGCGCAGCGACACGTCGTTTGCGAGCAGCAGCAGGCGGATATGGTCGCGGGCTTTCTTCGGCGGGGTGCCCATGGGGACGTCGCCTGTCACCACCGCAACCTCGCCTTCGAGGTCTATGCCCCAGTCTTCGGACTCCATCAAGATGTCGTCGCAGGGGCCGAGAAAGGCGTCCGATCCGCCCTGGTACAGCAGCGGATCGGAGCGCGATCCCTTGGGCATCTCCGCGCCGCGCGCCTTGCGCAGCAGCTCGGCGTGGCTGACATAGGATGAACCATCGGCCCATTGGTAGGCGCGCGGCAAGGGCGCCGCGCATTGCTTCGCATCGAAGTCGAAGGCGCGGCTGCCGCTCGCGCGGTTGAGCGCGTCGTAGCGGTCGGCGAGGTGCGGCGAAATATAGTCCCAGTCGTCGAGCGCCGCCTGCAGCGTGGGCGCGATGTCATCCGCCTTGAGCGCGCGGGTGAGATCGCGCGATACCACGAGCAGTGTGCCGTCGCGTGTTCCGTCCTTGAGTGTGGCGAGTTTCATGTCGGAGTGAAATATTCCAAGCAGTCGCATTCTAACCGTTTGTGCTCGCGGACGGCGGAGCAGCTCCATCAGCGCAGATCTGACCCAAAAGCTTCCATGCTATCTACACTCTGGCAAACCTTCTTGCAACGGAGTAGATTTCAGCATCGGGAGCGAGCGCCTTTGCGAATACCGCCTGCTTTGGGGGGCGGCACATAGCTGAAACCGCTGATCTGAACCGGATTTAGGGGAAGCAGTCAGTGGGCTAGCCAATAACAACGACCGGATATAATTTTCCACGCCTAGTTAAAGCCACAGCGATGACGTTTGCGCAATATTTGGAGCAGTGGCTGAAACAGTCCACAGGGCAAGGGCTGAACAATCCGCTCGTCAAGATGCCGGTCAAGAGGTTCCGGCTTCTTCAGGCACCTGAGTTTGACGCGATCACCGGCGGGGGCACTTTAACGGTTGGCACCATGAGCGACCCTATTGCGCGCAACCTCTTTAAGAACTTTCAAACCCGCATTCGCGAGCGGGGTGAACACTGTGCCTTTATCTGCTCCGGAGCAGTCGACATGACACTGGCCGGTGCAATCGGCCAACAATCGCGGGCCGCATTGTTTCCGCTATGCCTGAAACGTGCCGCCCTTCAGGCGAGCGGCGCAAATGTCAAAGTCACAGTGCAGGACGATGAAGTCTGGCAGTTCAATCCGGTGTTGGAGGCACATCTCCAAGGGTTCGGAATTCATGTGCCAGTGGGGTTGGCTGACAATCCAGGCGAAGCCACCAACTGGGTCAAAGCCCAATTGGGGAATCGTGCGTCGCAAGTTAAGACCGAGAGCTATATCGGCCTTTTCAGCAGCCAACAGATGGTTGTACAGGCGCGACTAAAGGACCATCCCCTCCGGCAGGCGCTGGCCCGCAATCCGGTGGTGAAGTCGAAAATTGACGGTAGCAAGGTACAGCCCGTCGAGCTTGGTGAGACTACGGACGAGGGCCTGGAGGAGCTAGGCTTGGTGCTTCCCTGCGACGACAGCCAGCTACGCGTCGTACAATTTTCAGACCAAGGTTGCTGTTTGCAAGTTGAGGGGCCGCCCGGTACCGGCAAATCCCAGACTATCGCCAATATCATCAGCAACGCGCTGTATCACGACCGCAATGTTTTGTTGGTTTGCGACAAGAAGGCGGCTATCGTGCAGGTCGAAGAGCGCCTTTCCAACTGCGGCCTCAAGCCAGCCTTGCTGAATTTGCACGACGAAGATTTGGACAAACGGGAATTCCTGAAGCAGGCGACGGCCAGATTCCCAGCCACGCAGAATCCCCACAATTATCCGTTTGACGAACTGAGAAGGACGCGCGAGATACTCAATAAGAGAGTGACATTTGGTCGCACTATTGCTCATCCGTCTCTGCAAGTCGCCAAGCGCGAGGCGCTGGCTGGTTTGATTCGGTTGCGCAAGGAATTGCGGAATGTGCCGATCATTCAGATCGCCAACTGGCAGTCGCTTTCCAAAGAGCGGCTGACCAAACTGCTTAGCTGCTTAGATCAATGGCCCGGACTCGCCGGCATTCTGACCGATGCCGACAACGTCTGGAACAAGGTTCGTACGGAATCCTTCGACGACAATCCTAATGCCACGAATGAACTGCAAGACCTTGCACGAAAAATCTTCGCCCAAATCGCGTCCCTTGACGAAGTTCGAGAGTGGGGCGCATCAGTGGGAATCGAGATATCGATTAATTCGGACGCAGGTGTAGCTGCCGTTCTTAGTCTTGTAAATGCGGTCTTAGAAAGGCCTGCTTGCCATCCCAAGCTGGTTGGAAATTCGGAACTGAGTTTGTCCGAGATCGAGCGCTTGAAGTCGGAGTCGGACCGATGCGAGGAGATCGTTGCGGCGCGGCATCCCGTTTCGCTCACAGAAATGTATCCGGCGGAGGTTGAACGCGACGCGAAGATCCTGCTCGCCGCCGAAGGTGCGGCGTCGTGGCAAGACTTGTCCCAGCGAGAGGCCCATCACGCAGACAGGCGCAAGGAAATCGAGGCGAGCCAAATCCGCTACCGGCAGCTTTGTGACCAAATCGGTCTGGTCTGTTCACCCCTGCTCAAGGTGCGGCGTGCGCAACTCCATGCGGTTCTAGCTTTGGGCACGCTGGGCGCGATGATTCCTCGCGACTGGTGGAACTCGAACACGACGCCGGTGCATTCAGTCGCAGGTTGGAAGGCTCATTTTCAGGCGTGCGCCACACACGCGAAAACCGCACTCCTTCCGCTGCATTTCGTCGCTTTGGAGCGTGTGTCGGAGACTCACTGGAAACATTTACAGGCAAAAGCGGAGCATGGATTCAATGCCGTCAGCTATTGCCTGCATTTCGTGAACGACAGGAAATGCAAATACGCTCTCCGTCAAGTTTTCCCGACTGTTCCTCCGCGAGGGTTTAAGCAATGGGAGGAAATTACGCTTCATGCGATCACAGCGTTACCGACGATGATTTCATTTCGGTCGTTGTCTGAGACGCACGTCGTTTTGAAGCAATTGACCTCCGCTTACCTCGCGGTAGCTCACGAGCGCCCCGATCATGCGGAGAGCTACCTCACCCACGAAGACGTGCACATGCTTGAAAAAGCCGCTGCCTTCGTGGAGCAGATGCGAGCCAGAAACGACCTCTTCGAGGTTAGCGGCGCGCATTGGCAGGCTTTCTGGGAATTCTCGAATCCGAGCCTGCTCTCCCAAGTAAAGGTGCTCCTGTCTGAATTTGATACGTTGACGTTTCCAGACGAGAACACGGACGACCTGGAGGAAGCACTCAAGTCTTATCACCAATCAAGGCTGCGCATTCAAGAGTTTCTTCGCGACTTTGAGAGCCAGGACGGTGACCGGACGCAAGGAGTGATGGCGGCGTTTGCAGCGCAGAAGGAATTCGCTTTTCGCCGGCAACGGCTTTTGCCCCTCGCGAAGTATCTGGAATTGCAAGGTAACGACCAAACACGACCCGATTGGGAATGGTTACATAGTGTCATTACGTGGCGCGATTCGTTTGAACGACTGTGCGGGCAGCAGAAGCTGGATGTTGACAACCCGCTGTGGCTCAGACTTCGCGAACGCTTGCAGAGCCACCAAACTGCGATGGAAAGCGCGCACGAAGATCTAAACCACTTCTTCGAGGATTGCACCGCTGGATTATCCAACTACGTGTCTCTCACGTCGCGAATGACCGAAATCCTGAATGATTTACCGCAACATCCGCTATGGCTGGAGAAGAAACGATGGCGAGGCAAAATTCCGGCGTTTCCTGAAATTAGGGAACTCTGGAGCAAAATTCTCGACGGTTTGGTCAAACCTGAACAGGGCGAACGGCTATTTTGCTTCAATTTGCTACGTCTCTGCGACCCGCTTGCCAAGCCGCATGGACCGGAATTCAGGCAGACTCTGAAAGCTTTTTCCGAGCAGGACGAGAAGTTGGCCTCATGGATACTCGATCATCTGAAGGCGAATTTGCGGCATTCGATGCAAGAGGCGGGGTCCGATGCCGCACACAGCGAATCTGAGCTTCACCGGCTTGCCGGATTGCAGCGCATTCGCGGCACGGTGCGTGAATTGGTCAACGCTCACCTCGACTACCTCCTCCCAGCTAAGCCGTGCTGGATGATGAGCCCAACGTCTCTCGCGAATCTCATCGATTCGGAGATTTTTGAGAAACACGGCGTGCCGTTCGATCTGGTCATATTTGACGAGGCATCACAGATCCGCATCCTCGACGGCCTACTGTCGATGTCATTCGGCAAGCAAGTTGTCATCGTCGGCGACAGGAATCAACTTCCGCCGACCGACTTTTTCGCTGGTTTCGCGAATCCAGATGGCGACACGGAAGCGCAGGATTTCGGCATCAGTGAAAGCATGTTGGATGAATTCGCCGGGGTCTTCGAGGAAGACAAGACGCAGATAATGTTGATGTCGCACTACCGGAGCGAAACGCCAGACCTCATCCGCTTTTCCAACGACTGGTTTTACAACGGGAAACTGGAGATGTATCCACCTGCCCACATCAGTGGCATCGGCCGGCGTCTGCACTATGTCCCCAACGCTATCTACTCCGAGACGGCAGGGCAGCGGAATAATCCGGTTGAAGCAAATGAAGTAGTCAAGCTTATAGAGGAGCACATCCGCGAATACCCTGACAAGTCTCTCGGTGTCGTCACGATGAACATTCCGCAGATGGAATTGATCGATGGGCAGGTTCAGTTCTTCAAGTCCGACAATGTCCGCGCTTTTTGCTCCGACGAGTCCAAGTTCTTCCTCCGGAATCTCGAAACCGTTCAGGGCGATGAGATGGACCGCATTATCCTGAGCCTGACTTATGGGAAGAATCCCAACGGGCGCTTCAACGCCGCAGTCCTCGGCCCGATCGTAAAAAGCGGCGGGGAGCGCCGGCTCAACGTCGCCATCTCGCGTTCGCGTAGCGGCATGACCGTGGTTTCGTCGCTCAAAGCTGCGGACTTAGAGGCGGCCAACGCGGGAAGCAAAGGATTCAAGTGCCTTAAGGCGTTGCTCCTGGACTTGGAGAACACCGAGCAGGCGCGCACCTACGGTATCGGGAGCAAGCGCTTTGAGCAAACACAGAACGGCATCGCCAATGTCGTCCACTGCGAGTCACCGTTCGAGGAACAAGTCGTTGAATTCCTCGAAAACGCAGGCTACGATATCGAGTGTCAATATGGCGCTGGAAACTTTCGAATAGACATCGTCGTCAAAGATCGCGGGAGGAACTTGCTCGCTATAGAATGCGACGGCGCCGGATATCACAGTTCACTGGTTGCAAGAACCCGTGATCGAGCAAGGCAGCGTGTGCTGGAGAAACTCGGGTGGCGAATCTACCGCGTATGGAGCACCAACTGGTGGTATTACGAACAGCAGGAGAAAGACGCCATTGTCGCCGCGATCAATTCGGCACGCGTTGCGAACTAATCTCGAAGCTAATCTCGTCGGTGAGGTTACTGCCCATCTAAGTACTCATCAGGTTCTAGCGAATGAATGATGACGTAAAAAGCCTTGGCCTTAACCTTGCAGCCGGCCTTGTATCCAGCTTGGTTGTTTTGTACTTGGACAAGCAAGGACTCACGACACCGGCTTATCTGGTCTTTGGTTTGTATCTGATCATGGCTTGCTTGGTTTTTATTCGCGCAATTCGCCGACCAATACTGTTCGATGCAGCCCCAAATCAACAGCGTGGCAAAAATGACAGTGATGTAGACCCCCATCTACATGAAACAGAAATTGACGTATTCCATAGCATCCTCGCGCTTGTCGCCAAGTATCATTCTCAGGAAATCCAAGCTACGCCAAAACGAATAGCCAACGAACTTGGCCTTGATCCAGACATTACGCTCGCCCACATGTGGAAGTACCACAATGATCAGTTCATCACTTTCCGCAACGATGGCAAAAGACCAGAGTTGGACACGCCATTTTTCCTCAGTCCAAAAGCATGGGAGTGCATCAAAGTTGTCCGAGTTTAGCCGCCGCTTGGACCGAGACCTTCGCCAGCTTCGCTCCACTCCACTGGCTTCGGCGGGTCAAGGGGGGCGTTCGGCGTCGACCAGCTCCAATGAACATTGACCAGCAGAACAACGTCGATGAGATGGTCAGAGCATTGGCGGAAGCCTTAGTTGCCGTATGGAGCTATCTGCATTTGCTTCGTGGATTTCAACGGGGTGGACAGAGCCAACCCCTCGTTCTCGAGCGCTTTGGCCGATTGTTCGACCAAACGTGGCGAGCGATCTTTGATGCGCTCTTCGCGAAAGCCGGCACACTTATCGATCGTAGAAAGGGCACCTATTCTCTTCCCAATCTCCTCAAGTCCATTCGCCGGTGCGGTAACCCAGAGCTGAAGGACGCCTTGGCATATGTCGAAACGCGCCTTAACGACAGCACCGGCCCGATGGTCAAGCTTAAAAATTGGCGACATCAGGTGGTCGCTCATCGTACGAAGGAAGGGCGTGACGATGACTTCTACCAAAGCAACAAGATGCACCTCGAAGATGTTGAGAGTGCAGTGATCGAACTTGAACAGCTTTTGAACCGCCTTTCAGTAGGAGTCCTTGCCATTCACAACGATACGCGCTCTGGAAGTTTGGGCCTCGTTGATCAAGGTGCATCGCTTTTCGCCTCGATTGCCGCCGAACCACGCGTGCCAGGGGCCTCGTCGCAAGCGGCTCGCTCTGAACTCGAACGTTGACCGTCCAAGCACATGGCCATCAATCGCGAACTGTGGCAGTCCCATCTCACGCGATTTCACGCGCCACGATGGCTCTGCCCGCGGTGCGGGAAGGGGCACCTTGTTCTCAAGCCTGAGTCCGTTTTCTTTCTTCCATCTGGTGCTGCGTATGCTCAGTTGGAGGAAGACCCAGAAGTCCGAGGAAACGATCTCGAACTCCGATTCAGCGCGCTCCTGCAGTGCGACTTCAAGGCCTGTGAAGAAACCGCGTCTGTCGCTGGCGTCGGCGAGGAGAAATCAACCCATGCGTCGGGTCATCGAGAACTCTACGTCGTACTGTTTCCAAGGTTTATCAGTCCTTCGCCTGAACTGTTTCCAATCCCGCCTGCCACGCCCGAACACCTCGCAAGCGTCATCAAATCCGCTTTTATTCTCTCCTGGGGTAACTACGAGGCGTGCCTGAACGGAGTTCGTCTCTGTCTTGAAATTCTTCTGGATTTCATGCGCATTCCGCGTTCCACAACCAAGGCAGGTAAGCGGAACCCACTGACCCTTCATCGACGTGTCGAATTGGCGCAGGCGAACGTACCGGCGACGAAACCCTACCTCATGGCTGTAAAGCACCTTGGCAACGCAGGTAGCCACACAAGCGGGTTGGACAGGAACGATGTCTTCGACTGCTTCGATCTTCTCGACGCGGTGGTCACTGGACTCTATAGCGAGCAGAAGCGCGTTGTCAGCTTGGCTGGCAAGATCGTGAAGAAACGTGGCCCACTAAAACGAAAGGCCGGCCAATCGGACGAATAGGCATTTCAACCGCAAGCCCTGAAGTATCGTCGGCCGCTGCAGAACTTTGGTCAATCGGCCATCTTTCAGTGCTGAGTCCGGAAAAGTGATGTGATCGAGTGTGAAGGTGCAAAAGGTGACCGAAGCTTGCGGGCAAGCAAGAGAAGTCTGCAATCAGAACAATATGGAAAAAGTGCGCGTCTCGAAGCTGATGTCCGAACAAGGGCTGTGCTCGCGCCGCGAGGCCGACAGTTACATCGAGCGCGGCTGGGTGTTCGTGGATGGTGCACGGGTTACCGAGCTCGGTACGCGCGTCGATCCTAGCTGCAAGATCACGTTGAACAAAGCGGCCCAGTCGAGCCAGCTCGCGCGCGTGACCATACTGCTGCATAAGCCGATCGGCGTTGTGTCGGGACAGGCCGAGGCCGGCTATCGGCCCGCGGTGACGCTGATCAATGCGGGGTCGCATTTTTCCGCAGACCGCTCGCCGCAGCGCTTCACGCCGATGCACTTGAGAGGCCTGGCTCCGGCAGGGCGCCTGGATATCGATTCGCAGGGCTTGTTGGTGCTGACGCAGGATGGGCGCATTGCCAAGCAGCTCGTGGGCGAAAATTCCGCGATCGAAAAAGAGTACCTCGTGCGCGTGCGGGGCCGCCTGTCCAAAGCCGGCATGGCGCTTCTCAATCACGGTTTGTCGCTCGACGGCGAAGCGCTGCGGCCCGCGCAGGTGAGCTGGCTCAATCAGGATCAGCTGCGCTTCATACTGCACCAAGGCAAGAAGCGCCAGATCCGGCGCATGTGCGAACTGGTCGGCCTCGAAGTGGTCGGGCTGAAGCGCATCCGCATCGGCAAGGTGAAGCTCGGCGATCTTCCGCTGGGTCAATGGCGCTATCTGCGAAGCGACGAGGCGTTTTAGCGCGCGCCACCTGTGGCGCCGTTTTCTGCGCAAGGCGCCTCAATAGGTTGGCGCACCGGAGCCGAGGAACGGCGGCGTGCGACCGACCAGCGCCTCGAGCATGACCAGTTCGGCATCAGTGTGGTTGACCACGGGCGCACCCTCAATCATCCGGATCGAAGGCATCGATTTACCGTAGACATAGCGCGGCTGATCGTGATGCTTTGTTTCGATGGTCTCGCGCACCCCCGGCTTGTCGTTCACCTGGATATCGGCGATTCCGTAGCAGGTGCAGACATAGGTGCGTTCGGGTTCCGTCTCGACATAGATGCCCGTGCCGCGTATACCGATCGTGGCGGTGGGCGTCTCGATGCGTCTCGCCCCGGGACCGAGAACCGACAGAAGCTTACCGGTGACGATGCGAAGAGTGTCAATGAGCATTTCCCGCCCAACGGTCTCGATACGGCTGCCCGCACGCAGCAGATACGCATCGCGGCCTACGACGAACACGGCCTGACTGCGCGGGCCCGTTTCGATGACGTCTCCCGGGCGAACGAGCTGACCGGCTCCGGCGGGGCGCCCGTTGACGCGCACTTCGCCTTCCACGCGGTACAGGCCAGGCGCGGCTGGCCGCTGGCCCATCGCGAGCGCGTAGCGGATCGCCGCCGGAAAGGCCGAAATGCCGAGCAATGCGACTGTCCGGAGCAAGAATTTTCTCCGGGGTTTACTCATCCTCATTTGTGTCGCCATAGGATTGCATCCGTTGCGCGTATCGATCTGTGGCCTGCCAGGTCTCGCAGTCGGTGGAATCTGGAAACTCTTGGTTGCTTAGGCTGCAACTGGGCCAGCGTATGCAAAAGTTACAGCCCGCCTAGAGCAAGACCTTCACCGCTCCGCCAATTGCCGCAAGCAATACCACGTAAATGGGTCTCCACTTCCAGAACATCAACAGCCCGAATGCGATCAGAGCCAAGGCCATGTCGCTCGTCGATCTTACGGAACTAGTCCACACCGGATCGTAGAGTGCCGCGAGCAACAATCCCACGACCGCCGCGCTGACCCCGCGTAACGCCGATTGCGCATGCGTCTTCTGTCGCAATGCATCCCAGAACGGGAGCGCGCCGATGACCAGAAGGAAGGCAGGAAGAAAAATGGCGATGAGGCAGAGAAATCCGCCGAGAAAGCCGTTAGGCGCCACCGTCAGCACGCTGCCCAGATACGCGGCGAAAGTGAACAGTGGCCCCGGAACCGCTTGCGCAGCGCCGTAACCCGCCAGAAACACGCTGTCGCTGACCCAACCCGGGGGCACGACCTCGTTTCGAAGCAGCGGCAACACGACGTGACCGCCACCGAATACCAATGATCCGGTGCGATAGAAACTGTCGAACGTTGCGAATGCTTGGTTATCAATCAGGCGCGCCAGTACGGGGAGACCGAAGAGCAGCCCGATGAAAAGCACCCACGCAACGACCGCCGTGGTCTTCGATACCATGAATCGCGCGTTTTCAGGCTGGTGCAGCGCCACAGGCTGCAAGTAACGCAATCCGACCACTGCGCCGAGAATGATTGCCGTTATCTGTCCCCACGCGGTAGGCCACGCGAAGACAATGAGAGTCGCAGCGATCGCGAGGGTCGCTCTGAGGCGGTCGGGACAAAGCGTCTTCCCCATTCCCCAGACCGCTTGTGCGACCACGGCGACCGCTACGATCTTCAGACCATGAATCCAGCCGGCGTCAGGCGAAAGTTCGAAAGCATTGAAGCCATAGGCAAAGAGCATCAACGCCAAAGCGGACGGCATGGTGAATCCGAGCCAGGCTGCAAAACCGCCGGGTAGTCCCGCCTTGAGCGTGCCTAAAGCGATTCCGACCTGGCTGCTTGCGGGCCCCGGCAGAAAGTTGCACAGCGCTACGAGGTCCGTGTATGCGGCATCGTCCAGCCACTTGCGCCTCTCGACGAATTCGCTCCGAAAATAGCCCATGTGGGCTATCGGCCCTCCGAAGGACGTGCATCCGAGCGTGAGGAAAGTCCAGAAGACCGTTAGCGGATGCACCCTCTGTGCGGGTTGTTCGGCGGCATTTGTTTGCATGGTTTTAGCCTAACCTCGTATGCGTTGGAGCGGAAGCTTAGCATTTAGTTGTTGTGGCCACGCTGCGAGTGGTGCCCGACCCGAATGGGCTTCACTGGGGCATCACTTTTCCGGGAATTGTTCCGGGCACGATCCTGGCGGCGTCGCGCTTCCGTTCCGGCCGCTCGACATAACGCTAAGTGCGTAGTTCTCGGAACTCAGCAACCGCAACGGCACGATCAGTCGCAACCGACTTGCGAAGCGCTTTGATCCGCTCGATCTCGTGCATTGTCTGAGCAGCGAAGTACGACTCCCCACAATGCGGGCATGACCACATGGGAATGCCTTCAATCACCAAGAGCGATGCACCACGGCCAAAACTGCGTGTGACCTTCCGCAGTTCAACGCCGGCTTTTGCACATGACGCGCAGACGATTTTAGACAAGGTAGACCGTGATGACGAAAAGCGTGCCAATCCGGTTGAATTTGACGATCGTTTCCGCTGCCGGGCCTGCGATCGTGCGGCCGCGGACAACGAGCTTGACCTCTCGCGTATTACGGTCGCGCTGGCGCTCGGTGATTTTTCCCGTGAGCATGATGGTTTCGAGATCGAGGATCGTGAGGTTGTCATCGTCAAGTTCTTCCGCAGCGTGGAGTGATACGACATAGTTCAGTGATCGAACGCAGTCGCGAATACGGCTTATCGACGGCTGTGCCATGCGTGAATTGTAGCGGAGATTCTGTCGAGCGGCGAATGTGCCAGCGCCCGCGTTGACCGGATTGTTGGGCGTCGAGTTCGATCAAAGACCGCCGCTGCACTTCTTTTCAGAAGTCGGAGCGGGATCAGACCTATTTACGCTATAAATTACCACAGTCACTCATGGAGCCACGCCGCCACCAATCCACCAATTAACATCGGCGGTCCCACCAGTTGCGGATACTGTGTCAGCGGTTGCTTGAAGCGGCTGATGTCTACTCCGAGCAAGGAAAACTGGGCCAAGAAAGGCCCGGTCATCGATGCGTACACTCAACATCTCAAGCAGCGTGTCATGATCCAAATGGTCGAAAAAGCCTTGAACGTCAGCCTCTACCA
>Ga0082335_1001701_pt1 | contig 44781 bp, 30 predicted proteins | sample Subgrocontami58m_FD_72375 | JGI IMG/M metagenome (GOLD analysis project Ga0082335, IMG submission 72375) | Subsurface groundwater microbial communities from S. Glens Falls, New York, USA - GMW37 contaminated, 5.8 m (SPADES assembly) (version 2) ...
GATTCCTTGTGGATAAAGAGGGCTATATTCTTACCAACAACCATGTGGTTAGCGGCGCTTCAAACGTACAGGTCTTATTGAAAGGTGGAAAAACTGTTGATGCTGCTATTACCGGCGCTTCTCGATTTGAAGACCTGGCTCTAATTAAAGTTGATTCATTAGCGGTATCCGGTATCATACCCCTCAAATTTGGCGATTCCAGTTTAGTGAAGCCAGGACAGATGGCTATTGCGCTGGGTAGTCCGTACGGTCTGGATAACTCTATAACCGTGGGAGTCATCAGTGGCTTAAACCGGAGTCTGAGTGGCAGCAACTTGACCGGCCTGCTGCAGACAGATGCCGCCATTAATCCGGGAAATTCCGGAGGGCCGCTTCTTAACTCCAGCGGTCAGGTGATAGGTATCAATACAGCGATACAGTCGGGTACCGTCGCCCGGGGCATTGGCTTTGCGGTAACTTCCAACGTTGCTAACAAGCGATTGCCTGAGCTTATGGCGGGTAAGCAGATAACCCGTCCCTGGCTGGGGATAAGCGGGACTGCCCTGACCGGAACACTGTCCAATACCCTGAACCTGTCTGTCAATCAGGGCGTCTATATAGTGACTGTTATTCCGAATGGCCCGGCGGAAAAGGCCGGACTTAAGGGCGGCAGTATTGACGCCAACGGCCAGGCAGTTTCTGGCGGCGACGTAATTACCGCGGTTGACGGCAGGGCTGCGACCAGCGTTGAAGAGCTATCGGCATACCTGAGCGCTAACAAGAAAGTGGGAGATGTTGTTCGATTAACAGTATTGCGGGGTGGTAAGGACGTGACTGTGACCGTAACCCTGGGAGAATTTCCGGATAACACTTCGATCAATACCGTCCCGATTCCTGTACCGCTGCCGGACCTGCAACCCAACGTTCCCAGGTCCCGGGGCCGTAGCTTCGGGTCACCCCATGATTAAAAAGGTATGATAGTTGCCACCTCCTGTTGATGCCCACGTCGTAGTGACTACATAAAGGCCCCCATAAACAGGGGGGCCTTTACTTTTAACTCGCCGTCGTAGACGAAGGTGATGGTATTGCCGCCTTCGGTGATGGATGTGAGCCGGTTCTCCGCGTCCCAGGCGAGATTTTGAACGCCGTGACTACATGGCAGGGCAACCCCGTTTAGACGGCCCACTTCATAAAACATGGTAAGTAGCAGTGCTGGCAGAGCGAGATCACCGAGTAGTATGCCTGGTGCCCCGCGAGTGGCGCATGTGGCAGGCCATTGTAGCTGCTGACACCCAAAACTGGTACAAGAGGAAGATGAGTATGTAGGTAGAACCGAAAAGGGCTCCCCTGTATCCGAGTGTCCGGAAGAAAATGGAGTCGAACGTAAACGAGGTGAAAGCTCCCCCCGCGGCTAAGCCACCCAGGACGGCTATAACCGTATACCTCCGCCTCCGCTCAGAGACGCCCCAGTACCACTTTATAACACACAACCAAATGAGGATAGCGGCCAGGCCAATGTAGAAAAAAGGCTTGCTATAGAGGTGGAAATGCGCAATCGCCTTCGTAAGGTACAAGAGGATAAACGCTGCGATAGTACTGACAATTACAAGCGTGGTTATCAAGGACCCCATACCGACGCGCGCTCTTGGATCCTCCATGTTTGATTACCCTCCTAACCGCAAAGCTGCGAAGCTTTTGTGCCTGCCTCTTCAGAAAGACCGGTCCTTATCTCAACAGAATACCTTCATCTACATCGTCGCTACTATCGCTGCCGCTGCTTTCGTTGCCGCTGCTTTCATTATCGCTACTTTCACAGCTCACACCATTTGTTGCAAAAGCAATAGTGTCTAGTAAAACCTCAGGCGTCAGTAAGCCAATTCCCCCGGCGACGATAGACGACCTTTGGGATGCATCTTTCAATACATCCTTGACGTTTGCGTTTTCGATACCAGGTGACAATTGTCCCGCACCCCTGCCAGTCGCAGGCCCTGCAATTCTCGCCGAGACGAACCCGCCTATCGCATTGCCCCCAGCCCCCGAAATGGCATTCTGCATGGATTCCGTACGAGTTGGCGCTAACACGGGAAGCCCTTGGGATTTGTTAATGCTATTTTCAACAGCTTTGCCAGCGTAGTATCCGATTCCGGAGGCCTCCCCTGCCGCCAATGTGGACGCAGCCAAGCTAACAGTCGAAGGACCTAAGCTAACAGCTAGAACAGTCAATCCACCAGACACCGCACCGTTGGTAGCTGCCCCTGCCAGGCCACCCCAGGTGAATGTCTTGTTAGCATCCGTTCCAACTCTCGCCATGTATACGGCGGAACTCAAAAGCGCGCCTGCGCCAGCCCCAATGCCGACGGCAGCTGCAATGACACATGGTGGGCAGTGCCCGTCCTCGTCCATGTAGCTCATAGGGCTGTTGTTCACATACGAGTACCGGTTCAGACTTTGGGGATTGGAAAGGCTAGGAACAATAGTATCCGACTGCGTAAACCGCCCCATAGTTGGATCATAATAGCGGCCCGCCCAAACACCGCTCACTGTCAGTGGACTCGCTGTCGCTAAGCCGGGAACGGAGGCGGTCCAAATTGGCGCGCGAGACCTCATGTAGTATAATCCGGTGCTGCCGTCCAAACTATGCCCTGTGAACTGCTTTTCCGTATCTATGGTACCGGCACTATTTCGGCGGTCTCCGAACGGGAAATACTTTATTGTCGCTACGGCGTTGCCCGCAGTATCGGTTGTTAAAGAAGTGCCCGGTCAGGTGGTCCTGGCTGACATAGCGGAGGTTTGTTCCCTTTTTAAGGGCCACCACCGTATTCCCATTGTTGTTGGCGGTCATGGGCGAGCCCCACCCACTTACCGCGCGCCTAACGCTGCTTTATACCTGGCTCAGGCTTGCTCCAGATAAGATACCCTTCCCCGTCGTACGCCCCGACCACTATGTTCTGTGTGTTCAGGGCGAGAGTCTTCAACTCGTTTGCGGTGATCTCCTTTTTTGTGAAGAGCTGGTCCGGGAGTGTAGTGGATGTCATAGCGCCTATCTCAAGATAGGACCTTGCCTCGCTGACCGTATTCCTTATTGTCTTTTCGTCGGCATCTTCACTTTTAAGCAAATGATATACTTCCTCGCCTAGTATGAGCATGCTTGACAGTAGCTCCTTTAGATATGGGTCTGATGGACGTGCTAGGGAATTCTCAAAAATGCACAAGTGGGCTTTGCTACTCTTCAGGAAGTTCTGGATGACTCTTACCAGGCCTTCATCGGCCTTAGGTACCGGTTTCATTACGAACTGCTGGCCTATCGGGCCTATAGCGTGAATCCACTCTGACTCAGGCCGGGTAGGCAGCAACCCTCCCCTCTTGAAATCCCGGACCCGCGAGTGGTTGGCCGAAGGCGGTAAAAACGTCACAACCTTTCCGGAATCTAGGTCGCTATTAGCCAGTAGAAACTTCGCCAGGGTCTGCCCATTAGATAGCCGGTCTTTGATGTACGAGATAGCCTCGTTCCCTAGCACTGTTTCCATATCCATTGTGATTCCCTCATCTTTCAGCTTTTATCAGACGAGCAATTAGCACCTACTTTGGGGTCATCTTGCCGGTCTTTGGGTCCACCCGCCAATCATTACCGTGACGATCCCGATAGTCCCAATGCGGGCCAATCGGCTGACCGTGGCCTAGGTCTGGATGAAGGCTCTCTTTAGTTCCTGGTTTGGTCCAAGCTCCCTCTGAACTCCCTGGCGGGCCGTTACCGCGCCACTCCCATCCTTCCCCCGGGGATTGCGTCGGGTCACCAGGCAAGGGGTAGGGCAGAGTGTCGCTCTGGCCTTGTTTAGTACCGCTTTTTCCGGAACCACCGCCTTTGTCCGCATCGTTATGCGTCGCATTATATACAACCACACCGGCCCCGACAATGGCCACGCCACCCAGGACAATCCAGCAGAGCGGGCCGCATATAATGATGGGCGGTACCAGCAACAAAACACCTGCGCCCACATTATAAGTGCCTCCGTCTCCACCCGAATCTCGATTAGGTTGTACGGGTGCGCTGACAGGCAGTGCTGGGCCAGTGCCACCTCCTCCATCGGCGGATGCAGACGGTCCTGCCCCAGAGGGCAACAGCCCGTAGTTGCCGGGTGTAAGATTCTCCGGCGAAACGGGAGTCGTCCCCGATGGGTTGCCAATGGCCCAATACGTGTTACCGTCATCCCCTTGAACTAGGTTCCAGTCAGGGGCCGACGGGTCATTACCGGTCGGGTCTATATAGCGTAGCGGATTGTTCAGTGCATAGGAATACCGGTTAAGGGTTTGAGGATTGCGCGGGTTGCTGACCACGGTATCCGCGCTTATGAACCTCCCAATACCCGCATCATAATACCTGGCCCCATAATAGTAGAGGTCTACGCCGCTATCTAACCTTTGCCCCGTGAACTTGATATCGGTGTCCAGTGTCCCGGTGGCAGCCCTTGTGGCGCCGAAGGGGGCGAACTTGATGGTTCCCACCGTGTTCCCGCTGGTATCGCTGGTAACAGACGTACCCGTCAGGTGGTCCTGGCTTACATAGCGGAGGTTTGTTCCCTTTTTCAGGGCTACCATCCTGTTCCCCAGATAATAGTATAGGGTAATTTCGTCCGGGCTACCAATCTTTTTCTCGTAGTACTTGTTTACATATAAGGTAGTTACGCCGCCCGCGGTCTTCTTTACCCGTTTTCCATCCCCATCATAGACAAAAGCGGCGCTGCCGCTCACTCCAGTGAGCCGGTTTTCCACATCCCAGGTGGGGCTTTGGGCGCCGCAAGTGATTATTGCAGGTTTAAATTACCGTGTGGGTAGCTTCCGTAGAATGAGCTTTGCGGCGACTTGGCACGTAGCATGGGAACGCCTCCCCTATCTATTTGCCTCTATTGTAGCTTGGAAGACAAGGGAATTGGTAGGCTTTTAGGAAGCGGTCTAAAGTATCAGTGGTTGTTTTCATCACTCCAACGCTTGAGGAATAACTCAATTTTCCAAACGAGCGTGCCCCATGTAATTAGAAGCCACAGAGGGAAACTGGTTTCGAAGATCCAGGCGAGTGTCTTGTGCGCAAGAAATTCTGGCCATGCAACTAAGTGATACCATGTTAGTGCCGCCACTATCAAGAGAGAAGAAATAACCCTGGCGGTAACTTCACCCTGACGGTCACGTCCAAGAAGGAGATCAGCCCTGGGTTGTCCGGCCCAGAACAGTATCCAACCCGGAATTCTTCCCGCATGCCTTTGAATCATACTGGTGGGTACTCTCTTAGCCCAAAACCAGAAACAAATGAGCCCGCAGAAGGCACCAAAACCACTAAACAATAGCCACGCAACAAGATTTTCCTTCACCTTATAAACCCTCCGAATGACTGCTGTGTCCCCTCAGTTCATGGCTCTTTTTATCTTTTATCTAATGAAACAAAATACATAATATGGGTGTCATCTACATGTTTATCGTACATAAACAAGGTCCACGCCGGCGTTTAGCTTTTCGTTGGCTCTTGATATACTTATCCACATTGCCTCGCCTCCATTAATCGACACGTGAGTTTGTGGTGTGCCATCGGAATCATTTCTGGTAAATTCGGAAGTACTACCGTTGGAGGTTGTAACATCAGTAATGACACCTTCAGTCGTGGCTGCAACAATTCCAGGCCCAATCGACGCTGCCTGCGGCAATTCCGGTAGAATTGGATCAATCGACCCAAAGAAACCCCCTAATGATGCAACACCTAGGGCAACCCTCCGGCTCGGCTTCTTTTTGCCCTGTAATACGTCAATGGCATATTGAGCCTCACTGCTCACTGCGCCGGCTACGATCGGCGCGGTCCTGGACGATAGAACTGTAGCGGCAGTGATTCCCGCACTAAGACCGGATGTAGCAGCGCCCATAGCCATTGCCACGAGGAAATCCTTCGTATTGCCACCGTCGAGGGCATGATTTAGAATCGATTTCACCCCCTCTTGGCGGTGACTATAAACGTTTGCCCCGACGGTCGTTACAATATAAGCTCCAGCTCCCACAATGGCGCCTAAAAGAAGCTGTGCTTGCCGCCCGTCTGCGTCAGTATACTTCAGTGGATTATCAAACACATAGGTGTAGCGGTTCAAAGCTTGAGGGTCTTTTGGCGCTTCTGAGGAAACAGGATACGCAGTTGCAGACTGCACCGTCAGAGCAGCGGACATTACCAGAACACCCGGGGACATCTGAACTCCCTTGTCGGGGCTTATAAACCTCCCAATCCCCGGGTCATAATACCTTGCCCCATAGTAATACAGTCCCGTCCCGTCCAGTCTTTGCCCCGTAAACTGCCTGTCTGTATCTATGGCGCCGGTACTATTTCGGCGGTCTCCGAAGGGTGCGTATTTTATGCTGGCCACCAGATTGCCAGTGGTGGCATCGCTGGTCACTGATGTGCCTGTTAAGTGGTCCTGGCTTAAATAGCGAAGAGTTGAATTCTGGCCCAGAACTTTCTTCAGCGCCACCAACCTGTCCCCCAGGTAATAGTATAGCGTGGACTCTCCCGTGTTCAAGTTCTTTTCATAGTATTTATTAACGTAAACGGTAGTTATGCCGCCCTCTGTCTTCTTGACCCGCTTTCCGTCGCCATCATAGATAAAAGCGGCGCTGCCGGTTACCCCTGTCAGCCGGTTCTCCACGTCCCAGGTGAGGGCCTGGGCGCCTCGATTGGTCATGTTGCCGTTGGCATCGTAAACGTAGTTAGTAGAGCCGACCTGCGTCACGGCATGGGGCCCCGGCCCGCCATAACTGTAGGCTACACCATCCTTGCTGGCAATGTTGCCGATGGCGCTGTAAGTATACCGCTCGCTGTAAAGGCTGTAGAGCTTACCGATTTCATCCCCGGAAAGGGACCTGTTGTAGATGCGGACTTCGTCAATTACCCCGTTGACATACCTGGCGCCGGCTAATGCCCCAATGACAAGGTTGTTTGTAGTTGCGGTGGGAGAGCCGGTAAAGGAGCCGCTATTGCGCAAGACCCCATCAACATAGATTTTAAGCGATTTGTCTGTATTATCGCCCACCCCTGCTATATGATGCCACACATTGCCGGTCAGTTCGGCATATCCGGAAGAGTAATTTGAGCCATTATTCATATAAAAGGCTACCTGTTTTCCGGCATTTGCCCCGGACCCCAGGTCCAGCCAGTAATTATAGGGCTTGCTTACCAGGTGTGTGAAATCAGCGGAAACCCCGCTGATTTTGGCCCACAGTTCAACTGTAAATCCTCCTGTTCCCCAGTTCAATGTTGTGCCATTTCCGGCGTCAACATAATCATTAACGCCGTCGAACTGCAGGGCCTTGTCAAACTTTCCGTCAACCCAAACGGGGCCGTTGGTCAGGGTCCCGTTATTGCCGTTGCCGCTGCTGTCGGCAGCAGTCAGCCCGGAGCCTTCGTCCAGGTTCCACCGGCCGACGAGGCCATTGGTGATAGGGGACCCTGTAGTGGCGCTGGCAGTGGTCAGCCGGTCCAGGAAATCATAGCTGAAGTTTTCGGGCTCATTGTCTACTACTCAGTAAGCCTCTATTGGTACGAACTCAAACCCGCTTGTTGCACCCGCCTGATCCAGGCATTTCTTCAAACGCTCCGAAATGTAAACTCCTGGATGCCCTCTACCTTTGACATTCAGACGGAAGATGTCTATGTTCTTCAAAGGTTCCCTCCGTACGGCTACCCGAAATGCATTCACAACAGGTAGGTCATCCCTCCACTTGTCTATCCATTCTGTGTGCTCCCAGTCGAGGGCATCCACCTCTTGGAATACGTTGATCACCCAGTAGGCGCCCAATTCTTTCCCCGTCTCTTCTACTACAATGTGTACCGGAAGGAACTGTGCGCCCTTTACTTCACACTCTTCAAAAACCCGGCAGACCCGCTCTGATACCACGATCCAGTGCAAGCCAACAAGCACATAGTCGTCCTCTAGCACCCCTTTAACAAAGAAGGTTATCCCTTCCGGCCAGTCCTCAATGAGTTTACCTTTGTAAAAGCGAAACTCGTTGAAGCCCTTCATATCATCTTTGCCCGTGAAAATGGGGCTTCCCGGCTCCGCCTCGACAGATGGAAAGACCCGGTAGAAACGTTTTTTATCTCGTCTCATCGCGCCATCTCCTGTCTCCAATCGCACTGTAACACCCCTCCGCACTCGTCATTTGAACCTGAATACCCAGTTGGGGTCCTTTTCAAACTGTTTCCTCACAAGTTGATCGAAGTATTCCAGGAACTTCTGTGTATTGCCTTCAGCTAACTCGTCAGCGTATATCAATTGATCGAGCACCCATAGGTGGTAGGAATCTGTGTGTCGCCCATTTTGGTAGGCGTCAATCTTGTTCCACGCGCCATCAAGATCCAACTCATATTTGTCAACAATGTTCTTGTAAATCGGCGTCCACCTGTTGTTCCCGAAAGGAACCATGTGATGGGTAGATATTACTGCATTCTTTGCTGCCTGGGAAACACTCTGTTTGGCTGTCCCCTCCACCACGTCTTCCCCCACCCCTTCCCCCACCCCCTCCGCCGCCTCCCCACCCACGCGTGATACGCCTGTGCGGACCCCCTCAATCCTACCTTCAATGTTTACTGGATTCCGGAATTTACTGGCTTTCTTGCCGCCCTTTATGGTAAGTCCAAACACACCTGGTACACCTGGAACAAATGCCAAAGCCACATCCAGGGCAAGTATGGCCGCATTCTGCCATGAAGGGTCGCTACCCATCTGCTGAAGGTCAAAGCTGATGGAGGCTGCTTCGATTACTAGGTCAAACCAGTGTCCCGATGGGTCAGTGTATTTAAGTGGGTTGTTAACAACATAAGAATACCTGTTGAATGCCTGAGGGTTCAAGGGGTTGGGTACTATGATATCCGCGCTTATGAACCTCCCAATATTGGCGTCATAATACCGCGCGCCGTAGTAGTAAAGATCAACGCCGCTGTCCAGGCGCTGTCCGGTGAACTTGATCTCGGTATCCAGGCTACCGGTAGCGGCCCTCGTAGCGCCGAAGGGTGCGTATTTTATGCTAGCTACCAGATTGCCCGCAGTATCGGTTGTTAAAGAAGTGCCCGTCAGGTGGTCCTGGCTGACATGACGGAGGCGCCGGCCTTATTAAGGTACAGTAATCAGTGGTGTCTCAAAACCTATTCCGCCTTGATACCCTGCTGCCGCAACGCATCTCTTAACGGGTGCTTGTCCAGCAGCTTCAGGCCAAGATGCTGCATAACTTTCAGTTGAATATCGTGGATTGCCGGCTGATTATAGTATATTGGTCGGGGCGTCAGCAAGATGAGAATGCCGCCGGTTTCCATCTTTTCAACCCGATATGCCGGCGCTGCTAGTAACTTGTCGCGTCCCAGGCGCTCCACCAGCTCCGGGCCGAAGTAGGTCGCCCAGCAAATAGAGCTGATGAGGTCAGTGATAGGGATGGGACTGCCCAGGGGACGGGAAGCCGGCCAATCCCCGATTCGTTCATAGGTGCCCAGGTAAGCATCTCCAAAGTAAGCCTTAAGGGCAATGATCCACTTTTTGAAAACATCGAGAAGCGCCTCGGTTGCCTGGATATCGCCCTTGTTGATATGGTCTTCGTGCACTGTGTAAAGCAAAAAAGGAGGATCCCATAGCAAATAGTCCGGCTGGGGTGCGAATTCAAACTTGAGTTCCGCCTGGGGGAAGGCCGAGCGCTTGAACTCAACCCACATAACACGTCTCAGTTCTCTACCCCTGAAGTCTAGCTCTTCGGAGCGGATGCGCTCGTTGATATCTTTCCGTGAACCATAGCTCACCGTGGACAAATAATGAAACCTGCCTGCCTTACCCAGCGAGAGGGCAATCTTCACGCATTCATCTATGTTTTCACTGGTAAACTCCTCTCTCGGAGTTACATGTATCACCATTTCCTCATAAAACATCTCCTACCCCCTTACAATCAATCAATCCACATTACGTCGATATATTCTTTTTTGAAATACTTCCCTACCTTTTCTACTGTCCTCGCATCATCCGGCCTATTCAATATAACACCGCCGTGAGTCTCCCCCTTTGCTGTGTCCAGGGCACCCTTCTGTTCCCTAACTTGTTTGGCAATGGACTTCAGTTTGCCCATTAGACCGGATTCAGTTTGATAGCACTTGGCCGTCCAGTCAATGTGCTTAGCCTCATAGGCTACTAGTTTATTACTAAAGAAATCCAGGATGACTTTATCGCCCGACGGCGTAACGCGGCTTACCGGCCTCCCGAGCGTAATTCCCTTGGCTTCCAGCGCTTTGCCTGCCGCTCTTTGGAAAAGCCTGCCCGTTTCTGCGTTGCGGGCTATTTGCTCCGCCCTGTCAATCGCCCTGCCGGCTGCCTTGAGCGGTCCTACCCCTGCCGGCACAAAGGGTGTGACCGCAAGGACCATATCTACCCTGAGATTGCTGGCATTCTCCTCCGAGGGATCGAGAATCAACTGGTAGACATCGAATGCCAGCGTGAAAGCGTCGGGTATCCAGTCCCAGAAATGCCCCGATGGGTCAACATACTTAAGGGGGTTATTGGCAACATATGAGTACCTGTTAAACGCCTGGGGATTCCCGGGATCCGGCACTATAGTGTCAGCCTGGGTAAATCTCCCAATTGCAGGGTCATAGTAGCGGCCGGCCCACACTGCGCTAACCGTCAAGGGTGCGCTAACTATGGACACCGGCGCATCAGCAGCCCAAACCGGTGCGCTGGACTGCATGAGGTACAGCCCCGTACTCCCATCCAGCCGCTGCCCGGTAAACTTCTTCTCCGTATCTATTGTTTGGTAGGTACTCCGGGTTGCGCCAAACGGGAAGTAAGCAATCTTCCCCAACAACGTATCGCCGCTACTATTGGTGGTTACGGATGTCCCCGTCAAATGGTCCTGATGGACATACTCCATGGTCCCGTTCTTCTTGAACGCCACCAGCCTGTCGCCCAGGTAATAGTATAGTGTAACATCATTTCCGGTTTTCTCGTAGTATCTATTCACATAGATTGTGGTCTGGTTGTTTTCTGTTTTCTTTACCCGTTTACCATCGCCATCGTAGATAAATCCGGCTATCTCTGTGCCCGTCTGGCCGCCTTGCTTTATGGAAGTGGGCCTGTTTTCCGCATCCCAGCTTATCCAGTCCCAGGCCAAACCAGTGCCAGTTCTGATTTGCATGTTCCCATTGGCATCATACGTATAGTCGGTCGTATTACCCGCCTCCGTTATCCGTTTAACAGCGTGGGGCTTGCCCGGCGTACGTGTATAGTCATAGCTCTTACCGCCTTTAGTTATCAGGTTGCCTATCTCGTTATACTGGTAGCTCTCAGAGTAGGCGCCAGTAACTCCAGTCAGCCTGTCCAGGAAGTCGTACTGAAAGTTCTCGGTCTCGCTGTCTATCAGGTTCTGCCGGACCGTCAGGTTGCCTCCGGCATCCCAGGTGTGCTGCACGTCCTGGTGAGGGGAAAATCCAGGTTTGAAGGTCTTTATCTCCCATAGCCTGCCGTAGTAGTTGCCAGGATTATCATATGTTCCAGTCAATCCCCAGTAACCAAAGGTCATTTTGAGAATATTATTGCCCAGGTTTATCTCGGTGGGCTGGCCAAGCTGGTTGTACAGGGTGCTATTGACCAGATTACTGGAAATACTGGATGAGAGAGTGTTTAGTAGTCCACGGCCATTATATGTCTGGGTAATCTCTTCCACGGGTGTTGTAGGGTACTTGACAGATACAAGCCTGTCGGCGGAATCATAAGTGAACTCAGTGGTGTAGCTTGTATCCCCGATTATGCTCCGTACTTCCTTTATCATACGGCCGCGGTTATCATATTTATAAGTATCCGAACCATATTGGGTGCCTTCTTTATAAGAAGCTCCGGTGCGGTGCCCCTTGCCATAGTTGCCCCCGTTGATGTCATCGTAGGTGTATGTGGCAAGTATGGTTTCACTGCAGTTAGTGTTACACTTTTTGGTCAAACGATTGAGAGTGTCGTATTCGAACTTAAGTACCTGTCCCTTGGCATCGGTCTGGGTAATAAGGTTGGAACTGGCATCATAAGTGTAGCTCCAGGTACCCATGTCGGGGTCGGTCATGGATGTCTTGCGCGACAGCCAGTCGTAGTTGATGGTGGTCGGATTGCTCATGGCATCCGTTACCGTCTTAAGGTTGCTCAGTACATCATATGTGTAGCTGGTGGTTGCGTATACCGCCTGGGAATCGTTAAGCTCCTCTACCTTCACCAGCCTCCCGAAGGCATCGGAGTAATACTTCTTCTGCTTGCCCCGCTCGTTGGTGGCCGTGTCCTGCCAGGGGGTATCGAAATTGTGGATGATTGTCGTGGCATCAGGTTTGGTGGCCGTCGTTACCCGGTTCAGGGCGTCATATACATATGAGGTGGACTTCCAGCCGGCTTCCGGTGTCTTGTAGCCGCTCAGGCTTGATGAATCCAGGTTTTGCGGCACATATTCTTTATCCGTCAGTCCCCGGTTGTTGAAGGCGGTGGTGGTCACGATGGTCTTGCCCGTCTCCCCCTGGGCCTGGAACTGCACCATCCACCCCAGGCCATCGAAGTAGCGCTTCTGCCAAAGTGTAGTTGAGTCGCCCGTCTTCTGGAAGGTCTCAACACGCTGCTGGTTTATGGTACCCCACGACTCGTATCGATGTTCAATAGTTGGAATCCCCGTTTCGTCACCGGGCCGGCGTATCGTGATAGGGCGCTTAAAAGTATCATACTGGATGGTGGTGGTCTGGCCATTGACATCAATCTCTGTCAGGATTTTACCTGCGCCGTAGTCCCAGGTATAGGTCTCCGAGCCAATCAGCGGGTAGCTCCTGGTCATCGGCAGGGAGTGGTTGGTGGTATCGTAGGTAAAGCTGGAGGTGTTGCCATTAGGGTCTGTAATGCTGATCTGGTTGCCATAGCTGTCGTAGGTGTACACGGTGCTGACTGATGTGCTGGCATCTATCTTCCCCTCAGCTTTGGTCAGGTCCCCTTTGGGGGGTGGGGTGGTCAACGAACTGTTGTTGCCATCGTAGTAGTACAGGGACTCCTTCTTCAGGTTGGACCCGTCATCGGCAGACTTTATTCCCTGGTACAGCCGCTCCCGGGCAGGCTTGTTCACTATCCAGGCTGTGGTGTTGGGATAGAAGACGGTGTATATCGTCGAGTCATCGGTGGTTATGCCGATGTCCCCATGCCGTTCTGTCTTGACCACATTCCCGTAGCTATCGTAGAAATATTTGACTCGAGAGGCTTTGTTTGCGCCACCGTATGTTGTCTCATCCACCTGGTTGAGCTGGACTGTCCATAAGGGACTGAAACGCTGGATAGCTTTGTTGCCTGTATCAGCAACATAGACATCGTTATTGAAGGGCACTATGCCCATGGGCATGTTCAGGCTCCCGAAGCCCGACCCGTAACTACCCCATTGAGTGATATAGTCGCCAGAACCGCTGAACTTCTGAATCCGGTGGTTGCCCTCAGCTACATAAATATTTCCCAACCCATCGGCTACCACACGATAGGGGCCAAAGAACTGTCCTGGGCCGCTGCCCTGGCTTCCCCATTGTCCCAGATAGGCACCCCACGTATCAAACTTCTGAATACGGTAATTTGACATATCGGCTACATAAATATTGTTAGCGCTATCCACGGTAATACCGTATGGATAGTTAAACTGCCCGTTACCCGACCCGTAGCTGCCCCATTGATAAGGATAAGAAGGATTCCCGGAAGCATCGAATTTCTGAATACGATGGTTCCCTGTATCTGCTACATAAACGTTGCCAGCGCTGTCTGTTGCCAGATCGGTGGGGTAGATGAACTGTCCGTTACCGCTTCCGAATGAGCCCCACTTAGAAACGAAATTTCCTGAGGCATCCAGTTTCACTACGCGGCTCCATTGCGGGTCGACTACATAGACATTGGCTGAGGTGGGCGAAACTCCATATGGCGCATGGAGTTCGCCAAAGCCCTGAAAGGAGCTGCCCCACCTTGACACCTGAGCCCCGTAGGGATCAAATTTATAGACCCTGCCCCAATATGAGTCGGTTACATAAATATTGTTTCCGTAGGCTGCGACCCCTTGAGGAGTTCCAAGTCTTCCCGAACTATCGCCGCGGTGGCCCCATGCCTTCTGGAACGTCATCCCGGCGCTGAACTTTTGAACTCTGGAACCATTTCCTTCGGTTACATAGACGTTTCCGTAGCTATCAAAGGCTACAGCACTAGGCGAGTAGAACTGCCCCTCTTCAACGCCTAAGGAACCCCAGGCGCCTACCAAAGCGCCGGAACTGTTGTACTTACTTATGCGGTTAAAAAGATTCTCTGCTAACCACACATACCCCTGGTTATCCACCGCCACACTACCCATGCCCCCAAATACAGCCAGCTGGTTACCCGCCAGATCCAGCTTAACAAGAGCCCCCCTACCGTCGTCGACCACATATGTTTTTAATGCCTGGTCTCGGGCCACGCTTTTGGCTACGCACGGATATGTGTTATACTCATCCCACGAAGGTGGACAGTCAATGTTGCGTATGTTGAAGCCTGACGAAGTATACTCACGAATTCGGGGGGAAGCATCTGTGACCAGGCTGGTACCGGAGCTATCTACGACCGCGAAACCTGCGATCCAGCCTACAGGCCATTGCCGGAGAAAATAGTCAGACGAGTCGAACACTTGAATGCGATTATTGCTGCTATCGGCCACGTACACACTACCGCTGCCATCAACGCCTACCCCACTCGGGGTTTTAAATTCCCCGTTAGCGCTACCGTACACCCCCCATTTTGACAGAAAAACCCCGGAGGAGCTGAACTTCTGGACCCGGTTATTTCCCGAATCAGCTACATATACCTTGTTGCCATCAACAGCTATGCCCAAAGGAAAATTTAGATCGCCGTCAGAGCTCCCCTGGCCGGTGAACTGGGATACGAAAGCATATTTGTTGAGTTGCGTTGTCGGAACGCCCCAGTCATACACGTTTTCTTTTAGTAAGGTCCCCGTGCTGCTATACCACCGGGTCTTGTACTCTTTACCGGTAAGTTTGTCGGCGTCTTTGCCATCGGCAGCTTGGCCTGTGGTATAGTAATAATGCCGGACGTAGTTGAGTGCGGCATCTACCTCTTTAACCTCTCGGAAGCCCCGGAAACGGGCTTTCCACGAATGCCACATGTACACCGGGTCTCCGGTGTAATCATAATTGTATGTCTGAACTGGGCCAATGCCAGGGTCAACGTCCTTTCGGACCACAACCTCTCTTGTCCATATATTGTTTGTGCTGCTTACCGGGTTTTGCATATAAGTAAAGGTTACGGTAGCGCCGTAGCCATTTCTGACCTGGGTTAAATGGGGCCAGTTGAATGAAGCCGGATTGCCCGGGTTACCAGTATAAGTTGGGTTGTAGCTGTCATTAAGGTATATCTGAAGGTCGGAGTAGCTGAAGGACATAGCCGGCAGCGTCGAGGTCCCATCAGCACCTTTCTGAGTTATGGAGGTCAAAGTATGCTTGCCGGAATAGTATATGCCGCCATAGTCCGGTGAGTATGTTGAGGCTATAGTAATATAATTGAAACCGTATTTGCGCACCAGGTTGCCGCTGGCCTTTACCTCTATGGTATCCAGCTTGCGGTTCTCCATCACCTTGGGGGCAGGATTGCTTCCGTAGGACCTGGGGTTGTCGTTCCGTATGGGGCCATCGTTTGGGTCCTGCTGGTCGTTGCTGGAAATGAAGTGAACCTCTACCAGGTTGTTGTTATACCTCAGGTATTCAGGATAGGCGGAGCGTACGTTGGTTCCAACTATATCCCGGACATAGCTTACCGTCATCTGGTTGCCGTGGGTATCCTGGACCAGGTTCAGGTCCCAGCGGTAGTATTCGGTGGTGTCATGGTATTGTTGGGAATAAATGGTGCCGCCGAACTGGTATTTGACTCCACTCCGGTCCCACATATTCCATGTCTGGCCGGTGCGGGTAATTTTGAAGAACATGTCAGGCTTGGTGTAATAGGTGCTACCGTCAGCGGAAATAATCTCGTATGACTCTCCGTTCATCTCAAGTGAATAGCTTTTGTACTCTTCATCCAGACTGATTCTACCAGGGTGAAAAGTCCAGCCAATGCCTACCCAGGAGCCCAGGGAGCGCTTGTTCTTCATCTCGTCCACGCTGCCGCTGTTGTAGACCAACTCCAGCCCGGGCTGGAAGCCGCCCGGTCCTGGCGGTAACTCAATAGGGTAACGAGAGATGGCTGTCCCCGATTGCAGGCCCACCTGAAAGTTCATAACCGTGCCGGGGCCGGAGATGTTGGGGTTGGCCTGCTCTCCGTAATAGGTGAAGTGGTCTGTGCTGCTGGTGAGGGTTCCGGCGGCCGCGTTATACTGGCTTGTTACGGGTAGCCACCGGTTTTGTTTCTCATCCAGGTAATAAAGCCTTAAGGAACGGGTGTCCAGGCCAGCTAGTTCTTCTTTCGTATGGCTTATGGATATCTGTAGCTGCTTTTTAAATGTATTTACCGGGGCATTTTTACGGTTAATAGCATACCCATTTAGTTCGAATAGTCGCAGCATCCTCATACCGGTGGACTCCCGGGGCCTTTGCTCTTTGTATTCCACCCGCACATTCTCGGTTACGGCGCCGGCTGGAAATGTGACTTTTACCTTGCCATCTTTTGACTCCAGGATGGTCTGCTTATCTGGTAGGACTTCAACTGAAATGGGCTCTAATTTGTTCAGTGCAGGCAAAGGGTTTGGTTTGATTTGCGGGTTGGTAAGGGGTTCGGTTTCACTGGAGGTTGGGGTTATAATTGGTGCGTTATCTATTGGAAACTGGATGGGGTTTTCTTTCTCATCTGCGAAGTTTACGGAGTTAAGCTCGTAGGGGTTCGACAGCGGTGGTGGGTTTGCCTGGATTTGAGAGCTACCCGGCAAATCAGTATTACCAGGAGCTATAGATTGAGCTACTACATCAACATCCCTGGATGGCAAGACCTGTTCTTTACCTGGTAGGAGGTCCAAGAGGTTGATGTCCAGGGGGTTGGGTGGAGGCGATGGGTTGGCGGTAATTCGAGGGCCAGACGTCAGCTCAAGGTTCTTGGGGGTTGCAGGTTGAGCCGAGACTACTGTATTCGGCATAAGTGAAAATACCAGGATAGCTGCCATTACCAGATGTACAACTCTGTGACCACGAATTATCATAGCGACACCTCCGGGGTCAGTTTGGTAATAATATACATTATACCACTCGCCAACCACTCGCCAATCTGGGGTTAGCTTTGCGGAAAAATATTTTTTCAAAATTTGAGGTAATCCGGGGGTGGGAACTTTTCGAAAGCCGCTCACTGCCATCCCGACATGCTGCGTCCGTCCTGGTCTTTCCGGGCAACGGTACTGGCCGTCGGTTTTGGGGTCGAAAGTCCCGGGCAGTTTTCGAAGGTTGGGACATTAAAAATTTATAGGTCAGGATTGTCAGCGGCATCCTGAAAAGGTAAACGGTGTAAAAGGTACCAAAGAACCGGGGCCTTTATGTATGTTGAAATTTTGCCTGCAAGCATAGCTGGACAACCGGTGTTTTCGCTTGCTCCGTTGAACCTTTCAAGGCTATAATAGGTACACTTCTCCCTGAAAGGATTATGTGTTTAGCCATCTCCACGTCCATACCGAGTACAGCCTGCTGGACGGCATGTGCAATATACCCCGATTGATTGCCCGGGCAAAAGAGTTGGGCATGGATAGCCTGGCTATTACGGACCACGGCGTTCTCTATGGAATTATCGAATTTTACCGCGCAGCTAAAGAAGCTGGCATAAAACCAATTATCGGCTGTGAAATCTATGTGGCCCCCGGCAACCATCAGGGACGTACCCCTGCCGATAAAGGTTCGTACCATTTAGTCCTCCTGGTTAAGGATAAGACTGGCTATAACAACCTGTTAAAAATCGTGACCAGGGCTCATCTGGAGGGTTTTTTCTATAAACCCCGTGTAGATAAAGAATTTTTAGCCCGGCACAGCCAGGGACTGATAGCCCTATCGGCTTGCGCCCATGGGGAACTGGGGCATCTTATTATGAATGGCCGGGGAGATGAGGCCCGGCGGGTGGCCCTCTGGTATAAAGAAACTTTCGGCGACTTCTACATGGAGCTTCAGAAGCATCCGATACCGGAATTGGCACAGGTTAACCCTGAGCTAATAGCTATCAGCCGGGAAACCGGCATACCGCTGGTCGCCACCAATGATGTGCATTACATCCACAGGGATGATGCCCCCAGCCATGATTTACTGCTTTGTATAGGTACCAATACCTCCGTCAACGATGAAAAACGGCTCAAAATGACTGGCGACTACTATTATCTACGAAGCCCCAAAGAGATGGCGGAGCTATTCTCAGATTCTCCCCAGGCACTGGCTGCTACAGAGGAGATAGCCCGGAAATGCAACCTGGTTCTGGAATCTGGCCGGGCTCACCTGCCGCAGATTGATATACCGCCAGGCAAGACGGCTGACGACTACCTGGAGGAGCTATGCTGGAAGGGTTTCCCTCAGAGGTACCCTCAGGCCGGGCCTTCGGAGCAACAGCGCCTGAAGTATGAACTGGACGTGATCAAACAGACCCAATTTGCTGCCTATTTCCTGGTAGTCTGGGACTTGATCTCCTTCTCGCAGAGCCGCAAGATTCTGACCGGCGTCAGGGGAAGCGCCGCCGCCAGCATTGTCCTGTACTGCCTGGGCATTACCGAGATTGATCCGATGGCGACTCGTCTGGTCTTTGAAAGGTTCTTGAACTTAGAACGGCATGAAATGCCCGATATTGATATAGACTTCCAGGATGATCGGCGGGAGGAGGTCATAAACTATGTTACCCAGAGATATGGATCCGACCATGTTGCCCAGATAATAACCTTCGGCACCCTGGGTGCCCGGGCTGCTCTACGGGATGTAGGACGTGCTCTGGGTATGACTTACGGCAGCGTTGACCAGGTGGCCCGCCTTATACCATTTGCAGTCAATATGACTATTGAGCGGGCCTTGAAGGAAAACCAGGAGCTAAACACCATCTACCAGCAGGATGAGCAGGTGCAGAAGCTCATTGACTCGGCTAAAAAACTGGAGGGAACGGTGCGCCATGCCAGCACTCACGCCGCCGGTGTGGTGATTTCTCAGCAACCACTAACCGAGTATGCATCCTTGCAGAAGGCGACGCGGGGGGATGGGGATACCGGCGCTACGATGCTCCAGTTCTCCATGGGGGATGTGGCCTGGTTAGGGCTTCTCAAGATGGATTTCCTGGGACTGGTCAACCTCACTGTGTTGGACAAGGCCACTAAAATACTAAAAAAGGATCGTGGTGTAGAGCTTGACCTCTATCATTTACCTATGGACGATGCCAAAACTTTCGAACTCCTCGCTTCCGGTGAAACCCATAGTGTGTTCCAGTTGGAAAGCGCAGGCATGCGCCGGTATATCAAAGAGCTTAAGCCCACCACCTTTACCGATATTGCCGCAATGGTAGCCCTCTATCGCCCCGGCCCTATGGAGCATATCCCCACATTTATAAAGTCAAAACACGGAGAGGAACCAATCCGTTATCCCCACAACGCACTTCGAGATATCCTGGAGGAAACCTATGGGGTGATTGTCTATCAGGACCAGGTGCTGCTTATAGTGCAGGCTTTCGCCGGATATACGTTGGGGCAGGCAGACATCTTCCGCAAGGCGATGGGGAAGAAGATACCCGAGGTGATGAAAAAGGAGAAGCAGAATTTCCTGACGGGAGCAAAGAATAAGGGGTTCTCCGCCGATGTGGCTGAAGCTGTATTCGCTCTGATAGAGCCATTTGCCGGCTATGCCTTTAACAAGGCCCATAGTGTTAGCTACGCTATGATTGCCTACCAGACAGCCTACCTTAAAGCCAATTATCCGGTGGAGTATATGGCTTCGTTGCTGGATGGGTACGTCGGTGCTCCTGACAAGGTGGTCTCCACAATAGCTGAGTGCCAGCGTATGGGCATCAGGGTGCTGCCTCCTGATATAAATAAAAGCCAGGCATATTTTACTATCGAGCAGACTGGTAACGGGTCCGCTGTCCGGTATGGTTTGGCTTGCATTAAAAACATTGGCGAGGCGGCTGTGGAACCTGTTATCAGGGTGAGGGGGCAGGGTGGGCCATTTAAATCAGTGGAGGATATGTGCCGCCGGGCTGATTTGAGGGGCGCTAACCGTCGGGTATGGGAGAGCCTGATTAAGGCCGGAGCGCTGGACGGATTGGGAAGCCGGGCAGCGTTGCTACAGTCGGTGGAGCGCATACTATCTCTGGCCCAACGGGAACAACAGTTAAAGGAAAGCGGTCAGGCGACCATGTTCGACCTGTGGGGCGATAGTGTCCCGGTGCCTATGGCTAATCTGGAGCTGGCCCACATCGACACATCGACGAAAGAGAAACGGGCCTGGGAGAAAGAATTATTAGGGTTTTGCCTCTCGGATAATCCTCTTTTACTCAATGCGAGCCGGCTCAAAGCTGCCAATGTAACCGGTTGCAGCGAGGTAACCGAGGAATTGGAAGGGCAAACTGTGGAGGTAATCGGCGAAGTGGCTTCAGTGCGGGAGTCCTTTACCCGGGAGCACAAAGCTTTTGCAACAGTTGAACTGGAGGATTTAACCGGCAAAATCGAGGTTACAGTCTGGCCTGAATTCTACGAGCATAAAAGAGAGCTTTGGCAGGAGGGCAATTTCTTGCAGGTAAAGGGGCGCGTGAGCCAGAGACAGGAACGGTTGCAACTTATCTGCAAAGGGGTCACCGAGTTCCAGGTGCCAGCGGAGCTTCCGCCGGAAACAATCGCTCCCGATATAGGAAACACTCAACGGCTCGTCATTCGGCTAACGCAGACGGAACGGGAAGACGAGGATGTTGCAACATTACATAAAGTCATGGATGCCTTGCGCACCTACCCTGGTAAGCAAGAGGTCCGTCTGACGGTGGCTACTGACGGAGAATCAGTTCCCGTGGCTATGTCTGTTACCATAAATATCTGCCCTGCTTTGCGACAGCGGCTGGTGGGATTGGTAGGGGCAGAGGGGGTAAGGATAGAATGAACCCCCCTTCCTCTGGCCCTTGAGGGGAGAGAGCTAGAGAGAGGGTGAGCTTAGCAGTCCTCAAATCCGCTTCTAGTATGGCCTCACTTTCAGAACATTGACCTCTGTAACCTAATAGGTTACAATAGTAACCGAAATGGTTACTAAAAAATCAACAACCGATTTTATCCCCACGCTGTTCGGCAAAACGCGGCTGGCAATTTTGTCGCTTTTATATCGCCATGCTGGTGAAGCCTTTTACCTCCGGCAGATTGTGCGGACTACCAACATCGGTTTGGGGCCAGTACAGAGAGAGCTAAAACAACTTACCGATACCGGAATTATCCACCGCACTGTTCAAGGGCACTATGTCTATTACCAGGCTAACCCGGACTTGCCCATTTTCGGAGAACTAAAAAGCCTGGTAGCCAGGATAGCGCAAAACCAGCCCCCGCCTGCAACATCTAACAAAGGGATGCATCGGGTATCGGAGCGCTTCCCTGTGTCCAAGCGTCAGTTAACTGCGTTCTGTCGAAAAAACCATATCAAAAAATTGTCGCTCTTTGGCTCTGTACTGCGGGATGACTTCCGTCCAGACAGCGATATTGATGTGCTGGTGGAGTTTGAAGAAGGTCATGTCCCCGGATTTGGCATAGTGGGTATAGAAAACGAGCTTGGCCGGTTAGTAGGACGCAAGGTTGACCTGCGTACCCCCAATGGCCTCAGTCGCTATTTCCGGGAGGAAGTTATTCGAGAGGCTAAAGTGTGCTATGGAGCAGCATAAGGAGAACGTTGTCCGGCTGCACCATATGCTGGATTATGCCCAGAAAGCAATCATTTTTACTAGAGGGAAAAGCCGCTCCGATCTCGATGCCGATGAGATGCTGGCTATGGCTACTATCCACTCAATAGAAATCATAGGCGAAGCCATAAGGTCTATTTCCGAGGAGCTACAAACGCGGCATCCTGAGATACCATGGAACCTGATTAGCGGCACCAGGAACCAACTGGCTCATGGCTATATAGATGTTGATCTGGATATTATCTGGGCGATTGTAACCAAGACCTGCCACCGCTTATTAAGGAGCTTGAGCATATATTAGAGGAGGAGGGGTGGAATGAATAAGAATTCCATCAACCGTAGTTGCATGGTGGTAGTCTGGAGGCTATAATTCCATCAATTAACATAGCCACAGATGGGGGTTTATCGTAGCGGTTGTCTCCCACTATCCAAAAAGGTTTCATAATCGCCTCGCGACTAGCTTCAACCCACAGGCAAATTCTGAAAGGAGCATACGTGATTATAGATACCCACCACCACTGGTGGCCGAAGAAACACTACGATACCCTGGAGAAGTATGTTGTTCGCAGAGGGGAATCGTTAACCCGTGATGCCAATGGCAGCGCTCACCTGTACCGCAACGGTGTCCACATCACCGGACCGACTCCACTATTCTTCGAGATGGAACGGCAAATTGAAGATATGAATAAGGCCGGAGTGGATATGGCAGTGCTGCAGTTACCTTCCTGGTCGGAGTGGAATACCGTTAGACTGGCGCCGGAAATCAACAATGCCTGCGCTAATATAGTTGCCAAGCACCCCAAATACTTCGTCGGGCTGGCGCATGTGCCCCTCGAGGGTAAAGCGGCTATGCAGGAGTTGGAACGGGCAATTAAGGAATTAAAGCTTTGCGGTGTGGGTATAACTACTCACTGGCACGATATACCACTGGACTCGGAGCGCTTCTATGGCTTCTGGGAGAAGGTTAGCGAACTGGATATCCCGGTTGTTGTTTCTCCCTATTCCTATCCTGTCGAGACTCAGGCGCTCTGGGGATTTGACATAATCTACAGCTATGCCCGGCTGGAGAACGTGCAGCGGGCCATGGCCCGGTTAGTATACGGCCCTTTACTGGACAAATTTCCCACAGTAAAGATACTCATGCCCCATCTGGGGGCTGGATTCTTCGGGTACTGGGGACGGATTTCATCTTTTGTTGATTCCTACGGTAAGGCGCTGGACGCCAAAATGCCGGGTAAAGAGATAAAAAAAGCTAAGGACATGCAGAGGCGTTTCTCCCAGTTATACTTCGAAAGTGCGCCCCCTAGCTGGCGTCCCCTGGAGTTCAAGGCAGCCTTTGATACCTATGGAGAGGATAAGATTACCCTGGGTTCCGACTATCCAGTGGGACCGACCCGGCTTAAGCCGGCCGTTGATATTATCCAGAACGCCAGGATAAACCAGCGGGCCAAGAAGAAGATACTGGGTGGTAATGCGTTAAAACTATTTCGGATTAAGAGAAGGTAGTAGCATCCCGATTATGGTCATGAACTTATTTGAAATAAGAATGGGTGAACCTCTCTTGTCATTCTGAACGAAGTGAAGAATCTCCAGTCTCTTGGTTGCGTTTGTTTCGCTGCGGCGAGAGATTCTTCAGTCGCTTTGCTCTTTCTCCGAGTGAAACATCGGAGTCCGATACCCGCTCGGACAGAATGACAAAATGTCAGTATATTTTGTTAATGACTATTATCGGGACCGTGCCCCTGGTGGAATTTGAGGGGTGCGTAAAGGCGTAACTACGTTAAACAATTTACTACTGGTGTTTAAGCCCCCGTTTTCATCTCCTCCCCTACACTGAACGCCTTACCTACCACCTTTCCCAGGCCAAAATATTGATGGGCCGGGGCAACGGCATAGGCAAAGGGCTTGATTTTGGCAATGTCCGGGTTACCATTAGTTAGACAACTCTCCGAGACATAAGTTTCCTCAACTCTGCCGATGACCAGCAAATGGCTCCCCAGATCAAGCATATGCACTACTTTCAATTCCAGATTGACAGGGCATTGCTCGATGAGGGGGCAGTTATCCAATGTGCCTTTGAACAGCGTAAACTTGCAGACATCTACTTTATCAATTTTAGAGCCGGATATGATACCGCAATAGTCGGTCTCTCTGACCATATCGCTGGAGGGTATGTTAACAGAAAAAGCCAGGTTCTGCCTGATGCCCTTTAAGGTATGACGGTGGTGCTGTAACGATACGTAGACCATCGGCGGACGGCTATTAACGACGCCGCACCAGGCGGCCGTCATGAAGTTTGGCTTACCATCCACCACCGCCCCGGCTAAGACGACAGGCGTCGGGTAAATCATGGTTTTGGGTCCCAGTGCAACTTTGGTCATTATGCCGACCTCCTCATTTTATAAACCTCTCGCCCCTATGGGGAGAGATTTAGAGAGAGGGGAATTTTTAACAAAGTCTTTGTTTATCACCCTCTCCCTACCCTCTCCCTTAAAGGGCGAGGAGACGAAAGCAGCTATTTCCGAATGAATGACAATGCTAGGATAAATACACTCTCGCCTGTTACTTTCAAACTTAAGCCATATCCTTTGCTACATAACCAAGTCCCAGATCGTTTAGTTTCTGCGCGGATGGTATGCCCTGGGGCGTCCAACCCCGAAGCTCGTAGTAACGGTCAAGGAATTTATCAAGGTTTCTAACTATCTGGCCTTCACCCGGCATCCCCCTGGTATGCAGCGGCTCCTTGAGTATCCTCTGAGGCAACGTATCCTGTTCCCGACGGAAACCCTGGCGCACATTGAAGGCGCGTTCCAGGTTGATTATTCTCTCGGCTACCGTACTCAGGTAACCCTTTGTGGCTACCTGCTCGATACCGGTGGCAGCAAACAGCAGCTTATCGAAGAGCGAGGGGTACCAGCCGGCAGCGAAGGAGCACATGATGCCTACCTCGTTCCGGGCGCAACCGTTCTGATTAAAAATCACTATATCGGCGTTTTCCTCTTCAGCAAAGCGGTCTATTTTCCGGGGAATGGGGTTGCCAAAGACTTCCTGAGAGGCATAGCCGAAGCAGTGGCTGCCCCCGATATTGGAGGTTGCATAGTTGAAACCCATAGCCTTTGAACCTCGCGGCTCATAAGCCGGTAGCTCCATTCCTTTGGCGTGTAAGGAGTAGGCTGCCGACCCTTTACCAACTTTTGCGGCGACCCGCATTGCGCCTTCCGCCAGCAGATTGCCTATGCCCTCGCGGAGCCCTATCTTCTTGATGAGTGTTACCATAGCTGAATGGTTACCCCAGGTAAGTTCCAGGCCGTCGGTATCTACTTTTGTCAGTATGCCCTTCTCATAAAGCTCGTAGGCAAGCCCGATGGTGTTTCCGGCGCTGATGGTATCCATGCCGAAGTCATCGCACAACTGGTCGGCGGCGATGGTTGCTTCCAGATGAGAACTTTCTATGGGGCCGGAGAAAGCCCAGATACTCTCGTATTCAGGACCTTCGCTACACGCTCCAGCGTAGGGGCCTGTGGTAACGCGGTGCTCTTTGCCGCACCGGGCGGCGCAACTGTAGCAGCCAAAGTCCCCTGTTCTGAGCTTCCGGTACTCTTCTGCGTGTAACCTCTCGAAGTTTTCCATGCTCCCGTAGATAGAGTTTTTTGAAGGGTACATCCCCAATCTATTGGTGTTAATCTGATTCTCAGTTGTGCCCATCTCTTTATGGTGCTGAAAAGCCTTGTTGGCCTGCATCATCTGGATTTGCTCTTTCACCAGATTCTTAAAGGCTTCCGGGTCGTGGAGTTGCACACTACGTTGAGTGGTGATAGCTACTGCTTTGAGATTCTTGGAACCCATCACAGCGCCGGTGCCGCAGCGTCCGGCAGTCCTCCTTGCGCTGACGATAGCCGCGTATCTTACCAGGTTCTCGCCGGCCTGGCCGATACAGGCTGTTCTGGTCTCTTTACCATGTTGCTGGCTCAACCACTTTTGTGTAACAACCGTATCTTTCCCCCATATCTCGGCAGCGTCAAGTATTTGGCAGTTCTCGGGTGAAAGATGGAGATAGACCGGTTTAGCGGCCTTGCCTTCGACTATTATGAGGTCATATCCGGCGAACTTGAGCCAGGCGCCGAAGTCAGCCCCGGCTACGGAACGGGCATACGCTCCGGTGAGAGGGCTTTTGGTGATAGCCATCCAACGGGAGACTGCCTGAGCGTTAGTCCCGGCCAACGGCCCGGTTACCAGGAGCAACTTGTTCTGCTCGCCCAGAGGGTCGGCGCCGGGGGGTAGTTCGTCATAGAGGTATTTGATGCCTAGCCCCCTGCCGCCTATGAAATCAGTCCTGATTTGCTGCGGTATTTGCTCTGTTGTGATTTTCCGGTTTGAGAGGTTAACCCTTAACAATTTAGCCGAAGTATTTGCCATAGCTACTCCTTTATTTAGTAACTTAAAAAAACAATATTATTCGCGAAAATGGCACAATTTTTTTACCACAGAGAGCGCAGAGGGCTAAGAGATTTCTAAATTTTCTCTGTGTTCTCAGCGTGCTCAGCGGTGACATCTTAATTGGTACTGGCTTGCCCGGGTTAGGATTTTTGGTCTCTATCCTCCGGCGATAGCGTGGAAAATATAAATCACATCCCCATTTTTTACCGGCTTAGCCAGCTCATGGGGATATGTACTAACGCCATTAACGGAGACTTCAACGTATTTGAGTAACCTGCCATTCTTATCTAAGACCAAATCCCTGAGTTGAGGGAACTGCCTGATTAAATCAGCCAGGCAATCGCCAACGGTATTTCCTTTTGCGTCAGTTACTTTCATATCATTAGTGATATGCTGTAGAAACTGCGGGATCTCTATTTTAACACTCATATTTCAAATTTCAAGGTTTGTCGAATTGCTATAAGATAGCATATATCAACGTCAAGCACAATATTGGTATTCACTTCTACATCACAAAGGATTATAATACACAACGTGTTGCGAGATGGTCGCAAATAATTATCAGGAAAGAATTACAGTCAGATTCTGTTTCAGTAAGCACCCAGAGGCAAAACCGTTACGCAGGTTCACCTTTTAGATATTTTTTTGAGGGATGACCTCGGTGCAGAACGCTGGCTGCATAAAGTAAAAGATTACGTTGCGGTGAATAAATATGAGTAAACTGGTGACAGACGAAACTATTGGAAAACATAAACTCCATTATGCCTGGATTATTTTAATAACGGCCATGGTACTCAATGTGGTAAGCCGCGCCGATGCCGCCTCTTTCGGTGTCTTTATAGACCCCCTGGTGAAGAACTTTGGCTGGAGCCGCGGAGAGGTATCCCTGGCGTATTCCCTGTCCTTTATAGCGGGCATTCCGGCTGTAGTGGGTATGGGCTGGCTGGGAGACCGCTACGGCGCCCGGACGCTGATGTTAATCGCTTCACTGGTGATATCCTCGGGCACCATATTATTAGGTACTATAAGCCAACTGTGGCAATTCTACCTCTTTTACGGTCTCTTCGTTGGCTCGATGGGCAATGCAGCTTTTACAGTGCTCTTACCGGTAATCTTAACCCGGTGGTTCCATCAAAAGCTGGGTGTGGCCCTGGGGCTATATTGGGCTGCCCTGGGAATGGGGCCGCTGATTTTCGCTCCTTTGTTCCGATGGCTTATTGAAAACCGGGGCTGGCGCTTTACGTTCTTCACTATGGGCATGATCCTGGGTGGTGTTCTTGTCCTAACAGCTTCGTTCATCCGGGGAAAACCCCAGGAGAAGGGATTGTTACCCTACGGTATGTCCCGGCCAGTCGGGACGCCAGTAGGCCAGCCAGTCCCCCGGCCAGTCGGGGCGCCAGCCCCAAAGGGCGCTCTGCGGGCGATAGCGGCTCAACCCACCGTATGGTATCTGGCGGCTATACATCACCTGGGATGTATCGGGCACTCCATTTTACTGGCCCATGTTGTATCCATGGCTACATCACAGGGGATACCCGGGGTGATGGCAGCAGGTGTCCTCAGCACCATCGCCGGCGCCTCTATTTTGAGCCGCTTCCTGTTCTCCGTATTCACCGAGAAGCTGGGAGGTAGAAATCTGTTGACCATCGCTCTGATAGCTCAGGGGACGCCTGTTATGATACTGTTCTGGGCACATAGCCCCTGGGTGTTCTATCTCTTCGCTGTTGTCTTTGGTCTGAGCTATGGAGGGGAGATGGTAGGCTTCCCCATTATTAACCGCCAATTATTCGGTGCAGAAGCGCCTCTGAATTCTATATATTCCTTCGAAATGGTGGGGGCGAGCACCGGCATGGCGCTGGGGGGGTGGCTGGGGGGTGCGCTCTTTGATGTTACCGGGACCTATAATTGGGCTATAATAGCATCCATAGGAGCTACCTATCTGGGTATACCTTTAGCTCTATTGCTGCCCCGTAATAAGCGGCAGGCGGTGGCGGCTACGGCAGCGCCAAGTCGTGTATAAGAGTCAGATAAAGGCTTTTTGTTATTCCATATATATTTAGCCTATCTGACACTGGATTACTGAAGTGGAATGGCTAAACGACCATTTCAACTTTGCGGAATTTAAATTCATTTAGTTATTTATTGCGCAATTTTTGCCAGAGTACCCTTTCAGCCGGAGTCCCCAGTCGGCTTAGCTGTCTGCCCAAATCTGTTGTTGACTTGTTATCCATCCAAACATAAGACCCCTCACCTTTTAATTCCTCTCCCACAAGGGGAGAGGAAGATGGAAGAATAAAAAGACCATTTTCCTGAATGCCAGAATACAAAGTTAATAATTTACTTGTCAAAATCTCCGGGACACTAAATTTCCTAAGCAGGAAGTAGGGTGGCTATATGACCGTTTCCACTTTGAGGAGGTTGGTACTGCCGGTTTTACCAAAGGGCACTCCAGCAGTAATAACCACCTTATCTCCCGTAGCTGCCAGACCAACATCCCTGGCAATTCTTGCCCCTTCCTTGAAGAGGTCGTCTATCTGCTGCATGTCAGGGACAAGATGGGCTATCACACCCCATGAGATAGCGAGCCTCCGCTGAACGGCTGGATTACCGGTGAGGGCTAGTATGGGCATACGCGGACGGTACTTGGCCACCCGTAGGGCTGTGCTCCCCGAATTGGTAAAGGCTATTATCACCGAAGCTTTCACCTGCTCGGCGGTGCTGCAAGCATTGTAACTTATTGCATCCTCGGTTGTCGCCTCCAGGTTTCTCCTTGCCTCCAATAGGAACTGTTCAAAAGGTAAAGCCGTTTCTGTTTCCCGTGCTACCAGGGCCATCATTTTAACCGCATCCACCGGGTTCTTACCTATGGATGTTTCCCCTGAAAGCATCAGACAGTCAGAACCGTCAAATACGGCATTAGCTATATCAGCTACTTCGGCGCGTGTCGGCCGTTTCGAGATAATCATAGATTCCAGCATCTGGGTGGCCACGATAACCGGTTTGCCCTGTTTCTTGCATCTTAAGATTATGTATTTCTGAGCTATAGGGACCCTCTCCAGAGGTATTTCCACACCCAGGTCGCCGCGGGCAACCATGACTCCATCGGACACGGTGATTATCTCATCTATGTTGTTAAGGGCTTCATGTTTCTCAATCTTGGCAATAATAGGAACTCTTCTATGCTGCTGTTCCATGAAATCTCTGACTTTGGTTACATCGGATGCCTCTCTTATAAACGACAGGGCCACCAGGTCTATGCCCTGTTCCAGAACGAACGCCAGGTGGTTCAGGTCGGCTTCGGTAACCGAGGGCACACTCAGGCTAACATCGGGAACATTGACGCCCTTTTCCTCACCCAGCAGACCGCCAACCGCTACGCGGCAGATTATCTCGTTACATTCAATGGACGTGACCTGGAGTCTTATAGAACCATCATCAAGAAATATAGTGTTACCGGTATTCAGGTCTCTGGGCAGGCTGGGCAAATTCACATGGACACGGTGCCTACCCCCCTCGATATCGTCAGTCGTAAGGGTGAAAGTATCTCCTTCAGTCAGTGTGATATGTTTGTGCGATAGCTCCCCGGTCCTCACTTTAGGACCGGGAAGGTCACAAATGATAGCTACGGGTTTGCCCAACTCTTCAGCCACCTGCCGGACGATTTTAATATATCCGGCATGCTCCTGGTGTGTACCGTGTGACAGGTTTAACCGGCAGGCATCCATGCCTGCTTCGATGAGTAGCTTGATTGTGCCGGCAGAGCTCGTTGCCGGGCCTATGGTGCAGATTATCTTGGTCCGGCGAAGCGGTGTGCGCTTGTTGTTAGCATTCATATTGTTAATAACCTTTTTGGTGTTGTTTTTTTAAAGGGGTGTTATTTCGACGTCAAGTAAAGTATAGCATCCGGGGCAGTAGAATTCCCGTAATTGAAAACTGGAATGCCGTCCGGGTTTTATTACGTAAGGGCTGGCTTTGTGCCAGGGACGTATGGCTACTGCAGTATAAGCCCTATAATCTTCGGATATATGACAAAGAATATGTCCGCACCGGCACTGGACAAAATCATCCTTTTGACTGTGGACTATTTGTAACCACGTGTTTATTCTTTTTCCTGCGGGTCTGGCTGCAACCGGTTGATGAAAAGGTATAGGTAAAGTCGCCGATTTTTGCCGCTCCCTGGATATAGCCTGGCGGCGGACCCCGGTGGCATTTAAGTTAACGGTCCCATTTTTTTTATTTATCACCACTCCGTAGGTCCTCCGTGCCCATTCCCCGGATACTATACCATTTTGAATGTCTTTAAGCGCTAATTCAGCGTCTCTTTCCAGGGGGTCTCCATAACCGCCGCCGCCACAACCAAGACAATAATATATATCGCCACGGTTCAGGTAGGATGAAATAACACCGGGAGTAATTTCGGTTTTCCCCTCAAGCTGGTTGAGTTCCTGAGGGATTGCGCCTGCTTTAAAAAGTTCCTCTATTTTGGTATCCCTCTTAATAACCGATTGATTGGCGCTACCGGGATACCCTCCATAGAGACCAAACGCAGTTGGTACCTCCAAACCATGACTGTGTAAAGCCAAATCGGGGATACGTTCGACATCGTGGGGGGTTACCATGATTGACAATCCGGCGCCCCCCCGGAACTGCCCCGGGCCGCCGCTATCAATCTGCTGACGGCGAAGGAGATAGAGAATAGGATAGCGGAACTCGTTGGTTTCCACATTGGGTATGCTCACCTCAGCCCCGCCAATCATACCACCGGTATCGATGCCATCTTTAAAACTTCTGGCGCCATAGCCTCCTGCCAGTGCAGTGTCTATAAATACTCCTCCGAAAGGCTCACCCCGCTGGTCCCGGCCGCCAAGCTCAGCAGCCGCCATTTGTCCCTGACAGACTGCCAGGAGGCGATGGTGATGTTCAGCGCTGGCGGCAAACATTTTGGACAAACAAATAGTAGCGGCATGACGGATAGTCTGGCTCATAGACGTAGTTCCCTTGGAAGCCCCGGCAGGCCAGGAGCAGTTGACCACGGTGCCTGGCTCGGCTTTCGTCTCTATCACCCGTAGCACAGCTTCGGGGCAGAGAGGGATAGCATAGCCGAAGAGAGCTAACATTACCACCATAAGGGACGACTCCAGGGCCACATAGGTGCAGTTGATTACAGCCGGCGCCTGGGGGGAAGAGCCGTCGAAATCAAAAATCAGATTTTCGCCTTTTTTAGTCAGCGTTAGATGGCAGGTATAGAAAGTAGTCTTGCCCCGATCATTGTAGTCCAGATATGATGTATGGCTCCAGACGCCATCTGGCAGCTCCCGGAGGACGCCCCGCAGCCGGGCCTCAGCCAGATTTATTATCCTGTCCATTACACCGGTAACAGTCTCTTTGCCGTACCGTTGCACCATCTCCAGAGCCCTCCGCTTGATGGTATTATTAGCGGCGATTTTGGCGCGCATGTCCAGGGCGTTCTGGCCGCGGGTTCTGGACCGGATTAAGTAGTCCTGTTCGATGTCCTTGCGGATGGAACCCCGCTCCACCATCTTGACAGGCGGCATTGGCGTTGCCTCCTGGTAAATAGATTGAGCGCCTACCGCCACCTGTCCGGGGACTGGGCCGCCCACATCAGCCACATGGATACCGGCTCCGGCCCAAGCGATAAGCTCCGAATCATCCGAGAAGATAGGGGCCACCATCACCACACAGGTCTGATGGGGGGTGCTGATATAGGGGTCGTTGGAAAGGAACATGTCGTCCCTGCCTATACCAGGATTATCTTTGAATTCCCTCAGGACATATTTAGCGGTGTGGATACAGGAAAGGGCGTGAGTGGGCAGGGTAGCCCCAATCATTACACCCTCGCCAGCAGCATTGAGAATGGCCACATTGCAATCGTTAGACTGGGAAACAGTAGGCGAGCCGGAGACATTGCGCAGCGTGGCCGCTCCCTCCTCGGTGATAGCCCAGAGGCGGTGTTTAAGCACTTCAAAGGTGACGGGGTTGATGGTGTTTTTCATAGCAGGTTTGTTTGCTTGTTCATTGAACCTCGATTTGTAAGGACAGATCAGTCTCTACCTCGCCTAGTCTCCTGTTGTAAATCTCTACAATCTCCTTCAGGATGGTGAAGAATTCTTTTTCTTCCGTTGCCGCCAACTCAATAATGTTGAAAGCCACGAAGTTCTCAATTGAAGTTAATGTCAGTTGTGTACCGATGCCTTCGTCTTCCGCGAGAGCTTTCGCCTTTGTTTCTTGGTCGCTCCGCACAAGCAGTACGGGGTGCATTCCAGCAACTAAATTGGCGGCGCACTTCTGGATGACGGCCCGGTTAGGTGTGGCGGTCACGTGGAAAACCAAGCGAGACACAGCGAAGTCTCCATCTCTTGCGGTTTGTTTGTCGCCGGCATGGGCTGGATAGTTGGGGATTTGTGTTTTGAACCGTCTTTCCAGCTTGGCACCGACAAGGTGCTGTTCCACAACGCCACCTGAGCGGTCTTTGGCATTTTCCATGATCAACTGTACCCAGCTTGATGGAGCTTGCCTTCGATCAATCTGAAGTTTCAAGTTCTGGCGCTTAAGCCATTCTTTCGCTAGGGTGCTTAAGACAGCTATCATCTCCACCAGCAAGCGACTGACTTCGCCCTTTGGCAAGGCTGCCAATTTCTTACCCCAGTCAAACGCTTGGAACAATCGCTGGCCGTCCTGATGGGCCTGTCTTGTGGTTATCTCCTTGAGAAAAGAGCTTGGGACCCCGTTCCTTTGAAGAATGGTTCCAAGGCCCGAACGTGCCCCTTTAATTTCACCGCCTTGGGAAAGGGCTTCATCTCGTGGTACTGGGCAGTGCCTATGCAAATGATCCAACACAACGATGCCTGTGGCGATAGTATTCCTTGCAACTTTCCCCTTTCTTCTGCATGATTCAAGCCATTGGCTGAGGGCCTTGAGAGACTCATCTCTAACATTTTCGAAGGTCTCAGGCATCGTTATGAGACTCCTTTTTTAACGATCTTCGTATTCTTTGCCGAATCCTCCATCTGGCGACCGGATTTTTCATTTCGTGTTCCCAAATCCGAATGACTGTCCAGCCAGCGCGTTTCAATTTGCGACTCGTTGATTTTGCTATCCTTATATTCCGTCCGATTTTTCTTTCCCAATATTGACGATTCGTTTCGGGCAGCTTTCGTTTGCAGTACGGGCAGCCGTGCCAGAAACAACCGTCTACAAAAATAGCCAATCGAGTATAAAAGACCACATCGGGTTTCCCTTGCACCTCGCCAACATTTTTTCTCCAGCCCCCGACTTTCATTCCAGCCAACATCGAGAAAAGTTGTCTTTCAAGACCCGTTCCTTTTGCCTTCACAGCCCGCATCGTTTTCAGGCGGTCTTCAGGCTTTAAGTTATCAGTCATTGTGTCGTACCAGTTGTAAACTCTTGGATATTAGACTATCTAGCAACGGGTTAAGAACGTTCATAGCAATCCACGTGATAGCTGGCACGCATACGGCGTCGCCAAAACCTGTTAGCGCCTGTACCACGTCACCCTCGATTGGGTAGGCATCCGGAACACCCTGAAGCCGGGCATACTCTCTGGGTGTCATGGTGCGCATTTTGATACTTCCCTTTCCAGCTCTGATCAAGAATTGCTTTCCGCTGCCCCCCACGGCAGTTCGAAGACAACCCGCCAAATCATCGTCCCTCACTTCTGCGCGTTGCCCGTTTATTCTACGCCTTCGGAAAAAGGTACGGTAAGAGTATTTGTCATTTGCCATTAACTGCTTAACCCGCGTTTGATGCGAGTCATCCATCATATCAAGGTGGCGTTTCACTTGGGCTTCGCTCCACCACTTTGAGTCATAGTCAGGAATATCCTCAATGACCAGTGATAAGCCATCTTGAAGGAGAGGCGGAGGTTCTGGAATGGAGGCGTCAAACCATCTTAAGTCTCGGTTCGCAACCAGAGTTTCTCGAAGCGTGTCAGACGCCAGAGAGCGAGAGCGAATCTGTGTTATGCTTACATTCCCATCGAGCATGTCAATTTTGGCGCCAACTAAAAAAACGCGCAGTCGACTCTGGGGTGTAAATCTGAGTGCATCTAGTGTGAAAACATCACAAGCGTAACCGCATGCGTTCAGGGCTTGAACAGTTGTTCTGAAATCTGCTCCATCGTTCGATGACAGCCAGCCTGGTACATTCTCAACTAGCACAATCGGAGGAGAATGCCGGCCTTGTTTGCCCAGAATTCTGATAAACCCCCAGAAAGCGCTTGAATGGTTTCCGTTTATTCCAGCCATATTTCCTGCTAGCGATAGGTCTATACAAGGAAATGAGCATGTAGCAAGATCTGCATTGGGAACCTTATCGGCATCGATGTCGAAAACATCGCCCACAATGTAGTGCTGAGGGGCGTCTGGGAAGAAACCCTTGTACATCTCATACTTCTTGATGGAGATGTCGTTTGCCAAAACCACGCGCCATCCGCAAGGTTCCAGCCCCATTCTTACCAGGCCGATTCCCGCGAAGTATTCGGCTACAGAGTGGCAGGAAGTCTGGTTCTTCAAGGTTGCGCTTGGCTGGTTCAGTTTAATGTTGGTCATGGCAAATGCTCACACGAAAATTATTTTCTGGAATGATAGATCGAAGCTGATAGTCTGCTTCAATTATTGTTATTATACAGCTAAATTAGACAGTTTTTTCAATACTTAGCCCCATCATCCCACTTCCACCACTACATTCAGCCACCCATCCACCTCTGCTCGCTGGCCGGGGTGTACTACAATTACCGTTGCCGGCCCTTCAATGACAGCCGGCCCCTCTATAATATTCCCGGCAGCCAGTTTACCCATATCGAAAATCGGTGTGGAAACGAAGCTTTCAAAATAGACAGGTCGCTGGCCAACAAGGGCACCGCCGGGGTCAGTTCCCTGATAGTCATGCTGTTTCAAAGACGGGCGAGGTAGACTTACCCGGCACACCAGGCGGAAGGTAACCAGTTCCATGCCCGCTGCTTTAAAGGCGGTTCCGGTTCCAAATACCTGCTCATATAAACTTACAAACCTGTTGGGGATTTCATCTATATCAGCTTGAGTTAGCTCCCTGTCCGGAATGGGGACGGCTATCTGGTGCACCTGGTAGCGGAAACGCATATCAATAGAGCGGATGAAGCTAATGTTACCTGTTTTCCTGCTTCGCTCCAGGTCCCCACGGGCGGCTGATGCTAAACCGGAGAAGATACTGTTCAACCGGTCCGCAGTTACGGGCATACGCAGAGGTTCCGATTTGGCATAATAGCGCACTATATCTGACGATACAATACCCAGGGCTGAAAAAACCGGGGAGAGGGGTGACACAATCGCTTTTTTGATACCCAGCTCCCTGGCATAAGCCCCGACATGCACAGGCCCCGCCCCGCCATAGGATAACAGAACAAAATCCCTGGGGTCGTAGCCCCGTTCGATGGTGGCTTTGCGTATCAGGTCAGCCATGTGCGCATCCACGATGTCTACGATGCCTTTGGCTGCCTGGATGGTATCCATCTGGAGTGGCGCCGCTATCTTTTCGTTTATAGCTTGTTCGGCTTTGGATTTATTAAGCCGTTTTCGGCCCCCGAAAAAGTTATCAGGATTAATACGGCCCAGAACAACATCGGCATCAGTTACGGTTGGCTCAGTTCCTCCCCAATCGTAGCAAACGGGCCCCGGTTGGGATCCGGCGCTCTGCGGGCCGACATTGATGGTCTTTGCCTGGGGGTCTATATGTGCAATACTACCCCCTCCGGCGCCGATAGAAACGACATCCAGAGTTGGTATAAGAACACGGTAGCGGTCATAGATAGGATTTTTTGCCAGAGGGACCTCACCCCGGAGGATAAGGCCTACATCGAAACTTGTGCCGCCCATATCGGTAGCGATAACATTATCGTAGCCCAGCAGTTTTCCTGTGTTAGCGGCGCCCATAACTCCCCCCGCCGGGCCGGAGGAAAGGGTATAGACAGCTTTATTAGCGGCTTCTTCAGCCCAGACCACTCCTCCTGTGGACTGCATAATGAACGGCGGGTAAGGCAACCCTTGCCGGGCGAATATCTGTGACATGGAGGTAAATTCCTGCCTGGCTCGGGGCCCAAGATAGGCGTTTATTATAGTTGTTGTAGTGCGTTCATATTCACCCAGATAGGGCGATACATCGCTGGAAAAAGTGACAAATAGCCCGGGATATTTTTGAGAGATAAATTCTTTTACCTTAAGCTCATGCTGCGGGTTCATAAAAGACCACAGAAAAGAGACGGCAATAGACTCGGCGCCGAGAGTTACTAAATCGGCCAGGGCTGTTTCTACCTCGGTCATATTAAGCGCTACAATTTCGGCGCCTTTATAATCAACCCGCTCCGTTATACCTTTTATCAGCGCCCTGGCGACTAAAGGCTCTGGTTTGTCCCAGGCTATAATATCGCCTTTCTGTGTCTCGGAGAGGCCATCGGTCTTGGCCATGACCCGGCCAATAACCATGGTGTCTTCGTGCCCTCTTGTGGTGAGTAACCCGACTCTGGCTCCCTGCCGGGTGAGCAAGGCATTTATCAGGGAGGTAGTGCCGACGGCTAAAATATCGGTTTCTTTAAGTACTTGCTGGAGAGTTAAGCCTAGAGACCCAGCCGTGTTTTCAATGGCATGTAGTATTCCCTCAGTCAGGTTTTGAGGCGTGGTGAAGGCTTTGTCCGGGGTAACACGGCCCTGGCTGTCAATAAGAACGCAATCGGTGAATGTGCCGCCGCTATCTATACCAATAATGTAGGACAATGTTCTTGCCCTCTTTTTTGACCTGATTATACATCTGCCGCCAGTAAAAAATAAGCCCCCTTTTCTGCTAATTTTGCGGAGAAGAGGGCTTATTAATCGCTTATTTTGAAGGCGCCATTATCTTCCCCATAGCTTGTCCAGCCAGCGTTCCTGGTATAGCTTGGTGGCTTTGTCAGTGTCGTCATCGGTAAGGAGAATAGGGCGGGTGAGCGGAATCTGGGCTGCCTTCGGTAAAAAGTTGGGGACATCTTTACGGATAGAAGCTACAGTCGCCGCTTTTCCGTATACAGTTTGACCTTCGTTAGACAGGAACCAGTTGATAAAAACTTTGGTGGCGTTAGGATGGGGGCCCCCGTTAAATGCGGCTACGATTCCCAGGATCAACACTGTCCCATCCGTGAGTTCTATGGCTCTGATAGGGGCGCCCTCAACAATAATCCGTCCATAGGTCCTGTCTATTCCACGGATAGAAAGGCTGCGTTCACCTCGGGCCAGGATGCTACCTCCTTCCGGATCAGAAACGGAAAAACGCAGGTCCTGTTTGTACAAGTTTTTTAGGAACGTTTCATCTATGACCTTTTCCCGTAGCAGGGGAACAACTACCTGGTATGGCCCGGCGCTGGTAATGGTGTCGGTCATTACCATCTTGCCTTTCCATTTGGAATCCAGGAGGTCTTTCCATGTTTTTGGCTCCTCCCCTGGTTTAACGAGTTGGGTGTTTACATATGGGGTATAGATGGACAGGTTAAAGGCAATAAGATGTTTATCCTGAGGGTCCATTGAAAAAATATCAGCCACCCAGGTATCCTTCTCCCGGAGACTTGGCAGTTCCCCTGCAATACCTGCGGTCAGACCTTCTTTCTTCATGATCTTGCCATGTGCCGCAGCGCCATCGGTCATATCGGCAACCAAGCGGCCCATTCTCTTTTCGGTTTTAACCCTCTCGACAAATTCGGTGCCCCTTCCGGTGATGATATCTGCAGTTATGCCGTATTTCTCTTTGAATGCCTGGGTTAGGGCCTGCCCGATTTCTCCGGTAAAGTTGTAGGAATAGAGGGTTACTTTCCCCTCTTTCTTAGCTGCTTCTACTATGGCGGCCCAGGCAGTTTCCTCCTGAGAAGCAGGTTTGGCTGCTGGCAAAGGGGACGAGGGTTGAACCGAAGCGGGAGTTGCTGCTGGCGCCGGGGTTGGTCCAGCTCCCGGGGCACAGGATGTCAGGATTAGCAGAAGAATAGCTACCAGGGTTATTAAACTGTATAATCTCTTACTCATGACTCTCTCCTTAATAGTAGATAACATTTTATATTTAAAACAGCTTATTGCTTAATTGATCCGAGAGGTCGCTGTCATGCTGGAGCGAAGCGAAGCATCCCAGGGAAGGGAGGTAATCGCAACCTTGCTTTATCCCCCAACCCTGAGATTCTTCGTTGTCCCGATTGCATCGGTACTCCTCCAGAATGACAAAATAACATTCATTTGAAATTTGCACATGGGCTCCATTACTTTGCCCAGAGCTTTTCCAGGTAACGTTCACGGAAAAGTTTAGTGGCTTCATCAACATACTCGTTGGTTAACATGACTGACCGTTGGGGGATAACCTGAGCATTTTTATGCAGGAAACTGGGTACATCTTTACGGGCTGAGGCGGCGCTGGCAATTTTACCATAGACGGTTTGTCCCTGTGGCGACATGAACCAGTTAATAAACACCTTAGCGGCATTGGGGTGTGGCGCTTCCTTGATAGCGGTTATCGTTATTACGCTCAGTACCAGGCCGTCGCTAAGGGGAATTGCGCGGATAGGCGCCCCTTCAGCGATAAAACGGCCATAGGTCCCGCTGGAGCCTCTAATTGAAATGGAGCGCTCTCCCCGGGCCAGCAGGCCGGCTTCATCTGGTAAAGCGGAAGAGAACCTCAGGTCCTGCTTGTATAAAGCTTTGAGGAATTCCTCGTCGATGACCTTTTCCCTGAGCAGTGGCACAAAGACCTGATAGGGGCCGGCGCTGGTTACATAATCGGTCAGTACCATCTTGCCCTTCCACTTAGGGTCGAGCAGGTCCCGCCAAACCTTTGGTTCATCTCCCGGTTTAACAACGTTGGTGTTTATGTACGGGGAATACACCGTGAAGTTCCAGACGATTATATGCTTGTCTTTCGGGTCCATGCTAAGTATATCGGCAATCCAGACATCCTTCTCCCGCAACACCGGTATATCATCGGCCACGCTTACCGTAAGCCCTTCAATCTTCATGTTTGTAAGGTTGGTAGCATTTCCCTCGGTAAGGTCGCACACAATCCGCCCCAATCTTTTCTCAGTTTTCAATCTTTCCGCGAACTCGGCCCCCCGTCCGGTTATGATATCCACTGTGATATTGTATTCGTCCTTGAATGCTTTGCTTATAGCCAGTCCAATATCACCTACGAAATTGAAGGAGTAAATTGTTAATTTTCCTTCTTGCCTGGCTGCGGCCACTATTTTAGCCCAGGCGGTATCTTGAGCGGTGGAAGGATTGATGTTTGAGGTGGGAAGAGTGGTTTTAGGGGGATCGGCAGGTGGTATAGATACCGGGACTGGTGTAGTTCCCGGGGTGCATGCTGCCAGAAGGACGAGAAATATAATTCCTGCTATTAATACCGGACGATCGAAAACTTTCATGCCGCCACCTCCAGAGCGCCTTACCAATATACCAGCCGACAGGTTGAGAAACCTGCGGGGGATTTATTCTGACAGGATGTTAGTCTATCTGCGGTATCCTGTCAAGGCTAAGGGCATAGTTTACCGTGCTGCCTGGCGTTAGCCCCTGTCTGCTTTGTTTTGATTCGTGACCCGTAGGGACACGGCATGTCGAAGACCCTCGGTTTATCGGGGCCATGTCTCTGTTTCTGCCCGAATGTGCCAAGTAACTTTGTTATTTAACGGCCCCAGAGTTTGTCTAACCAGCGTTCCCGGAAGAGTTTGGTTGATTCATCAGTGTCCTCACTGGTTAGAAGGATAGGGTTCTTCGGTGTAAGCCGTGCAGCTTCAGGTAAGAAGTTAGGCACATCTTTCCGTGCGGAAGCTGCGCTGGCAGATTTACCATAAGCTGTCTGACCTTCAGGAGACATCAGCCAGTTTAAGAACACTTTAGCAGCATTGGGGTGAGGGGACCCTTCAAAAGCTACTATCGATATTACACTCAGGACAACTCCGTCACTTAGGTCGATGATTTTTATTGGCGCCCCCTCGTTAATATACCGGCTGTAAACCGAATCATTCCCTCTGATGGATAAAGCGCGGTCGCCTCTGGCGAGTAACCCGGCTTCATCTTGTATAGTGCTGGAGAACCTTAAGTCTTGACTATACAATGCCTTGAGGAATTCTGTATCCACGACCTTCTCCCGTATAAGCGGTACGAAGGACTGGTATAAACCGGGACTGGTGGTAGTATCTGTCGCTATCATCTGGCCTTTCCATTTTGGATTCAGGAGGTCTTTCCACACTTTAGGTTCTTCTCCAGCCTTGACCAGTCTGGTGTTCACCCACGGGCTATAGATAGTAAAGTTAAAGCTGATAAGATGCTTATCCTGAGGGTCTATCCCCAGGACATCAGCTACCCATACACCCTTCTCCCGTAACACCGGCAATTCACCGGCTACGCTTTTTGTTAACCCTTCCTTCTTCATCGTTTTAGCATTCGTGGCATTGTTGTCACATACATCAGCCAGAATACTGCCCATCCGTTTTTCAGTTTTCAATCTCTCCGTAAACTCAGCGCCCCTGCCTGTTATTATCTCCACTGTGATACCGTACTTTTCCTTGAAAGCCTTACCAAGAGATATGCCTGTATCCCCGATAAAGTTAAAGGAATAAATAGTAAGCTTACCTTCTTTTTTTGCAGCTTCGACGATTTTATCCCAGGCCGGGTCTTGAGAAGTGGGAGGTGAGACGTTGGAGGTGGGAATGCTGGTATTAGCCGGAGTTGGCGCTGCTGGCGCCGGGGTTGGAGTGTTGCCCGGTGCACAGGCTGAAATTACCATGAGCACCGCCATACTCACCAGTAACACCGCATAATTGAAACGTTTCATTTAGTCATCTCCCGTAAAAGTTATTTTCAATCAGTCCATTTGCATACCAATGAACAATTTGTATTTTACACTATATTCGGTTGTATTTGAATATAGCTTTTCACATAAATCATACAGAGACCATGTTGATGCTCTTTATGCTTTTCGAACAAAATAAGCCCCTCTTTCTGTATTGCGAAAGTGGTAGAAAGAGGGGCTTAATCTCATGTTAACCTACGGCTATCAGCGGCCCCAGAGCTTCTCCAGATAACGGTCGCGGAAGAACTGGGTAGCCTGGTCGTTATCCTCATTTGTCAACAGGATGGGGCGAACGGGAGTAATGCGGGCCGGAATGGGCAGGAAATTAGGCACATCCTTGCGTACCGAGGCTACAGTGGCGTTCTTGCCAAAAACCGTCTGGCCCTCCGGGGAAAGGAACCAGTTAATAAAGACTTTGGCAGCATTGGGGTGTGGCGCGCCGGCATAGGCTGCTGTGGTAAGGACTGAAAGCACCGTCCCGTCGTTTATAGCAATAGCCCTGATTGGAGCCCCCTCTGCGGCGAATCTGGCGTAGACTGAGTCCACACCCCGCAGAGAGATATGACGCTCGCCGCGCGCTAAAATGCCGCCTTCATCGGGCAATGCGCTGGAGAACCTTAAGTCCTGTTGTTTAAGGGCTTTTAAAAACTCATCGTCGATAACTTTTTCCCTCATCAGTGGGACGAAAAGCTGGTACAGCCCGCCGCTGGTGAGTGGGTCTGTGGCAATGATTTTGCCTTTCCACTTCGGGTCCAGGAAGTCCTTCCATACTTTGGGTTCGTCGCCCGGTTTGACGAGGTTAGAATTGACAAATGGAGTGTATATCGTGAAGTTGAAGGCAATAACGTTTTTATCCTTTGGGTCTATACCGAGGATATCAGCAACCCAGATGTCTTTCTCCCTGAAGACAGGAAGGTCACCGGTAACATTGATAGTAAGTCCTTCGTTTTTCATATTTTTCAGATGGAGGGCGCTGCCTTCGGTCATATCAGCCACCAACCCCCCTATCCTTTTTTCTGTCTTTACCCTTTCCAGGAACTCGGCGCCCCGTCCGGTAACAATATCCACGGAAATACCATACCTATCCTTGAAGGCACGGCTCATTGCTATGCCGATATCTCCCACAAAACTGTAGGAATAGATTGTTAGCTTTCCCTCTTTTTTGGCAGCTTCAACAATTTTATCCCAGGCGGGGTCTTGAGAGGCGGGAAGTGGGACGTTGGAAGCGGGAACAGTTACCTGTGCAGGCGTTGTTGGTGCCGGGGCCGGTGTTGGGGCGCTAGATGGCGCGCAGGCTGCCAAAATGGTCAAAAGGATCAATCCGAGTGCGGCTGCAATTGATATAGCCCTTTTCATGAATCACCTCTTATGCAAAATACTGATTTTATTCAGGGTGGGCATATAGTTTATTAAAGACAAGGTATATGTAAGAATTGTTCTTAGCATATTGAAGTGAACATGTTTTGTCAAGTTGAATGTGGGGGGAAAGATTTTACTCCAGGTGCATTGTATCCCGGCGCAAAATATAATCAAAGCTCCAGTCCTGGGCTACACTCATCCGGTTGCGGAAACCGGGCACCTTCATCAAATGGACGGCTCGCCACAAGACCCAGGCCGGGAAGTTGTTGAAAGCCTTACCGAACATATAAGCCACAGCAGCGTCCCTCCCCAGGGCGATCAGATCGCCCTCGAAAACGTAACGGAAAGGGGACTGGTCTTCATCATGTAATACGTGAGCTATATTCCGGCCGACAGACCTTCCCTCTTGCACAGCTACAGCCGCCGTAGCAGGCAGTGGGCGGGCAGCGCCAGCTTCAAAAAAAGCGGCCAGATCGCCAACAGCATAGACCCCCGGACATTTAGTCACATCCAGATAATGTCCAACGATGATTTTGCCATCCTTTGTTTTTTCTAATTGCAGGGGTTCAATAAGCGGACTGGGCTTTATACCGCTGGCCCAGATTACGGTGCGTATTTGGATGTGACGTCCATCGGCGGTTTGTAATCCATCCTCGTTAATACCCACAATACGGCACCCTAGCTGGACATTTACACCTCTATCTTTCAGACTGTTTAATGCTATTTCTCCCAGCCTGGGGTTTAATCCGCCAAGGAGAGCATTTGTAGCTTCGATGAGATAGACCTGGGTTTCTCCTTCTTTTACCCGTGGATAGTCCCGGTCCAGTACCATATGCACCAGGTCATGCAAGGAGGCCGCCAGTTCCACGCCGGTAGCGCCGCCACCTACTACAGCGAAGCTGAGAATGCATCGGCGCGTCTCCTCATTGGTTTCCATCTCTGCCTGGCGATAGGCATCGATGATACGGTTTTTGATAGCTACGGCTTCCCTGATTGTTTTAACCGGAAAGGCGCATTTATCGGCGCCGGGCACTCCGAAGAAGTTTGTGGTGCTGCCCATTCCTATTATCAGGAAATCGTAACTTAATTCAATGTTGTTGAGATAAACCTTTCTATTGGCCAGGTCAATAGATTTAATCTCAGTCTCATAGAACTGGAAGTTCCCATTGCGCAATAGCCATCGAATGGGGTGTGCAATATGTCCCGGGTCAACCCCACCGGTAACCACCTGGAAAAGGAGTGGAGTAAACAGGTGATAAGGGTGCCGGTCAACTAAAACAATCTCTACGTTCCACTCGGGTTTTAAACGGTCAACCAGTTCCTCAAGGGCTGTCAGGCCGCCGAATCCGGCGCCCAGGATTATGATTCGCACTGAACTTACAACTCCTTTGCAGGTTTAATAAAAGGGGTTAGTTTTATTGACCTGGGCCCGATACCGAGCGAATAAAGTGCACCAGCGTCCATCTTTCATCAACGGTGAGCAAAGGGCCGAACCGGGGCATGGTTCCCAGACCGTTGGTTATAATCCAGAATAATTCACCCTCTTTTCGGGATTTGACTCGCGGGCTTACGTAATCTATCGGCGGAGGGGCGCCGGCTTGTTGGAAGTACGATGTCATGGGGCCGTCTCCCCGTCCGATAGCTCCATGACATACGGCGCAATTCAATTGATATAGTTGATTGGCTTTGGTAGTAGTCTCGTTTGAAGCCGATACCGGGTTTAATAGATTACCAGCCTCTGAAAAATTATAGGTAACTTCTTTCCCGGTAATTGGAACCGAATCTGTTGGAGGTTGAAGACGGGGAGGCTCCTGGGAGCGGAAGGACTGCTGGTAATGCCCTTCGGGAAACACGTCAAGGGGATAGGCTCCTGTGGAGCACCCGGAAAGGATAAACACAGAGATGAGGAGAATTATACTCAAAAGAAGGAAAACGCTTAGGTTGTCAGGCAACCAGGAGAGGAAGGGATTATGTAGCAATGCTAATTTGCCATTGCTTCGAAAATAAACGCATTTTGTCATCCTGGAGGAGTCGCGAGTTATCGGGACGACGAAGGATCTCAGGGTGGCAGGGAGTTTTTTCAGGGTTGTCTTGCCCCACCCTGAGATGCTTCGCTTCGCTCCGGCGTGACAGAGGAAACTGTTTTCATCCTTCATGGTGCTCAGTGCAACGGGGCATGGGGGATTCTCCCGAAAACGGTTTTGTATTTTCCTCTCCCTTGAGGGGAGAGGACTAAGGTGAGGGTGGATAATTTCAG
>Ga0082335_1001702_pt1 | contig 44774 bp, 33 predicted proteins | sample Subgrocontami58m_FD_72375 | JGI IMG/M metagenome (GOLD analysis project Ga0082335, IMG submission 72375) | Subsurface groundwater microbial communities from S. Glens Falls, New York, USA - GMW37 contaminated, 5.8 m (SPADES assembly) (version 2) ...
TCAGGTGCTGGTATTTCCGGGCCTCGGCCTTGGTTGGTGATCCCTTTTATTGCTTGAAAAAAGGTGGAAAAACTTGTTTTGCCGTCGCGGGAGATAATCGCTACCATGCCATCCTGGGCGGAAAAGGATGTTTTGCCCTCTGCCCCTCGGATACGGCGATGGCCCTGGCCGCTCTCGATGCAACCATCGTTACGAACAAACGCCGCATACCCATCGCTGACTTTTTCAAGGTCCTGCACAACGCCTTGGCGGCTGATGAAATAGTTACGGAGGTTCAGGTGCCGAAACCAAAATCCGGCGCTAAACAATTGTTCACAAAATTCGGGCTGAGGAAGGCCCTTGACTTTGCCGTCGTAAGTGTGGCCACTGTCATCTCTGTGGAGGCGGGAAAGGTTGCCGAGGCCAGGATAGTCCTCGGCGGTGTATCACCCATCCCCTTCCGGGCAATAGAGGCGGAAAGCGCCATAATTGGTAATGTAATCAATGAAGCGACAGCCGAAGCCGCGGGTGCGGCGGCCGTGAAGCATGCCACTCCCTTATCCAACAACGCGTACAAAACCCAGATAACCAAGACTTTGGTCAAAAGGGCAATTATCGCTTAGCGTTTTCACCGCTTCTTGATGCCCGCCAGCACCTTGTCTTTGGTAGCCGGGAGGTCCTTGATGCGCACCCCCACCGCGTTGTAGATAGCGTTGATAATGGCCGGCGTGATGGGCACCGTCGCCACCTCGGAGATGCCCTTGGCACCCAGGGGACCGTTGGGATCCGGGTCCTCTATGATCACGCACTCGATCGTGTCCGGCACGTCCTTGATCGACGGGATACGGCAGAGACCCAGGTTCTTGGTCAGGTGCTGACCCTTCTCGACCCGGTACTCTTCGCTGAGGGCGTAGCCCAGGCCCATGAGGCAGCTTCCTTCCAGTTGCCCTTCGATCTTGGAGGGGTTCAGGGACCGTCCTACGTCGTGGGAAGCGATGATCTTCAAGACCTTCACCTGGCCCGTGGGCTCGTCAACTTCCACCACGGCGACCTGGGCAGTGTAGGCGTAAGACAGGTAGTTGCGGTATTCCCCCGGCTTGAGGTTCGCCCGGTCCTTGAGCTCCGAGAAGGGATAGGTGGGCGGAGAGATGTATTCATAATCCGCCTTGATGACCTTGCCTTCGCCCGCGGTGAAGCGCCCCAACTGCTCCAGACCCACCAGGGTGCGCTCGCCCTCCAGCACGCGATCGTTTTGAACCGCCAACTGAGCGGGGTCCGTGCCGTACTGTTTCGCGACATAGGCGAGGAGTTGGTCTCGAAACTGTTGTGCCGCTCCCAGCACGGCGTTCCCGCCGCAGAAGGTCTGCCTCTCGCCGGAACCGCCCTTGGCTTTATGCACCAGGTCCGTGTCGCCGGTGATAAGCTTGATCCGCTCGTAGCCCACACCGATTATTTCCGCGGCTATTTGGGCCATGGTGGTGCGGTTCCCCTGTCCCATGTCAACCGAGGACACCCTCAGCAGGATGTCCCCCTCTTTCGTCAGCTCAATGATAGCGCCGGAACTGTCACTCAAACCATTGCCCACCCCCACGTTCTTGAAGCCGGCAGCGACCCCGATACCGATCTTCTTGCCGCTCTGGACGGGGGGCAGCTTTGCCAGCGCCGCCTTCGCCTCCTGAAGCACCTGCTTCATGGGCACGCTGCCCTGGAGGATCTCCCCGCTCACGGTGCTGTCTCCTACCTCCAGGGCATTCTTGATCCGCAGGTCGAAGGTGTCCATGCCCAGCTTCTCGGCCAGCATGTCCAGACAAGACTCCAGTGAGAAGGCGGCCTGGTTGATGCCGAAACCGCGGAAGGCCCCGCCGCTGGCATTGTTGGTGAACATGGTCGTTCCTACAATACGGGCGTTCGGCACAACGTAGGGACCGCAGGAGAAGATGCAGGCCTGGTTTAGGACTACGGGACTGAGGCCGGAATAGGGCCCGCCATCGGCGACCATTTTGGCCTCGACGGCCGTCAGCAATCCGTCCTTCCTGGCGCCGACCTTGAAATGGGTGCGGAAGGCATGTCTCTTACTGGAGATGCGCAGCGACTCGTGCCGGGTCAGGGTGATCTTGCAGGGACGGCCCGTGAGGAGGGCGCCCAGGGCTACCCAGATCTGGGTGGTGACCTCTCCCTTGCCGCCAAAGCCGCCGCCGAGAGGTGTGACGGTAACCCGGATCCGGTCTTCCGGGACCGCCAGGGACGCGGCAACCTGCGCACGGGTTTCGAAGGGCATCTGGGTGGGACAATGGACGACCACCCGGCCGTCCGGCGTCAGCGAGGCGATCCCGGTCTCCGGCTCCATGTAGGCGTGTTCCACGAAGGGCATGCTGAATTCGCCTTCCACGATGGCATCCGCCTCCCGAAAACCCTGGTCCGGGTCGCCGACGATGCGCTCCATGTGGCGGCAGACGTTCCCCTTTTCGTACAGCTTAGGGGCGTCGGGTTCCATGGCCCGCTCCGGGCTGTCTACCACCTCCAAGGGTTGGTAGTCTACCTTGATAGCATCTACGGCAGCCTGGGCCTGTTCCAGCGTCTCTGCGAAGGCCACAGCCACTGCATCGCCCAGGTAACGTACCCGGGAATTGCAGAGCACCGGCTGATCCGGGATATACATGCCGAATGTCTTGCGGCCGGGCACGTCAGCGGCGGTCACGACGCGGACCACGCCGGGCATGGCCCGGGCCTTGGCGGTGTCTATCGCCAGGATCTCCGCGTGGGGATAGGCCGCCCAGAGGACCTTTCCGTTGAGCATGTTTTCCGGATACATATCAGCGGCGAAGGTGAGACTGCCCTGCACCTTCTCTTCCGCCTCCTTATCGGGGGCCGATACTCCAACCAGCCGGCCGGAGTAGGTGGGCATGGGTGCCTGAACCACCTTGCCAGCCAGTACCTGGGACGCCTGCTGCACAGCTTCGATGATCTTGAGGTAGCCCCCGCAACGGCAGAGATTCAGGCGCAGGGCCTCCTTTATCTGGGCCACGGAAGGCTCGTGGTTCCGTGCCAGGAGGGCCACCCCTGAGATGATCATCCCGGGGATGCAGAAGCCGCACTGGATGGCACCCCGGTCGATCAGCGCCCGCTGGAAGGGATGGAGATTCCCGTCCTGAGCGATGCCCTCAATAGTCTGGATCTTTTTCCCCGCCAGGGATTCCATCTTTAACAGGCAGCTTTTGGCCGGCTGTCCGTCCACCAGAACGGTGCAGGAGCCACAATGGCCCTCGCTGCATCCTTCCTTAGTGCCGGTAAGCCGGAGGTCGTCCCGGAGAAAACGGAGCAGGCTCAATTTGGGAGGAACCTGCATGGACAAGGGCTTGCCGTTTACCTGAAAGTCCAGAGATATCTTCATAACGAGGGCCTCCTTCAATGAATGTTTTGATTGACAAAGATTATCGCATTGTTAACCGGAAAGATATAACCTAACAGCAAGTCATTTTGATCCGTCGTGTTCTGATTCGCTTTCCTCCGGTTATTATTGATGAGGGTATTCATAATCAGAAGGGACTTGTATGTCAAGGAAATATTAAGACCCTCTTCTATCTTCCTATTGACAAAACCCGGGAAGAGTGTTTGAAGATGGCCTGAATAGATAATAAGGAGACATCGGGGGGGGATGAAAAAGGTTTTTTTGTTATCGGCCGGCCTATTGATTCTTTACCTGGCCGCCGTGCCGTCTCTGCTCTTTGCAGAGGATTACAGCCTCGAAGATTTATATCGTATCGCCATCAGCCGTTCGGAAAGAATTAGGGTTTCCTCAGAGAACCTCAATATTGCGAAGCTCGGTAAGGACAAGGCGCGGTCGGCATTGCGCCCCGACCTTACGTCCTACGCTTCCTACACGCAATATACGGAAACTCACCGGGGCGATACGGGCAATATCATCCAGCCTAATCAATCGGGTTCCTGGGGCTTACAGCTTACCCAAGCGCTTTCGCTGGGCGGCCGCGAATTTATCGCCCTGGATGTCGCAGGCAAAGCGATAGAAAAGAGCCGTTATGATTTGCTCTCACTTCAACAGGACTATCTGGTAAGCGTCACGGCCGCTTTTTATGATCTCCTGAAGGCAAAATCAGCCTTGGGAATAACGGATGCTAATCTGGAGAGACTTACGAAATATCGGGACGCCGCCAATTCAAGATTGAGGGCGGGACAAGCCACCAAGACAGCAGTCCTTCGCGCCGAAGGGGATCTGTCCGGCGCCAGATCGGAACAGATAAAAGCGACCAATGCCCTTGACTCGGCAAGATATTCTCTGGCCCGTCTGGTCGGCATCATCGGCCCCTTCGATATCAAAGAGACAGCCGTCGTCGATACCACGGCGGCTACGCTTACGGAGCTGAAGAATATGGCCTTAACACAGCGGGTTGAATTAAAATCGCTGGAATTGCAAAAGACCTTGGCAGAAAAACAGGTAAGCTACGTCAAAAGCGCCTTCTGGCCCATTCTTTCCCTGGGAGTTGCTTACGCCAGAATTGATAACGCTCCCGCGCAGAGCAGTTTCAACCGTGAGAGCACTTATGGCAATATTGGCCTTAATTTTCCTCTCTACGAAGGTGGATTCCGCCGAGCAGACGTTATGGAGGCGGAAGCAAGACTGCGGCAGGCAGAGCTTCTTTACAGCGATGCGGTAAAGAGCGTTAATCTGGAAGTGGAAAACTCCTATCTCAACTATACTACCCAGCAGGGCATCATTAAATTTCTCCAGGATCAGTTGACCTATGCCCGGGATAATTATAACGGCGTTTCCAAACAGTACGAATTCGGACTGGCCAACAGCATCGATGTAATCGACGCAAACAACCTGCTGCTTACGGCACAGCGCCAGCTTGCCGATGCGGTATACAATAGCCGCTACTACCAACTGGTCCTGAAAAGGGCAAGCGGCACCTTTTTGGGGGACGCCGCAGATATTAAGCAATAAACAAAGCCAGGGGGGAAATTATGAAATGGTATCTAACACTCAAACATCTTGGCAAAACTCAGCCGCGGGTAACTTTACGCCTTTACCGACTGCGTCCTTTGCTAATTACCGTGGCGGTTTTTTCGTCCGCATTTCTATCTGTTTACGGCTGTTCCAGCGAAACTAATGGCAAGGTGATCGCAAAGATTTCTGTACCCGTGACGGCGGTTGACGCCATTCAGAAAAACGTTCCCGAAACGCTGACGGCAATCGGCTCAGCGGAACCTTACAATACGGTATCCATCCGGGCGCGCATCGGCGGGGCGCTGACAAAAGTGGCTTTCGCGGAGGGACAGGACGTCCGGCAGGGCGACCTGCTTTTCACTATCGACTCGCGCAGTTATCAGGCCTCCTTGGATGCCGCCCTTTCTGCCTTAGCCAGGGACAGGGCGCAGGCGGCAAATGCCGAAGCGGAGGCCCGCCGTTATTCTGAATTGATTAAGGAAGAATACGTGACCAGACAGCAGTATGACCAGGCCTTAACCAACGCCGAGGCTTTGAAGCACACGGTCAAGTCCGATGAGTCCGCGGTGGCAAACGCGCGTCTCAACCTCCAGTACTGCAATATATTGGCACCCATATCCGGACGTACCGGGAACCTCCTCGTGCATGAAGGGGACCAGATCAAGTCCGACGACAACGTCATGGTGGTCATCAATCAAATCACGCCCATTAAGGTAAATTTTTCCATACCGGAGCAGAGTTTGCCAAAGATCCGCAAATATGCCGCGGCCGGAAGTCTTAAGGTAGAAGTCACTTTTCCCGGCGATGCCGCCAAACCGATCAAGGGCCACCTGAACTTTATTCAAAATACCGTTGACGCATCCACAAGAACGATCTTCCTCAAGGCCGTTTTCCCAAATACCGATAAGCGCCTCTGGCCCGGTCAGTTTGTGAATGTAATCCTCACGCTGACCAACAGGCCCCGTGCTGTCGTGATACCTTCCCAGGCCATCCAGATGGGCCAGCAAGGTCCTTTCGTATATGTGATTAAATCCGACCTTACGGCGGAGTCCCGGTCCATCGTACCGGGAGAGGAAGCCGAGGGGGAGACAATCATCGAAAAGGGGCTGCAGGCCGGCGAAAAAGTGGTTACCGACGGCCAATTGCGTCTCACCCCCGGCTCAAAAGTTCAGATACAACCAACCTTGAAACCGGTGGGCGGTAAGGGATGAATATTTCAGAGCACTGCATTAGGCGCCCGGTCATGACGACACTGGTCATGACCGCGATCCTTCTTTTTGGAATCATAGGTTATCGCCTTCTTCCGGTGAGCGCCCTTCCCAACGTTGATTTTCCCACGATACTGGTTTCGGCCAGTCTCCCCGGAGCCAGTCCGGAAACGATGGCTGCCTCCGTGGCCACACCGCTGGAGAAGCAGCTTTCCACAATCGCGGGCATAGATTCCATGACCTCAACCAGTACCCTGGGAAGAACCAGCATCACACTGCAATTCGACCTGAGCCGGGACATTGACGGGGCGGCCCTGGATGTGCAAACGGCGCTTTCCACGGCGCAGCGTAACCTGCCCGATGAGATGCCCACCCCTCCCTCTTTCCGGAAGGTTAATCCCGCAGAACAGGCCATCCTGATCCTTGCCCTGACGTCCCCCACTTTGCCCCTGTACACTTTGGACGAATACGGAGAAACCCTGATGGCCCAGCGCATTTCCATGGTGAGCGGGGTGGCCCAGGTCGATGTGAATGGCGCCCAGAAATATGCGATCCGCGTGCAATTGGATCCCACAGCCCTCGCCTCGCGGGGAATCGGCATCGACGAACTTGCCACCGTAGTGAAGCGGCAAAACGTGAATCTCCCCACGGGTACCCTCAAGGGATACCACCAATCCATCACCGTCCAGACCGATGGACAGGTTACCTCGGCAGCTCTCTACCGCCCGCTTATCATCGCCTATCGGAATGGGCAACCGGTGCGTTTGCAGGAACTGGGACAGGTTATTGATAGTGTGGAAAACGACCAGGTGGCCGCCTGGTTTGTGGAGAAGCATGTGGACCAGCGCTCCATCATCCTCGCAGTCCAGCGCCAGCCGGGCACAAATACCGTAGAAGTAGCGCGGAAGGTCAAAGAACTTCTCCCAAGCTTCAAAGCGCAGCTCCCGGCGGCTGTCTCCCTGAATATCCTCTGGGACCGCACCATACCCATCCAGGACTCCGTAAACGATGTCCAGTTCACCCTGTTACTCACGTTGTGTCTCGTTGTCATGGTCATCTTTCTGTTCCTGCGCAACCTCTCGGCCACCGTAATTCCCAGCCTGGCCCTGCCGTTGTCTCTTTTTGGCACCTTTGCCGTGATGTACCTCATGGGCTATAGCATGGACAATTTGTCCCTGATGGCCCTCACGCTCTCGGTCGGATTCGTTGTGGATGACGCCATTGTCGTGCTCGAAAATATCGTCCGCCATATGGAAATGGGCGAAAGACCATTCGAGGCTGCCCTGAAGGGTTCAAGAGAAATCGGCTTTACGGTCATCTCCATGACCATTTCTCTGGCCGCAGTCTTTATCCCCATACTCTTCATGGGAGGCATTTTGGGAAGGCTCTTTCGTGAGTTTGCCGTCACCATCGGCATGGCGATCATCATCTCCTGTTTCATATCTCTCACCCTCACGCCCATGCTCGCCAGCCGTTTTTTAAAGCATGAGTCGAAAACCCGCCACGGACATATCTATCTTCTTTCCGAACGCATCTTCCAGTGGATGCTGGATTTCTATGAGGTTGGCCTGAAGTGGTCCCTGGCCCACATGCGCAGCGTCTTGATTTTCTCCGGAATCATTATGATCGCGACGGGCTATCTCTTCATGGTGATCCCGAAGGGCTTTCTTCCCAGTGAAGATACAGGGCAAATCCGCGCCGTCACCAATGCCGTTGAGGGGGCTTCCTTCGAATCCATGCAGATCCATCAGCAGGCTATAGCGGCCATCATAAAGAAAGACACTAATGTAGATGCCTTTATGTCCTTCATCGGCGGCGGCTTTAGGAGCGGCAATACGGGAAATTTCACCATCAGGCTTAAACCGCGGTCGAAACGAAAGATGTCCGTGGACCAGGTTATTGCTCAACTCAGCCGAAAAGTCGCCAAGGTGCCCGGCATGAAAGTGTTTTTCCAAAACCCGCCGCCCATCAACATCGGGGGAAGAATAACCAGGAGCTTATACCAGTTCACCCTGTACGGGGCCGATATCAGGGAACTTTACAATAATGCCAAGGTAATGGAGGAGAAAATGGGTGCTCTCCCCAGCCTCATCGATGTGGCCAGTGATTTGGAAATAAAAAGCCCGCAAGTCAACCTGGAAATTGACAGGGATAGAGCATCCACGTTAGGAGTTACACCCGAACAGATCCAAACGGCCTTATACACTTCCTACGGTTCGCGTCAGATCTCCACGATTTACACACCGAACAACGAATACCAGCTCATCATGGAACTCAAGCCTGAGTTCCAGAGGAACGCGAAAGCACTCTCGCTGCTTTACATCCGGTCCGCTAGCGGACAGCTTATTCCCCTTAGTTCCGTTGTTTCTCTCCGGCAGGGATATGGCCCCCTGTCGGTAAACCACACCGGGCAGCTGCCTTCCGTCACCATCTCTTTCGGTCTCAAGCGCGGTACCGCTTTGGGGGATGCCGTTTCCGCAGTGGATAAGCTGGCCCATGCTACGCTCCCGGCAAATATCAGCACAAGCTTTCAGGGCACGGCACAGGCTTTTGAATCCTCCATGCAGGGGTTGGGTCTGCTGCTCGTCGTGGCCATCCTGGTCATCTATCTGGTGCTGGGAATTTTATATGAGAGCTTCATTCATCCGCTAACCATTCTCTCCGCCCTGCCCTTTGCCGGATTCGGAGCCCTGGTGACTTTACTCATCTTTCGCGAGGAGCTAAGCATTTACGCCTTCGTGGGAGTCATTATGCTCGTGGGTTTGGTAAAGAAAAACGGGATTATGATGATTGATTTCGCACTGGAGGCACAACGGAAGGAGGGCAAAAATCCCGGGGAGGCGATTTATGAGGCATGCAAGGTCCGGTTCCGTCCGATCATGATGACCACCATGGCGGCGCTCATGGGAACGCTGCCTATCGCCCTGGGATTCGGTGCCGGCGCCGAGTCGAGAAGGCCCCTGGGATTATCCGTGGTGGGCGGTCTGATTTTTTCACAATTCCTGACTCTCTACGTAACCCCTGTGTTTTATGTCTATATGGCCCGTTTTCAGGGGGCGGTGCAGCGGTCTCAGAAGGTGGCTTGAGGGCAAGTAAGGGGCTTTGATCAGAATCATTCCAGGGAAGTCAAGAAAAACCTCTTTCCGGCATCGTCAATGTTTGTGAAAGAAATAATGCGAATGCCTGTGTTTGTGCGTTGCCGGACCATTATAGTGCGTGTGCTCATGAACAAGGTTGACGCTGAGCAGCAGTTCTTCATCGCTCAAGATGTCATCAGCAGCGCCTAGTTTCTCAATCCGATGCGCCTCCGAAAGCAGGGCCACCGTGGTATGTAAATCATCCACCAGGGCCAGGTCATGGGTGGCGATGACCAGTGTTTTGCCGGCCTCGCTCAGGGCAAACATCAGTTCCACAAGAAAACATTGCGTTCTCGGGTCCAGACCGTTGGTCGGCTCGTCAAGAAGCAATACCTCCGGGTTCATGGTCAACACCGAACCCAGGGCTACCCTTTTCTTCTCGCCCCCTGAAAGCATGTAAGAAGGCCGATCCTTTAAATTCTCTATCTTCAAGATCTCCATAACCTGAAAAGCCCTGGCTAACGCCTCTTCTTTACCGATTTCCAGCTGGAGCGGGCCGTAGAGAAGCTCGTCCAGCACCGTGGGGCAAAACAGCTGTACATCAGAATCCTGAAATACATACCCCACCCGCTCCCGGAAAAAGCGCAGAAACCCTTTATCCCGCAAGGCCTGTTCCGACACCTCGTGTCCCCGGAAAAAAAATTTGCCCCGGGACTGGTAAATCAGGCCATTCATAATCTGCAGGAGGGTCGACTTACCGCAGCCATTAGCACCGATAATCGCATATTTATCACCCTCCCCGATGGCGAGGTCGATATCGCAAACCGCAGGAACATGATCATGATAACTGTAGCTTACCCCTTCCAGGCGGATAATTTCTTCCTTCATCTCCTCACATCCATAAGAATAACGCCCCCACCAATGAAAAAGTCACGCCTGCTAACCAATCACGCGCCTGAAGCTTTCCCACCCCGTAAATCATTATCCGGTTGGAAAAGCCCCGGCAAAGCATGGCCTTAAAAATATCTTCGCAACGCAATTGAGTCTTTTTGAAGATCAAGGCCATCCGGCCGGCGATCCATCTTCTGGCGTCGGTATTGTTCACTTGCCCGGCCAATCTGCTTTTCTTGGCCAGATGCATATCCTCTGCCATCCTGGCAAAGATAAAGATGTACTTGTAAGAAAGAGTGAGGATCATGAGAAAACCATCGGCTATCCTCAGTATCTTGAGGGCCTTTATGATCTCGGTAAAAGTGGTGGTATTTAAAACGAAAAACGAGATGGCCAGAGAGTTGGCCACCCGCAGGGTAAGCATGATGACCCCGTAAAGGCCCTCCCTGGTCAGGCCGATTTCGGCGGGGATCATGTAGATCCAAAGGCTGAGCGGCTTTGGCATGCGCAGGACCGTCAGCACGATTTCCCCTCTCGTAATAAAATTAAAAGCCGACGGCAGGGCGACGAGAAAACCAAAGATGAAGGCCAGGAAAAGAATCCGTTTATAGAGGCGGAAAATGTTCAGGCGGGAGACAAGCATGAGGATAAAGAGAAAGGCGCCGATAAGGGCTTCCGCCAGGATGTCCTTCTTTAGGCTGACAATGATGATGAAAAAAATGAGAAATAGAACTTTTACCCGGGCGTCGATTTTCTGAAAAAAGTTATCCCTCGTTGCCGTTTCCCACTGCACATAACCGGTGCGGATCACCTCAGCCAGATGATGGATGCCTTTTTCAATAAAGGTTGTCTTCAGCTTTCCCCGACCCCGTTCGTATGTATGTGCGGCCGGCTTTGTTAGCAGGAACGGCGGTATATCACTTGCCATTTTTTTTTATTAACTCCAAAATCAGGTACATCGCCAGACCAACAGCCAGGATGCCCAGCAATCCCGATGCCATGTAAGACAGAAACCGCCAAGTAAGGGACGGCGGCGGGCTGCCGAAACGATAGTCTGCCAACGGAGCTTTCCACAGTGACGAAAGTCTTTGCAATCCTTCCGGGACGTAGCCGATGAGTTTCCCCAGACTGTCCTGTCCCCATTCTCCCCAGGCCGTGCCGGCCTCGAATTTTGCGGGCAGTAAAAGCCCCAGCGGGGTGAGGAGGGCCATAACCAAAAGACCGCCCCAGAGCTTCCTCTGCAGTTTTGTCATTTCAGCCCTCCCTTTTCTCTGACAGGGCAAAGACCATAAAAGGTTCTTGCTTCAAGAAATACTTGAATAAAAGCAAGGTGATGACACCCTCGAGAACGCTGAAAAAAAGCAGATGCTGCAAGGCCATGGCAGGCAAGGCAATCGAAAGGGGGTATGGTGCATAGAGAGGCCGTCCATCGGGACCACTGGCAATCAATGGTTGCAAGCCGAATTCGATGCCCGTCACGATGCCGGCCAGGGAAAGTCCCGCGTAACCGGAAAAAAAGGCGGCCCATAAGAGCCGGGGCCCGGCCACGGCGTTCCCCCGGAAAAGCTGAAAAACCCAATAAGATACAAAAGGCATGACTACCGCCATGTTGAAACAGTTGGCGCCGATCGCCGTAATGCCGCCGTCGCCAAAAACGATCGCCTGAATGATCAAGACCACGGAAACGGCGATCACCGCCGCCCAAGGCCCCAGGAGAATGGCGATTATTCCGGCGCCGACGGCATGGCCGGTGGTCCCGCCGGGGATGGGAATATTAAACATCATAATGAGAAATGAAAAAACCGCCGCCATCGCCTGATAGGGGATATGTTTAGTGGAAAGTCCCTTTTTCAACTTCCTCAGGGCCACCGACCAGAAGATAAAGGAGACACCATAGAGAGGGACGTAAGTTTGGGGGCTCAAGTAGCCATCCGGTATATGCATAAAAAATTCCCCCTGGCCATTACAGGCAAGGACTATTCTATCTTTGGTTATTTGATAATGCATTGCTTTTGACGGAGATATTCATAAGCAGAAGGGACTTGTATGTCAAGGAAATACTGCCCGTGGATTTGGATTGACACAACCCTTGTTTTCCTATATTCAGCCAATAACTATATGACGTAAGGAGGAAATTATGAATGAGAACCCGTTGCAGCTTGTAAAGGATACCGATTCGGCATTGTTTGAGAACATCAATTTGACAAAGGATCTGGCTTTTCAAGAAGGAGAATTATCTACAAAACATAAACTTCTCATTGCCATGGCAATCGATATGGCAAAAAATTCCGCAAATGGCATCCGCTCGTTGGCAAGTCAGGCATTGGCAAGCGGCGCCACCAAAAAAGAAATAATTGAGACGCTGAGAATAGCACACTACATCTGCGGTGTAGGCAGCACCTTCACGGCAGTTGCCGCCTTAAAAGGTATCCTCTAACGATATCCTGCTTCGTGCGCGGACATTGATGATGTGGATAACAGCTTGGGAACTGCTTGACCGCTTACGCTATTCATGCTAGTCGCTGGCGAGATCCGGCACAACATCAACAGCAGTCGACGAGGCTGCCCTGTTCTTCTCACTTGGGATCATGGCAATAATTGCCTAAGGAATGACCAAAACGACGAACTATTTAAGGAGGGGTATAATTATGGAAAAGGCGAGGGTAATTGTGGTTGGGGGAGGCTTTTCCGGTATCGCGGCAGCGATAGCGGCAAGTAAGGCCGGAGCCCAGGCCACCTTATTGGAACGAACGGATATGATGAGTGGCGCCGGGTTACGAGCGGCACGCCTGTACCACAATTTGAAGATCGTGGGCGGCGAGGAAGCCAAAGCCCTCGGTGGGGGCGAGGTCTTTGAAGCGCTGGAATCTATCCTGCTGCACCGGGGCAACATCATTGACGAGGAGGCTGCCTTTATTTATAACACGGTCCGCGTAGATACTACCATGCAGAAGGCAGTGGAAGCAGCAGGGGTGGATTTACACATGGAGTCCCGCGCTGTGGAGGTGGAAAAAGAAAATGGTGTACTGAAAGCCGTTACCACCCAGACCAGGGAAAGGTTTACCGGCGATGTCTTTGTCGACGCCTCGGGCACCTTCGGCGGCCTGTCCAATTGCGTTAAATACGGGCACGGTTGTGTTATGTGTTTCAATCGCTGCCTTTACTTCGGCGATCGCGTCAGTATCGCCACCCAAGCCGGAGCTGAGGAACTGCATTGGACGAGACCTGACGGGACACCGGGCTCCTCAGGTGCCGCGATAGCAATTTTCAAGGAAAGCCTGTCCGCAGAATTACAGGCGATACTAAAGAAGGAAGGAACTTGTACCATTCCCATTCCCGAGGAACTTATTGATTATAACCGCTTGAAGCAATTATCCGCCGCGCGCGGCGATCGCGAAGTGTCCAATATAAATCTCGTGGATATCGGCTTGGTAGCCAAGTGTGTGGGAATCGGCAACTTCCGTCTGGCCAGCTTGCGCAAGATTCCGGGATTTGAAAACATCCAAATTGAATATCCGATGGGAGGCGGCGGGTACCATCAGATTTCATCTATGTCCATTACTCCCCGGGAAAATTCACTCCGTGCCAAAGGTTTCGCAAACCTCTTTATCGCCGGGTGCAAAACAGGACTAGGAGGCATAGTTGAGGTTATCGCCACCGGAATACTGGCAGGTCATAACGCCGCGCGGGTAGCTTTCGGTAAGGAACCCATCGAACTGCCCCGCAGCACGGCCATTGGTGACATGATCGCCTATATGGGCGAAAGGATGGCCACATCCGCAGACCTGCGTGTCTCTTTATCGATGGCCCACGGTGTTTACTTTAACAGGATGAAAGAGCTGGGGTTTGCTAGCACCGATCCGGCAGTCATCCACAAGAGGATAGATACTCTCGGTCTAACCAACATCTTTGGCCGCAGACTGGCCTGATCACTTTGTATACGTTTTTGCCTAAGGCCGCCGGTTCCCTGCCGGCGGCCTTAGGAGGCGGTTGTTTACTTCGTGTGTTTGCGCTCTTTTACCTTCTCAGCCTTCCAGCCCCCTTTTTGCGTGTAGTATTTGGGGGGAAAGCTCTTAGGACATTTTTTTCGCCAGCATACCCAGCAGACCCGCTTCCTCGACGCGGCGCTTGATCTTCTTTACATCGTCGGTATATAGACCCGTCCGCTGCATATTTGCCCAATACTCCCCAAAACCCATATGATAGCCATTATTTCTTCCCACTGCTGTCTTGAACTTTTCGGTAGCATAGGCAAAGAAGTCCCCCAGGGCTAAGCTTGCGGGAAACGTCAGCGGGTCCCGCTTGCAGGCGCTCCTGGCCGCGTTATGCCCGGCCAGGGTGCCGCTGGCTATGGCGCCGTCGACGCTTCCATAGCCGGCTTTCTCACCGCCGCAGAAGAGGTTCTCAAAGCCCTTTACCACCATGGCGCTGTCCCTGAAAGCCGTAGCAACATGCGAAATGTGGTTATACCTGCTTGCCCGCGGATCCTCCACCTCAACGTTCTCAAAGCCCGGCACCTGCCTCAAATCCGCCTGCCGCATGTAAACAACGCCGGACAGTTTGGCGACTGTTCCAATATCGCTCATAATCAGGTCCTTAAGGAAGTCCTTGGTGCGGAGACCGCCCATCAAGGCATGTTTGGAATAGTCAACCAGCTCGCTGGGAAGCGGGATTTTGAGCAGCCCTTCCTTTTCCAGGCGTGCCTTGAGTTCTGGAGCAAGGGTGTTTTTAAATACCGTGATCGCCGCATTTAGATGCCCGGGGGTACCATCCAGTCGACGCATATCAAAGACCTTCCCGCCGGCTTTCTCCACCATACCAACCCTGTCACCAAAGGCCGGGCATCTGACGGTACACATTAGGCAGCCCTTGCCATATTTCGTGCAAACACGCATGCCCCCGCGCCCCCCGGTGCAGTCCACAAAGGCATCGCCTTCCACCACCCGGCCATTTGCCAGCGTCACCGCCAGAATCCGGCCTCCTTCCTTTTTTACATCTGTGGCACGGCTTTCCAGCAGCACTTCTACCCCGGCATCCTTGACAATCCTTTTTATCAGCGGCTCAGCCCGCCCGGTATTGTAAATAAAGACATGCCGGCTTGAATCCGGAAATTTGACGCCGTCGTGCAGCTTTATGGATTTGATGGCGTCCGGAAGTTCCCCTGCCCCCAGGAAGCGTAGCTCGTGGTTGGCGACAAACCACCCATTGCCATTAGTTTCACCAGCCCTCACCGCCACTCCGATCAGCATATCAGTCCTCTCCAGGAGGGTAACCTGAGCACCGGCCTTTGCCGCTGCCAGGGCAGCCCCGCAACCGGACATGCCTCCACCAACTATGACAACTCTAGACATGGTAAAACCTCCTATTGGGAAAGGGGTTATCGACGGAACTTAGAGCAGTCGACCACCCCGAATCTTTTGGCCCGCGCGGTACAGGCTTCAGTCATCACCGCTTCAGGATGGTGTTGAGAAAGTCGACGATTTCTTTTCTCATCAGGACGTACTTCTCCAGGTGATTCTCCTGATACTTGACGCCTTCTTTGGGAACCAGAACCTCCGGGATATGATCTTTGGTAACGTCAGTTCTGCGACTTGCCAGCCCGCAGGCTTTGCTCCAGGCGGTTTGCCCTTCCTGGGAAAGCAGATAGTCGAGGTAAACCTTGACGGCATTCTGGTGCGGCGCGTTGCGCACCACCGAGAGGGTGCCGTTACTGGCCGTGACAAAGCCGCCGCTCTGCATCGCCCCGCTGCCGAACAGGGCGAGCGGCAATCCTTTGGCAATCAGTTGAAAGGCGAGCGTGCTGTCCGGGCCGATGGCGATCGGATAGCGGCCGCGCGTCACGAAGTCCAAGATTTGCTGTCCTTCCCGCGAAATAAAGACGTCCTGTGTGGTAAAGAACTTGCGGATGAAGTCTTTCCCCAGACCCTGATTTTCGTTGGTGTACCAATAGGTCGAGAGGTCCAAGCCAGCACCCGCCTGGCGCGGATCGAGCATGGCGATCTTGCCTTTCCATTCGGGATTGAGCAGGTCCTTCCAGGTTCTAATTTTTACCTTCATGGTCGCCGGCGGTGTGACCTCGGTGTTGTAGGCAAAGGCGACCTGCACCCGCGCCCCGTAACACAAATTGTATTTTCCGGCAGAATCGGAGAATTGCAGCTTTCCATTCTCCCATTTAGAGGTGTCCCGGGTTTCGGGCGTCACCAGGTAAGGTTGCAGCGGCACCACCGCCTTGGCCGGCACCAGACTCAACAGCGCGGTGGTCGTGCCGGCCACCACGATATCGGTCAAGTACTGGTTCGCTTTAAGTTCGGCCAGCAGCTTCGGCGCTACCTCCGCACCGCTCATGCTGGTGAAATCGACCTGGATCTCGGGATACTTTTTTTGAAACCCGAGCGTATAGGCATCCCTGACGTCTGACCCCGGGGGCCCCATGATGACTACCTTGCCCTCCTTTTTGGCCGCGGCCACGGTCTTGTTCCACTCGGTATCGCTCGCTGCCGGTGCACCGACGGCGCCTACTGATGAACTGAATAAAACGGCTAAGATAACGGTCAAAACTCGAAATTTGTGCTGCATTTCCCCCTCCTTACATTTGCTCGGCAATATAATCGAAAGAATTAGTATCGCCTGTTTTCGGAGGTTTAACAGGGCTGATTTTTTATGTCAAGGGATATTGATATTAAAGAATACTTTGGCATCGAAAAACAAAGGCTTGTTATGCAGTTGGGCAAGGTTCAAGGCAGACAGGCTCCTGGAACATAGAAATACGAGGATTAATCTGCTGGAGGGGTTATTGACACCTGTTATATCCGATGCTATATGCGTGCAACTAGTAACATCATCATCATTTTGTTCTGATCCGGGGACAGAAGCTTGACACAAGTAAACGAAAAAGGAAGCATTCAGCTTTCAGTAAACGGCCAGGTTACAATACTCAAGATAGATCACGAGGTAATGCCTTGGCATACACTGCTGCAAACCTTGCGGGAAACTTTGCAGCTTACCGGAACGAAGATGGGTTGCAATAACGGGGAGTGTGGAGCATGCACCGTTCTGATGGATGGCAAGCCGATCCTCTCCTGCAGTACGTTAACCATGGATTGCGATGGTAAAGAAATTACCACCATCGAGGGGCTTGGCGATCCGGTAAATGGGGTACTCCATCCTCTGCAAAAGGCCTTCATAGAGCACGACGGTCTGCAATGCGGTTTCTGCACGCCGGGAATGATTATGGGGGCCAAGGCCCTGCTTGATAAGACTTCCGAGCCAACGGCCGGACAGGTTAAAGAGGCCCTCTCCGGTAATCTCTGTCGTTGCGGTTCCTATCAAAAGATTGTGGAATCGGTTTTGGCGGCGGCCGCAGCGATAAAGGAAGGTTAAAGGCATGCCCAAAGAGCTGTCAGTTATAGGAAAACGTTTGCCCCGCGTCGGGGCACTTGAGCTGGTCACGGGAAGTGCCAAATTTACTCAGGATATCTGTGTACCACGGATGCTGCATGGCATGATTCTTTGCAGCCCCCACCCCCATGCCGATATCGTAGGCATCGACACCAGCGGTGCCCTGGCCTTACCAGGAGTAAAAGCGGTTATTACCTATTCCGATCTTGAACATTTTCCCAAAGTAGTAAGCGGCCCCAATGGTGAACCTTTGAAAATTCTCGATAAGACCGTCTTCTTCGTCGGAGATTATGTGGCGGCCGTCGTGGCGGAAACATTGGAAATAGCCGAAAATGCTCTCGGATTAATTAACGTGGAATATGAGGTATTGCCGGCTGTCTTCGATGCGAAGGAATCTATGAAACCCGGGGCGCCCGTGCAAAGAAAAGCTTGGCCCTGGAACGTGTGGAACTCCCAAGAACCAGGAAATCCTTCCCTGGTCCTGGACAAGACAAAAATGACAGGCGGCGATGTCAAAGGGGGCTTTGCGGAAGCAGACAGTATTGTGGAGGCAGAAATCAATACGCAGGTGACGCTGCAAGCGCCCTTGGAAACGGATACGGTGGTCGTAGGCTGGGATGCAAACGGACTTTGCACGGTCTGGACCAAGGAAAGCCCCTATGCCATGTTAGGAAGGCTTGGACCCGTCTTGGCCAAGGTCTACGGTACACCGGTAAATAAGGTGCGTGGTATTTGCCATCAGGCCGGGGGGCGCTTTGGCAAGCACGTGGATTTACGCGTGCTGTCCATGGCGGCCATGGCGGCAAAGAAGACGGGTAGGCCGGTGAAATTCCAAGGTTTGAGAATGTGGGAATATCATGGGGCACGGCCCATCAGTCACAATCTCGTTAAAATGGGGGCCAAAAAAGATGGAACGCTTTCTGCCGTCACCATGAAAACAATCATGAACTGCGGCATGGCACACCGTTCCGCGTCCCAGGAATTACGAAATATCGGAAGAGCACCGAATTGGACATGGAAGTGTCCCAACTGCTCCTTCGAGAGTTACGCAGCCTATACAAACCTGGCGGACACGGGATCTTTCCGGGGCTTTGGTTCCACACAGGGGCACTACGCCGTATCGCAGCTCTGCGACCGTCTGATAGAGAAAGTGGGAGTGGACCATATCAGCTTCTATTTGAAGAATCACTCGGGCGTAAATGATTGGTGGGAAGACCAGAAGCAGACGATCAGCGGTCTGGATGAATGCATTCTCAAAGCCGTGGAGGCCAGCGGGTGGAGGGAGAAACAGCACAAACCGGGCACGGAAAAGCTTCCCGACGGAAGGAAACAGGGCATTGGAATGGCCATCGCCGCGCACAGCGGCGGCGGGTCTATCACACCGACGGCGGCCTTCGTGCAAGTAAACCAAGACGGTTCGGTACAGCTCTTTGTCGGAGGCGATGAAACGGGCCAGGGGGTTTATACAGTGGAGGCGGCCATTTGTGCCGAGGAACTGGGCATACACTATGAGGATATCCGGGTTATCCGCGCCGATACTGAAGCCGCGCCTTACGCATCGTCTTCTTCTCACTGCCAGAATACTTGCAACATGGGGGGAGCCGTGCAACTGGCCGCGCGGGACGCCAAGCAAAAGCTTCTGAAGCTGGCCGCACGGGAGCTTGAAGCGCCGCCGGAAATTTTGGATGTCCGGGATGGCTGGATTTTCGTAACCGAAAACCCAGCCCGGAAAATAGCTTTCCAGGTTTTAACCGCAAAGTACATCGGCAGAAAAACGCTCGTGGATTCGCAGCCCTTGGGATGCCGCATAGATGGTTACGGCTGGTATGCGCAGTGGGAGAATGTGCCCTGGAGCCCCGAGGAACCGGAAGGTTCCCGCGTGCCCAAGACCTGGATCTGTCATATCGTGGAGGTTGCGGTAGATACAGAAACTGGCCAGGTCGAGATTGTAAACTTTATCACGGCCCAGGATGTCGGGCGGGTTATCAGCCGCAACACCGCGGAAAATCAGCTTTTAGGTTCCACGCTTATGGGCATTGGCTATGCACTTCTGGAAGATTTTATCCAGGACCCACAGAACGGACAGGGCCTGAATGCCAACTACCTTGATTACAAGGTGCCAACCCATCTCGACGTACCCCCCACAACGGCCATCATGGTGGAAACGATCAATCCCAATACGGTCTTTGGAGCCAAGGGCATCGGGGAAGGATCGCTCATACCAAGTGCGCCGGCAATTGCGCACGCCGTATATAACGCCATCGGCGTGAGGATAGACAGCACACCGATCACACCGGATAAGATCTTGAAAGCTCTGGGTAAGGTAAAGTAAGATGCAACCTTTTCAGTATGTAAGCGCCGGTTCAGTCGAGGAGGCCATTGCGGCGGCCCAAGGGAAAGCCATGATCATGGCCGGCGGGACCGATATCTTAGGCATGTTAAAGAACCGGGTGCTTCCCCTATATCCTGAGATCCTTATCAATATCAAAAGTATTCCCGACTTGGATTACCTGGAAGAAAGTGCCGAAGTCCTCAGAATAGGCGCCCTTGCCAAACTTGCGGACATCGCCGCGTCCCCATTGGTCAGGCAAAAATATGGCATACTGGCGGAAGCTGCCGATGCCGTTGGTTCACCGCAACTGAGGCACATGGGAACCCTGGGCGGAAATCTGTGTCAGAAAGTTCGCTGTTTGTACTTCCGGTGCTCTCCCCTGTCGGGGCTTGACTATTACTGCCGGCGAAAGGGAGGCAAATCCTGCTTCGCCGTAGCCGGGGACAACCGCTATCATGCCATACTGGGGGGAAAGGGTTGCTTTGCCGTTTGTCCTTCCGACCTGGCGGTTGCTTTGTGTGCCTTGGATGCAAAAGTCAAGCTGCAGGGTAAGACGGGTGAACGGCTGATTCCCCTTGCGGACTTCTACACCACCCTGGGCAATGTCCTTGATCCACAGGAGATGGTGACGGGGATACAAGTTCCCAGACCTCCCCCGGGCAGCAGGCAGAGATTTCTCAAATTCAGATTGAGGAAGGCCATAGACTTTGCCATTGCCAGCGTGGCCTCAATCACCCTGGTGGAAGAGGGGATCTGCCGGGAAACCCGTCTCTTCCTGGGAGCTGTGGCGCCAACACCCATCCGGGCGGTTGCCGCCGAAGAGACCCTGAAAGGAAAAGTACTTGATGCCGCGACGGTAGAGGAGGCGGCCCGGGCAGCATTAGCCGGCGCCTCTCCACTTTCCATGAACGCCTATAAGATTGAAGTAACCAAGGCCCTGATCAAGAAGGCAATCAGCGGTTGAATTGCGGTAAATCTAGTTCACCAGGTGGGAAAGGGCTATAGATATCTCTTCACATCGAGTAATCAAACATACCTTTGCCCGAAGACGTTGGTCAGTCCGAGGGTATCTATCCTCTTGCGGATAACCGCCGGATCGGTGCTGCCAAACCCCTGTTCTTTCATTCTTTCGAAGTAAACGCCATGCGCCATGGATAAGGCGACGCGCAGGTCGTTGGATGTGGCCATCCTTTCACCTTTATAGGCAATCATGTCCCCAATGGCCGTGCTGCGGGGCAGTTCTATGAGGTCTTTACCGAAAGCCACCCTGGCGGCGTTATGACCCGCCAACACCCCGGTGACGGTCGTCTCAACTATCCCGGTCAGACCCATTTTATTCCCGGCAATAAAGAGGTTGGCAAAACCTTTGGCGCGGAGTGAATTTTCCCGGGGAATAATGGACATATGGGAAATGTAGTTATACCCGCCGCCCCCCATGGGAGACTCGATTTGGACGTTTTCAAATCCCGGAATCTTGCGCAAGCTGTCCAGACGAAAATTGCCGATGCCCACACACTTGGCTACCAGGCCGATGTCCACGAGATTGATGTGAGACACTTCGCGGGGACCGCGCGCGGCCGACAATTGCTTCAAGCGGTCATAATCGATGAGTTCCTCGGGGATAGGAATGGTACAAGTCCCTTTCTTCTTCAGCTCGGCTTGTAATTCCGCGGACAGGCTTTCCTTATAAACCGCCAGGGCTGCACTTACGGAACCAGGCGTGCCATCGGGTCTCGTCCAATGCAGTTCCTCCGCACCGGCCTTGGTGGCGATGCTTACCCGGTCTCCGAAGTAAAGACAGCGATTATGGCACATAACACAACCCTGCCCGTATTTAACGCAATTGGACAGGCCGCCAAAGGTGCCGGAGGCGTCCACAAAAGCATCTCCTGCGAACCTCTCCCCGCCATGCGTGGTGACGGCTTTCAGCGTATCATCCTCTTTCTCCACATTCACGGCACGGGACTCCATATGTAACTCGACTCCCGCCGCTTCCACAAGCTTCCGCATCGTCCTGTCAATGAGGACGGTGTTGTAAACGAAGGCGGCTTCCTCATCGAGGATGTTGCCCCGGTGCAGCAAAATAGATTCCAGCGCTTCAAAGACCTCGCCGCCGCCGAGGGCCTTGGCTTCTTCGGCGCCTACGATCTTCAGGTTATGATACAGGCGCGCCGCTCTTATCCCGGCGCCACTCATCATATCCGTACGCTCCAAAAGCGTTGCCTGAGCGCCGGCCTTGCTTGCCGCTATCGCCGCCGCGATCCCGGAAAATCCCCCTCCTACTATGATTACCCTCTTCTTCATCCTTTCCCCTTCCTACATCAACTCCTATTAGCGCCCTCTGTAAGTTTTACGACAACAATTTTTTCGCCAGGGCGCCCAGCATGCCAGCTTCTTCGACGCGGCGCTTGATCTTCTTGACATCGTCCGTGTATAGACCAGTCTGCTGCATCCTTGCCCAGTACTCCCCTCTCCCCATGACATACCCAACATTCCTTCCCTCCGGGGTCTTGAACCTTTCGGTTGTATAAGCAAAGAAGTCGCCCAGAGCCATGCTCAAGGGAAACACCAGCGGCTCCCGTTCGCAAGCGCTTCTGGCGGCGTTGTGCCCTGCCAGAAGTCCACTTGTTATGGCACCCCCAACGCTACTGTAGCCGGCTTTTTCACCGCCGCAGAAGAGGTTTCCGAAGCCCCTTGCCCCCATGGCGCTGTCCCTGACGGCGATGGCAATGTTCGAGATGTGGTTATACCTGCTCGCTCGTGGATTCTCCACCTCGACATTTTCAAAGCCCGGCACCCGCCGCAACTGCTCCTGCGTCATGAATCCCAGGCCGGACAGCTTGGCGACGAGGCCGATATCGCTCAAGATCAGACTCGAGAGGAAGTCCTTGGTGCGGAGACCGCCCATCAAGCCATGCTTGGAATAGTCGATCATTTCAGGGGGCAGCGGGATCATGAGCAGCCCCTCCCTTTCCAGCCGGACCTTCAGTTCCGGTGCCAGGGTGTCTTTAAACAAGGTGACAGCTGCACCAACATGCCCGTGAGTCCCATCCGGCCTGCGTTTGTCATAGACCTTGCCGCCGGCTTTATCCACGATGCCTATCCGGTCACCGAAGGCCGGGCATCTGATAGTGCACATCACGCAGCCCTTGCCGTATTTCCGGCAAATATTGATGCCTCCACGCACCCCGGTGCAGTCCACAAAGGCATCACCTTCCAGCACCCGCCCATCCGCCAGCTTTACAGCCAGGACCCGGCCCTCCTCCTTCCTCACATCCACGGCACGGTTCTCCAGCAGCACTTCTACTCCGGCTTCTTTGACCATCCTTTTTACCAGGGGCTCAAGCAGCCCGTTATTATAAATAAAGACATGCCGGCTTGAATCGGGGAATTTCAGGCCGTCATGCAGCTTTATGGACCGGATAGCATCAGAGAGCTCCCCCGCCCCCATGAACCGGAGTTCATGATGGGCTACGAACCACCCATTGCCATTAGTTTCTCCCGCCCGCACCGCCACCCCGGCGAGCATATCCGTTCTTTCTACGAGGGTAACCCGGGCACCGGCCTTTACCGCGGCCAAGGCCGCCCCGCAACCAGCCAGGCCTCCACCAACCACGACAACCCTAGGCATGAAAAACCTCCTCTGACCTTCCCCTGAAACTAAATAAACATTCCCCCTGCCTTCTTCTTGGTAAAAAGCGCTATGACAGCTTTTTTGCAAGGACACCGAGCATACCCGCCTTTTTCACGCGGCTCTTAATTTCGTTTACATCGTCCGTGTAGAGACCCAACTTTTGCATTCTGGCCCAGTAATCCCCGAAAGCCATGCGGTATCCCATATTCCGTCCCTTCTCCGTCTTGAACCCTTCGGTAGTATAAGCAAAAAAGTCCCCCAGAACCATGCTTTCGGGAAGTACCAGCGGATCCAGCTTGCAGGCGTTTCTGGCCGCGTTGTGCCCCGCCAGGGTGCCACTTGCCATGGCCGCCTCGACGCTGCCGTGGCCGGCCTTCTCACCACCGCAGAAGAGATTCTTAAAGCCCGGCACCCGCATCGCGCTGTCCCTGACGGCGATGGCAATGCGCGCTATCGCGTTATACCTGCTGGCGCGTGGATTCTCCACCTCAACATTTTCAAAGCCCGGCACCTTCCTTAACTGCTCCTGCGTTATGTATCCACAGCCGGACAGCTTGGCAACGTGCCCGATATCAGTTAAAATAATATTTTGAATGAAGGCCTTGGTACGGAAAGCGCCCATCTCGCCAAATTTGGTATAGTCAACCAGTTCACTGGGAAGGGGAATCGTAAGCAGCCCCTCTTTTTCCACTCGCGTCTTCAGTTTCGGAGCAAGGGTGTCCTTGAATACCGTGATGGCTGCGCCGACAAGCCCATGACCACCGTCTGCCCTACGCATGTCGTAGACCTTGCCACCGGCTTTCTCCACCATGCCTACCCTGTCCCCGAAGGCCGGGCATTTGACATGGCACATAACGCAGCCCTTGCCATATTTTCTGCAAATACTAATGCCTCCACGCCCTCCGGTACAATCCACAAAGGCATCGCCTTCCACCATCCGGCCATTCTCCAGCTTCACCGCCAGAATCCGGTCATCTTCCTTTTGCACATTTAGGGCACGGGTTTCCAGCAAGACCTCTATCCCGGGAGCTCCCTTAACAATCTTTTTTATCAGGGGCTCGGCCCGGCCGGTATTGAAAAGGAAGAGATTTCTGCCCGCATCGGGAAATTGGATACGATCGTGCAGCTTAATTGATAGGAAGGCATCCGGGAGCTCTCCTGCGCCCAGGAACCGGAGTTCATGGTTGGCGACAAAATTCCCGTTGCCATTAGTTTCTCCAGCGCTTATGGCGACACCGATAAGCATATCCGTTCTCTCCAGCAACGTCACCTGAGCACCAGCCTTTGCCGCCGCCAAAGCTGCCCCACAACCAGCCAGCCCCCCACCAACTATGACAACTTTAGACATTGTAAGACCTCCTTTTGTAAGATGATATTATTACAGTTACCAAGCTTCGGTGTTTTTCTTGGGTTGCCTTGACATCCAGAGTGTCGGGCATACTAATGCCTCGACAATTTTTTTGCAAGGATATCCAACATACCTGCTTCTTTCACGCGGCGCTTGATCTTCTCTACATCGCCGGTGTACAGACCCGTCCGCTGCATCCTTTCCCAATATTCGCCAAAACCCATGTGATACGGCTTATCTCTTCCCGCCGGCGACTTAAATTCTTCGGTAGTATAGGCAAAAAAGTCGCCCAGGGCCATGCTCTCGGGAAGCACCAGCGGTTCCATCTGGCACGCGCTTCTGGCCGCGTTGTGCCCCGCCAGGGTGCCACTTGTGATGGCCCCCTCGACGCTGCCGTGACCGGCTTTCTCACCACCGCAAAAGAGGTTCTCAAAGTCCTTTACCTTCATGGCGCTGTCCCGGAAAGCTAGGCCTATGTATACGATCGCGTTATACTTGCTGGCACGCGGACTCTCCACCTCGACATTCTCAAAACCCGGCACCCGCCTCAAGTCCTCCTGTGTCATGAATCCCAAACCGGACAACTTGGCAACAAGTCCAATATCCGTCAAAATCAGGTTCGAAATGAAGTCCTTGGTACGGAGACCGCCCATTAAACCATGTTTGGAATAGTCAACCATCTCCGGGGGAAGCGGCATCTTGAGCAGCCCCTCCCTTTCCAGTCGCACCTTCAGTGACCGTGCAAGGGTATCTTTAAATACCGTGATCGCTTTACCTACCTGACCATGATTCCCGTCAGGCCTGCGCCTGTCATAGACCTTGCCGCCTGCTTTCTCCACCATGCCAACCCTGTCCCCAAAAGCGGGGCATTTGACATGACACATTACGCAGCCCTTGCCATATTTCCTGCAAATGCTGATTCCTCCTCGTCCCCCGGTGCAATCCACAAAGGCATCGCCTTCCACCACCCGGCCGTCCGCCAGCTTCACCGCCAGGAGCCGGCCCTCTTGCCTTCGCACGTCCAAGGCACGGGTCTCCAGCAGCACCTCTATACCGGCTTCCTTGACAATCCTTTTTACCATCGGCTCAAGCAGGCCCGTATTAAAAATGAAGACATGCCGGCTTGAATCCGGAAATTCGACACCGTCGTGCAGCTTTATGGACTTGATCGCATCAGAAAGTTCTCCCGCCCCCAGGAACCGAAGTTCATGGTTGGCGACAAACCACCCATTGCCATTAGTTTCTCCCGCCCGCACCGCCACCCCGGCGAGCATATCCGTCCTTTCCACGAGGGTAACCCGAGCACCGGCTTTTGCCGCTGCCAAAGCGGCCCCACAACCGGCCAGTCCCCCACCCACCACGACAACTCTAGACATGATAAAAGACCTCCTTTTGCAAAATGATATTTTACAAGTGCCGAGCAGTTTCACTCATTAAGCTCTTCGGCGGCGCCATTGTCCGACAGTCTGCCGGAACTAGCAATAAGATGAAAGTATTGATCTGGCTCTCCAACTCAGGATCGGAGTGGATACCGAACCATTTCTGGATCGGGGAAGCTTTCAATAGCAGCAACAGCGGGTATGCTTTGTTCCCGTATTCCGATTGCCCGACGGGATAGTGCTCCGTTACTATGTGTTCTATGGGGACCCAGTTGACGATGTTATCGATCTCCGTAAGTGATTGTTTGGTCCTCGATTGTGCCTGTCCGAAGGCTCCCTGAATTCCAGATCGAGGAAGGTGGGGTTTCTGTCATAATTTTTGAAGGCCATGGTGATCTCCTGTCATGAATTTTGACAGAAAAATAGCACAAAATAGCAATATAGTCAAGTAATATTAATATGTTAAATAACATTTTCGCTAATATTTACAGTCTAAATGATGCGGAGTTGTGCAAAGGTTTCTAAATATAAATTTAAACCGATTTTCCCGACCACGGCCCTTAATATAACTCACGGATCTCCGCCAGAAACTGTGCTACTGTCTGAGTTAGTTGCAATGGCAGAGCTTTGGCTACCATGTAATATGTTTGTTCGTCAAGAAAATCAGATAAAAAATAAGAAAAAAGATTCAAAAAAGGATCGAGTTAGGGTAGTAGAGGGAAAAATATTTTCAAATAAACTAAAGGGGGCAAACTGGCATGAACATGCTCGAACAGCAGTCGTTAGTCACGGATATCTTGGTAATCGGATCTGGCATTGCCGGAATGATGGCGGCAATAGAAGCAAGAAAGAGCGGCGCCGAGGTGGTCCTCGTCACCAAGGCCGGCCTTGGCAGGGATTCGGCAACATCGCGCGCCCTCATGTTCGGGGTCATTCCGGGAGACCGGCCGGCAAACCTTCCCGGATATGACCCCAATCCCGGCAAGTATATTGAAGACCAGGCATTGGTCCGCACCCTCGCCCAAGAGGGGTTCCAGCATATACAGAACCTCATCAGCCTGGGGGTCCCGATGCTCCAGGTGCAACCGGACAGCAAGTACGATACCTTTGCAAAATGGCGACCCGAGGGCAGCGAACGTACCCATGGTGGCGCCATCGTCCTCGATATCCTCGCTGCCGCAGCCGCAAAAATGGGTGTCAAGTCGGTAGAAAATTGCGGTATGGTCAGCCTGCTGCGCGAGGGCAACCGTGCGGTCGGGGCTTCGGGACTCCTTGCCGATGGCTCGTGGCTCTCGATTTCCGCCAGAGCGGTGATCCTGGCTACCGGCGGTGCTACCGCTATGAGCCAGGTCACGACGGCTCCCACTGAGATCGTGGGCAACGGTTATGCGATGGCTTTGCAAGCCGGGCTGCAGCTCAAAAGCATGGAATTCAACGCTTACTATGCCGTGGGCCTTCCCACCCCGGAAGGACGGTATATCCATTGCGCGCCTCTTACACTGTTGATGAAAAACGCCTTCCTGCGCAACGATCAGGGTGAGGACATCGTTCAGAAGCATTTCAGTATCTCCCTGAGAGAGGCCGTTATACCGCTCGAGACCAGGTTCGACTGGCTGCCCCGTGCAGTGGCGCTGGAAGCGGAGCATGGCAAAGTCTGGCTCGACCTGACCAAAGTGCCTGCGGAAGAGTGGGATAATTTGCCGGAAAGGAACTGGAAGCAATTAAGGCAAACGCAGGTGGATGTAAAAACTACTCCCCTGGCCATCCAGCCCCTGACCCACCATTTCTACGGAGGCCTCATCACCGATACAGCTATGCGGACCCCGCTGCCGGGGCTATACGGCGCCGGTGAAGCGGTCGCCGGCTGGAGGGCCGAAAGAGGCATGACTAATCTCACCAGTTGCCTGGCCATGGGAGTTTTGGCGGCCAGGACGGCCGCCTCTGATATACAGTCGATTAAACCTTCCACAAAACAGGTTCCCGATGAAGGTCTCGCCCAGGCCCGAGAGATGCTTGTGGGCAACGGTAAGTTGCAGGGTGATGCCTTATGCCAGGAGATAAGGCGCCTCATGTTCCGCCATAACAACCCGGTTAAAAACCAGGCCTCCCTGGAGGAAGGCTTGAAGGGACTGAAGCTCCTCTCTAAGCGCCTGGGGGAACTCTCGTGTCAAACCCCCCAGGATATGAAAGACGGGCTCCAGGCACGGGCCATGCTCTTAACTTCCGAGGCGATGCTGAAGTCGGCCCAGCTTCGAACGGATAGTCGCGGTCCCTTCTGCCGTCGCGACTTTCCTAAGCGAGACGATGCAAACTGGCTAAGACCAGTCCTGTCCTACTACGATGCAAAAAGCCATGAGGTGAAGGTGCAGCGGGGAGAGGAAATAGCGTACGAACCTGAAAAGTAGGTAGCCTAGGTGAAGAAAATAGAGGAGATATGAGCATGCTCAAACAGGAATCTCTGATCACAGACATTTTGGTAATCGGTTCCGGCATCGCCGGGATGATTGCCGCAATAGAGGCAAGGAAGAGCGGCGCCGGGGTGGCCCTCGTCACCAAGGCCGGCCTCGGCAAAGAGTCGGCTACTTCGCGCGCCCTCATGTTCGGAGTCATCCCGGGAGACCGGCCAATGAACATCGCCGGATATGATCCCAAGCTGGGCAAGTACATTGAAGACCAGGCGCTGGTTCGCACCCTTGCCCAGGAGGGGCCCCAGCAGATACAGAACCTTATCCGCCTCGGGGTACCGATGCTCCAGGTGCCGCAAGACGGCAAGTACGATACCTTGGTAAAATGGCAGGCCCGGGGCAGCGAACAGACCCACGGCGGCGCCCTCGTCCTCGATGCCCTGGCCCCCGTGGCCGAAGAGATGGGCGTCAAGACAGTGGAAGGCTGCAGCGTGGTGAGCCTGCTGCGGGAGGACGACCGCGTGGTCGGGGCGTCGGGGCTGCTTGCCGATGGCTCGTGGCTCGCCATCTCCGCCGGAGCGGTAATCCTGGCTACCGGAGGCGCCGCCGGCATGAGCCAGGTTACGACGTCTTCCCCTGAAATCGTGGGCAACGGTTATGCGATGGCATTGCAGGCCGGGCTGCACCTCAAAAACATGGAATTCAACGGCTACTATGCCGTGGGTCTTCCCACCCCGGAAGGGCGCTATGTGCACTGCGCGCCCCTTACCCTGTTGATGAAGCAAGCCTTGCTGTGCAACGACCGGGGCGAGGATATCATTAAGAAGCATTTCGGGATCTCCCTGCAAGAGGCCGTCCCTCCCTTCGATCTCAGGTTCAACTGGCTGCCCCGGGCGGTGGCGCTGGAAGCAGCAAATGGCAAGGTCTGGCTCGACCTGACCAAAGTGCCTGCCGACGAATGGGACAAGCTGCCCGAACGAAATTGGAAGCAATTAAGGCAAACGCGGGTGGACATGAAGACCACTCCCGTGGCCATCCAGCCGTTGAACCACCATTTCTACGGAGGGCTCATCACCGATACCGCGATGCGGACATCGCTGCTAGGGCTCTACGGCGCCGGGGAGGTAGTCGCCGGCTGGCGAGCCGAGCTAGGCATGTCCTGCCTCACCAGTTGCCTGGCAATGGGGGTTGTCGCAGCCAGAACGGCCGCCTCCGATATACAGGGCTTGAAATCTTCTACAAAGAAGGCGCCGGATAACGGCCTTGCGCAGGCTCAGGAGATGCTGGCAGGGCATGGGAAAACAAAGGGTGATGCCATATGCCGGGAAATCAGGCGCCTCATGTTCCGCCATAATAACCCGGTAAAAAGCAAGGCCTCCCTGGACGAGGGATTGCAGGGACTGGCACTCCTTTCAAAGCGCCTGGGAGAACTACAGTGTCAGAACCCCCAGGACATGAAGGACGGTCTTCAGGCGCGGGCCATGCTTTTAACCGCCGAAGCGATGCTAAAATCGGCGCGGCTTCGGACGGAGAGCCGCGGCGCCCACTACCGCAGCGACTTCCCTAAGAGGGACGATGAAAACTGGCTCCGGCCGGTTCTGGCTTCCTATGACGCGCAAAGCCATGAGGTAAATGTACAAGAGGGAGAAAAAATAACGATCGAACCTGATATCCCTTGACAGGGAAAAAACAGCCCTGTTATACTCCCGAAAAATCACAAGCAATGCCTTATCAATTCTCTTATATGGTAGGCAAATGTCAGGAGGGTGAGATGCAGCATAGACCAGGTGTTTTAGCCCTTATCATGATCGTCGCTCTATTCAGTTCATCCGTCAACGCGCCCGGCGCGCCGGCGCCGGCAGCGAGCGATACCGATTGGAACAAAACCGTAGCCGCAGCCAAGAAGGAAGGCAAGCTGGTCATCATGGGTCCTCCCGGGGCCGACGTCAGGGATGCCTACACGCTCGGGTTTCAAAAGAAATATCCCGAGATCCAGGTCGATTTCAGCGGTATGCGCGGCCCGGCACAAACGCTGAAACTTTTGGCCGAGCTTAAAGCGAATCAGTATTTGACCGACATCACGGTGCAGGGCACGCCCAACGTGCTGTTGGATCTGGTGCCGGTGGCGGCGGTGGTGCCGCTGCAACCTTACCTGACGACGCCCGAAACCCGGGATACCTCGAAATGGAAAGATGGCAAGCTGCATTTCTCCGATACCGCCGGGAAATACAACCTTTATTATGCTTCGCGGGTGCAGATCGCGTTCATCTACAACACCGAGCTTACGCCGGCGGCGGTCATGAATACAAAAATCAAAGCCTGGAAAGACCTGCTCAATCCCGAATGGAAAGGCAAGATCGCCATGCTCGATCCGCGCCAGGCGGGCGCCGCTATGGACCTGATGACCTATTGGTACATCAACGAAAACCAGGGTCTGGGCAAAGAATTCATCCGCAAGTTATTTGCCACGCAGGACGTCGTTATTTCGAAGGACGGTCAGCAGATCTTGGACTTCGTGGCGCGTGGCCGCTATCTGATCGCCATCGGCCCGAGCGGCACCTTGGCTTTTCAATTGATGGCCAAAGGATTGCCGCTCGCCCTGTTCGGCAGCGGGGCGTTGCAGGGAAGCGGCTTTGTCACGCCCAGTGATGGCACCCTTGCGGTGGTCCGCAACGCACCCCACCAGAATGCCATCAAGGTCTATCTCGACTATTTGCTTTCCCAGGAAGGGCAAACCGCCTGGACCAAAGCCTCCGGGCTGCCAAGTCTCAGAACTGACGTTGCTAAGGACCATATTCCGGAGGTCCTAATTCCCAAAGAAGGCGTCAAGTATCAGGAGACCGGGTTGGAAAAATACGTCTTGATGAGAAAAGATGTCGTCGACTTCTTGAACACCGTCATAAAACGCTGATGACCGGCAGCCCGCGGATCCATTGTTCCTTAATGCGACAACTCCTCGCACTTCCATAAAAGCTTAATAAGTTTCTAGTCGCGTGTAAAATATCATTTTACGAAGGAGATTATTTATCATGTTTAAAGTTGTCGTAGTTGGTGGAGGCATGGCCGGCTGTGCGGCTGCCCTGGCAGCGGCAAAGGCCGGTGCCCAGGTTACTCTCTTGGAGAGGACGGATATGCTGATCGGGGTGGCAGTGCGGGCGGGAGAAACTAATGGCAACGGGTGGTTTGTCGCCCATCATGAGCTTCGGTGCATGGGAGCGGGAGAACTCTCTGACGCCATCGAGTCCCTAAAGCTTCATGACGGCGTCAAATTTCCTGATTCCAGCCGGCACGCCTTCATTTTCAATACCGGCCTGGCGGAGCCTTTGGTAAAAAGGCTTGTTAAGGAAGCCGGCATAGAAATAGTGCTGGAAAACCGCGCCGTGGATGTGCAAAAGGAAAAGGGACATATTCTGGCAGTGAAGCTGGCGGATGGACGGATGGTGGAAGGCGATGCTTTTGTCGACTGCACGGGGGGGCGCGGGGGCATGAGTGTCTGCAGAAGATACGGCAAGGGATGTGTGATGTGTCTGGTAAAATGCCCGGCCTTTGGGGACAGGATAGGCATGGTGGAAAAAGCCGGAGGCAAGGTCTATGATATGCATAGATCGGATGGTAATCATGGGCATCTAAATCCGGCCGTCGCAATATTCAAAGACACCCTTGCGCCGGAACTGAAGGCGCGGGTGGAAAAAGAAGGACTGCTCACAATTCCCCTGCCCGAGGCGCTGGTTGACTATTCCAAGCATGGCTTGATGGGTGGCCTCCGCACCAAGGACTTCCTGAAGAACCTGATTATGAGCGACATTGGGCCGGTTGCCAAACTCTCCGGTTGTGTTTACATGCCCCTGGCGGAGTTGAGGCAGGTACCCGGCTTTGAAAATGTTGAGGTGGAGGACCCGCGCGCCAGCAGGTATAATCACCTTTCGCACGTCGCCATCGCTTTCCGGGACAGCGCCCTGCGGGTAAGGGGCATTGGAAACCTTTTCTGCGGCGGTGATAAAGCAGGCCACGGAAGCGTCGGCGGGGCAATAACAAGCGGCATTCTGGCGGGGCACAATGCGGCCAGAACTGCTTTCCAACTTGATCCGCTGGTGCTGCCCTTGACCATAGCTCTGGGGGATTTCTTTGCCTATGCTACCGAAAAGTACAAGACTTTGGCGGGAAGGAATAAGGGATATCACATGGGCCGGGGGGAATACTGGGAAAAAATGCTGCAAGCGGGTCTCTACACCGACGATGTAACGAAGATCCGGCGCCGCGTCGAAGAAGCGGGTATGCTGGGCGTCTTTGCAAAAAAATTGTCCTGGAGTGTTTCTCCCCTGGAGAAGTAGGGTAGAAAGGACTATGAGATCTTGAAGGGAGTTTAAAGGAGGTTTTTATCATGCCTAGGGTTATCGTGGTTGGTGGGGGCCTGGCCGGCTGTGGTGCCGCCTTGGCAGCGGTAAAGGCCGGTGCTCGGGTTACCATCGTGGAAAGAACGGATATGCTCGCCGGATTGGCGGTGCGGGCGGGAGAAACCAATGGCAATGGGTGGTTCGTAGCCCATCATGAACTCCGCTTCATGGGGGCGGGGGAACTTTCTGACGCTCTCCAGTCCATAAAACTACACGACGGCGTTACATTTCCCGATGCCAGAAGACATGTTTTTATTTACAATACCGGGCGGCTTGAGGCCCTGGTAAAAAGGATTGTCACGGAAGCAGGCGTAGAGGTGCTCCTGGAGACCCGTGCCGTGGATGTGAAAAAGGAAGCAGGCCGTGTCCTGGAGGTGAAGCTGGCGGATGGCCGGATGGTGGCGGGCGATGCCTTTGTGGACTGCACCGGCGCGCGTGGGGGCATTAATATTTGCCGGAAATATGGCAAAGGCTGCGTGATGTGCCTGGTCAAATGTCCGGCCTTCGGTGACAGGTTAGGCATGGTGGAGAAAGCCGGCGGCAAGGTCTATGACAAGCGCAGGCCCGATGGGACTCGCGGACATGTAGGTGCAGCTATCACCTTGTTCAAAGATAGCATCGCACCGGAATTGAAGGCGCGCTTGGAAAGGGAGGGGCTGCTCAAGATACCTATACCCAGTAAGATGGTTGACTATTCCAAACACGGCTTGATGGGCGGCCTCCGCACCAAGGACTTTCTCGCGAGTCTGATCTTGAGCGATATCGGGCCCGTTGCCAAACTTTCCGGCTTGGGATTCATGACTCAGGAAGAATTGCGGCAGGTACCAGATTTTGAGAATGTCGAGGTGGAGATTCCGCGAGCCAGCAGGTATAACGCTATTGTGCAAGTTGCCATCGCCGTCAGGGACAGCGCCATGAAGGTAAGGGGCTTTAAAAACCTCTTCTGCGGCGGTGAGAAAGCCGATCAAAGCAGCGTCGGGGGGGCAATAACAAGTGGCATTCTGGCAGGGCATAACGCCGCCAGAAGCGCGTGCCAGCGGGAACCGCTGGTGCTTCCCGAGAGCACAGCTCTGGGGAGCTTCTTTGCTTATACAACAGAAATGTTCAAGACCCCGGAGGGGAGAAATGTCGGATATCACATGGGTTCCGGTCCATATTGGGAAAGGATGCAACGGCTTGGTCTAGACACGGACGATGTCAAGACGATCAAGCGCCGCGTGGAAGAAGCGGGAATGCTGGGCTTCTTTGCAAAAAAATTGTCCTAGAGTATTTGAAATCAGCGACAGAGGTGATGAACATGACGAGCGACAACAGATTCGAGAATCTACTCTCTCCCTTAGATTTGGGCGGGATGAGGCTCAAGAACCGCATGGTGCTGCCGGCTGTATCCGCCGGGATGGTCAACGAAGGCCATGTGACCGGGCGGCTTCTGGACTATTTTGAGGAGCGGGCACGCGGCGGCGCAGGGCTGATTATCGTTGGTTACGCGACGGTTGAATACCCGCGAGGGCTCACCGGCCCACCCAAGTATTTGGCTATCGACAGTGACAAGTTTCTGCCCGGCTTGACTTCCCTGGCAGAGCGCATCAAGCAGCACGGCGCGCATGTAGCGCTCCAGTTGAACCATGCCGGGGGGGTTGCCATTTCCTCCTTTGCCGGAGGCATACCTTTAGCTCCCTCAGCGGTCATCTGCCGTCCCGGTGGGGAGATACCGCGAGCAATGACGGTAGAAGACATTCAAGCCATGAAGGTGCGCTTTGTTGAGGGCGCGCAGCGGGTCCAGAAGGCCGGCTTCGAGGCCGTGGAGATACATAGCGCTACGGGCTATTTGCTCAACCAGTTCCTTTCACCGGCCAAGAACAAGCGCACCGATGCTTATGGCGGAGATCTTCCCAACCGGGCCAGGTTATTGTTGGAGATCATCGCCGCAATTCGCGAGAAGGTGGGTGCGTCCTATCCCTTGTGGGTCAGGCTGAACGGTAAGGAGTTCGGCGTTCCCGGAGGCATTACCCTGGAGGAAACCTGCGAGCTAAGCCGGATGCTGGAAAAAGCGGGATGCTGCGCCATCAACGTGACCCACTATGGGACTTATCCCTTCCATCAGCTGGTGGAACCCGCCGGCAGCTTTGTTTACCTTGCCGAGGCGGTCAAGAAGGCCGTCACCATACCGGTTATGATCAGCGGGCGGATGACCCCCGAAGTTGCCGAGCGGGCCCTGCAGAAAGGAGCTGCGGACCTGGTGACCATGGGCAGGCAGCTCTTGGCGGACCCGGAACTCCCCAATAAGGTGGCTTCCGGAAGGCTGGACGATGTGGCGCCCTGCATCACTTGTCTGTCCTGCCTGGGCCGGGGGGCTAATGTCCGGTGCACGGTGAACCCGGCCCTGGGCATGGAAAAGGAGTTCCGGCCGGCCCCGGCCCCAAAAGTGAAGAACGTCCTGGTTATCGGCGGGGGAGCCGCGGGAATGGAGGCCGCCGTAGTTGCCGCCCGCCGTGGACATCGGGTTACCTTGTTCGAGAAGGGGAAGCGGCTGGGCGGGCGCATGGGCCTGGCAGCCAGGATGCCTCATAAGGCCAGAATCGCCGACTTAAATGCTTATCTTGCCCGTCAGGTAAACAAGCTTGGAGTACAGGTTGAGTTGGGAAAGACGGTTACACCGGAACTTGTAAAGAGCATCAAGCCGGATGCGGTGGTCATTGCCGTGGGAGGACGGATTCCGGCGCTCAAATGGCTGGCGGGAGTGCTGTCCGGTCTCCTCCTGTACAGTGATTACAGTCAAGTGGAGGAGGGCGGTCGAACGGTGACGGATGGAGCGGAGCACCGGCAGGTCTTCGGGGCACACTCGATGCTAACCGTGGTTATGAAACCGGACCAGCGGCTGTTGAAGTCAATCCAGGCCATTGTGCCTGAGGTCTACCTTGCCGGCGATTGTATGGCTCCCTACGGTATCATGGAGGCCGTGAGCTCGGGAGCGAGGGCGGGTCTTGAGGTATGAGCGGAGAGACCGTGCCGGAGATAGCGCGCCCGAATGAATTGCTTGGTTAACGTGCCTGCTCCGGAGGGGGTACCGTTAACTTGTAGGCGACGATAACGCTCTTTTCCTGAAGCGCAATGCCAACGGACATGACCAGCGCAATTACGACTTCATTCTGCCCGTCATTGTCAATATCCTTGAACTGATAATCGGCGACATAGCCGTTTATTTTCCCGGTCCGCCAATTCTCGGCCAGCCCCAAACCATCCCATGCCAAATTATATATTTCGCTGGAAATGAAGATCATCGAACTTCTGAATGAACGCCCGGTAACCGAATTATTCTTCACAACGATCAGTTCTTTTTTGCCATTCTTGTTGGTATCTAAGGTTACAATTCTCGGATTTACAAAGAATTTGCCAGACTGCTCGCCAACATTATCTGTCGTCTGAATCCGATCGTAGGGGTTAAAAACGTTGTTGCTGCCACCGAACTCCTCTTCACTTTTCCAGACCATTTCCTTAGCGCCCCCCAACAAGACATGGATATTCTCTATAGCCTTATCCGTCTCGTCGTATATGACAAGGTGGTCATCTTCATTGAAAGCGATAACCTTTTCTGTTCCATCCTTTTCCAGGGTATCAAGGGCAAGACCGTAGATGGAAAGTCCTTTGGGAATCTTCATCTTTCTCCCGGCCTTATATTGCTCGCCATCCCAGGTAATCTCATAAATGGGCGAATCGAAAGGTTTCTCCAAACCCAGTTGTTGACCCAAGAGAAGATCACTGCCTGTGGAATCGCGCATAACCCTTAAAAACCAGCGCAGGGTTGAGGCGATCTGGACATATTTCCCCTTCTGCCACTCCAGGACAAAGGATTCGAGTGTCCCGCGTGTCAGACTGGTCACAATAATTTCTTTAACGCCGTTTTCGTTAATATCGGCGACATCGATGGACAGATAATTATTATAATTTTTACCTGATATCTGCTGCAGGGGCTTTAAAGCGGAACCATCCTTCTGGTAGATCATGACATTGGAGGAATCAATCACGACGATCTCATTGACGCCATCGCCATTCACATCCCCGATTGCCATGCCTTTGAAAGTAGTACCGAATTTCTGACTCATCCAGAACCCCTTTCTATCCAATGACTGGGGGGAATTGATAAAGTCAGGATTAAGGGGAAGGGAGGTAAGGGTACCCTTTTTATTGGCTTTCATCCCGGCGATGAGTGCTTTCTCGCCCATTGGCTGCGGGGGCGGTGGCTCCTTTATCGGGGCAGGGGCAGCGACGGAAAGGCCGGCAAGGGGAGCGTTATCCCCGGTGATATGGTTCCTGATTCTTTGGGAAAAATCGTTAATTTTGGGGATAATATCATCTAGCCCCTGGGACTGGACAAAGATGCCAATAGGCGACTTATATGTGCTTACATCGACCAGCTTGCCATCTATGCTGACGTTATTGCCAATCTTGGTGATACTGCCCCAGATGACGAAATCAACATTCAGTTTTTTACCAAGCCCATAAATATCGGCCAAGGTAATCTCTTTTTTGGCTGACTCTTGTAGATTGGTAAGGACGATGTCTTTATTGATTACCTCTATTTTGTTATCTGCAGAAATGCGGGAGGTTAACATTTCCCCGATGCCTTGCTGCAGGTAATCGATATTTTCAGCACTGGAGACAGAAAAGGGAAGGATCGCCACTGTTGATTTTTCTTTTGCCCAGCCCGTCGCCCCCAGGGACAACAGTAAACCAATAAACAGGGCTGACTTTATAATTTTTCCCATTGTACTTACTCTCCTCATGATGGATCACGGCTTTTGCTAATCAGGCATTGTTTTTTAAGAGGTATTTATAAGCAGAGAGGACGCATGTCAAGGAAATATTGGCCACGAACCTATCCGTCTGTTTTTACAGGACCAAGGAGGCTTTATTATATTTAGTGGCGGATCAGGGAAGCTAGGCCCATTTAACTCAATATCCGATCGTAGGCTGCTTTTGCGGCCGGTGTCATCTTGGGGATCGCCGTCCCCCGCGTGTACGGCTCGTCATAAGGCGGCAGCGCCTCTGTGCAATCAAAAATATAGCAGGCAGTTTTGGTGCTTTGACCGCGCCCCAGAGAAGGCGCTGACGGGTCCAAATAGCAACCCGGCTGGTCATTAATGAGAAGGATGTCGCGCTCCCCTTGAAATCGCGAGCTCAAGGCCCACATTATTTCCGTTGAATTATGAATATCAAGGTCATCTTCACAGACGAAGAGATTTTTTATCAATCTGCCCAAATGGTGCCCCTTGGCAACCTCAGCCAGATGGCGAACGAGCCCAGGCCGATTACTGCCTTTCCTGATGGCCATTGCCGTTGTAAATGACCCGCTACTTAAAACAGCAACATCGGCGAGTTCAGGAACTGCTTTTTGTACGACACTGAACGTCGTCGCTTCGCGCATAGACCTGGAAATCTGGTGCCCCTCGCCAGGTTCCCGCCCCTGATACAGATAGTAGTAGATGGGATCGGTGCGCATGGTAACAGCAGTTGCCCTGAACAACGGCAAACGGTAACATCCGGAAAAATAGCCGGGAAACTCGCTGAAAGGTCCTTCAAAAACCCGGGTTGTGAGATCTATCTTGCCTTCTATAACAATCTCAGCATGGGCGGGAACGTATAGATCGTTCGTCAGGCATTTTACAACCTGCAGCGGCTCGCCGGTAATAGTGCTCCAGTAGGAAGCCTCGCTTTCCCCCGGTCCGGCCGGCAGCTGAGATAACATGAAATAAACGGGGTCAACGCCGATTACCACCGAGGCGGGCATTTCTTTGCCCTGCTCCATGTAGCGCTTGTAAATAATTCCGCCGTGGGTCAGTGGACTATACAAGCCGCAGAAGCTGTTGGGGCTTTTAAGATGCATCCTCCTTATCGCCATATTCACCCATGGGGATGCGGGATCTTTTTCGAGTTGAATCCCCGATGTGATATAGGGCGGATTTTCGAACTCCGTGGTCATGGGAAGAGGGAGCATGGTCAGATCGATAGCGTCCCCGGTAAAGATCTCTTCCTGGCAGGGAGCTTTATCCACAACGACGGGGGGCATCCCCGGCCCTTGCGCCAGCTTATGCGCAAATTCCCTGACAAAGCTCTTGTCGTCAATGCCCAGGGCAATTGCCTGTTTATGTTTGTCCGTAAGGCTGTCATGCAAAAGACGCCAGCCCGGGTGTCCCTCGACATCCGTGTGCAGGACGGCAGGTCCGCCTTTATCGGCGATTTGCTTGGATAAAGCACTGATATCGTTTCTCAGCCGCATCCGTTGATCGTTTTCCGCAAGCAGCCCCTGGGAGCCGAGATGATCGATCCAGTCTCTTAAAGAAATAAAAGGGAAACCCATTTTCTTACCCACCTTTCCTGTTCTTGTTAGATATAATTATCCTTTAAATTTAAATCAGAACGGTTGACTTATGTCCCCCGGAACCAGAAAGACAAGCGATGTCTCTGGATCAAAATCAGACCCCGCGGCGGCAACAGCGTCACCGCCGGTCGGAGCGCCTGAAGCAACCACCCGCTCGCTGGTGATCACAATCCAGGACCCTTTATACTGACTTTTTATAGAATCTACATTTTGATCTAACCAGGAGCGATTCTTAAAAATCTCCAACATGCGCTCTCTGTATTCCGGCGTTACCGATGCTTTCATCAATAATCCTCCTCCTCATCCCGAAATCCTTTATTCCTATAAGGTTCCTTATATGGCTCCTAGCATTTTTCCCTATCTCCTGTAAATATTAATCTAAGGTTACAAGCGCTCTGCCGTTGTTTCATACACTTGCACATGCTACAGCTTCAATAGGCGCTCCGCATTGAGATGGGTTATTTTTTCAAAATCGGCCGGGCTTACATCTATGTTATCAAGAAATTGTCGCCCGGCAGCATTGGAGGAATGCGGATAATCAACGGAAAACAGAACATGGTCCGCCCCCAACACTTCAAGGGCGCACTTAAAGGGCGCAATATCGAAATAACCACTCGTCGTGATATAAAAATTATCACGGAAATATTCAATGACTCCACGCTTGAAAGGAGGCTCTGCGCTTTCCCTGGCCTTCTCACCGAAAACGCGATCGGCACGAGCAATATTGTAGGGTAAATGATCGCCCAGGTGTCCCACAATGATTTTCAGCTTGGGAAAGCGATCGAAGGCGCCGGAAAGAATCAAACGTAAACATTGCAGCCCTGTTTCAACGTGCCATCCCCAGCCTGACCTGGAAAGGGCAAGACCGATGTTTTTAGGCAAACCGCTGTAATAGGCATCCACCACTGCCTGAGGCGGATGACCGGGATGCACATGAATAGGGACATCCAATCTATTCGCCGTTTCTAAAATCGGTGAAAAACTTGGATCATCAAGAAAGATACCCTTCGTTGAGCCCGCCACAATTGCCCCTTTCAAATTGAGTTCCTTGACGGAACGCTCAAGTTCCCTCGCGGCCTTATCCGGTTCTTGCAGATTCAGTGTGGCAAAGGCGGCAAAACGATCCGGATGCGCGGAAACGGCTGCCGCAAGCCTGTCGTTAACCGCGCGCACGACCTCCGTGGCGGTTGACGGCGCTAATTTATCCAGACCGGCACCCACAAGGGACAAGACCTGCATCGAGATATTATTGGCATCCATATCGGCCAGCCGCCCTGCTCCCATATCCAAGGACTTTCGGGTCAGCCCTGACAGCTGGTTTTGGGAAGTATTCTCATAGGCCTGTCCCGTCGCCTTTAAGAATTCCGGCGTTGTCACGTGCTCTTCTAGTGTGATTATGCGCATATTTGACACCTCCTTGGTTAAAATACCCCTTCAGATCTAGCCGGATATAATATCGGCCCTTCCGCGTTTCCTTATCTCACAATTACTTCATTAATGCCAGCCGCAATGACTCTTTCAAATCTGACAGCTACAATTATCCACCTATCACTTACAGGTATTGATTTGTGCTTTTGCGCACCCCCCTCCCCATTGTCATACCCGTTCCCCGTTGCACATTTATCAAATCCTGCCGCAGGGTCTACAAATTGTCGCCCAAGCCCACCTCCCTTTTCCATGCTGGTATATTTATTGCTGCCACCTAGTTGAATTATTTTAGCCAGCAGCCGGAAATTATATTGACAGACAGGGAAAGTGATGATATTTTCCGCCACGACAAATGCGGAAAGGGGGTGATGGGAAACGAAAAGAGGAAGGTTCCTGCCAGCAAAGGAAACTTCCCACGCAGCTGTTTTTTGCGGTCGGCTTGAGACAGACCAGTAAGTGGCCTGCCGGTGGGAAGGCAGATGTCAACCGCCGGAGCGTAAAGCCGGACCGAAAAAATGGCCGGGAAAAAGATTGAGCCCCTTCGCTAGCCCGTAGGCGGTTCAAACACATTCGCAGTTATCAACAGGAGGAGGAAAAAATGAAGAGATTTTGGGTAGTATTGCTATCTATCGGGTTCGTTATGGCCTTAAGCGTCTCCGCTTTTGCCGTAACGCCCAATTTCACTGGTACCTATTTTGTGAGGGGCCAGTATTACAACAACCCCTCGCTTTTGGACCAGGACAAAGGTGCCGGCCGCGATTCCTGGTCGTCCATCACCCAGGAGTTCCGCTTGTTCACACGCATGACAGTCGTCGATGGCCTCAGTTTGACCATGCGGGCGGACATTTTGGAAAATCTGTGGGGGTTGGACCAGAATACGACAAATCCCCTGAATGCAACCACTGTTGATGGTACGGGTATTACCCCGGGCGCCAAGGCAACGGATATGAAGAGGTTCAATACGCAGAACATCTCCGTTGAGCAGATATATATGACCTTCCGGACCGGCATCGGCACTTTTGTTGTGGGCCAGAAGTCAGCCAAACCCTTTGGGTGGGGTACCTGGTTCCTTAACAGCTCCGGAACGGGAGGCGGCATCGACTGGACACAAAGGTTCGGCGATTGGACACTGATGGCCGAGGCCATCAAAAAGCAAAAGGGCGACATGAGTCCAAATGGGGTACCGCGGGAGCCGCTCTTGGGACAGCAGGATGTCGATAAAGACTACTTTGACGTATCCGCGGCCTACAAGGCGAAGAACTGGGAGGCGGGTATGATGCTGACTTACTTCCGCAACGCCGACAAGAGAACGACCGCGGCAACCAGCTTCCTTGTTACGAGCTATATGTTCGATCCCTATTTCAAAGCCAAGTTTGGACCACTGGAACTCGAGGGCGAAGCCTATTACATGATGGGCAAAAAAGAGTTTGACACGAGCACCGCTACCCGTCAGGATCGGAACATCAAGGCCTCGGGCGGTTACCTGTTTGCCAAGTATAACATGGGACCGGCCTGGTTCGGCGCCAGCTTCAGTATTACCTCGGGCAACGACCCCAACTCAGCGGATACCAATGGCCAGGACATGACGGGCGGTGTGCTGAACACCTTCGGCTTTGCCACGGATAATTCGCAAACCTGGGCTCCCATACACGCCCCCACTATCCTGATCGGCACCCTGAGCGACCCGATCCACCTCTATACACCGCTCGGGGGGAAGGTACCGGATGCGGCCGGCCCTCTCGGAGGAGCAGCGGGTGCTGGCGGTAACTCTGGTAACGGCTGTTATGACAACACGATCCTGTACTCCCTCAAAGCCGGTTACGCCGTGAACAAAAACCTCAGTTTTGACGGCAATGTCTGGTTTGCCGCAGTCCAGCGGGTCAGTGACAAGTTAAGCAGCAGCGACAAGCTGGGTACGGAAATCGACTTGCACGCGCAATACAAGATCTACGACAACCTGAGCTACAATGTCGGCGTGAGCTATCTCTTTACGGGCGATTTCTTCAAGGGCACCCCGGCCAACAATCCGACCGGAGAAGATGTGAAGAATGTCTATCAACTGACACATTGGCTTACCCTTACCCTCTAAACCGGGAGGGGAAAAGCTGCGGAACTGTGTTTCGGAAGCCGCTAGAAAACCGAAACATGCTCCGGCAAGAGAAGCAAAACAAAAGGCCCCGGGGGGATTCCCTCCGGGGCCTTTTTTATTACCAAAGCGATAGAGGATAATTCAAAAAACACTTTTTTACTGCAAGTGGCTAGAGACCGCTTCAACATGTTTACTACCCTCCTTAAAAAAATTTCGCAGCTCATTATACTTCTACACTTTCAACCCTGAGCAATGTACGGGGCATTTCATAGAAGCATTTATATATATATCCCGCGACCTATTAATAGTAGTATTTACCTACTATTATACATCTATTTAATCATCATTGATTTACATAAAGACGTGCACTAAATTGTCAGAAAAGGAAGTGCCTTAGGGAGTTATCAGGAAAGGTGAAGTGATTCTGTTTTATATATCAACTAACACGAATGAAAGGAGGTGCGAAGTTCACAACGAGGCAAGATCGAATTATTTCTAGAGAGAAAAACACTTAACATCAAAACAAACTAAGGAGGAAGAAAATGAGGAAAATATTCGTACCTGTATTTTTAGGTTTATTATTCTTATTAACGCCGGTTTTTGCAATGGGAGCTACTCTTACCGGCACTATCCAGGGATTTAACTGCGTGGTGCATGGCAAGACCTGTCCCATCGGCAAGGAAGATCCCATGGCGGCAACGGAAAATGTCTTCGTCCTCCTGGTGGATGCTGCGAAAGGAGATTATTATTTCCTTCCGGGGATAGAAAATGTGGTCCTTGTACGGCATATCAACGAACAGATCAAAGTCGTCGGGGATGTGGACAAGAAATACAAATCCATCAAGGCAAAACAAATATTGAATGCGAAAGGCAAGGAAGTTTGGTCTCGTGAAGAGGAAGAAAAGCTGATGCAAGAAATGATGATGGATTAGCGTTTAACAGGCTCCAGACCGAAAAACCCCCGGGTAGCTGACGGGGGTTTTTTGCAAATCCCCACCAAACATTTGCTCGCAACATCAGGAAGCCATCAAACACATCAAGGGCATAAGGACAAGAAATTTAACGGCAAGGTTTCCTCAGGATAGACTAAATTGTCTCCCGCAACCCTTGCTTCAGATCCTTTATGAATTCCGCTTTATTATCGGGCAGGGAAGTTCCCCTATAGATGATCCGGCCTGCCCCATTGATCCCTACGCAATGCGGTATTCCCCTAAGTCCATATTTTTCTTCCGCCACCGTTCCATCAAGATCCAGCAGTATCCCATAGTTGATTTTCTGGGATTTCGCAAAACGGGCGACAATTTCTGCCGGTTGTTTATAAAAGAGGCCGAATACCACAACATTTTCCTTTTGTGCCTTCTCGGCAAATTTTTTAACCTCCGGCATTTCCCTTACGCAATTGACGCACCAGGTTGCACCGAAGATAAGTACAACTCCTTTTTTGCCTTTGAGATGGCTTAACGTCACACTCCCTTTGCCCAGAGAGGCCAGGGTGAAGTCCGGGGGAAGATCTGCGGAAGATTTTTCCACCCCCTGGCGTTGAGGTTCCTTCGCCGCCGGGGGCGCCGCTTTTGGTGGCACAGCGGATTTTGCTGCTGCCAGCAAAGGAGCGGGAAAAACGATATTTTGACCCGCAAATACAAATAACAGGCAGATCGCAAAAATAATCAATAGAGTAACGCCTTTCTTCATGGAAAAACCTCCGTTTTTTCTTGGTGTCATTATAGCAATAATAATCGATAAAGAAACTATAAAATATTTTAGTTTTACTTGAGATATTTGTTAGTTTTATGCTAGTCTTCAAAATATGGCAGTTAGCTGCATAACTTGCTTATTTATTTTGTGTTTTTTGCACCGAAGGAAAATG
>Ga0082335_1001703_pt1 | contig 44772 bp, 34 predicted proteins | sample Subgrocontami58m_FD_72375 | JGI IMG/M metagenome (GOLD analysis project Ga0082335, IMG submission 72375) | Subsurface groundwater microbial communities from S. Glens Falls, New York, USA - GMW37 contaminated, 5.8 m (SPADES assembly) (version 2) ...
AGCGACGCAGTTACCTTCGGCTACCGAGTTCGGGCATAATCTCGGAGGAGGACTTTCACCTCCTAAATCGCGCCTGCTCCCAGGCGCACTCATTCCCGCGGAGGCGGGAGTCCAGCACATGCTGTAATAACTGGAATCCCGCCTTCGCGGGAATGACAACAAAGCAGTAAAAATCAATGGACAAAAAAGAGGCGCCGCCTCTGGGGAAAATTCCCAGGGCGGCGCCTCTTTAATTTAGCTAGGGACTGCTTACGAATCTTCACCCCCCCATGGGGAGGAGGGGGTGAGAGGAGGTTCCCATACCCTCTACTGACTCACCAATTCCTCCTTTTTCCAGGGCGGCAAGAGTTTCATGAGCAACGAAAGGATGACAAAGGGCACGATCAGCAGGACGAGCGCGACGAGCAAGCCTTCAATGCCCGTTAATTCCATCTTGTAGGTTGTCAGACCCCGGAAACTTTTCGAAAACAATTGACCCCCGATCACCACATTCCAGCGGGTGCTGAAAATGCCTAATTGGATCAGCACAGCCGAAATAAAGTAGAGGAGTTTCCGCAATTCCTCCTGGAGACGGAATATTTTTATGACGGCCATGACGCCCAGGGGTACCAGCATCCCCAGCAACACCTGCAGCACGACGAGGCTCATGAAAAGCTTGGTGCTTACCAACTGGGACAAAATCTTGATCGATTCTTCACTTTCATAAAGCCGGTGGATAAAATCCAGGACCTCGATAGAAAAATCGACAATAACGGCATAGAAAAGAAAGGACGCTATCTTGTCCAGGCATTTCATATCGATTTTGGCGCCCCGGAGCGGCACAACAATCATATAGAGCAGCATGACCATGGCAATGCCCGAAACAATGGCCGAAAAGAGGAACACCACGGGCATCATCACGCTGCTCCACCAGGGATTGGCCTTGATCGAACCGAAGATAAATCCCACATAGCCATGGAGCAGAAAGGCCGAGGGAATACCGATAATCGTGATCACCTTGACGGTTTTTTTATCAAAGGCCACGGCTTTTTCACTGATATCGGTGGAAAAAAGCGACAGCCCCTTGAGCAACCATTTTTTCGGACCGGTCGCTTCGCCGGACCAGACAATCATATCCCGACGGTATTCAAACCAGATTTCCAGCAAAAGCACCACCATGAGGTACCAGAGATAAACAAACCCGAACATGGCCATCGCGGAAGAGGGATGAGGTGTCAAAAACATCTCAAAGGAGCGCTCCGGCCGCCCCAAATGCAGCTGCAAGGGCAGGGGGGCGATCAGCATAAAAGCCAGGGCCGTGAGCATCGCCAAGCGGTAAGTAGGCTGTAATTCCTTGACATTGAAGACCTTGACGAGGGAGGCGAGGATGAAGGCGCCGGCCACCAAACCCGTGATATAGGGATAGACGACGATCAGGATCGACCATTGAATTTCAATCTCATTGGGATAGATAAAACCTACCACCTGGGTGGACAGTTCATGTAACATGTGGGTTAATTCCATATCAATTCACCTCGCCATCAAGATTTGCGTAGTAGACCTTGGGATCCGTATTTAAAGCCGGCTTCAGAACGTGGATCTTATGCATCCGGGTAAAGCGTCCCAAGGGGCTGGCAATGCTTTTCATGTCGCCAAAGATCCTGGCCTGGGTCGGGCAAACTTCCACGCAGGCAGGCAGCAACCCCTTCACCAGGCGGTGATAGCAGAATGTGCATTTATCGGCGACCCTGGTTTCCGGATGGAGATAACGGGCCCCGTAAGGACAGGCCTGGATGCAATAGCGGCAGCCGATACAGCGCTTGGCGTCCACCAGGATTACGCCATCTTCGGTCTTGAAGGTGGCGCCTACCGGGCAGACCTGCACGCAGGGCGGATGATCACACTGATTGCAGAGTTTCGGCACAAAAAAGCTGCGCAGCATGTCCCTCTCCGCGGAAACATCACTCGGCTCATCGCTGTTGTTCATCGTGATCGTTTTGACCAGGATACTCTTGTCCGTCTTGATGATGTACCTTTCCACCCAGGTGCGGTAGTAAAAGGGGAGATCGGGCACGCTGTTCTCCGTTTTGCAGGCCTGCATGCACCGGCCGCAGCCGATGCATTTGTCGACATCGACGCCCATGCCGTAGAAGTGTTTTGCCGTATCGTAATCCTTATTAATAATTTTCGCCCAGGCGTCCGCCGATATACCCCCTGCGATGCCGCCCGAGGAAATAACCAAACCAAGGTGTTTCAAGAAATTTCGTCGATCCATTACAACCCTCCTAAGGAATGTGGATAGTGGCACTGCCAGCAAACATACTTTTCTCCATGAGTGTCCATGTCAATTTTCGGCATGCCCTTCCCGTTGCGGGACTCTTTGTCATGGCACTTACCACAGAATTCCCGTTTGTCCGGCTTGCTCGGCATGACCGTCCGGGGAGAAGTTTTATGCTTTTCCGGTGCCGTATGACAAACGGTGCAGGACAGCAGAGCATGATAGGATGCTGCCTTGACCCTCTCAATCTGAGCATGACAAGCATTACAGGACTCGGGAGTCCTGGACGGCGCGGGATTGTGCGGATTATGGCAGCTGACGCAGGCTTTTCGCGGGTTGTGCGTCACGGGATTAATTTGCGGGAAGCCCGTCGGCCGCGAGGCGTTGTAGGTATGGCAGTAGCCGCAGTAATCTCTTTTTCTCGGCGACGTTGGCTTGACCTCCGCCGGATTATCCACGTGCTTCTGTGCCGCGCCGTGGCAGGACTCACAGGCCAGATCCCGGTGGTAGCCACTTGCTTTCACGTCGCGCTGTTTTTCATGACAGCCGGCGCAGATCTGGGCGCCGGCATACATTACGTCCTTGGCTGCCTCGCGCTCCGTAGCGGTGGCTTTTTGCAAAACGGTGTCTTTCAGTGAAGACGGGAGGATAAATTGTCTCACCACAAACAACACCACCGCCAATGCGATAAACAGCACAATGATGCGCACCGCCTGTTCCGGCAGCTTTTTAAAAAAATCTCCCATGCATTCCCTCCATTTTTATTGATTATTACCTTCCCTGAGGAAGGGTTTATTAGCGTAAGCCACACTGCATAGCAAAATACGGGCCATTCTGTCAACAAGTAAAGTTTTCTGAATATGAAGCGGTTAGACAAGGGAGAGAGAAGGCGTTGCCCCCTTAGGTGGTGGTTTCACCATGAGAGCTGGTGATTTCACCACTCCCTGCCGCGGGTCTGCGAAATCATCCCCAGGCGAGGGCCGCGCAGAGTCGTATACTGTGGCGCTACAATATAGCGGGCGGATTAACAGCATCAGGAACAATTATTGCATTGGGGAGTTGCCTATAAATAGCCTGTACCATTTGGAGGAATTATAATGCCTAAGATAATATATCGGATTTTTCCTCTTGTCCTTTGTTTCTGGATGATCGCCTGCCCCCTTTGGGCGGGTCAGGAAATGGCCATTGATCCGGCAGCCTGCCTGGGCTGCCATGGTGACAAAATTTCCGAGCCAGCCTTTGCCAATTCCGTGCACGGAAAAAACGGTTGCAACAGCTGCCACGTGCAGCTGACCGATCTTTCCAAGCACGTCAAGGGCGTCCTGAAAGTGGAAAAAGTGCATTGCGAACGTTGTCACAAAAAAGAAACAGCCGAGCATTACGCCAGCGTGCACGCCCATAAGGACATCATGTGCGCCAGCTGTCATACGGACATCCATACCCATCGCTACTGGAAAAACGATAAGCGTATTGTCGTTGCCAAGTGCATCCAGTGCCATGACGATGAGGCCATTTATCGGAAATCGGTCCACGGGCAAGCGACGGCCGCGGGCAATCAGGACTCCGCAGCCTGTCACGATTGCCATAATCTCCACGATATTAAGGTCTTGGGCGATGGGAAATCCCATGACAAGCGTGAATTTCATACCAAGGTTTGCATGAAGTGCCACAGCGACGAGGCGATGATGAAACGCAATAGCGTCTTCACCGTGGCCACGGAAACCTATATGGAAAGTTATCACGGAAAAAATTACCGGCTGGGCTATCCGGAAAAGGTGGCCGGTTGCGCCGATTGCCATACCTCCCATGCGGTTCTCAAGGCCGACGATCCACTTTCCACGGTGAACCGCACCCACCTTGTTTCTACCTGCCGGCAGTGTCATAAACAGGCGACGGCCTTGTTCACCCGGTATTACTCCCACGGAGAACATCAGGATAGAAAGAAGTACCCGCTGCTCTACTGGACCTTCATCGGCATGACCGCCCTGCTCATTAGTACCTTTGCCGTGTTCTGGGTGCATACGCTGCTGTGGATGTTCAGGGGTTTTGTGGAAAACAGGGAAAAAGCAGCGGCCCGGGCCGAGGGACAGGTCCATGAAATACCCGAGGCCTTCAAACAATATCGTCGGTTTAACGCGCGCCACATTATTCTCCATTTGTTGGTCGTCGTGAGCTTCCTGGGCCTGGCCTTGAGCGGACTGCCGCTGAAGTTCAGCGATCAACAGTGGGCCAAACCCCTGATGCTGATTCTCGGCGGTACGGAAAACGCCGCCTATATACACAGAATATGCGCCATCATCACCTTCGTCTATTTCTTATCCGCCATCATCATGTGTCTCCATTTCCTCTTCCTCCGGAAAGACATACCGGGAAACTGGCTGGAACGACTGCTGGGCCCCGATTCCCTTTGTCCCAACCAGCGGGATATTAAAGATATTGCCGGGATGATCAGATGGTTTTTATTTAAAGGACCCAAGCCCGTCTTTGACCGGTGGGCCTACTGGGAGAAGTTCGATTTTCTGGCGGTATTCTGGGGGATGTTCGCCATCGGCGGCTCGGGACTGATGCTTTGGTTTCCTGAATTTTTCGGGTATTTCTTGCCGGGTTGGATGTTCAATCTCGCCACCATTGTCCATTCCGATGAGGCGTTGCTCGCCACGGGATTCATTTTTACGGTCCATTTCTTCAATACCCACGGCCGTCCGGAAAAATTTCCCATGGACTTTGTGATCTTTAACGGTCAGTTGGCAAAGCATGAGTTCCTCGAGGAGAGGGGTGATCAGTGGCAGCGCTATGAAGAGTCAGAGAGCACGCAAGATTACGAGGTGCCGAAGGGAAGCGGTGTGCTGTTCGACTTCTTCTTCAAGGGATTTGGCTTTCTGTCCCTGTTCATCGGCTTGACGCTTTTATTTCTTATGTTCTATGCTTTTCTCATGTCTCCCCATTGAAAAAATCGTCGCCGGGGAATATTAAAAGTATAATAAAACCATCTTCAGGAGGTTAAGGAGGTTGTATGCCGGAAACAAGCAATAAATTTATGGGCTATTTTTTTAACATGATCAGCCTCATCGGCATGATTCTGGCCGTCGTAGCCACGGGTCTCATCATTATTTTTCTCGCCATGGAAGTCATCACCGGGGTGGAACACCCTTATCTCGGGATCCTTGTTTATTTTATCTTCCCCACCATGCTGGTCGCTGGCCTCCTGCTCGTCCCGATCGGCGCCTTCCGGCGAAGGCAGCATCTGCGCCGGATGGAGCCTGAGGCCATCCCGCCCTATCCGGATCTCAATCTGAATGATCCGCGCAAGCGCCAGATGTTCATATTTTTTATCTTCGGGACCATCGTCTTTGTCATCATCATCGCACTGGCGACCATCAAGGGCTACCATTTCACCGAGTCGACGGAATTCTGCGGCAAGCTCTGTCATACGGTGATGACGCCGGAATATACCGCCTGGAGTAAATCCCCCCACGCCAAGGTGCTGTGCGTGGAGTGCCATATCGGTCCCGGTGCCAAATGGTACGTAAAGGCTAAAATATCCGGCTTGAAGCAGATATACGCCGTACTGGCCCATACCTACTCCGTTCCCATCGAAACACCTATTTCCAATCTGCGTCCCGCCCGGGACATCTGCGAACGCTGCCATTGGCCCGAGAAGTTCTACGCCGGGAGGCAGAAGGTCTTCTATCACTACGCCCCGGATGAAAAAAACACCCCCCGGGAAATAAATCTCTTAATCAATATCGGTGGCACGCCCAAGACTCCCACAGCCATGGGCATCCATTGGCATATCGGCAGCGAAGTCTACTATATCGCTCGGGACAAGAAGCGCCTGGATATACCCTACGTGGCCGTCAAGGATAAATACGGCAAGCTGGTCGAGTATCATGATGTCGACAAACCCCTCACCAAGGAAGAGATCGCCAAGAGCGACAAACGCCTGATGGATTGTACGGATTGTCACAACCGGCCGACCCATATTTACCGCTCCCCGGGTCAGGAAATGGATGAGCACTTCGTCTCCGGTCACATTGACCGGACCCTGCCTTACATCAAGAAAGTGGCCGTAGACCTTATCGAAAAACCCTACAAGACCAAGGAGGAAGGCAGAGCCGCCATTGTGGAAGGGATAGAACAGTATTATGCCAAGAATTATCCCCAGCTGGCCAAAGAACAGGCCGCCGCGATCAGCCAGGCCATTGCGGGGGTCCAGGATATTTATAACAGAAACTTCTTCCCCAACATGAAGGTCGCCTGGAACACCTATCCCGATCATATCGGTCATTTTTACACCCCCGGTTGTTTCCGCTGCCATGGAGGTAAACACAAGTCAGCTGAGGGCAAGGTGATTTCCAAGGATTGCGATCTCTGCCACACGGTTTTGAGCCAAAAGCAGGAGAACATTAAGCCGGGGACAAGGGTGAAAGGATTCGTGCATCCCACGGATATCGGCGATGCCATTACCGCCCTGAACTGCAGCGATTGTCATTCTGCCGGCGGTGAAGATGTCCCGGGCGGAGGGAAGAAATAGTAACTCTTAGTAAGTAAGAAATTATTTTCTGCGTTTTTCCGGCAAAAAATAATTTCGTAAACTTACTTATCCCGTTTATCGGGGTTAGGTAGATAGACTGTAGGCTTTTAGATTGCACGCCTGACGACTAACAGCCTACAGCCTAAACACCTGAGTAACGACATATAATAAGAATAAGCCGTCAAAATCCTTGACGTAGTGAGAGATAGAAACTGACATCCGGCGCCGTATTGACGCTCAGGTCCTCCGCCACGCCTATATCCAGGGTGGTTGTTGCAGAGAAGGAGAGGGTTCCCCCGAGGATCAGCTGCACCGCAGGGGTGGCGATTTCTTTCAGATCGCTGTCCCTGAAGAAGGAACTGTGGGCGTCGGCCTGCACCTTGAGGGAAAGACCGGTAAAGGGCATCCACCCCAGCCCCAGACTGCCGAAGCCAACCCAGGTTCTTTGTTGTTCCGGCAGAACGTCGCCCTCCGTCAGGAAGAGCAGCCCGGCGGAGCCGTAAGACGCCCATTTGCCCTCGGCAAGCCTGCCCCCCGTTCCCCCGGCAAACCAGAGGGAAATGTCGGTGCTGCCGCTGCCCCGGAGCTGATCACTTTCCCCCGTGGGCAGTTTAAGGCCGAAGTTCGCCGTTATTCCTTGATGATCCGCCCTCTTTTCGTGAAGCTGCCAGGCGGTCGTCACCCTTAAATCACCAAGGCCGGAATCGGACGCACCCAGGCGCAGACGCTCGATGCCGTCGCGCCGGTAACGATAGAGCAGCCGGTTGCGCGGCGCCTGATCCCGGCCTCCCTGGGGAAATCCGAAGGCCTGGTGGTAGTTTTCAATAAAACTGTCCAGGAAGCCGCCGCTGTGATTGATATAGGGAAGTTTCAGGCCCACTTCCCACCGCCGGGAAAAGGCATGGCGCACCCCTAGGGTAAAGCGCGTCGTTTCTCCATCCAGGATGATCTGCTCGCGTACCTCGTTGTGTTCCGTGTGATTACTGGATAAAACGGTGTTCAGCGCCGCTTCCGTCCGCCCTTCGGGAAGCAGCAAAAAATTGCCCGGACCGGGCAGTCCGTAGATGGCGACCAGGGGGCTTTGGTTGAAACTGTCAAAGGGCGTAATTTCCAGGGAAAAGGCGGATTCAGATTTTACCAGGCCGGCCAGACAAAGGATGGCGACGGCAAGCACCATGATCTTTTTCGTCATTTTTTCTGCCCCCAAATCGATGAACTCGTAATAAGACAAAACCCATTTCGAATTAGACGGCTTTGTAAAAAGCTCCGCAGGCAAGGCGCGCGAATCCTGAGGAGGGAGGCGTACTAAGACGTACGCCGCGACGACGAAGCGTGAAGCGCAACGCAGCATCCGGGCTTTTTACGAAGTCGTCCTAGTTGCGCGACATAAGATGCAACACAGCCTTTTCCAAACCGTCCAGCGAGAGCTCAAACATGGGGAAGATTTCCCGGATGACGCCAATGGTCCAGGTGTAGCCCCAGATTTTCTCGGCCTGCGGATTCAGCCAGACGGAATGGCGAAAGGTCTTGGCCAGAAATTTTAGACGCTCGATACTCGGGAGGGCCTGGCGCTGATCAATGTAAATGGCACCGTGGGGATGCGTGAGTTCGTAAGGCGCCATACTGGCATCGCCAATCATGATCAGTCTGGTCTCGGGTTCTCTTCTGATAAATTCGTCGATCGGTTCCGGTCGGAACTGGCGCTGCGGATCAAGCCAAACCTGATCATAGATCGTATTGTGGAAATAATAGATTTGCAGGTCCTTGAACTGAGACCGGGAGTAGTTAAAGAGGGTCTTGACCACCTCGATGTAGGGGTCCATGGACCAGCCGCCATTGTCGATCAGTAAGACCACCTTGAGACGATCGGTGAGCCGGCGATCGAAAATTATTTCCACCTCCCCGGCATTGCGCATCGTTTCGTAGATCGTCTTCTCGATGTTCACCACATCCTTCGGTCCTGAGGGTACCATTCTCCGCAGCCGTTTCAGCGCCTCATTGATCTGGAACTCCGTCAGGGGACCATCCTGGGCATAGTCCTTGTAACGGCGTTCCATGGCGACTTTGATGGCCGATTTATTTCGAGAAGCCCCGCCGATGCGCATCCCGCCGGGGTGGTAACCGGAATGCCCCACCGGTGAAGTGCCGCCGGTGCCGATCCACTTATGACCGCCATGATGCTGGCCATCCTGTTCTTTGAGCCGTTCCAGGAAATATTTTTCCAGCTCTTCGGGCGTAAACTTGGCCAGCTCCTTTTCATCGAGTCCCAGGGCTTGGGCGATATCGGCCGGATTTTTCAGCCATTCCTGAAGCAGGGCTCGGACGATTTCCGTCAGCTCGATCTCCTCCGGGTCGGTAAGCGGCACCCCTTTGAAGGTATGGGCAAAGATAGAGTCATAGGTATCGAAGTACCGTTCGCTCTTGATGAGGATCGAGCGGGCGGCCGTGTAGAAGTCCTCCAGGGTGTTGATGAGCCCCATGCTCAGGGCCTTCTGGAGCTTCAGAAAGGACGTCGGCGTTACGGGTACGCCCTTTTCCCGCAGGGCATAAAAAAATCCTACAAACACGGTCTTGACCTCACAGGCGCAGACGCGACGCCTGCTGCGTGGCGATGGACAGGTCACCGCTTTTCTTGAACAGGATGCCTAAATAGGGCACACTGCCTTGAGCAAGCGACTTCACCTTAAAATCAGGGTCTGCTTTTATTGCCCGGATCCAATTGATCAATTCCCTGGTCGCGGGTTTCTTCTCCACGCCCCGGAGCTCCCTCAGCCGGTAAAAGCTGGCGATGCAGGCCTCGACCAGATCGCTGTTCAAGCCCGGAAAGTGGACGCCAAGGATGCGCCGCATCATATCGGGCTGCGGGAAGGCGATGTGGTGAAAATTGCACCTTCCGAGAAAGGGGTCAGAGAGATCTTTTTTAGCGTTAGACGTAATGACGATGACCGGTCTGTTTTTCGCCTTGATGGTCTTGTCGATTTCCATGATGTCAAACTGCATCTGATCCAGCACATCCAGCATGTCATCCTGGAAGTCCGTATCGGCCTTGTCGATTTCGTCGATCAGCAAAACGGTGCGCACGTCGGCGGTGAAGGCCTGGCCGATCTTGCCCATCTTGATGTATTCCTCGATATTGCTCACGTTGCGGCAGGAATCGCCAAACCGGCTGTCATTGAGGCGGGTCAGCGTATCGTATTGATAAAGGGCTTCCAGCAGCTTCATGCTGGATTTAACATTGAGAACGATAAGGGGCATTTTCAAGCTTTCGGCGATCGAGTGGGCCAGCATCGTCTTACCCGTGCCGGGCTCGCCTTTGAGAAGCAGGGGCATCTCCAGGGCCATGGAGACATTGACAATCTGGGCAAGCTCCTCATCCAGGACGTAGCGTGATGCTCCTTCAAAGTGGTAAATCTGGTTGTCTTGATTCATGGTATCAACTCCTAACCCCGATAAAGGGGATAAGTAAGTTTACAAAACTTACTAAAGAAAAAGACCCGAAACGGGCCTTTCGTAGTTACGGCAAATGCCAACGTGGTCTCAACTGACTGCCTGTTCAGAGCGAATACTAATAAATTTACCGTAAAATTGCCACTTTTTTTTCTTTTTTTTCAAATATCTGCACATAAGGTATTGAAAATCCGATTTTTTTGTATATAATTAAGGCTAACGCGGTGTTTTAACCAGGAAAAAGTCAAAAGGAGGAGAGAGAGCATGGCAAAGGCAAAAGCAGGAGATTTGTTAAGTTGTTTAGAGTGCGGTCTCGTAGTTGCAGTAGAAGACCCTTGCGGCTGTGGCGCAACGGAAATTATTTGCTGCGATGTACCCATGGCAAAAGGCAAGCTCGCTGCCGGTAAGGCAAAGAAAAAGGCTATAGCCAAGCCAGCAGCCCCGAGCAAGGCCAAGGCCAAAGCAGCGGCGCCCGCGCCGAAAGCACCGGCAAAAAAAGCCGCCAAGGCACCGGCAGCCAAAGCAGCGGCCCCCAAAGCTCCGGCAAAAAAGACCGCCAAGAAGTAAAGCTATTTCCCCCGCAGGTAACGCTACACCGGGAAGCCCCGCATCGAGATGCCCTACGATGCGGGGCTTCCTTTTGGAAAAATGTGGCCCTAAGCAGACCGGAAATATCTTTCAAAGAAGGCACTTCTTTTTTTCGGGTAGGAGACGGTGCCTTCATAATCGACAATCAATTTACCCTCCAGGTGATCAATTTCGTGCTGGACGACCCGGGCCAGGAAATCCGTGTAACGTTTGTTTATTTTTTGTCCTTTCCTATCTAGGGCTCGGACCTTGATCTCGGGATGTCTTCCCACTTCCACCTGGATTTCCGGGCAGGAAAGGCAGCCTTCCACCATATAGACCAATTCGCCCCGGGCTTGCGTGATCCGGGGGTTGATCAGTACATCGTAGTCATCTTCACTCTTCGTCCAGGTGCTTTTATCATCGAAGCCCTTGTTTCTGAAAACGATTATCTTCCGGCAGATGCCGATCTGCGGTGCGGCCAAACCCACCGCATCCTCCCGGGCGAGAAAGGCCTCGATCAGTATATCCACATCCTTTTTCCCCGTTGTGTCAAGCGGGGCGGGAAGGTCGGCGCAAAGGGTCCGCAGCACACGGGTGTCCTCCGCGCATATCCCATCGTCGCGCCAAAGTGTTAAAACCTGCTTCTGAGACATATTTTTTCCAATTTAAAAACGGTGTATTTTTTTAATCTTATAACACTTACCGATCATTCTTTCAAGGACTTGCCTTTTTTGTTTCTTTAAATATGCTTGCTAAATGTCCTCATCTTTGTTAGTTTGCCTCCGGCAAAAGGACGCTCTGAGACGTCCTATGCTGTTTGAGGAAAATTTTGTTTAATAATCTTATTTCGAAAATGGTCCGTCGGGAATTTGCACGGGTCATGAGGTTTGAGGAGGGTAGGAAACCGGAAATACCACCCGGCGACTCCCTACCGCGCCTTCTCTATCTTCATGTTCCTTTTTGCGAAAAGCTTTGCCCTTACTGTTCTTTCCATCGCGTTCCTTTTCAGGAAGCTTTGGGAAGGCAATACTTTGCGGCGCTGCGGAAAGAGATCCTGCTCTATCGGGATAAAGGCTATAACTTCCGCGGCATTTACGTGGGAGGGGGCACACCCACCGTCATGATCGACGAGTTGGAAGAAACACTGCTCCACGCCAGAAATTGCTTCCCCATCAGGGAAATATCCGTGGAAACGAATCCGAACCACCTTACGGACAGGCATCTGTCCGCCTTAAAGCGCGCCGGTGTAAATCGTCTGTCCGTAGGCATACAGAGTTTCAACGACACCCTGCTTAAGGCTATGGACCGTTACGACAAGTATGGCAGAGGCGAGGCGATCGCGGAGCGGCTGCAAGCAACCCTCGGGCAGTTCGATACCTTGAATGCCGACATGATCTTCAACTTTCCCTCCCAGGACCTCGGTATGCTGAATGCGGATCTGGACAAACTCATGGAGCTGGGGGTGGATCAGGTTACCTATTATCCCCTCATGGTATCCGATTCTACGAGGCAGCTGGTAAAAGAGAAAATGGGCCAGGTTCATTACGGCAGAGAAGAACAACTCTACCGGCAGATCGTCAAGAAGTTGGTGCCCACCTACACCTTTTCTTCCGCCTGGTGTTTTTCCAAAAAGAAAGGCAATGCCGTAATCGATGAATACATCGTCGATTACGATGAGTATGCCGGGTTGGGAAGCGGCGCCATCGGCTATCTCCAGGGCGCCTGTTACGCGAACACCTTTGACATCCAGCGCTACATTGCCCTGCTCGAGGCCGGCGACGCACCCCTTTTCGCCTCCCGCAGCTTTTCCCGAAAGGATAAGCTGCGGTACGATTTCCTCATGAAACTCTTTGCCACAAAACTGGACGTCGCAGCCTTGCAAAGAAAATACGCGGGTACTTTTTCACGCTATCTCTGGCAAGATATCCTTGCTTTTTACCTCCTGGGCGGGTTAAGTTATCGTACCCCTTATCTCCGCTTGACGCCTCGTGGCCATTACTTGTGGGTCATCATGATGCGGGAATTTTTTATTGCTGTAAACAATTTTCGGGATTTTTGCCGAAACGGGGTAACATAACATCATAGCTACTGTCTCCGAGCGCCAAGAGACGATAACTTAACGATTGGGAGGGCCGCAATGGGTTCCGATGTACCGGAAAAAAAATGTCGCTTCACTCGCAAACCCTGTGCCGAGGAGGGCCGCAAAGATTCTACACCCTGCGAATGGGAAGTGGAAAAACCGGAACCGGTGGAGGACTGGGAACTCCAGCATCTGGTAATTGAAGAGTAAGGCATAAGCTTTTATCTGCCTTCTTTATGCCCAAGAAAAACCTCTGACAATACTTCCATCGTTGCCTGATAAATCGCTGGGTCTTTACTCTCCCTGGCACCTGCCACATTTAAGATTCCGAGGCGATGTTTCTGAATCCAGTGCCGAACCTGATTCCCCGCTTCCGCTGAAGTCATGCCTGCCATATCAACATGTAGCCAAGGCTTCCCCTGTTTCCTTGCCAACTCCTTTGTTAAGGCAGAGCCGTCACTCAATTTCCCATGGGAAATGATCAAGGTGCCGTCAGCTTCGAGGATGTTCTTTTCTGTTCTTTGGGAATATTCAGCTGTAGGCATCTCCTCAAGCTGATACTTATGATCGAGGATGCCGTCTTCAGTTTTTCTCCCCTTAGGTAGCCAGCCGCCATGGGGGATATTGTGCGCGATGGCAAAATCCAGTGCAGCCCGGTCGGCACCTGTCTGGCCGCCGGAGATTATTTTCTTTACCAATAAGGAAAGATTAACCTTATTATTTGAAAGCATGTTTTATTCCCACTAAAGCTTGACATATATGGACGCAAGTTTCGCCAGTTTTTTTAGCCCCCTATGCGAGCACGCCTTTTCAAGGCATCGGCATTTCCAGCAGGCCGCTATTTTCAAAGTTCAGGGCGGGAAGGGAACCAGTCACGAGGCGTCCCTTGATAAGATAGGATAGGGAGCTGCGCTTCTCTTTGCTTAATTCCTTTAGCTGACGCAGGATACCCGATAAATCGCTTACTGCGGTTACTTCCACGATAGCCTCGCCCAAGCGCGGCAAATTTACCGGTTTATTGCTGACTCCTTTGGCAAAGGGCTGGTCATTCAGTTTTATCTCGAAGCTCATGCCGGTGACGGGAATGTCCATATCATTAGGATTTTGGACGCGCAATTTGAACGTAAAACGCTGTTCAAATAAACTGGCCTCGACCACGTTCATGCTGACGACCGTCACGGAAGGGGCCTGCAACCTCAATCCCGCGCAGCCCAAGAACAACACCCAGGTAACCGAGAAGATTACCATCATGAAAGTCGATCTATGCATGACATCCCTTTCTATATCTTTCACGGTTACCGGCCCTCCTTTATTGCCCTGAACGCTCCTGCTGCTTTTCCCAGTGCTCCAGATAAAACTTTCGCCAATTCCTTATTAATATTATATAAGGATAATAGCAAGGACAGGGAATGTTCGGTATGGTGAGGAGTAAACTTTATGAGTAAACGAGAGTATCCGGAATTCCCCCGCGTTGGTGTCGGGGCCATCGTTATCAAGGATGGGAAAGTCCTGATAGTTAAACGTGCCGCAGCACCAAGCAAAAATCTCTGGGCCATTCCGGGCGGCATGCTGGAATTGGGAGAGACTTTGCAGGAAGGCGCGGAACGGGAAATTTTCGAAGAGACCAATATCCGCATCAGGGCCGGCAAACCCATTTTCACCTTTGATCTATTGGAACGTGATCCAGAGGGAAGGGTCTTCTTCCACTTCCTGATCGTGGACATGGAAGCAGAGTATTTGGCCGGTGAGATAAAAGCAGCCAGTGATGCCCTCGATGTGCGCTGGGCAACATCGGAAGAATGCAAAATTCTGTCTTTAACAAGCAATACCTTGCGGATGCTCAAGGAACTCGGTTTTATTCAGCCTTGATCAGGTCCCCATCTATTTGATGGGTTCTTCTTGTCCGCCACCCCTGTCTTCATGAAAGATTTTACGCAATCTTAGGTGCTGTTTCCAGCCGGAATTCCGGGTTGGAAACTTGCCGGTTGTCATCCGAAAACGCCGCTTTTGTCTCGAAGTGGCGCTTATTGAAATCGGAAATACAGTTCAGGGCTTTCACGGATGCCATCTCCAGGCCGTCTACTATCTGCCCCGTCATGGACGTCAGTTTGGCATGGAGCAGCAGCAGCGGAATAGCAGACATCAGGCCAAAGGCGGTGGTGTTCATGGCCACCGAAATACTGGCGGAGAGCAGGTCGGCTTTCTCGGCAGGGTTAGCATTGGCAACGGCGGTAAAGGCTTCAATCAGCCCCATGATGGTGCCGAGCAGTCCCAGCAGGGTGGCGATATTGGAGAGCAGAGCCACGTAGGGCGTGCGCCTCTCCAGCTGAGGGATGATTTCCATCATGCTCTCTTCCATGGCGATTTCAAGGTCCTCACGCCGCCGGGCTACACCTATGCGCGCCAGCCCCATGCCCAGCATTTGCGAGATAGTGGATTTGTCTTTGCTGATTACCGTCCGCGCCTTGTCAAACTCACCTTTGTCCAGCATGGGATAAAGTACGTCCCACATCTTGCGGTTCAAGCTGCGGACGCGGTTCAATTCGAACCAGCGTTCGATCGTAATGGCAATGCCGGTGACCAACACGAGCAGGATCGGGTACATGAAGATCCCGCCCTTCTGGAAAAATACAGTCATTGTAAATAGTCCCATAACTTTCCTCCTAAATCATGATAAGCATTTGATATCAATCTTTTAACGCCAATCCTAACCCTGATAAACAGGATAAGTAAGTTTACGAAATTATTTTATTCCAGAAAAACGCAAAATAATTTCTTACTTACTAATGCCTGCGCTTTTCTAACCGGCAGGCAGAAAATCGATCGGGTAAAGGATAGTAATCTTCGGCACACCTTCTTTCGGGCCGAAGTTGAACCTTTTGACGCGTTCTACAATCTTGGCTACCAGTTCGGGCGAAGCCAGATCGGAAGATTCCACATTACACATGGACACAACGCCGCTTGTTTCGATGCTGAGGCGCATCAATATCTTCCCACGCAGTGTTGGCTCCTTGCGCAATTCCTGATTGTAGATTCGATAAAGCGCCGCCTTATAGCGGTCAAAGACGATCTGGATTTCTTCATCCGTTCTCCCTAAGGCGACTCCATCACTCAGGGGCCTCGACGATTCCTTCAAATTGGCAATAGTACTTGACACCTGACCAATACCCGTACCGCGGCCACCGCCGCTGCCGCCGCCACTGCCACTGCCGCTCCCGCCGCCACTGCCGCTGCCAGAACCGCTGCCGCCGCCGCTGCCAAAGCCGCTGCCGATACCTATTCCTCCCAGCCGGTCGACATTACCTCTTCCGACGTTGCGGCTGACCTCAGCATAGCCGATACCTCCGCTTGAACCGCTCTGGGCTTGAATGGACACGAGAGATCGCTGGGCCACGGCCTTTCCTGCCACCCGCGGGTTATCTTTACTCAGGCGGGCTTCGGTACCGAGCTTCGCAACGGGAGTTTCCTTCATCAGATCCTTAAAGGCTTCTTTAAACGCGAGCACTCCTAATCCTTCGGCTTTTTTCCGCGCTACCGCTGATTCTCCGCCGCCGCCGCCCCCAGGGTCAGCCGCTTTCGGCTGATCCTTCGCCGGAGGTAGTGCCTCCGCTTTTTGCTCCTGTGGCGGTGCCTCCGATTTTTGCTGATGAGGCAGTTCTTTAGTCTCTGCCTTGGCATTTTCCGACTTTGCCTTGGCCAGCTTAGACTCATCCTTCGGTTTTTCCGGCAACCCTTTCGGCACCCTTTTCCGATCCGGCACAGGGATTAACGACTCCTTCTTGACCAGCTCTACCAATCGTTTCGGAATCTCGTCCAGGGCGACCGAGCGATCGGGTAGCGGCACTTTTATCAAAGGGATGAGAGAGCCAAAAACAAAGCTAAGGAGCATCGCCACGAGAACGGCCTGGCGGCAGCGCTTTGTGCTTTCCGCCTCATTAGTCCAGGGCATGATCAGCTTGCGATAAGGAACAGCGGAAACCTCCCGGTCTACAACAAACTCTTCCTTGCGCCGTTCTTCCTGGTTGTAAGCATCATCTACTTCTTCGTAGAGGACGTCCAGTTCATATAGATATTGGTTGATCTGCTCCTGGAGAGATGCTTGTTTCTCCAGAATCCCGCTGATCTGCCCCTCAAAATAGGCAACCCGGACCCTCGCCCGTTCCACCTGTCCGGCAGCATTCCGGGACTCCGCGAGCCCTTCCCAAAAGAGTTCGTCCGCACTCAGTTCCTTCAGCTTGTGGAGCGCATTGCAGACGTCCCGCAAGGCATCGAAACGCTGTCTTTCTGCGGAAAACGTTGCTAGCTCTGCCTCAACGGTACGCAACTCACCTTCCAGGGTCTCTTGTTTTTGCCGAAGTTTTTCAATTTGCGCTTCAAGTGGCGCCAATTCCTGTGCTAAAATGGATGTATTCACGGCATCCCCACTAGAGTTGTGCGGTTTTCTGAATTACGGCGAGGGAAATCCTTCCGTATCCAGAATCCGTGCAGGTTGACATTATTTTTTTTAGGACTTTGAACGGAATCGTTTTATCCGCAAGGAGAGTGATTTCCCTGCTTTCGGCAATTGTCTTGGTACTTATCCCGATAATATTTCGTTCAAGATGCTTTAATCGCTGAGTTATTCCGTGAACTGTCCGAATCCGGTCATCAAGAAGTTGGGGGGTGTTGATCACGGCTTCGCCCTGAACCAGCACTACTTCGGGGCTGACCATAATAACCACTGTTTCCCTTGGTTTGGTCTCGATAGCGGAAACGGGCAACTTGATCTGTTTGGGCGTTTCCAGGATATCACCGCCCGATGAATGAAAAAGCAGAAAGAACACCAGAATGGTAAAAACATCCACCAGGGGTGTCAGGTTGAGGCCGGGAATGCTCCTCTTGTTGCGCCCCATCCGTTTAATACGTCTGCTCTCTCTCATGGTGCGTCTCCTATGGATATTTCCGGAAAGAGAGCCATTTTCCTAAACTCTTTGCTCCCTTCCACCTGCACTTCCGTGCCACGTACAACATCCATGATCTGAACCAGATAGTCGTACTCTATTTCCGGTTCAATCAAGACCGTCGCATCTGTCTTCTCTGGATACCTATCCTTAAGGCGCCTCAGCATTTTGGACAACATGTCCACATCGTATTGATGGTTTTTTTTAGGAATCGCAGCCTCGACCGACGACCCGTTGGCAATCTCCAATCCTGCCTTACGGACGATAACCTCGATAGCAAAATTCTGCTTATTCATAGCAGGTCTGCCGGTGCTGGTCGGAACGCTCAATTCCATGATCGCAACGCGCGAAAAGACGGCGCCGACGAGAAGAAAGGGTACGAGCACCACCATCAGGTTTAAGAAGGTCGTGACATCCGGACCGGAGGATTCTTCCCTTCCCCTTTTGTAACGAAATCGTCTGGTCATGATCAGTTCCTATCAAATTGGCGCTTGGCAAAATTGGAGATAGTATTGAGCGCCTTTACCGATGCCATCTCCAGGCTGTCCACAATCTGACCTGTGGTTGATGTCAGCTTGGCATGGAAGAGCAGAAGCGGAATAGCGGACATCAGACCAAAGGCGGTGGTGTTCATGGCCACCGAGATACTGGCGGACAGCAGGTCGGCCTTCTCGGCAGGGTTAGCATTGGCAACGGCGGTAAAGGCTTCGATCAGCCCCATGATGGTGCCGAGCAGTCCCAGCAGGGTGGCGATATTGGAGAGCAGGGCCACGTAGGGTGTGCGTCTCTCCAGCTGAGGGATGATTTCCATCATGCTCTCTTCCATGGCGATTTCGATGTCTTCCCGCCGCCTAACCGCTCCCTGGCGCGCCAAGCCCATTCCCAGCATTTGCGCCATGCTGGATTTGTCCTTGTTGGCCATTTCCCGGGCTTTATCGAACTCTCCCTTGGCCAGCACCGGATACAGCGAGTCCCACATTTTTTTGTTTGCCTCCCGGACGCGGTTCAATTGAATCCAGCGTTCCAGCGAGATGGCCATACCACCCGCAAACACGAGGAGAATAGGGTACATGAACACCCCACCTTTTTGGAAAAATGCTACCATTGTATAGAATCCCACAACTTTCCTCCTTTCCGTCAACAAGAAAAAAATTTATTTTGCGGTGCTAACTTGATAAAATTTAAGCTGCCGCATAAAAACCTCTCGGTCCACCGGGCCATCGCCCTCATTCAGCATCGTGTCCAGGCTTGTCTCCGCGCCGATTTCGGAACTTTTCCAGGGAACAATATAAAGGGACTTCGGGGCTTCATCGTTGCCGACGATGGAAATACCTGTGAGCTCTTTGGCTTCAGATTCTTTGTCTTTCTTCATTTCCTGAGCCGCGGCCGTTTCGTCCTTACTTTCCGCTTGTTTATCATTAGTCATTTCCAGGGCAGCGGTCGCAACCTCCTTGGACCCGGATTCGTTGACAACGCTTATTTCCTGAGCAGCGGCCTTTGCCGCCGAAAACAGGACAATCAACAAACACAGAATAATTTTACGATACATAACCACTCCTCCTTACTTCTTTCCCAGCCGGGCATGCAAATCCGCTAGCCACGCTTTGACCTGCTTATCCTCCGGTACGGCCTCGCTGTAAGTTTCGTAATGCTTGAGGGCGCAGGTCAGATCATTCAGATAAAGGTCGCAGAGAATTCCGAGATTTCTGTGCACCGGATAATAATCCGGAAAGCGCGTGGTCACCTTCTCATACATCGTCCGGGCCTCGGCAAATCGTCCGGCCTTGCGAAGCAGCAAACCATACTCGTTACAAGCCGCCGGGTGCCCGGGAAACAGCTGCAGCGCTGTTTTGAGATGCTCTTCCGCCTGCTCCGGTTTGCCGATGCGCTGATAAGCAATCGCCATGTCGATATATGGCGCCGTAACGCCCGGTGATTGCTCGATGACCTTTTCCAGAAGGGCGATGGCCTGGCTATAGTCCTGTTCCTTCAGCAGTGCGACGGCGCGATCGAAGTCCCTGCGCGCCGCCTCTCCCATTTTGGGAACTTCCGTGATGATGAAGCCTGCCCGCCCACCCTCGAGATGCTCAACCGAAGGCCCCTTCACTACCGGCGCTTCTTGAACAAGGGCAGGCTGCACCTTTTTCTCCGTCGCACATCCGGCGAGAATCAACAGCACCGCCACCAGCACAGCAAGTCCGGTATAAGCTCGTGTTTTTAACCTTCCCAACATTTTTTTCTGCATACCCGCACTTACCTCCTTCCTGCTTGATCCTCTTTTAGGGGAAGCAAGCTCATGTAGTCACCCCGTGCAGGGTCCGCGAGTTTGGGCGCTGCAACAGATTCGGGTTCTACGGCCTGAACAGGCTCCGCGGGTTTCGGAGGGCCCGTAACGGACCCGGGTTCTTCACCCTGAGCAGGCTCTGCGAGTTTGGGCGCCGCAACAGATGCGGGTTCTACCGCCTGAGCAGGCTCAACGGATTTGGGAGGCCCCGTAACTGACCCGGGTTCTTCGCCCTGAGCAGGCTCCGCGGGTTCGGGAGGCGCCGTAATAGATGCGGGCTCTTCGGGCTGGGGCGGCTTTCCGGATTCGGACTCCACAATGTGCACTGTTTCTTCAACCCGCAGAGATTCGGTTTTCGCCACTTCGGCTACCGCAGGCATTGGTCGGTCAATTTTGAAAAGGTAGGTTTCCAGGGAACTGATGATGCCACCGGTTGTTTCCGGTTTGTCATAGCGCGCCGGTACGGATAGGGCTAATTTTTGAAGGCTTTTTTCCGTCCACACATTGTATACACCACGGGAAATCAGCTGGATATTGCTCTCGTGAACATGGATGGCCTTTTCCTCGAACGGATAGGCCTGCTCTTCAATGGCCAATTCGTACTGTTCCTTTTCCAGGGCACTCAGTCCTGTTGGACGCTCAGACGCCAACAAGGCTTTGCTGAAGTGGGAGTAAATCTCGGCCAGATAGAAGGTCGCCGCAGCCGTCATATCCGCAATTTCATAATCTACAAGCTGGTTGAATTTATCGGTAGCCGTCTGCATCCGCTCTTGCTTCTTACGCAGACTGACCTCGAAGGGTGTTTCCAGCTTGATGGCCAGGAAATCGGCAAATGATTTCTCGGCCAGCACCAGGGAGGCCTGCGAGGCGAGATAGCGGGTCCGCGGGGTGCGTTCACTCCCCGCGGAGGCATCGATCGCCACGATCTTTTCCAGTTCGTCCAGATAGGATTTCAGATCCTCCTGGTTCTTCAGCATGCCGGTGATTTTATGGCGTGTCTCAAGGTTGAGTTCCAGGGGTTGCGGGAAATTGTCCACATAGCGCCGGTAAACCTCGAGCGCGCGGACGCCGCTGCCAGTTTTTTCGTGCAATTCCGCGGCAACCAAGAGGGCATCCCGTCTGATCTCGTCGTCCTGGGATTCCCTTTCGATACGTTCGTACTCATCGGCCGCCAGAGAAAGCTGGCCATTTTCCCTGTATACATAAGCCATCTTTTTAGTTACGTCGGATTGCAACGGGTGGTCAGGAAAACTCTGGCGAAACTTTGCCAACACTGTTGAGGCCATTCCCCAATCCTTAAGGAGAATCAGGGCCGCAGCAGCATCGTATTCCGCGGCTGGCAAGATTTTGGAGGTTGGCGCCAGGCGACCTACACGCAGGAAGTGGTCTGCGGCTATCCTGTAAGCCTGGGTGGCATTAGCCTGTTCCCCCTGCTTGTAAATCGAGGCGGCGAGATTGTCGATGAGGGCGCCCCGCGTTTCATCGCCTGGTGGCAATAACGCCAAAACGTGCCCATAGGCTGTTTCAGCCTCGCTGTAGCTCATAAGTTCGTACGAGGAATGGCCGATGACCAGCCAAGCCGCACGGACGACATCAATCTCGGTACCCGGGAATTTCTCGAGCAGCTTTTGGGCGGCGGCCAGAGCCTCTTTGTATTCCTTCAAGCCATAGAGGTCATCTGCGGCCGCTCCCAGGATGATGCCCGCCTTTTCGTGCTCCGGGAAGGCATCGGCAAACTTCAGCGAGCTGCGGACAACCTCCCGTTCCACGGGGTTCTTGTCATCCGGTTCCACAAGACGAAGCTGCTCGCGATGCGCTAATACAGCCGCGTAACCGGCCTGGGAGGCTTTTCCATGGGCCGGGTAATTATAGGCAGCTTTTTCGAATTCCAGGGCGGCGGCTCCGTATGTGCGGTTTTCCAGCAGCAGATCGGCCAACTGGTAGTTCATGACAGGCGATTCGCTCTCCAGGGGAAAGGAGGCCAAAAACTCCCGGTACCAGTGCCGCGCCTCTTCGAAATTTGCCGGTTTGTCTTCCGCCTGTTGCGGATCCTGGTAGCAGGCATGATAATGATTCGCCAGGTCGGTCAGGTTGGTTTTCAGAAAACCCAGAACTTCTGGACGGTTGCTTACATCAAAGTACTTCCAGTATTCGGCCGTGAGTCCGTAGGTCCTGGCGAATTTCTTTTTCGAGTCCAGGACGAGACTGGGAAATCCTCCGGCGGCCTGAATCTCGATAACCCTCATCTGAAAGTTCGGCGCCACCTCATGAAAGGGATTGCGGTTCGCGAAGGCGTTGTAGGACGCAGCGGCGTCCGCATAACGGCGCTTATCGAAGTAGAACTCGCCGAGGTTGCTGTATACGCTGTCCTCGTAACTGCGCTCCCCGTGTTTGGAGAAGTATTCCACCACGGATTCGGCACCGCCGAGGTTGGAAAAACTCAGGCTGATGACGCGGAAGGTGTCTTCCGTACGCTTCCGTTCCTGCTCGTCTGCGGTCTGTTTGAAGTCGTAACCCACAGACAGTTTGTGATCCATTAAGGCAATGAATCGCTGCAGAGCCTCTTCATAGAGCTCCTGCTTGTAGAACGTCCAGCCCAGTTTATAGAGGGCAAGCTCATAGAAAAAGGAACCGGCACCGATATTAACGATACGCGAGTAAGCGTCCTCCGCTTCCCGGTAGCGCCGGTGCGTAAAGAAGTATTCCGCACGCCGGAACTGCACTTCATCAAAATATCTGGATCCCGGAATATCCCTGACCATCCGTTCCATAACGGCCATGGCTTCGTTGATCTGTCCCAGTTCCTCATAGGCGCGGGACATCTGATAGAGCACCTGGTCGTTATGCTCATATTGGGGGTAATCGTGGAGAAGCTTCTTGTAAAGCCCGATAGCCTCGCGGGCGCCTGCTTTTTCAAGATCATCGGCGCCTTCTGCCCGCACATCCGCCGCCGCAGACTTGCGGGCCGCCTGCTGACTCCGGGTCGTGCGTCTTTCAAAATCCGCCTCCGACTCGTCGTGAGCGGGAACATGTGCCAATGCCTGGTCCGACGGCGCACCGGTGACGGAAGAGCCCTGCGGAATAACCGGGCGTTCCGGGGCTGGCAGCGCTCGTGCCGTTTGCCTTACAGCAGTCCCGTCCCCATCGGTGAAGGTACCGTATTCTTTTTCGATCTTCAGGTCGGCCAGACGGCGAATGGCCTCCGGTTTCAAAGCAGATTCCGGCGTATCTTCCAGAAAGCGCTGATACCCGAGCATCGCTTTATCAAGCCCGCCGGCGATTTTTTCTTCCTTGATCTCGATTTTCCTGTGGCGCAGCTCGGCAATCGTATCCTTCTCACTGATCGTGGAACAGGCAACCAGCAGCAATGGTGCTGCCCACATGAAAAGTCGCATCCGGCTCATTTAGTCACCCTTTTCCTGGAGCGGGGCCCTGGAGGCACGGTCATAGCTGTCCGCCATGGCAAAGCGCACCTTGATCTGAAACTCTTCAATCCGTTTGAGACGGGCGGTGAGTTCAGCGGCCGCCATGGTCTCGAGCATGTGCCCCTGACGTGCAAGGAGCACTCCCACCTTTTCCTTAGCTTCCCGGATGTGGAGCCGCTGCCGGCGGATCACTTCGTCGTAACCTGCGTAGCTTTGGGTGGCGGCCTGACGGGTGCGCACAAAGGCGGTGTACTGCCTTTGCAGAAAATCCACCTCCCGATTCAGGTCACGAAGATGCTTATGCGCTTCCGTGAAGCGCCGCTCATATTCCGTATAGAGATGCCAGTGCAACAGGCCCCGCACACGTTTGATCCGGGCCTCGACATCTCCCGGTACCGCCATACCGGCGCTCGTCAACTTCCGCTCCACAAGCGCCAGCCGTTCATTGATGAGCCGTTCCGCCTCGGTCACCAGGTAATCGGGCCTCGGGACCACCAGCATGGCCTTCAGCCGCTTTTCGATGCGGTCCCGCTGCTCCAAACGCAGACGCATTTGTGAGTCGAGCTTCCGAAATTCCCGGTCGATAGCAGGCAGCAGGGGCTCGTAATATGCCCGGCGTTGCTCGATTACCTCCTCGAAAGCCTGCAAATCGCTTTCCCAGGTTTCCAGCTTCTTGCTCAATTGCTGGAGGTCAAGATAGTTTTTCAGAGATTCCTGGAAATCGTGGGAAGCCATTAATTCAAGCAAGTAGTAGGTCTCGGGCGTTTGCGGAAGCTCGCGCAGTTTGACGACCCAGTTGGCATCCTGTTTAAGCTCTTCCCGCACCAGAGCCTTGAGAAAATGACCTTCGCGGATGCTCTTGATGGATGCGCCGAGCTTGTCGACTTCATTGCCGAACTGCTCCAGCGCGCTGCCATACAGCAACGCGGCCCTGCTGAACACATTCAGCTTGCCGTAGGCATAGGGAGCAGCCAGCAAGGCCTCCTGCACCGAGGCATCCGTAACCTCCCTTGTCACCAGCATGCTCCAGGGTACCAGCGCCCTGGCAAAGCGCCCCTCGGAGGCATCCGCCCATCCCGCTCCCAGTAACGCCCGGTTGGAGAACGGACCGTGCAAGCGTACCCGCTCGAGCACCTGCTTGGCGCCCGCGAAATTTTGTTCTTTTAAAAGCTTGGCTCCGAGGACCAAGTTCGCTTTGTCCTTGATGGCCAAGGTAGGCACATCATTGCTCTTGATCTGACCGGCACGGTCGAGGTATTGGCGCCCCTCAGGTTCTTTTCCCTCCTTGATGAGGGCAATACCGAGATTATAGGTACTGAAGCCTTCCAGGCTTTTCACATCCTGGAGGCCTTTGAAGATACCGGCGGCGTCGTTAAAGCGCCCGTTCGCCATAAGGATTTGTGCACGCAGGAAAGCCAGATCGGAGCGAATATGCGGCGGGACAACTCCTTTGATCCGCTCGACGGCATACAGGGCATTGACGGGCTGGTCCTTTTGAAAATAAATCTGCGCCAGGCGGAAAATGGCCTCGTTGCGCACCGCTTCCTCGACGTTGCCCTCGATGACCGCCGTAATGGCGCGCCCGGCCCGCTGGTGCATCCGATAGGCAAGTTCAAAGTCACCTACGGCAAACTCGGCGTGGTTGACATGAAAATATAGGGTGTCGCGTTGGGGTTCATCGACGCCATGGTGCTGCGTAAGCTCCGTGTCAAGCCGGGAGATGGCATCGAACCAGTCCCCTTGAAATGCGGAATAAAGGGCCTCTCCAAAATGGAGATCCTTCAGTTCCTTCCGAACGGAGGGACCAGCCCATGCGGAAGATGCGGAGCATAAAAGAATGATCAATAAAACAATCAGCCTGTTCATGGGCTACCTATCATTTAAGTGTAATCTTTTGGGAGGCCAAAGATATTTCCACGATCTTGGGGCCCACATCCTTATTGACCTTGAACCGCTCGGATTTTTTAATATCGGTGCCTCCCCCGGTTTTGCCCAGGACCATGACTTGCAGATCATGCTCACCGGATCGGATGTTGCCCGTATAGATGCGCTGCACCCCCCCCTTTTGCAAAGCTTCGAGTTCCTTGAAGGTGTAGAGGTGATGGGCAACCGGCTTGCCATTCAACTGGATCTCGACGGAGTCCAGACGGAAGGTTTCGCCGCCGGCCAGGGACAGGAATACCGCGACCTGCGTATGGGCAGGATAGAGCAGTTTCTCTTCAAGTTGATTCAGTTCTGCCGCAATGCCTAAGACATCGCTCTTGATTTCCTGAACCTGCTCATCCAGGCCCTTGATCTGTTCCCTGGAGATTTCCTGCCCATAAGCGGCGGCGCTGAAAACCAGCACGCAAATTCCTGACCCCGCTAAACGGGATAAGTGCGTTAACGAAATTATTTTTTGCCCAAAAAAGGCAAATAATAATTTCTTACTTACTAAAATGATCCCTCTGTGCCAGCAAGACATTTTGGCCTCCTCATATCCCGAAAATTCATCTTTCTTTTTTTCCATTGCCTTGGCGAAGCCCGCTAATATTTTGCGATCAAATTGATGAACAGCCCCTGGTGTTTGTAATCCAGTTGGGTCAGATCATCCGAAAAATCACTGAAGTTGTAACCGACACCCGCCTTGAGATGATTGCCCAGATGGCGGTATATCCCCACCAATACCCCGTTGCGGCTGTCTTGCGCGTCCGGCAGGTCAAGCCGGCGCCCTTCGATCAGCACATCCCACTGAAAAAGGGAGTGCCAGTCCGCGCGCAGCACATACAGGTGGGCCCGGCTGTCAAAGAACTCCGGATTATCCCGCTTTTGCGCCACCTGGCCGTAGCGGTAGGCATACTTGCCTCCCACGGTCCAACGCTGCGTCAGGTCGTACATGACATCCATCGATCCGATGTGGCTGCGCTGCATGTAGTCAGGCGCTGTATTGGTGCCGGTCACCTGATTTATCGACGGCACATTGTAGAAGTAAGCGTACTTTAGAAGCGCATTCAGGCGGTCATGGCGCACGGGACGGTAGGCATAGCCCAGCGTTGCCTCCGTATAATCACCGTTGAAGTTATCGCCCAGCGAACTCTCACTCACGGCATAGTTAAATTTACCGATGAGCCGCCAATCTTCGGACAGTTGGTACTTCAAGCTGTTTTTCCACAGCCAGGAGGTACGTTTGGAAAAGCTCGTATCCAGCTGCTCGATGTTGTCGACCCGGTATTCCATGGCGCTCGCGACCTTCAGCTTGTCGAAACCATAGCCGACGCTCACACCGAGCGCCGTCCTCTCGAGCTCTGCCGCGGTGTGAGGATCCTTGAGGGTTCCCAGATCGAGATTGGCGCCGAAATTGAGCCGGTCGAAAGCCACAAGTTTTACACCGGTAGAATGCGTCAGCCCCGTGGGGACGTCACCGTGGGTATACCGCTCCTCGAAGTAGACACTGGCACTGTCCGAATAACGGCTGCGGAAGCCGGAAGCCATATTGCCTTTCCGGGCCAGCAGGCCATTGTCCGACCGCTCGTTCTCGAGGGTATAATTATTGTAAATCGTGGTACGGTCGGAATACAGGTACTCGGACCCGAGCTTGCCGCCAGTGCCGAGATCTCCTTCGGAAATCTCACTGGCCATTTTGAACCGGTCCGTGAAACGCAAACTGCCGCCGGCACCGATGCGGCCATTGTCCTCGCGGTCGTCGCTCGCCTGAATCGTTTCCTGCACGAATCCATAGGCGGTCCATCGCTTACGGGAATCGTACAGAAGTTTGACAACGGCATCCGTCCGCTCACCCTCTTCCTGGGTTGCGGGAACCACCACCGAGTTGTCTTCGCGGCTGTCGTAACGCACACCCGATCCCAGAGTCCAGTGTTCACCCAGCCGGTAGTCGAGATTCAACTCACCGGTTTTGGTCTCCAGGCCTCTTTGCTGCTCCTGGCTGTCCATCTTCAAACGTGCACTCAGACGGTCGGTAAAAGGCAGCTCCGCCGTGCCGCCGTATTTGGTCAGTTCCCGGTCGGTGGCAAGACCCGGCGCCGCATAGCCCGCTTCGAGATCCTGCAGGTAGAAGGTGGCCCGGCCCCGCCCCTTTTCATAAAAGTCCTTGAAGCCCAAACTGGCGTCCACACGGTAGGCAAAGGCATCTGCTGCGTTGACGTCAAAACCATCCGCGGTGCCGAAATTGTAACCGCCGTCGAGGGAAGTCGTGGTCAAGACACCGGGACCTTTGGTACGGCCGGTTTCGAGTTTGATCCAGGACGCCGCGGACTTGCGCAGGGTCAAATCCGCGCCACCCAGGTTGTTGCGGACATCCGCTTTTTTGTCCTGACTCGCGGTCAGGCCGACCTTGAGGTAGTCATTGAGCCAGTAATGAACCCGGCCGCCGAAAGCAAGGGTGTCCGGATCATCGAACCCGGGAGTGAATTCGTAGCGCACCACCAGAAAGACCGCATTCCCCCTTAAGGAGGCGCTGCTCACGAGCATCCCGTCCTCGGCTGTTGAGGACAGGGGCTGCGCCAGCAAAATGCGGCCCTGGAGGTAGTCCAAATCGTAATCAAGCACAGGCGTCAGGTTCTTGACTGCCAGAACGAGCCCGGAATCTTTGTCGCGGATCTCGATGCGCACGCGCTCCGAACCCTGCAGCACGTCCTGCCGCTGCAGGAAATAAAGCGATCCACCGGTGCCCCGGAGTTCATCGCGCCCGGCCACTGTCCCCGGGTCCGCCGCAAATCCGTCCAGCATTAGACGTGACTCACCGAAACTGGTGGCGCCCAAGGGCTGGTAATGCAGATTTGCCCCGTAGAGTCCGCGATCCACGTGTGCCAGGTACGTATCGGTGTACCCGACCTTGAAGTTTCCCCAAAGCCCGTAGGTTTTATCTTTTTTCGCCTTGACGTAAAACTTGCCCAGGGTCGGCGCATCTTCCACAACGGTGCTGTCATCGCCCAGAGTCGGGTAGTGATAATCCGGGTCGAGACGCCGGAACAGCGCACCCGGGGACTTGTCCAGGAAATTGGAAAAGATCTCGTCTACGGGGCCTTCCCGCGTATCGGCACTGGCTGTCAGGGACCAGCCGTTGTCAAATTTGCCATTGGTGTAGAAGGCCAGGCGGCCTTGGAGGCTCAAGTCTTCACTATATTGGGGCTTGTCGGGGGCAAGCAGTTCCGCCGGTCCGTTGGTCTTGTTGGCAGACAGGGTCAGGTCCGCAATCCCCACAGTGAACCAGTCGCTCCTTTTGAGCGCCAGATCACGCTGGAACAGCTGGCCGTTCCCCATTTTATCAAGCACCGCCACCTCCACGGTATGCAGGCCCTCGGGCAGAATTTCTTCCGCCACAAAACTGCCCTGCTTGTCTACCGGGACCGCGTATCCGGCCATCCACACGCCATATCCTTGGGGAATCGCGGTGCCGTGCGCCTGCACCGTACCGCCGCGCAGCGCAATATTGCGGTTGGCAAGACGGCTCTCACCATAACCAGCCAGCAGTTTTTCCCCGGGGTCGGCTTCAGCAACGGCAGGCGCGATTTTGTCCGCCACCCACAGGGGCTGGGGCGTGGTCTCGTCAAAGAGTCCCTTTTTTTCATAGACCCGCACCAGATATTTCAGCTTGCGCACCGGCGCGGAGAAGGACGGAAAATTAGGCTGCCACTGGCCTAGGCCGTCACTATCCATCTCGATGACGGCGATGGGCGCATCATGGACGGATTGCCCATCCTCGAAAATTCTGATCTCCGCCCGCTGAATGAAGCTCCGGTAGTTGGTGTACAGGCGGAACTGCACCAGGTTTTCGGCAAACGCCGTATCCGGCAAATCCTGATAACGGATGGTAAGCGGCCAGGCGGTCACATTCAAGCGCGCCTCCAGCTTCAGGCTGTCGTGCTTGAACTGGATTTGGGCTTTTTCCAGGGCCACGTCGGTGCAGCGTTGTACATCGGAACTGCTTTTGCCAGGATCATCGAGCGGCTTGCCGTCCACGGTGATATGCAGATGATTCAGGGCAAAGGGATCGGCCATGCTCACTTCCCGAGTCAACGGGGTGATTTGCACCCCCTCGTAGTCATTGCGGATGAGCGGTTCATCGTAGACCACCTGCACTTTGACTTTCGACGTATCGGACTCGACAAAACCGGTGTTTACCACGTCGTCGGATTGGACATAGCCACGGCCGTCGAATTCCGCCTTTGCCTCCGTTAATCCCATCTGCTCGCTCACGGCCGCCATGGACCGGCGCGCGCGCGCCATGGATAAGCCGATGTCGTCTCCGTAAACGGCCGCCGTACGCCGCTCTAGGCGCTTGTTGCTCGTATAGCCGACAAACTGCAGGCGAACACGGGTCTTTTCTCTGATCTCGTCCATAAGGCGGCGCAAATGGGCGGTGTAACCATCCGGAATCGACGGCTTGCCGTTTTCAAACACCAGCGGAGCGATGCCGCCCGACGGCGAGTTGTAGACGCGGGTGACGGTTTCGGCGCCCGGGGCGTCCGGGCACAGTTGCGGCTCGTCCGGTAGATCCTGCATAGGGTCGTCGTGCCAGAATTCCACTTCCACCCGCCGGTTCAGTGCCCGGCCCTGTTGCGTGTCGTTCCCGGACAGGGGCTGCAGAGCCCCCCGGCCCTCCGTATCAAGGCTGGTATCCGGCAAGCCCAGATTTTCTTGAACAACGAGGGCAACGCGGCGGGCAACCGCTTTGGAAAGTCCCGCGTGGTTGCCGTAGATGCGTTCGTCCTGTTCCGTGAGCGGGATATTATCCGTATAGCCGGTGAACTTGATAACCAGATTCTGTTTGCCCGCCAGATGAATCATGGCCTGTCTCACCTGGCGCAGAAATGCTTCCGGTACACGCAGCATGCCTGTCTCGTAATGCAGCGGAGCAATCAGGTTCTTGAGGCGCGTGCGATGAGCGTACCCGTCTTGGTAACGGTACTTGCAGACCGTTTCGGTTCGGCAAACCATGATCCGGTTTGCTTCCCGGGGAACGACCGCTTCCTGTTCGACGCCGGCGCGTAAATCGGTGCGTTTCCCCTCATCTTCCGCAAAGATAGCCGGGTCGTGGAGCCAGGAGGTCAAAGCCCGGTCGGCCGGCAGGTGCATCTCCACTGCCTCTCCGCTGGCATTCGTTTCCCTCACTCCTCTTTCCGCGCCTAAAGCAGTGCCTGGGCCCGGTGTAAGGAAAAAACAGCAGCACAAAATGGTGATCCGGTGCTTCCGCAAGAATCTTTTCATAATAAATAGGGTATAGGACATAGGCTCCATCTATCCGGTTCTCACTGCCCTGCCATCGGAGTGCCGCGCCGCCAGAAAATTTCGGTTTCAATGTCCAGCCGGTAGCCGCTGCCCGACTGCTGCCACTTTTTAATGATTTCCTTCTTCAGCGCCTCAAGACGATCCTGTGCCAGGCTTTTGCGTTCCACATCGATGAGATAGGACAGGCGCAGCACCGACGGCCCCTTCTTCAGTTCGGCCAGCAACTGGGCGATCTTGTGCGTCCAGGGCATCCGCAGTTCCGTAGTCTGGGGTTCGAAAACACCGTCGGCGATATCCATGCGCACCACGCGATGGATGGCCGCGCCGAAGTTGAAGCGCAACATCTTGCCGCGCGTGGCCCGCTGCACCCGCGGATTCTCGGTAGTCGGGCGATAGCCGGAAGGCAGGCTGCGTTCATCCAGCTTGAGGATGAAGTTGCTGCCCCGATCCTCATCCGGTATGGCCGCACAGGCGATGTGAAAGCGTCCCTGTTGGTCCGAGGTAGTAATCAGACCACGGGCCGTCACCACGCGTGTTCCGGGTAATCCTTTCTCGCCCGGGTCCTGCCGCCCATTCAGATTGCGATCATCGAACACCTTGCCGATCACATCGGTGCAATCGAAGTCCGGATCGGGAACAACCCGCACGGTGGCCGTCGCTTCACCGGAAACGCTCCCTCCGGTGACGGAATTGAGCACCTGAGCCCAGTTGACGTACTCGCCTTCGGAGACACCGGAACCCACCACCAGCAACAACTGGAGAGTGAATTTCTGGTTGAACTGCAGCGCGAGGTTGTCCCACCTCAGTTCCCGGCCGGAGATGCTTGGTTCACGAGGGTTGCCGTCCAGGCGGGCAGAACCGGCCACGTATTTGAATCCGGCCGGAAAGCGATCGATGAGACTTAAGTCCTGCAGCGGCACGCCAAAGACGTTGGTCACGGTGATCGTGTAGGGTACCAGCGTCCCCTTGGTCACGTTGACCAGCGACGAGGTCTTGGTAATGGCGACGGCACCATTCAGCAACGGATCGATCGGAATGTGATTGTTGAACACCTGGCTTTGACCGGGCACGAGGCCATTGCTCAGCGTGAGGTAGAGGTAATAGGTGGTGCCGCTCGTACGCGGCTGGATCGAAGCAGGCGGCACGGATGCCGAGGCCGTCACTTCGCAGAACGCGGCGGTGGTCGGGATCGCATCATCGGCACTGCCCGGGCAGGCGGGGACGGAGAAGGGCACCGCTGGCGCGCCGTTGGGCGGAATGATCTGAGAAAGTGCGGCCGCGTAGCCGGTGCCGGGCGGCGTCACCTTGATCAGATAGGCGGCTCCCGGCTGGCAGGATGGGTCGCTGAAATTCAGGTCGAACTTGTAGAAGCCGTCCTGCGCCGTGACCTGATTCTGCTGAGCCGGGTCACTGAAACATCCGCTCGGCAGCGGAGCATTGGTGGCCCCGTTCAACATCGCCAGTACGGCGCCGGCAACCGGGGTGCGCCGGACCGAGTTGTAGACGGCGCCGTTGGGAGTGATCGGCAGATTCAAGCCCTGCAGATTGCCGCCCGAGGCGACGGTAATGCCACTGATCCGTTGCGGACCGTTTATGAACGGAGATTCGGCGTAACCCAGCGAGGCCGTGTTCAGGCCGGCGCCCGGCGCCGTGAAGCGCAGCTCGTATTGGCCAACGGTGGTCAGGGTGGGTTCGAGGCCGCTGAAACTATAGAGGCCATTGGCATCGGTGGTGACGCTGGCGACCAGCACGTTGTTACGGTAAACGCCAACGGTCCATCCCGCCAGATTCCTTTCACCGGGACCACAGATTTTGTCCAAGTCGGCGTCGTGCCATACCTCGCCGTTCAGCATGGCGCTGCCCGTCACACCGCCGATATCGATCGACACGCTGGCGGTCGCGGTCAGGGTCGGTGTATTCCACGCCATCTGCACGGTATTGGTGAGCCGGGTGCCGGTCGCCAGGCCGCTTGCGACCAGCACTCGGAAACGCAGGGTTGCCACCTCGCCCGGCAGCAGGTTGCCATGAGCGGTCGCATAATCTGCGGTTAGGACCGGCGCGGCATAGCTCACACCGGTCGTTGTGCCATTGAATGTTGCCGAGCCCGCCACGTAGGCCGCCTGGCCGGCGAGCGACGTCAGGTTGTCGGTAATCACCAAATTGGTGGTGGGAGTGGTGCCGGTGTTGGTGACCCGCACCACGTATTCGAGCTCGCTGCCCGGAAGGGCCGCGCCGCCGCCGACCACCAAGACTTCCTTGGTGATCATGACCTGCTGGGCACTGCCCACCACGATCGTGGTCGGCTGGTAGCCGTTGGCTGCATTGCCGTCGGCGTCGGTTGGCTCGGTGGGCAGCTCTTTGCTCTTCAAGTAACCCTGGTTACTGATCACCGTACCGGCGGGCACGCCGGCATTGACCTGCACCCGGAAGGTGACGGCGGCAGTGGAGTGTCCGTCGATGGTGCCGCTGACGCTGCCCGCGGAATTGATCGCTAAACCGGAAGCCAGCGGTGGGATGCCGCTGTCGGGCTGCCCCGCCGGCAGACCGTTTAGGTTCACGGAATTGGCTACATAGGTGGTGTTGGCCGGCACTTCGTCAATGAGGACCGCGCCGGTCACGGGGGCCGCGCCGGGGTTGTTGACGGCGATGGTATAGAGCAGCACGTCACCCGGATCGACGAGACCATTTGCATTATTGTCGACGGCGATGGAGACCGTCTTCTGGGCAACCAGCCCCACGATCTGCATGGGTTCGGTGGTGCCCGGCAGGCCGTTGGCCTGGCTGGCGGGATCGTTGGCGACCCGGTTGTAAGTATAGTCGGCGGTGTTCGTGAAGCGCAGGCCGACGACATTGGTCGGCGTATTCAGGAGGAGGACGGTAACCTCGACCACCACCTGTTCGCCCGCCGGAATATCGATGCCGTTTACCCCATCCACGATCACCAGGTTGGTGTCGCTGCCGCTGTTGACCGGCATCCAGCTGCCCGAGCCGGAGATTTTGGCGACGCTTACAAAGCGCAGGTTGGCCGCCGAAGCGCTCAGGTCGTCCAGAATGCGCACATCGTGCAGCGCCGTGTTCACCGGCACAGCCGGTACGGTGATGCGGTACTTGAACTGCTCGCCGATGGCGGCGGTTGGCTGCGTGTTCGCCTTGCGCAGCGCGCCCGGCGTTGGCGAGGTCAGGTTGGCGGTAGCGGTATTGGTCGGGCCGTAGACCTGGCGATCGGCCACCAAACCGCTGGTCGGCACTGCCTCGTCATCGAAGGAGTAATAGAGCGTTGCGGTCGCCGCGTTGGTCAGGATCAGACCGGAACCGAGGTCACCATCCGCCGTCACCCGGTAGACCAGGCGCAGTGTCTCGCCCGCCGGGATGGTGTAAGCATTGGCCGTGCCGCTGTCGAAATTCCAGGTGGCCACGCCGGTGTTTGCATCGTAGGCCGGCGCCAGCACCGGCAGCGTCGTTCCGGCAGCAACCAGGGTCACAGAGGTCGTGGTCACCCCGCCCTTGCGTATACCCAAGGGCAACCTGTCGACCAGCACCGTGTCGTAGGCCGGCGCTAAGCCCCTGTTGACGATGTCGACGCTATAGCTGATCGCTTCGCCCGCTTCGATGACGTTGTCGCCGCCCGCGGGAGCGGCGGTCTTGCTCACCGACAGCACCGGCTGCCACAGCGTGAGGGTGTCGCTGGCGACCAGACGGGTCGGGTCAACCACCACGTTGCCGCCGGCATCCCGATAGCTCAGGGTCGCGGTGTTGGTCAGGCTGGTGGTCGGTGTCTGGGCGATCCCCGCATCCCGCAGTACCTTCGCCTTATACTCGATGACCAGAGCATCGACTGGCGTGCCGTTGTTGCTCGGCGCATTAACCATGTTGCCCAGATCCCAGGTCAGGGTACCGGTGGCGCCTGCCGCCGGCTGGGAAACAACGCTGTAAGTGAAGGTGCTGCTGCCCGAGGCGGGGGTGATGCTCACCAGGCTGTTGTAGGCCATGCCCGCCGGCAGCACATCCTGCACCCGGACGCTGCGCGTGGTCCCCTCGCCCAGGTTCAAAGTCAGGCGATAGGTGGCGGTGTCACCGATACGCACGACCTTGTCGCCGGCCGTGCTCGATGCATCCACGTAGGTATCGGCAACGATCGCCTTGGTCGGGCTGCTGTTGTTGTCGGTGGTGGTGGAGGTAACGCTGGCCGGGCCGTAGCAATAGTTGTTTGGTGCGGTCGTGGTCGGACAGCCGGCGCCGGTACGTTCAAAGGCGCTGGCGTCATTGAGCGAGGTCCAGTCGACCCACGCCTGGTTGCTGAAGGTGGCCGCGGTGCTTTCGAGAACCTGCGCGCGGTAGGTGAGCACCAGGCTGCCGCCCGCGGGAATGTCGAGACTGCCGTCACCGTTGCCCCGTCCCCACACCAGCGGACCGCCCGGTGGGCCGGCGGGGGTAGCGACAAAGCCGCTCACCGCCGTGAGGTTGATCGTCGCCGTGGGAACGAAGCTGCTGTAGAAGGCCAAGGCCGTGGGCAGTCTATCCGCCACATTGACGTCATAGGCCGTAGAGTTGCCGCTGTTATTGATGGTGACAACGTACTGGATGATATCTCCGCCCGTGAGCGCAGCGCCCGCCGTCTTGCCCGGCGTGGCATTGCTGGCAACCTTCGTGGCCGTCAGCCTCGGCTCGACCACCGTCATGCCAGCGGTGGCGCCCGCGCCGCCGGCCCTTTGTGTCGTGTCGTTGCCGTTCATCCGGTTGTAGGTGTACGACGCACCGTTATTGAAGGACAGGCCACTCTGGTTGGCGGTGATGTTTTGCAGCTCCACCGTAATCTCGATAACCGCCTGGCCGTTTGCCGGGATGTCGATACCGGTGACCGTGTCCCTAATAATAAGGTTGGTGGCACTGCCGGTATTGCTCAGGGTCCAAGTGCCGCCGGATACCACGCTTGCACTGACAAAGCGCAGGCCGGCAGCGGAGAGGCCCAGATCGTCCAGAATCCGCACATCATACAGGGGTACGGGGATCGGGGTCGCGGGCACGGTGATGCGGTACTTGAACTGCTCGCCAATCGTGGCACTTGCCTGGGTATTGGCCTTCGACAGCGGGCCGGCAGCCTGGATCACCACCCTGGTGGGATCAGCCGGATAACCGGGCGGGGCGATGCCGTTGACATACGGGTCATCGCTTTTTGCGGTGAAGCCAGTGGCGAAGAGGGTCCCCTGATTGTCGACCGCCGTGCCATTGGTAAGGGTCGATTTCAGGGTGATCTCGAACTCGATCACGAGTTCGGCGCCGGCAGCGACGCTCAGAGGGGTGGGATTGCCGCTGATTGCCAACAGACCGGTTGCCGCATTAAAACTGTAGGTGGCTGCCGCGGGTGGAGGCGTAACCATGGCAAAGGTGGTCAGATCGAAGCTGTTCTGGTCGAGCACGTCGCTGATCGTTATCCCATTGATTATCTGGTCAACATTGAAGAGGCGCACCCGATAGCGCAGCCTGTCGCCCGGAGATGCGGTGGTGGCTGGGTTAACGTTACTGGTCAGGTTCCAGACCGTCTTCTGGAAATAGTAGCCGGACAGCGCCGTTATGACGGTTTCGTTGTCCTGGAAATCCAATACGCCCGGTGTGCCGTCGGTAAGCGGTCCCTTGTCGTATTGTTGGCGTCCGGCAAAACTGCTGTCGCCACTGAACCACCGGATAGCGCCGGCCACGTTGGTAAGCGCGATGCCGTTTTTGCTGTCGCCATCGAGCTGAGATTGGTAATTTATGATCAGGTGTTCAGAGGGCTTGATCACAGCGGCGGGCGTCAGCATGGTGAAGCTGAGCTGGCACGTGGGCGCACCAAGATAGGTGACCGAATAGTCCGTGCCCTGCACCAGCGGAGCCGAAACCGGGGTAACGCCATCGGCCGCAAAGACCCGGGCGCTGATCCCCGGCGCGGTGGTGGGGTTGAAGTCACACATGCCGCCGTCGGGCCCGTCGGGGAGCCGGTCGAGGATCGTGGCGTTCCAGGCACCGCTGCCGCCGGTGTTCTGGACGTCGATGGTAAAGGTCGCCGGGACCCCCAAATTCAGGGCCGCCGTATTGCTCCTCTTCGTGACCACGAGGCCGGGCTCGGCGATGGTCATCGGCGGCGTGACCCCCCATTCGCCCGGGAGGGGCTCATAGTACACTCCGTCGATGAGTCTCCCGAACTGCCACTTGGCCGTGTTGATGAACTGCGTCCCGGAGACGTTCGTCGCCGTATTGTCGAGGACGACCGTGAGATTGATCACAATCTGCGATCCCGTTGGGATCAAGGCCAGCACCGGGTTGGCGGTTTTGTTGAACTCGAGGTGCTTGTTATCCCCTGAGTTTATTAGTGAGCCCAGCGGCGTTGTAGTGCCGCCGTTCACCAGGGAGGCGGTGTTGCTCAGATAGGTAAGGGCCGCCCCTGTCGTGGTGAGATCGTCCCAGATGGTGATGGAGTGCAAGTCATTGACCGACGGCCCGCCCCCTAAGGACATGGCCGGGAGCGTGAGCGTGTAGGTGAAGGGCACACCGATGGCGGCCGTGGTCTGGCCCGGGGGGTTCTGTTTGTCGATTGTTTCTACGGGAATAAAAAGATCCTGACAGGCATTATTGGAACCATAATATGAGCTGTTGGCAAACCAGATCCGGTGGTCGATATTGGAACAGGCCATATTGCCTGTGTAGTAAACGTTGTCGAAGATAATAAGATATATGGTGGGGTCATTAGTTTGAAAGTTAACGGTGGTGGTCAGCGGTTTGGACTCCGGAAAGTTCTGGAACGTGCAATCCCTGTCGATCGTGATCTGGACAGGAGCAGGAAATCTATTACCGTCAATCACTCCGAAGTACGGGGCATCACTGCAAAACTTCTCTACGCCCAGCGCCGGAGAAGCCCCTCCCAGCGATAGGGCGCAAAGGATCAACAGCAGAAAACCGTGCGTGAAACCGCGTGCCGTCAGGGCCATAAGAAAACTTCTCCACTTCCAGGGCTTCCGGTTCGGACAGATCCTCGCAGCTTGACCAAGAAGGGCAACGCCACGGCGATCGGTCTTTCCGAAGTATCCATACTCACATATCTCGTCTGCACAGCACCGGAGGAATCTGGGACGGCTGACACACTGCCGAGGGCGTCGGCGTGGCAGGACCTCATTTTGTCCCTTGCACAGGGCAAAGAAAAAGGGCGGCAAAGTGATGATAGTGGCACCACTATTGCCGCCCTTAATCTTATTTAGTTCCTCTCCGGTTGGCCGACCTTATGAGGGACCCTGTGTTTATGTCAAATCCGAACTTATGTGGCTTGCTCCCCCCGTCTCGATAACCTCTTTCCCCCTGTCATATTTTTTTTATTGGTACGTTAAGGTGGCTTATATAGGCCCTTCGGCTTGAAGTCAACTACATGTGTGTGATTTTACTCACACTATCTCTGTGACAATTTTCACAACGCCGACTTTAGCAAAATATATCAGCACCCTATGCCGACTGCCTCGCCGAAAAATCTCTCTGTGTTCATCAAAAGGGAACGGAACATTGTAACAACAAATCTTGCTGGTATTGTGATTTGCTCCCTTTCCAAGTATGATGCGCTCCATTTCTCCGTGGAGGCAAGGCCCAAATGAATGGTTCGTTATTAGCGTTACTCTCCGCATTCTTTTTTGCGGCCAGCATGATTTGTACGCGACGGGGGGTGGTAAGAATCACGGACCCCGCCTTAGGGGGCTATATCTCCGTATTCATAGCACCGCCGCTGTTTCTGCTGGCGGCGGCCGTAGCGAGTGATCTCCAAAGCATCACAACCTTTACCTGGAAGGAGTACGCATATCTGGTACTTGCGGGCATTATTCACTTTGTGCTGGGTCGTTCTTCCAGCTATTGGTCAATGAAATATCTGGGGGCCAATATGGCTTCGATTTTTGTAGCCGTTAATCCTGTTTATACCATCCTGCTGGGCGTCTTCATTCTCGGGGAGCGAATGACCGGCAATGCTGTCCTGGGCACCGCGCTGATTGTAATAGGACCGGCATTGTTATTCTGGCCGGAACAAAAAGGGATCCCTCAAGTCCCAGACCACCGCTACAAACCGCGGTTGTCCAGGAAAGGAATTATCGCGGCTCTCTTTACGGGGATCTGTTACGGCATCAGTCCCTTATTTATAAAATGGGGTTTACTGCAAGGAGGCTCTGCTTTAGCGGGGACATTTATCTCCTATACGGGCGCTTCACTCGTGCTCTCTTCCACCCTGATTAATCACGATCGCAGAGAGGCGGTCATTAATATGGAAGGCCGGGCAATCACCTGGTTTGCCCTGTCGGGCTTTCTTGTGGGACTGGCCCAGTTGTGTCGTTATCTTGCCCTCAAATTGAGCCCCATAAGTATCGCCGGCCCGCTTACCGCCACCATTCCCATCTTCCTTCTCTTATTGTCATTTATGATCAACAGAAGCATGGAGTCGTTCAGATTAACCGTTATCTTAGGGGCTATCCTGGTGGTCATAGGTACGGTAATCGTTTATTAATAGGTTTAACACCCGGCACCTGGTACGGAGAATCATGCCTGATGCGTTTCCCTACCCGCAACCAACTATTTCTTAACCAAGGCGGCATAGGTTATGATTTCCGAGCCATGCTTGTTTCTTATCTTGTCCATGGCCTTGTCAATTCGTTCGTTTTTATCGTTCTTCACCTTGTCTTTACTTTGCTCAAAAAGTGATAACTGGCCCGCAGCGCGGTCTTCATGAAATCCGGAGAGGCTTATGCCGATTAATCTTACCGGATGGAACTTGTTCCAATTTTGCTCAAGCAGGCCGCAACCAGCCTGGTATATTTCTTTGGTAGTGCAAGTTGCCGTTATGGTTGTCTGTCTTGTGACTACCTGAAAATCGGAATATTTCAAGGTGATATGTACCGTACGGCCTTTTTTGCCATGCCTTCTCGTCGTCATGCCAATATCATCAGCAAGCTCCATAAGAACTAGCTTTGCTTTTTCAAGGTTTGAGATATCTTCCGGCAGTGTTGTTGAGCTTCCGATGGACTTCATATCATCTGCCTGGCGAGCGAGAACAGGGGCATCGTCAATGCCCTGGGCATGCAGATATATTTCCTTTCCCCATTTCCCGAGGGTTTTGACAAGGTGATTTTTATCAGCCTTCGCCAGATCACAGATCGTTCGTATCCCCATGCGGTTCAGCTTTTCCGCGGTTTTACCACCTATGCCATACATTTCTTTCACCGGAAGAGGCCAGAGTTTTACGGGAATGTCATGTGTCCATAGCTCGGTGATGCCGAGGGGCTTCTTCATTTCAGCGGCCATTTTTGCCAGGAACTTGTTTTCGGCGATGCCGATGGAGCACCAAAGCCCGAGACTGTCTTTAATGTCCTCCATGATACGTTTTGCCGCCTCCCCAGGTTTGCCAAAAAGTCCTTCACTCCCTGTCATATCAAGCCAGGCCTCATCGATGCTGTTCTGTTCCAGAAGGGGTGTATAGTTCCCCAGTAAGTCCATGACCTCTTTTGATTTCTGCTCATAGAAATGATGATCCGGCGGTACGAGGACTATTTTAGGGCAAAGCTTCAAAGCTTCATGGACAATCATGGCCGTCTTGACCCCACAGGCCCTTGCTTCATAGTTTGCCGCCAGAATGATGCCGGTACGCTTCTTCGGATCACCGGCGACCGCGGCTGGTCTTCCCACAAGAGCATCATTCCTCGTCATTTCACAACTTATGAAAAAGGCATTCATATCAACGAGAAATATAGCTTTAGGCATGGCACACCTCCCTCCGTAATTCCTCACACCCTACTGAGTGTAAAACATTCCGGCGTGCACTTTGCAACGAAAATTGTTTGCCCTATATCTTACCAGACGGTGATTGGTTGATGTTACGGATAAAACATTTCTATTGATGCCGGTTACCTAGAACGGAGGTTAGAGACCGTGGTGAACAATTTAAGGCCACCAGGAAAAACGAGAGCTGCGATGCTTTCCTCTTCATAAGCTGTAGTCAGCTTATCAAAAGCTGGTCTTAAGCGGTTGAGTTCCACGACCAAGACCAGGCGATTATTTTTCGATTACCTCTCAGTGATAATTCACCTCCCAGTAATATAATTTAAAGTGTGCATCGCAGCATCCCGTCATTTATAATTTATGTTGCCAGCCACAAATGTCAAGGGTGGTTCCTGAAGCCCTTATTCTCAGTTTTACAGCTTGCGAACATTCTCAACAGCAAGCCTTTTAGCGCCGTGGACAACATCGCAATTGAGCCGATCACCCCCTGTTCGAAGTTCCGTGCTCCTCAGCCAGGATGGGAACTTCTTGAAGATTTTCTTTCTTGGCACCCTTGGCGAATCCCATCAATACCAGAGCAGCAGGAATCAATTGGGCAATAACAATCAAGGCACAAAAAGCCAGGAATATCCAGACGAACAGATCACTATGATCCACCTCCCGGCCGGTTGTTGCCGCCCAGAGCGGTGTGACATTGCCGATTAAGATACCAACATACAGAATCAATTGTTTCATCAGGGCTAATTTTTTCATGATATTTTCCTTTCAATGAACAGAAACCTAGCTTTTTATGACGCCCAATCCCAGTAAACCCTTGATCATGGTGCATAATAATGCCAGGCCGGGGATCAATTGGCAGGCGACAATAAGTGCGCCGAATCCCAAAAACAGGATAGTGATCAGGCTGGTTCCCGTTGCATCTGTAGCACCAGCTGCTAGCGCCGGTGTCGTCCATGCCATGAGGGCTCCTAATGTTGTCATGATGTGTTTCATGATGTTCTCCTTTCCTTACTTGTACTGTTGAATCCCTTTGCCTTACATATAGCATCGAATGTGCCATCTGTATGGCGACTTTAATAATAGCTCTACTAGCCTGAATTAATTGATTATTGTGGCAGTATGGTTTTTGTTGGGATGTTTGAAAATGATGGGATTGTATAGTTATTTAATACAGAAATCGGGATGAAATAGGGGTAAGAACAACAAGGCATAGGGAATATCCTGCTAAGTTACTATAATTAGTGATGTTGTTATTGCAAAGGAATGTATAAAATAATGTACGTCCTTTAGAGAATTATTATGCATCCTTATCTTGGGTGCGATTTTATCTTCGGGAGGCGGTTAAGGCTGCTGATTTTTTAGATAGCACTTCAATAGATTATCCAGGTTGCTGGTGAACTGGTCGATGCTGAAGTCCTTATGCAGAAAACTGTTAGCGCCCGCATCGTAAGCCGCTTTCTCATCCGCATCCAGGGAAGAAGAGGTCGCGATGATAACGGGGATGTTTTTCAAGCGTTCGTCAGCCCTTATCTGCCGTAACGTATCGATACCGCTCATCCTGGGCATCTTCAGATCAAGCAGTATCAAGACGGGTAGATCGTGCACGGTATGAAGATATTCAAGAGCGGCCTTGCCGTGCAATGCGGCATCCAGCTTCACCTCGTGTTCCGTTTCCTCCAGGGCGATCCGTGTAATCTCTATATCGTCGGGACTGTCGTCAACAATCAGTATCGTCTTTTTCACATTTCCCCCATTTTTTGCTCCATCATGGTGGCTACATAGTATAATAAAGTTATGGTACAGGAAAGCATCATTAAGTGTAAGCTGATTGACAGTAGGAAACTACCATTTATGCCGATTACTCAATTAGACAGGATTGAAGGCTATGCGTAACTGATGAAAGTGTAGGGAATAACCTCCGCATTCTTCTGCAATTTGTAGGAAAATCACTTCATCATTAAAAAATCACGAGCTGCAAAAAAGCATAAATAGCTATTTATTTCAAACTGTTATCTAGGATGGCAGCATCTGGCATGCCCTGTGCTGTAAAAGGGGGGTAAAACCGTTCTTTGGCCCTGCTCGATCCCACAGAGCAGGACTGTCATATGTCATTGGGATTCATGATTTGAGCCTACACGTTGGTTAATGCTGTTTCCGAAACAGGCCAAGAAAGGAGACCCATGGCAGAAATGCATTTTCTGAAAAAGGCAGCATGCTGGACGACAGTTTCCCTGTGTATTCTCTCCATCGGGAGTGCATCGGCGTCGCTCGGCTATCAGCCTGTAGACACTCATCAGAGCGGAGATGTAGAGATCATCGGCAGGGACGCGACGGATTTCTCCACCGATCCCCTTATCGGCCCATCGGCAGCCCGGCCGGAAAAAGTCGCATGTCTCACACCCGTCCAATCTCCCCGACCCGTTCCTCCCAGCATGAGAGAGGCAGTGACCGCCAGCTGGTATGGACCGGACCATCACAACAAGTTGACAGCCAGCGGGCAGAGGTTTGACATGCACAAAAACACCCTGTCCCACAGGACATTACCCCTGGGAACCAAAGTCCGGCTTATCAACCCCGATAACGGCAAGTCCGTCGAAGGGGTCGTCAATGATCGGGGGCCTTATATCAAAGGCCGGGATGTGGATGTCTCCTATGCGATGGCGGTGCAGCTCGGCTTAGTCACGAAGGGGGTCCTGAAGCTCCACATAGAAAAGATATAGGTGGCTGGACGAACATATCAAGGGGTGAAAGGAGGTTACAATGGCTAGCAAAGCGGAGTTTGAAAAATTCAGAAGAATCAAAGCGGCGAATATAGACAAGCTGATGGCGAAAAGGAACGTCGTGGGAGCAGGCATCGGAGCTAAACTCAGAGTAGGCGTGCCGACCGGTGAGCTTGCCGTCCGGGTATATGTAACTAAAAAAGAAACCCGCAAGGATTTAAAAGCCGCGGATGCTGTGCCATCGACGCTCGAAGGTGTGCCTACGGATATCGTCGAAATCGGCGAACCTATCCCATACAGCTATACCACGAGGGAACGTCCCGCTATCGGTGGTGACAGCATCGGTCATTTCCAGATCTCCGCCGGTACCCTTGGATATGTAATGCGGGATAAGACCGATGGCACGTCGGTCATTCTTTCCAACAACCATATACTGGCTAACAAAGATGGTCTTGCTCATCCGCGCGCGGCGGTGGGTGATTGTATTGTTCAACAAGGCCCGTTGGACGGCGGGGTGTGTGCCGCTGACCAGATAGCCACCTTAAAAAGGTGGGTAAAACTGAAAGAAGTCGGTTCCGGCACCAACCTGGTGGATGCCGCCATCGCCCAACCTCTGGCTGCCGGTGACGTGCAAAATACCATACATGAGATTGGCTGTGTTTCCCAGTGGCGCGAAGTGACGGACGCCGACGTGGTCCTGAATCTCGCTGACCCTGACAACGTCCAGAAGTCCGGCCGTACCACCGAATATACTACCGGTAGGATCACGGACATCGATGTCACGGTGACTATCAATTACGGTGTCTACAGCGCCACCCACGACCATGCCATCGCTACCGACAACATGGCTTCTCCCGGTGACTCCGGCTCATTACTGGTAGACATGAATAAAAAAGCGCTCGGGCTGCTTTTCGGCGGTTCACCCGGGGTAGTGGTGTTTTACAACAAAATATCGAATGTGTTGAACGCGTTAAATATCGAGTTCTTACCCTGCGGAACATCATGCCTCCTCGGACCTCTTTCCTGCATGATCGGCGGACCTACGAAACCCTGTTTGACCAGCGGGCCGTTGATGTGTATCATCGGTGGGCCGAACAGTCCTATCTGCAAGATAGGCGGGCCAATTACTCTCTGCAAGATTGGCGGCCCGATCAGCCTTTGTAAAATCGGAGGGCCGTCACTCGGCTGTGCATTAGGACCTGAAATCCTCACCTGCAAAGCAGGTCCTGTGGTAGGCTGTTTGGCGGGGCCGCCGCTGATGGAAGATCCGAAAGGGAAAATCATTAACCCCGCAGACATCGCAGGACAGATAGTCATCGATACGAACCGCTTGACCGACGAACAGAAACTGAATGTAGGCAAACTTGTAAACAAGCTAAGGGGAATTAGTTAGTGTCCATCCGGAAACTCCGGATGAGACACTATTGGTTTCCAATTCGGAAACGAGGGATTTTGCGTCCTGGCTAGGAAATCAAGGGGTTGCGCGGAGGCGTACACGTAGTACGCCGCAC
>Ga0082335_1001704_pt1 | contig 44742 bp, 44 predicted proteins | sample Subgrocontami58m_FD_72375 | JGI IMG/M metagenome (GOLD analysis project Ga0082335, IMG submission 72375) | Subsurface groundwater microbial communities from S. Glens Falls, New York, USA - GMW37 contaminated, 5.8 m (SPADES assembly) (version 2) ...
TGACACAAGATGGAAGTCCGTATGATAATGCCGTTGCAGAACGAATTAACGGAATACTGAAAGATGAGTTTTATTGTGATGAAAAGTTTGATAATTTTGAACAAGTGAAAAAACATGTTGAGCAATCGATAATGATCTACAATAATAAGAGACCTCATTTAAGTTGTTCGATGTTAACACCCAGAGAAATGCATCAGCAGAATACGCTAACAGTTAAAAAATGGAATAAAAAAACCTCTCTCCTACGTAGAGAGGTAAACTAAATAACAGTCAACCTATTTCAGGACGAGACAGTCCATTAAATAAATCGCTCTGTTTATTTAGCCGAACAAAATTTATTTTAATACATCCAAATAAGTGACATATAGAAAGATTATGCTGGCATCCAAGTTGTCTTAGTGTTCGGTCATTAAATAGCGAGATATGAAATGAAGAAAATATTTTATTTGTTCATTGTTTTAATTCCGATAATTCTATCGGCACAATCAAAATTTGGTACGATTAAAACCGGTATATACATTCCTTCTGCTGCAGAATCCGGTTTTATACTTGGTTACGAAGGCGGATGGATTATGGATGATAATTTTTTTGTCGGTTGGAGTGTGGATTGGTTTAATAAAAATTATGTTGATAGAAAACTTGTAGATGAATTCAATGATTTTTACGGAGCTATCAACAGTCAATTAAATGAACTCCGTGCAAAAACAAATCTTCACTCTGTTCCATTGATGGGAACCGTTACCGGAAATTGGCTCGTAGCTCCAAGAACACGAGCATTTGTTACAGCCGGTGCGGGCTTAAACGTATTACTTATTTTTTATAGGAACTACGCAAATCCTGATAATAATGAATTTCAAGGTGCGTTTGATTTTGCATGGCGGCTTGGCGGCGGTATTATGTATGAATTAGGAAGCCGCTCGGATGCATTCTTTGAATTGGGCTATCATCGTTCGCAACCAAGTTGGGAATATGAGGTTAAAGATCTGATAACCGGAAGAAGAAAAGTTTTTGAAAGAAGATTTGATATGAGCGGATTGCTGATGCGGGTTGGTTTTAGATTCTATTTTTAATTACCGCGCTATGGCGGTGGTAGTTTATATTTTAAGCGGGGGGAACAAGTCTTTATTTAGCAAACATTAAAATAGAAGTTACAGGGAAATGATCCGATGGATACCTGCCGTGATAACTAGTTCTAACAATCTCTGATTCTTTCACTTCAAATACTTTTGTAACAAAAATAAAATCAATTTTATCTCCGTTTGTTTCTCCCTTAAATGAATTAAATGTTCCTTCATTCGTTTTCTTATCGTGAAGTTTTCGATAAGAATCAATCAATCCGGCTTTAAGAATTGTTTTGATAGCAGCATTGTCATCCCCGCAGTTGAAATCTCCGGTTAGAATTATCGGCAAAGATTTTTCGCTTATCTTTCTTACAAGAAGTTCTGTGCTTTTTTCTCTTGATGGTTGAGATTCATGATCGAGATGTACATTAAACATGTAAAATATTTTTCCGGATAAATTATCATGCAATCTTACCCATGTGCATATACGTGTAATATTGTTGCCCCAGCTTTTAGATGCAGTAACATTCGGCGTTTCAGAAAACCAAAATGTTCCGCTCGAATCCACAGAGAAACGATCTTTTAAGTAAAAGATGCAAGAAAGTTCTCCTGCACTTTTTCCATCATCGCGTCCGACTCCAACGTAAGAATAATTGGGCATTTGTTTAATACATTCATCTATCTGAAATTGAAGAGCTTCTTGTAATCCTAAAAGATCCGGATTAAAATTTTTAATTGTTTCAACAACATTATTTTTACGGTACTCCCAACTGTTCTCACCATCATTTGCAGTTCCGTAACGAATATTGAAAGTCATTACCCGCAGCTCACTCTTACTAAATGACTGTGCAGATAAAGGAACAATAAAACAATTTAACAATAGAACAATAAAAAGTATGTTGAATAAAGATTCCAGCAGGTGAGAAACTAATCTTCTATTCAGATTGTTAACCATAAAAATTTCCTTAGATATTTGTAACTTTAACTTAAAGATATTAATCATAAAATAAAGATAAAACCAGAGATGAAAATTGGTAAATATGAATTAAAGGTAATAGAAACCGGTGTGTTCGGATTGGACGGCGGTGCAATGTTCGGAATAATTCCCAAACCGCTTTGGAGTAAATTTAATCCCGCGGATGAACAGAACAGAGTTACATTGCATGCCCGCAATTTGCTGCTCGCAAGTGATTCGCGAAAAATTTTGATTGACACCGGAATTGGTTCAGACTGGGATGAAAAATTTAAGCAGATATACCGTTTAGATCAATCTGAATTAACATTATCAGATTCACTTAATAAACTTAAGATTAAGCCGGAAGATATTACAGATGTTTTATTAACCCATCTTCATTTCGATCATACAGGCGGTTCTACATTCTTAAAAAACGGCAATTGGATTCCAACTTTTCCAAATGCAAAATACTATATTCAGAAAAAACATTTTGAGTGGGCAATAAATCCTACTGAACGCGACCGAGGCAGTTTCATACAAAATAGATTTTTACCACTACACAATGAAGGATTATTAAACTTTATTGATGGAGAAGTTCAATTTGATGACGAGATTGAATTCCTTACAATCAATGGACACACATCTTTTCAGCAAATGATCAAAGTACATGATAGTTCAAACACAGTTCTCTATTGCGGTGATCTCTTTCCATTTACTTCTCATATTCCAATTCCATATGTAATGGGTTATGATCTGCAGCCGCTTGTTACTGTACAAGAGAAGAAAAAGATTCTTCCAATCGCAATCGAACAGAATTGGAAATTGTTTTTTGAACACGATCCCGAAGTGATTATGGCAACCGTTGCAGAATCGCAAAGAGGATTTTCTATTGATCAAGTTTTTACCGAGATGATTTAATGAAACAAAATGACGGATTTATTAAAGTTTGTAAAAACTCGGAACTCAAAGAAAAAATAGGTAGAAGATTTTTTGTTGATGATGTTGACGTTGCTTTATTTAAGGTTGAAGGGCAGATTTATGCTTTGAGTAATGTTTGCATCCATCAGAAGGCAGCAATAATTTACGATGGATTTATTGAAGACGGAAAAGTTACTTGTCCTTCTCATGGCTGGCAGTTTAATTTGAAAACCGGAAGAGTTCCTTATGGAGTTAAAGGATTAGATTCATATGAAGTAAAAGTTATTGGTGATGATATTTTTGTAAAGGTTTTTAAGAAAGAATTGAGATGGTGAGGAAGGAAAGAAGGAAAGAAGGAAAGAAGGAAAAAAGGAAAGAAGGGAAGAAGGAAAAAAGGAATGAAGGAAAGAAGGGAAGAAGGAAAAAAAGAAAGAAGGAAAGAAGGAAAAAAGGAATGAAGGAAAAAAGGAAAGAAGGAATGAAGGAAAGATTTTAATTCTTAGTTACTTAGGAACTCAGGCACTAAGGCACTTCAAAAATGAAACTCACTAATCAAATAGTAATCGAAAAAGCTAAAGAGTTAGGGTTCGATCTTATCGGTTTTACAAAAGCTGATCTTCTGCAAAACGAAACAGAAAAATTAAATGAATGGTTGAATAAAGGATTTAATGCTTCAATGGATTATATGGAGCGCAATTTTGAAAAACGATTAGACATAAAGAATATTTTACCGAATGCTAAAAGCGTCATTTCACTTGCAATGAATTATTATACTGATCATCAATACTCAAATGAAAAAGATCTCGGGAAAATATCCCGCTATGCATGGGGGAAGGATTATCACTTAGTTATTTGGGAAAAGTTAGAAATCCTCGAAGAACAACTCAAAGAAATTAATCCTTCCTTTAATTCTCTTACCTACGTTGATACCGGTCCGGTAATGGATAAAGTCTGGGCGGTCCGTTCGGGGATCGGTTGGCTGGGTAAGCATACAAATGTTATATCCAGGGAGATGGGAAGCTGGATATTTTTGGCAACAATTATTTGCAATCAAGAATTTAATTATGATAAACCAATAGAAGATTTTTGCGGCTCATGCAGAGCTTGTCTTGATGCTTGTCCTACTAAAGCAATTGTTGATGAGTATGTTGTTGATGCTAATAAATGTATTTCCTTCTTAACAATTGAAAACAAAGGAGAAATATCCGGCGAATTCAAAAATCAATTTGATAACTGGCTTTTCGGCTGCGATATTTGTCAGGATGTTTGTCCATGGAACAAAAAATTTCCAACTCAAACACGTGAAAGAGAATTTGAACCGAATGGAAATAAAGAAATCCCACTTCAAGAAATTATTGAGATGAATTCAGAAGAATTCAAAAAGCGATTTGAAACGAGTCCTATCAAACGTGCTAAATTAAGCGGTATTAAACGTAATGCTGGGTTCTTATTGAAAAACAGTTGACACAATTCATTATTAAGAATCTAAATCAAAATAATTCCATCCAATCATTATAAAAATTGAACACATTTTGGTAATTTTGTTCAGTAAAATTTGGAGATTAACTAATGTCAAATAATCATCATAAAGTAATAATAATTGGTTCAGGTCCGGCAGGATTAACAGCGGCACTTTATACATCACGTGCAAATCTAAATCCGGTTGTCTTTGAAGGAATGCAGCCCGGTGGACAATTAACAATTACAACAGAAGTAGAAAACTTCCCCGGTTTTGAACATGGAATTCAAGGTCCGGAATTAATGGATGTTATGCGTAAACAAGTTCAACGGTTTGGTGCACAATGCTTTTTTAAGAACATAACTGAAGTTGATTTTTCAATACGTCCCTTTGTAGTTAAATCTGAAAGCGAAACATTCACTGCTGATTCAGTAATTATTTCAACAGGAGCTTCTGCAAAACTGCTTAACATTGATAGCGAAAAGAAATATATGGGTTACGGTGTTTCTGCATGTGCAACTTGCGATGGTTTCTTTTTCAAAGGATTGAAGGTTTTAGTAGTTGGTGGTGGAGATACGGCAATGGAAGAAGCAAATTATCTTACAAAATTTGCATCAGAAGTAACAATTATTCATCGCCGTGATGAATTCCGCGCCTCAAAGATTATGTATGATCGTGCGAAGAAGAATCCTAAAATTAAATTCATAACAAATGCAGTTATCAAAGAAATACTTGGTAAAGAAGAGGACAGTAAAAAATTTGTAATTGGAGCACTTCTTAAAAATACAAAAGACGGTTCCACCTGGGAAATTCCTACAGACGGAATTTTTATGGGAATCGGTCATCAACCCAATACCTCACTCTTTAAAGGAATTCTAGATATGGATGAAACCGGTTATTTAATTATTAAGCCGGGAACAACCAAGACTAACATTGAAGGAATTTTTGCTGCGGGCGATGTTGCAGATAAAACTTACAGACAAGCTGTAACGGCTGCCGGAAGCGGTTGTATGGCTGCAATTGATGCGCAGCATTGGCTTGAAGAACAAGAACTTGCTTAAAGCATTAATACTGAGCGGAGCGAAGTATCTCAATGTTTGCATTGAGACTCTTCACTCCGTTCAGAGTTTTAAATTAATTACTTCCGTTTTTTAATTTTCTTGTTACTAAAAACGCTGTAACGAATCCTAAACCGGTCATGGTAACAATCCAGAATCCCATCCATTCTCCATGCACCTGATGATCTGTCCATCTCTCTGTACCGGTGCCATATTGAACTTGATAACCGGTCCATTGCTGAAATAAAAATCCTATTCCTAAACCTAATCCTATAAACAGAACTATAATTCCAAGTTTCAACATTATGTAAGGATCGCGTTTTGTTTTAAGAAGTTCCATCATCTGCTCGATGGATAATCCTTTTTCAATCATCATCTGTTTTTCTTTCGAACGGTAATAGACATAAGTTACTATTACCAACCCAATTACCAAAAACATTATAATAGGTATTAACTCTTCCATTGTATTCTCCTTTGGTTATTTGATACTTATGACTGAAACTTTCACTTAAAGGTTACAAATAACTTTTGTTTTTCTTAAGTAATTATTCATTTATCTTAAACAAAGAATTATTTATCTCACTTCTTTGGACTCGGTTCAGTTATTAAAAGGTTACATATTATTTTCAATTTAATTGTAACCTTAAAAGAAAGATATTAGTCTAATTTGGTAATGAGACATTTAAGCGATATAGAAATTATTGAGTCTATTAAAAGAGGAAATGTATCTGACTTTTCTCTTTTGGTAAATAGATATAAAGACAGGGCGTTTTCGTTATTAAGGAGAATATTAAAAAACGAACTGGATGCCGAGGAAGCTCTTCAGGATAGTTTCTTAAAGACATATAATGGACTAAAAGATTTTCGTAAGGATGCACAGTTCTCAACATGGCTTTATAAAATAGTTTTCAATACAGGTTTAACGGTCTTATCATCTAAAAAAAGAAAAATTGAACAAGAGATGAGTTCGATAGATGAAGAATATGATCTTGGCAATTATGATAATGAAATTTACGGTACTACAGAAAATGTCCGGCAATATATTCTTAAAATGGTAGATAAACTCCCCGTTCGAGGAGCTCTTGTTGTAATTTTATTTTATATGGACGGACTTTCGCTAAATGAAATTAGTCAAGTTATGGGAACATCATTAGTAAATACAAAAGTTTTATTACATCGTTCACGTAATGCTTTGAGGGATTTACTTCTCAAGCATAACTACCAGGAGGAAATGTTATGAATAAACTAACAGATGAAACTTTGAATAAATATATTGATGGCGAATTAGAATCATTTGAACTCGTTGAAGTGAAAAATGAAATCGAGAAGAATGATGAAGCTCTGGCAAGATTAAAAGCATTACGACTTGTTGATAATTCATTGAAGCAAATGGAGGTTGAACACGCACCGGTAAACTTTTCAGAGAAAGTAATGAAGGTAATCTTCAATGCTTCTAAAGCAGTGAAGCCCAAGATTAGTTATTTCTTTGTTACAATTATTACTCTTTTCTCTATAGGAGTTTTAGGAGTTATTATTGCAGCATTCAAATCTATTGATGATGGAAATGGTCAATCAACTATGGCTCCTTATATGGATAAGGCAAAAGAAGTAATCGGGAAAAATTTAACTGCATTCCAAACTTTCTTTTCAAATCAAAATGTATTATTGGTCGTTTCAATATTGACGTTGATTTTACTTATAACTGTATATTTAACATTTGAGGCACATAAAAATTTTAAGAACAAATTAAATCATTATTCACGTTAACTCTCAATTTGTAGCCGATCTATTCAACTCTGTTATTAGCGTATCTACATATCTTTCGATATTTTCACATCCACAATAAAAAAAAATAATTATGTCTATTAAATCGGGATTTGTTTCGATAATTGGGAAACCAAATGTTGGTAAATCAACGTTGATGAACGCTTTGATTGGCGAGCGGCTTTCTATAATTACAAATAAACCTCAAACCACACGCAAGCGGATTCTTGGAATTTTAACATCTGATAATTATCAGATAATATTTCTTGATACACCCGGCATACTTAATCCGGAATATCTGCTTCAAGAGAGAATGCTAGAATACGTCTTTCAATCTGTTAAAGATTCGGATGTTGTTCTTGTTATAATTGATGTGGATTCCGATCCCAGCGGATCAAAAACTTTTTCGGATGAACGGGTGAAGGCAGTCCTTAAGGAAAGCAATACAAAAAAGATTTTGCTCTTGAATAAAATTGATCTCTCTAATCAACCGGATATTGAAAAGTTAATTAATCAATATTCAGAAAAGAGTAATTTTGAAAAAGTAATTCCAATTTCCGCTAAAGAAGGATTCAATCTTGAAAATGTAATTAATGCAATTGTAGAACTTCTGCCTGAACATCCAAAATATTTTCCTGAAGACCAGATCACGGATGAAAACGAACGCTTCTTTGTTACGGAAATTATACGCGAAAAAGTTTTCGAAAGATACCGTGAAGAAATTCCTTACAGTACGGAAGTTCTTATTGAAGAATTTATTGAACGGGAAAATGCTAAAGATTATGTAAGTGCGGTAATTGTTGTTGAGAAAGAAACTCAGAAGCCGATTATACTTGGAGCTAAAGGTGAAGCAATAAAAAAACTTGGACAGTCAGCACGTATGGAAATAGAAAAATTTTTACAGCGCGAAGTTTATCTTGAGCTACGTGTGAAAGTCCGTGAAAAATGGCGCTCAAATCCAAACATGTTAAAAAACTTCGGCTATAATACAGAGAATGAATAACCCGTCTCAAAAAACTAAAAGCAAATTTTTAGGTGAAAGCGCACTTCTATTAATGACAATTTTATGGGGTGCAACTTTTGTTATTGTTAAAGAATCTTTGAATGATATTTCTACAATGCTTTTTGTTGCACTCCGTTTCGGTATTGCAGGTTCAATTCTATTGTTGATTCTTTTTTTCAAAAAAAACAAAGTTGCAACTGAATCCATCTTACCGGGCATTTTTCTCGGAACACTTTTATTTCTTGGATTTTTTACTCAAACTGTCGGACTTAAATTTACGAGCGCTACAAAATCCGGATTCATTACCGGTTCCTTAGTAGTTATGGTGCCGTTGTTCCAAACATTAATCGAAAAGAAATTTCCAACCAAAGGAGCACAGATTGGAACAGTGCTGGTATTCATCGGAATATTATTTTTATCGAACGGCGGTTCATCAATAAATAATTTTCTTGGCGAGCTTGGCGCTAATTTTAATTTTGGCGATGGAATGACTCTTGCTTGCGCGGTGTTTTACGCATTGCATGTAGTTTATATTGATATCATTTCATCTAAGCATGATTATTGGATCTTGCTTACAACACAGATTGTAACAGTGGCATTCTTTTCTTTAATAACATCCTTCTTCCTGGCTGGTTTTTCAGTTGAAACGTTACACATTAGTTTTACTTCGTATTTAATATTTGGAATTTTATACACGGCAATATTTGCAACGCTTATAACGATTGGTATACAAACGAAATTCCAAAAAGTTGTTAGCCCAACCAAAGCCGGAATCATCTATTCATTTGAACCGATCTTTGCGGCAATATTTGCATTCTTTTTACTAAACGAGAAAATCACTAACTTTGGTTTAGTCGGCAGCACATTGATCTTTCTTGGGCTGATTTCATCTGAAGTAATTGATTCATTCTTTGAAAAGAAATATGGCAATTCAACGGGCTGAAATAATTGTTAACGGATTTGTTCAGGGTGTTGGGTTTAGATATTTTGTTGCACGGAATGCCGAACAACTTTTATTAAAAGGATTTACAAAGAATTTATTTAGCGGCGAAGTTTACACGGTAATAGAAGGCGAACTTGCAATGATAGAAGAATTGTATAAGAAAATTAAAATTGGTCCTATGCATGCAGATATAAAAAACGTTTCCATTAAATGGAGCGAACCAAAAAATGAATTCACAAAATTTGAGATAAGATATTGAACTTACAATATAAGATTGGATTCGGATATGACGTTCACAAATTTGCAGAAGACCGCAAATTAATATTAGGCGGCGTAGAGATTCCTTTTGAAAAAGGATTGCTTGGGCATTCCGATGCAGATGTTCTTCTTCATTCAATTTGCGATGCTATTCTTGGCGCTCTTGCTCTCGGAGATATCGGCATTCACTTTCCCGATTCAGATCCAAAATATTTAAATGCAGACAGCAAAGAATTGCTGAATCATATTTATTATCTTATGAAAGATTTTCACTACGAAGTTGGAAATGTTGATTCTACAATTCTTTTGGAGAGACCAAAACTTGCATCGTACATCCCCGACATGAGAAAAATAATTGCCAATATTTTGAACATTACCATAGATCAAATTTCTGTGAAAGCTACTACATCTGAAGGATTGGGATTTGTCGGGCATGAAGAAGGCTGTGCCGCACAAGCTGTTGTTTTACTCATCAAACAAGATAAATAATGCTTCAGGAAATCATTTCCTATATCAGCACTTTAGATCCTGCACTAATTTATGTTGTACTTTTCTTTTTTGCATTTATAGAAAATATTCTTCCCCCATCGCCAAGCGATTTTGTTGTTCTTTTCGGTGCAACGCTGATAGCGAATTCTACTTTGGAAATTATTCCCATTCTTTTAATTACAAGTATTGGAAGCGCTCTTGGTTTTATAGTAATGTACTTGATCGGGGAATTTCTTGGTGAAAAACTTTTACGATCCCGAAAATTTAAATTTATTAAACAAGAATCACTCGATAAAGCCGATCGTTTCTTTCACAAATATGGCTACAATATTATTCTTGTAAACCGTTTCCTACCCGGTACGCGGGCTGTTGTTAGTTTTTTCTCAGGAGTTCACAGATTAAAACCGGTACGTACATTTATTTATGCCGGTGTAAGCTCATTTGTTTGGAATGCTATCTTGATCTTTCTTGGGATTCAACTCGGCAACAATCTTGAATTAGTTGACAAATATCTTTCTGAATATTCACAGATCATACTATCAATTACAGGTTTAATTATAATTATTGTTTTAGTTAGATTTTGGATGAAAAAGAAAAAGAGCAAATGATTTTTTTAAAGAAGTACATAATGCCTCTAACGCCCGATCAAAAGAAAGAACGCAGCAAAGATTTATTACTTGGATTGTTAAGTGGAATCTTACTCGGTTTATCTTACCCGCCCATACCCTTACCGTTTTTAAGTTTTGTTTCATTGATCCCTTTTCTATTTGTCTTAGAAAAAAGAGATACATTGTTATCAATTAATCGGGTTACTTATTACACACTTTTTTTCTTCAATTTAATAACATTGTATTGGGTGGGAAGCTGGACAAAAGAAGCCGATACATTTCTTATGATCTCAGGTGTAGCACTTTTATTTTTTAATCCGCTTTTTTATTTAATCATTACAACACTTTATCATTTTTCAAAAAAATCATTTGGGAAAAAAACAGCTCTTTTTCTTTTTCCGTTTTATTGGGTTTCTTTCGAGTTCTTATACAGTTTGACTGATCTTCGTTTTCCATGGCTTACACTTGGCAACAGCTTGCCATACTTTAAGCTCTTCATACAGATTTCCGATATTGTCGGGGTTTACGGTCTATCGCTAATAATTTTATTCGTAAATATTTTTCTTTATCTCTCAATAAAAGAATTCAAATCAAATAAGAAATTAAATTATAAATATTTAACTGCCACTCTAATACTTATTCTATTAGTACTAACTTATGGTTTTATAAGAATTAATAACTTCCAAGAACCAAACAAAAAAATAAAAGTTGGTTTAATCCAACCTAATTTAAATCCGTGGTCTAAATGGCAAGCGGGAAATATAGACTCACAACTTGATATTTATATTAAGCTGTCTGAACAAGCAATTAATAAGGGAGCTAAACTAATTGTTTGGCCGGAATCTGCATTGCCTATCTATTTGCTATCCGGCAACTATGATTACGAAGTTACCAAAATTCATCAGTTTGTTAATTCTAACAATATTTTTTTGATAACCGGAATGCCAAACGTTAATTATTATTTCAACAAAAATGATGCACCAAAAGATGCAAAAGAGAATAGGAGCGGAATTTCATATACATCTTATAATTCTATTTTGTTATTTACACCTCATTCGCCTAAAGTAGAAAAGTATGGAAAGATAAAACTCGTTCCGTTTGGAGAACATGTTCCATTTGTTGAGCAACTGCCGTTCCTTGGTGATTTCATAAAATGGGAAGTCGGTATTTCTAGTTGGAATGTTGGTAAAGATCAAATTGTGTTTGATCTTCGTGATGCGGATAATTCAATTGTAAAAACTGCCGGAGTGATCTGTATTGAATCTATCTACCCCGAATTTGTTGCCGGATTTGTACAGAAGGGGGCTGACATAATTACAGTTGTTACGAATGACAGTTGGTATGGATATTCAAGCGGACCGTTTCAGCATAAGGAAATTTCTGTATTGCGTGCAGTTGAAAATAGAAAATCTGTTATCCGCGCTGCCAATGGCGGAGTTAGCTGTATAATTGATCCGCTTGGTAATACTATAGCATCTACAAAACTTTTTACTCGAGACATTCTTGTTGGCGATGTGATAATTAACGAAGGACAAACTTTTTATACCCGTTTCCCGTTGATCTTCCCTTTGATCTCTTCTTTTATTTCTATCGCTACAATTATGATTTTTTTATTTAAAAAAATATCAACTAAAACAAAAGAACAATCATGAAAAAAATTATTGATCTAAGAAGCGATACGGTTACAAAACCATCTGAAGCAATGCGTAAAGCAATGTATAATGCCGAAGTCGGTGACGATGTTTACAAAGAAGATCCGACAGCAAATGAACTTGAAAAATATGCTGCGGAATTATTAGGTAAAGAAGCAGCACTTTATGTACCAAGCGGTGTGATGGGAAATCAAATTTGCCTAAATGTTTTAACGCAGCCGGGCGATGAAGTTATTTGTGAAAAAGATGCTCACATTTTTCAATATGAATCCGGTTCTCCTGCTGCATTGAGTGGTTTGCAGTTAAGTTTGGTGGATGGAGTTCGCGGTGTGTTTACACCTGAACAAGTTGAACCGTTAATACGTCCCGAGAGTGCATATTATATGGCTCGAACAAAAGTTATAGAAGTTGAAAACACACACAATCGTGCAGGCGGAACAATTAATCCGATTGAAAATATTCAAGCTTTAAGTGTGATAGCAAAAAAAAATAAACTTTATTTTCATCTTGATGGCGCAAGAATTTGGAATGCCTCTGTTGTAACCGGAATATCTCCCGCAGAGTATGCTAAATATTTTGATTCGGTATCATGTTGTCTTTCTAAAGGTCTTGGCGCTCCAATAGGTTCAATAATAGCCGGGTCAAAAGATTTTATTAAACAAGCTTACCGTGTTCGTAAAGGATGGGGCGGAGGAATGCGGCAAGTTGGAATTCTTGCTGCTGCAGGATTGTATGCACTTAAAAATAATATTCCGCGATTGAAAGAAGATCACGATAAAGCAAAATTATTCTCAGATAAACTTTTACAACTGCCAAATCTTTTTGTTGATACAGAATCTGTTCAGACAAATATTATTATGCTTACTCCGAAGAAACTATCGGTTGTAGATTTCTTAACTAAATGCAGGGAGAATGGTCTATATCTCGGAACAGGAAAAATCGGTGTGATAAGAGCTGTTACACATATGGATGTTTCATTTGAAGAGATTGAACAAGCAGTACAAATAATAGAGAAAATAATTTCTTAATCTTACTCTTGCATATAATCTTATCAGTAGAAAAGAGAAAGATTATGATTAAGAGTAAGAAACTTTAGAGGACGAAATGGAAATCTCAAACTACAGACACAAAATAATAGAGGTAGTAAAATTTCACGAAGTTGATATGCTGGGTGTTTGTAATAACGCAGTTTACTTTAACTACTTTGAAGATGCACGGATTAAATATATACAAGACATTAAAAAGAATTATGATTTGAAAGAAATATTAGAAGGCAACTCTTTTTTCATTATGGTTCACAATGAATGTGATTATATAAGATCCGCACAATTTGATGATGAACTAAATATTTATACACGAATAGAATTTATCAAGAACTCTAGCTTTGGTTTCCGGCACATAGTTGAGGATGCAGCTACAAAAAGTATAATTGCTAAAGGCAAAGGTGTATTGGTACATATTGATAGAAGCAATAAAAGACCGTTAGAATTACCACAAGAATTTTTTAATGCTGTTCAAAAATTCGAAAAAGAAATTGTAATTCAAAAATTAACTAACGAAAAATAAATACTACCGTTCCAATAATTAGAACTGCAGCCGTAAACCAACTACTATAAACAGGATATTTACTTTTAAGCAAACCCCACACTTTTGCCAAAATTAACATTGATGCAATAAGAATAACAGTTACAATAAAACATTGAAGGGCATTATAATTCCTTCCTGAAATATCTACGAGACTCTTTCTCCAAAATATTTCTCTATAAATAAATTGAAGATGAACCCAATAGACTAATAGAGATTCCCGGCTAACATCCAGGATCAATGAACTATAATTCTCTTTATTGTTAAGATAGAACCAAAATACTCCTAGGGACAAAAGAATTAATCCGAATCTCTCTAAGAAGAAAAAAGGATTTGGAATTATCTTAGCTAATTGTTGAGGGAACAAAACATACATTATTACAACACTTATTAAATAAAAAAGTAAACCTGTAATTATCATTTTCCTTGCAAATACTTTTTCGGAATTATTTTGTTTGGCTTCCAAATAATATTTGGCGACATAAGCACCGATGAAAACAAACGCCCACCATGGAAAAACCGGAAAAAGAGAACCGTGCATTTTATTGAAATAGTTAGCAAAGAATAACGGCAGGTAATTTGCAAGGTCTATTTTCCACATCATAGGACCAATCAATAAAATTATAGCTGTTAATAACAGCATGAAATTATAAAATCGTTTTTCGGATTTGATTAATATTCTAGCAAACAATAAAACAATCAAACCACTTGAAATTATTTGAAGAATATCAACTGTAAATAAACTATTAAGGTTTTGTTGTGTTTGATTATTAAGAATTTTTGTTAATGAGTAGTATGGAAGATGAAGTGAATACCCGATGAAAAATATTAATCCAACCCTGGAAAACTTACGCCAAAATTCCTTTCCGAAAGTTCGTAATTGATCAACACCTTTTTGTAATGATAACACAAATACCATACCCGATGCGAAACTAAAAGAGGGAGCTACCAAACCATTTATAAAATTTAATGACGGAAACCACCAGGATTCTCTTAGAGCCGGTAAGAGCAACGAATTAAAGACGTGTACTTCAACCATAACAATTAGTGCAAGGCCTTTTAGCATATCAAGAAACAAAGCACGATTTTTTAATTTCATTCATCCCTCTTATTGAATAATTGCAAAATAATCAAAAATCTTAATTTTCAAAGCTGAGAAAAATCTTTTAAAATTTTTAATACTATTAAATCAATTTATTTTTCATTAGTTTCTATCAGCAACAAGAATAAAGTTGGGGGCATATGAACCTAGTTTTTGATATTGAAACAGTCGGTGTTGAATTCGAAACTCTTTCTGATTCACAAAAAGAGTTCCTGCTTCGATATACAGAATCGGAGAAAGATCCGATTAAAAAAGATGAACTTATTGATGAAGCTAAAAGATATATCAGTTTATATCCTTATACAGCAAAGATTGTTGCTATTGGTTTTTTGAATACTGAAACGGAAAAATCGTTAGTATTATATGAGGGCGAAAAAGACGAAGAATGGAGCGTTGATGAAAAAACGATTACTTACAAACCTCTTAACGAAGAAGAAATGCTGAATTATTTTTGGAAATATGTTTCGAAAGCCGATAAAGTAATTTCATTTAACGGAAGACATTTTGATTTACCATTTATGATGATTCGTTCTGCAATAAAAAAAATAAAGCCCACAGTAAATCTTATGAAATATAGGTATGACTCTACTCATCATATTGATCTGCTAGAACAGTTAACTTTTTATGGATTAACTAAAAAATTTAATCTTGATTTTTACTGCTATTCTTTCGGCATCGAATCGCCCAAATCAAAAGGTATAACCGGAATGGAAGTTAAAGAACTATATAAAGCTGGAAGAGTAAAAGATATTGCTATTTACTGCGGAGAAGATGTAAAAGCAACTTATGAATTATTTAAAATTTGGAATTGCTATTTAAATATTTAATAATTTTAAAATAATTCCTCCATCACTGATTAAATAACAGCATCATTAATTTAATTGAGGTTCAATATGAACACCAAAAAACTAGTTATTGCAGTTCTTGCTGTCTTTGTCCTCCTGGAAGTTACCGGATATCTTATTCACAGTGTATTGCTTGCATCTACATACATGGAAGAAGCAATCTCTAAAGCATTTCGTCCCATGGCCGAAATGGATTCAATGATGTGGAGAATGATGGTTGCAGATCTTGTCTTTTCATTTTTCTTTGTTTTCATTTTTATTAAGGGCTATCAGAATAAAGGAATTATGGAAGGAGTCCGGTATGGAGTTTATATTGCTTTGTTCATGAACTTCTCTGCCTCTGTTGCTCAGAATGTAGTATATCCTATTCCATTCTCACTAGCTTTGCAATGGTTTATTTATGGATCAATCCAAATGGTACTGATTGGAGTTGTTACAGCATATCTTTATAAACCCGCAGAAGCGAAACAAGCTTAAAAAATTGTAAGATTTTTTTGAAAAGGACATCAAGGGATGTCCTTTTTTGTTTTAAATATATTATTTGTGAAATTACAATGACAATAATTCTTGATCAGTTAAGTTATGAATGAATCTTACACAGATATTACTGGAATAATCCTTTCAGGCGGCGAAAGCAGCAGGATGGGAAGTAATAAAAGTTTACTAAAAGTTAGTAGTAAAACTATTATTGAAATCATTTCTCTTCTAATGACAAAGATATTTGATAAAGTAATTATTAGTACAAACGAATTTGAACTATATAGATTTCTTAATTTACCCATGGTAAAAGACATTTATAAAAATTATGGTCCGCTATCCGGAATTCATTCCGGGCTGGTAAATTCTACGACAGAAAAAAATTTTTTCATGTCTTGCGATCTTCCTTTGATAAATGAAGAGACAATACGCTATATAATAAACTATAAAACAGAGAAAAAGATTGCTGTTCCACTCTATAATGGGAGGACTCAACATCTCTGCGGGATTTATTCAAAATCTATATGTGGGGATATAGAAGAACTGATTAACAATTCTCTAAACGTATCTGACAAGAATGGAAAAAGTGTTTTCAGCATTAAAAATTTAATTGAAAAAGTCGGGGCTGAATATATTCATGACAATACATTACATTTCTTTAATGAAGATATTTTTTTCAATATGAATACACATGAGGATTATGAATATATTAAAGGTAAGTTCCTTCAATGAGAAAAAGATATAAACCCGATTATAAATTTCTAATTACAGCTTATTTTTTTGTTCTCGTTACTGTAGGATTTTTTGTTTATGGAGTTTTTTGGTTCATAAATGTTCCTGTAGATAAGAAAGCGGAAAAGTATCGTATTGAAAAGATTAAAAGAGAAACCGGATTTGATGAATCAGCTTACGGATTTTTACCGCTGATAAACGAACACAGAGAAGGTTGTATTACTTGTCATAGTGAAGTGGGAGGTATAGAAAATTCACATTCACCTGAGAAGATCGGATGCTACTCTTGCCATTTAGGGAACAGATTAACAAATAATAAATCCGAAGCACACAAAAATTTAATTTTAATTCCGGGCAATTCGTCAAATGCTTCTGTTACGTGCGGATATATAGGCTGTCATCCTCAAATGATTTCCCGAATGCAAAACAATATTATGAACACAATGAACGGTGTTGTAAGTGTGGACAAATGGGTTTTTGGTGAAGCATCATCACCAACATTTAAGTTACCAATTGATTCAATAAAATTTTCTCCTGCAGAAACTCATTTAAGAAATTTGTGTGCATCATGCCATCTATCAAACGAGAAAACGGAATTAGGTCCTATCGTTGAGCTATCACGCGGCGGTGGATGTTTAGCATGTCATTTAAATTATTCCAAAGAAGCCGAAATAGAATTACAAAATTATTTAAATCAATCATCCAAAAAACCCAATGCTCAATCGTATAATTTTACTGTACATCCTCGGATTAATTTGAATATAACAAATCAACATTGTTTCGGTTGTCACTCGCGTTCCGGAAGAATCTCTTTGAGTTACGACGGCTGGCATGAGACTCTTTACAAACCCGAAGATGTAAATGGTATGGTTGGATTTAGAATTCTTGATGACGGACGTGTAGTAACTAAAGTGAAAGCTGATATACACAGTGAAAAAGGATTGGTGTGTATTGATTGTCATACGTCTTACGAACTAATGGGTGATGGAACATATACATTACACAAAGAAGAACAGATGAAAGTTCAATGCATTGATTGTCATTTAATATCAATTCCTAAAACGCAGAAAGTAAATGACTTTGATTTTGAATCAAAAAAGATTGCTCGATTAGAAGGGCTCTCTGATAATAAAAAAAATTACCTAACCGTTACGAAAAATGATTTTCCTCTTGTAAATGGTTTTTATGAAAATGGAAAAGCATTCTTAATTCAAAAATCTTCCGGTCAGATTTCGGAAATTAAATCTCCACTTAGTGTTTGCATTGAAGGGAAAGCTCATATAAATTTATCATGCAACACATGCCACAATTCATGGTCGCCGCAATGTATCGGCTGCCATACCGAATTCGACAAAGATGGAACAATGTTCGATCTTCTAAGCAATAATGAATCAAAAGGAGAATGGCATGAATATTCGAAAGATCTTTTGGCTGAACCTGCTGTACTTGGAGTTAGAGAAATAAATGAAAATGGAAATCGCAAAAATATTGTTGAAGAATTTATTCCCGGAATGATTTTGACAATCAACAAGGATCGGACTCAAACAGAAAAAAAATCATTTAAACGATTATATGCGCCCGGGTTTTCTCACACAATAAGAAGAGAATCACGTTCGTGTGAATCTTGTCATAATAATTCCTTGGCACTTGGTTATGGAAGGGGAAGACTTGAGTATAAAATATCTGGAAATACTGGCAGATGGCTGTTCACACCAAAATATTCTTTGATCAAGAATGATGGATTACCGGAAGATGCCTGGATCGGTTTTTTGAAAGAAAGAAGCTACAATTCAACTACCCGCGATAATACTCGTCCATTCTCTTTAGAAGAACAAAAGAAAATTCTGACTGTTGGTTCATGCTTAACATGCCATAAATCAAACTCGTTAATAATGAAAACTGCAATTTTAGATTTTAACAAAATAATATCATCACGCAGCATAAAGTGTATTTTACAGTTCTAATCGGTTACAATTATTTCAGTTTTTAAAATTCTAAATGTATCTTAATCAGTAATAGAATCAATCTGTATTCGACCAAAATGACGAATTAAGCGACCGTTCAGTTGAAAGAATAATTCTTAAATATTTAATTCTATCGAATTCCTATTATATACTAAGAATAATTTCTTGGCATACTTTTGTATATTAATGATGAAATCAAATAGTAGTCACTAACAATAACCAAAGAGGATAAAATGAAAAAGCTAGTTACTTTTATTGCCATCTTTGTGATTCTTATTGCATACTCGAACATAACTGCACAAACAAAAGATCCAAATCCACCGGTAAAACACGGCAAAGGGTTTGTTGATAAAAACGGTGATGGTTATAACGACAACGCACCAGATCATGATGGAGATGGAATTCCAAACGGTCTTGATCCTGATTACACAGGTCCAAAACTTCAGAGGAATAAATTTGTTGATTTAAATGGTGATGGAATTAACGATAACGCAGGCAAAGGCAAACGTGGAAAAATGAATGGATTTGGTCCGGGCAACCAAGATGGTGGTCAAATGAGCGGAACTGGAAACGGTACAAAAACCGGCACCGGTTCACAAAAAATGATGGGGCGCGGATACAGAGGCGGTAAATAGTTTAATCAAAATTAGTGAGATAATCGGGACTCTTCGGAGTCCCATTTTTTTGAGGAGAAAATGAATAAAGTTTCTATTCGATCAATAAAAGTGTTGTCCGCAATTTTATTCTTTATTAGTTCACTTAGTTCAGCACAATGGAATTTTAAGTTAGCAACTGAGCAAGAGTACAACGATAATCCTTTCCGCACTCAGCTTTCAACAAAAACGTTTCTTTCGTCAATCGATTTCGGATTGGAAAATGATTTAGAAAGTCTTTCACTTGGTTACTATGGAAGTTATCTGAATTTTGACGTAGTTCCGGAAAGAAATTTTTACTGGCATCAATTTGCGATGTGGAAGAGTTTTGAAAATTCCAACATAGGCATCTATGCAGAGCAACGATTAAATAAGAATATTTATACTTACTACAATTACTCGAATATTACAGCTTATTACAATCATAAATTTAATCTGGAGAATTTCTTTATCACACTCTCCCCGAATTTTAGTCTTACTAAGTATAAGAATATCAGTATAATGGATAACTACAAAGGAAGTTTGAGTCTTAACATCAACCGTGGTTTTGAAAGCGGAACAACTTTCATTCTTGGCGGGGCATTTAATTATAAAAAGTATCTCAATCCAACTCAATCCGGAATTTATACTTACCTCGACGAAAACAACCGACTCGTAACCGAGTCATATATAGACAAAAATGTTTCATCAATTACACAATTAGTTTCATTTGGAAGAGTTGCGCAATCAATAACATCTACAACGGGGCTGGCAGTACAGTTTACTAACAGAAGTATTTTCAATGGATTTGGTGCTTTCGTTAAAGATTTGAATCTGATATATGGAGACGAGTCTGAAATGTTTGATGATCCTGTTAACTATGAAGGAAATAATCTTTCAATCGAATTGACTCAAATATTTTTTGATGATCTGGAAATCAAAGCCGGATTCTTTCAGAATAGAAAACATTATCTCTCACAAGGGACCTATGATGCCCTCTACAATTACGACACCGGTATAATGCGAAGCGATTCGCAGAATATTTTCAACCTCTCCGTTAGAAAAAGTATTCCAATTGAATTTTTAGGCGGAATTAATATATCCGTAGGATTGAACTATCAATTGATCAACAATAAATCAAACAGTTATCTATTCAATTACAAAAGTAATGCTGTCAATCTAAATATAGGATTTGAATTTTAGGAGAAGTGATGAAGAAGAAATTTAATTTCAGAGGATTTATAAGTTTATATATAGCACTATCTTTTCTAATTATGACAGTATCCGGTGTAATACTTTTCTTATCTCCCGCCGGAAGAGTGGCAAATTGGTCTAACTGGCGCCTCTTCGGATTATTAAAATCTCAATGGCAGGCGGTGCATACAATTTTTACATTCATTTTTGTTATTGCAATAATATTTCATCTATTTTTTAATTGGAGACCGCTGATTGCTTATTTGAAAATGAAAATAGGTGCCGCCGTTTTACCTAGAAAAGAAATCCTGGGCGCATCAATTTTTGCAGTATTGATTTTCGTATTAACTGTTTATGGCGTTACTCCATTCAGTTCTGTTATGACTTTCGGCGAATCGCTGAAAGATTCCTGGTCATCATCAAGCACCGAGCCTCCAGTTCCACACGCCGAAGAACAATCTATTGTAAAATTTGCCGAAACAATAAAAATTCCCGCTGCTAAATTGATTAGTCAATTATCATTAAAGGGAATTAAAGTAGAAAAGGAATCCTCAAGCATCAAAGAGATTTCAGTACAAAATAATATTGCGCCAAGCGATATTTATAAAATAGTAAGAGAGACTTCCGGAAAACCTCTTGATGTTTCTTCAGAGGGAAGAGGTTACGGAAGAAAAACAATCGAACAAATTTGCACGGAACTAAAAATTAGCACTGACGATGCTCTTAATAGATTAAGAGTGAAAGGAATAATTGCTGATAAAAATGAAAAGTTAAAAGACGTTGCTTCCAAAAATCAGATGACTCCTATAGATGTTGCGAATACAATAACCGGAGCTTCTAATTAGAGCATTTCATGAATCCAATTAAAAAGCTTCTCATCATATTCCAAAAAAGATTTTAGTAAATTAGACAAGAACTAAATGACAAAGAATGTGAAGCTCTTTAGAAATTTATTAATCCAACCCAAAAATTTAGTACTTATCTTTATTGTAACTGCAGTTATTGTGGTGGCTTCCGTTTTTGTTGAATTAACTCAAAGTAAAGAAGAAATGCTTGGGTTAATGGAAAAGCAAGGACATACTTTGCTTGAAACTCTTCTATCTTCATCCAATAATGCTTTGCTTTCTTACGAAAGAATAGAAAGTGAATTAGAGCAGCGATTATTGAGTAATGCTGCAATGATCAGAATGATGCTTGAGAAAGGATTAATTACTAATTCCCTTTTAGAAGAGATCACAAAGAATAATCAAATTTACAGGATAAATATTTTCGATAAGAACGGAGTTAAAAAATTTGCCAGCCATAATGAAATTCATTCTAATCTACGGGAGAAAGAAAATCCAAAGAAGTATATTGAACCGATATTGAACGGTGAGGCAGATACTCTCATTATCGGTATAAAGCCGGCACGATTTCTAGAAGGACAAAGATTTGCAATTGCTATCTCCACAAAAGAGGGCGGTGCAATTGTAGTAAATGTTGATGCCGAAGAACTGTTGGATTTCCGTACTCAGGTTGGTTTTGGTGTTTTGCTGAAAAAAGTAACTGAGAATTCACAAATTATTTATGCCGCTCTTCAAGATGAAGATGGAGTCATTGCCGGTTCCGGTAAAATCCAGGATTTAGAAGATATCGAGACATCAGAAGTATTAAAAAAAACTCTCGATGAAAATTCATTTAAATGGAGGATCGCACAGATTGGGGAACTGGAAGTCTTTGAGGTGCTGCATCCGTTTGTTCATAACAATGAGACAATTGGAATTTTCCGGGTAGGAATATCTTTAGATCCGCTGAATAATATAAACACAAGATTAACACGCAGGATTATCTTTCTTGGAATAGTACTATTTGTTTTTGGATTCGTAACCATAACGCTGGTTTTTGTAAGACAAAATTTTGATCTGCTCACAAAGAAATTTTCCGCAATCGAATCGTACTCGAGTAGAATAATAAATAATGTAAGTGATGGCATTATTGTATTGGATTCAAATAAAAAAATTCAGACGATTAATAAAGCAGGCGAAACCCTCCTTGGTATAGCAGAGGGTGATGCTAAGGGGATCGAATTTATATCCGTTTTTACCGAAATCAAATGCGAAAAAATTTTACATACATCTTCTATGATAGAAGAAATTGAATGCAACATCGGCGGGAAAAATAAAGTATTCTTAGTTTCAAGAAGTGAGTTCCTCAATGAGAATAAAGAAAATAATATAATTTTGGTTTTAAGAGATTTAACAGAACAGAAATTGTTAGAGAATCAAATCGAAAGAAGCGAGCGGCTTATTGCAATGGGTGAATTGGCATCCTCTGTTGCACACGAAATTAGAAATCCGCTTAATTCTATCGGCACAATTGCTCAACAACTTGGTAAGGATTTTTATCCGAAAGAAAATGAAAAGGAGTTCAAGAGTCTTACCAATGTTGTTTATAAAGAGGTAAGGCGAATAAATGAAACAATTGAAAGCTTTCTTAAATTTGCTAAGCCCCAGCCGATTAATGCCGAAAAATTTGTTGCGCGTGATTTATTCTTTCAGATTGAGAAACAGTATCATTCTCTTCTCGAAAAGAAAAAAATCATCTTAAAAATGAATATTGCCGATATCGGAGATGTTCTTTGGGATAGAACGCAGATGACACAAGTGTTAATAAATTTATTTGAAAATGCTATTAGTGCCGTTGAGGATAATGGTGAGATAAACATTGATGTTGCTGAACGTAAGGAAAAACAAGTAGAGATTAAATTTAGAGATAACGGCGCGGGTATCTCATCCGACAATTTGAAACGGATCTTCAATCTCTACTTTACTACAAAATCAAAAGGAAGCGGAATTGGACTTAGTATTGTTCAGAAAATAATAACCGAGCATAACGGATTGATCTCTGTTCAGAGCGAGCCCAATAATGGAACAATATTTACAATGATATTACCCAAATATTTTTCGTAAGAGGATAACATGAACGTCTTTTCAGTTTTAGTGATAGATGATGAAGAATCTCAGCTTCAGTCTCTAGAAAGCTTTTTAACTAAACGCGGATATGCTGTTTATACAGCAAACAGCGGTGAAGCCGGATTTAAAATTGCAAAATCAAATTTGATTGATATAGTACTAACTGATTTCAACATGCCCGGCTGGGATGGAATGCAAGTACTTCAGAAAATGAAAGAGTTGAATCCGGAGATTGATATTGTGTTGATGACAGCATTCGGAACCATTGAAAGCGCGGTAAATATTATGAAGTCAGGTGCTTTTGATTACTTAACAAAGCCGATAGATTTAGATGAGCTGGAAAATATTCTCGAGAAAATTAAAGAAAGAAAATTGTTGATTGGCGAGAATAAATTTTTGCGAGAACAGCTTCAAGATAAATTCCGTTTTGAGCAGATCATTTCTCAAAGTAGTCTGATGGAAAAGGTATTAAATACAGCAGGAAGAGTTGCTAATTCCAAAGCTACTGTTTTAGTTAGAGGTGAAAGCGGAACAGGAAAAGAATTAATAGCCAAGGCTATTCACTTTGCTAGCGATAGAAAAGACAAACCATTTATTACCGTAAACGTTGCCTCGCTTTCAGAAAATCTTCTTGAAAGCGAATTATTTGGACATGAGAAAGGATCATTCACCGGAGCGATAAATCAAAGAACCGGAAGATTTGAAGAAGCTAATGGCGGTACAATTTTTATTGATGAAATTGGAGAAATTCCACCTCCTGTGCAAGTGAAACTTCTTAGGATTATTCAATACGGTGAGGTACAAAAGATCGGCAGCGGCAGTTCGATTCATACCGATGTAAGAATAATAGCCGCAACTCATAGAAACCTTGAAGACATGATCATCAAAGGAGAATTTCGTGAAGATCTCTTCTATAGATTAAATGTTGTTCCGATTGTTATTCCTACTTTAAGACAAAGGAAGGAAGATATTCCTATCATTACAGATCACTTTATTAAAAAGTATTCTAATGAAAACAAAAAAAATGTGAATGGAATTACACACGAAGCTTTAGATCAGTTAATGAAATATAATTTTCCCGGTAATGTTCGTGAACTAGAGAATGTTATTGAACGGGCGGTTGTTTTAACCCGTAATGAACTGATATCAACACAAGACTTGCCTATGTTATCATCTCAAAAAGAAATTGATAAGAAGATGGATCCATATAATCTTGATGATGGATATGAGACAAAAATAAAATCATTTGAAACAGCTATGATTCAGGAAGCGTTAAGCAGAACAAACGGAAATAAAAGTGCGGCGGCAAGAATACTTGGCATCAGCGAAAGACATTTGAGATCCAGACTGGAAAGACTATAACATTACTTCAAAAAAATTATTGAAATTTTGAAATTTGGTCCATCATAATATTATTTTTTCGTCAAACCAGTCGACTACCTCGACAAAAAAAACAGATCCATAATTCTATTAACAAAATAATATTTGCATTTTTGTTAAAAAGCGAACTAATGTTTCTGGCACAATCTTTACTAAGTACTCCTCAACAGCATAATTCAATAACATTACAAAGGAGTACAAAATGAAACGCACAGCATTATCCTTCGCAGTAGCACTATTTACAATAGTTTTTTTCAACAGCAACTCAAATGCTCAATCAACCGGAAACGGTAATGGAGTTAAAGTAAATTGGGTTGATGCAAACGGAGACGGCATTTGTGATAATGTTGGTACATCGCTCCAAGGTGTAAACCGAACCGGCAAAGGTTACGGTAAGAAAGATGGTACCGGCACACGAGTACATCCACAAGACGGAACCGGATTCGGCAATAAAGGCGGCAACATGACCGCTACAGGTATGCATGATGGAACCGGTTCAAAGGGTGCTTCGGCTGGCCGTCGTGGTAGAAATTAACTGATTGACCAAAGAAATAAAATAAAAAAGAGGAAGCATGCGAACCATGCTTCCCCTTTTTGTATCTAACATAGCAGGCTTATGATATATTTATTAACCAATGAATATTTTCAGCAAATAATGAGGCAATCCAAAAAATGAAAAAACTTACTTTCTCTAATCCCGGTTTAATGTTGGGATTTTACTTCTTTCTTACATTAACAATTCTCCTTTTCAATTTGAGTAACTCAACGGCACAAACAACAACATCTTCACCTCAAAAATCTATAGATGTTAAAGGTTATGTGGTTGATTCCAAAACCAAGGAACCACTTGTTTATGCAACTGTAATGATAAAGAATACTTCAATTGGTACATCAACAAATCAACGCGGTTATTTTATTCTTCCGGATATTGAAACAGATACTATTACACTCTTAGTTTCTTATATCGGATATGTAAAAAAAGAAATGGTTCTAAAAGGGAATGAGTCAAATAGTACAATACAAATTGAGTTGGAACAAAAAGATTATCAAACTGGTGAAGTAGTAATAGTTGGAGATCAGTATAAATATTGGAAAAATTCTGAGGCGGTAAGCCAAATAACAATTTCTCCCCTTACTCTTTCAAAGCTTCCCAGTCTTGGTGAGAAAGATATTTTTAGATCGCTGCAATTACTACCCGGCATAAGTTCTTTGAATGATGGATCTGCGGGTTTGTATGTTAGAGGCGGAACGCCGGATCAAAATTTAATTTTATTAGATGGTATTACGGTTTATCATGTTGATCACTTCTTCGGATTTTTTAGTGCGTTCAATGCCGATGCAATTAAGGATGTTCAAATTTACAAGGGAGGATTTGATGCCAAGTTTGGAGGAAGATTATCAAGCGTTGTGGAGCTTAGCGGCAAGACGGGTGATATGGATAAATTTAGAATGAGTACCGGCGCAAATTTGTTGAGCGCAAACGCTGTTGCTGAAATTCCGCTATCTGGTAAAGGCAGTATTCTAATTTCCGCAAGAAGATCTTATGCGGACATTATTAACAGCGGAATCTACAATAAAATATTCGGCTTTCTGAAAGGTGGCGAAACAACAACCAACATCCCAACAGGCAAAGGAAGCGGACTAAACCAAAAAAGTACAACTCTTTTACCTTCGTTTTATTTTTATGATCTGAATGCAAAACTATCATATAATCTTTCTCCGAAAGATTTTGTTTCAATTAGTTTTTATAATGGTCAAGATTACTTAGATCAATCGCAGTCGCCGCAAGATGTAACTATGCGGAGTGCACAATCTACAAATGCTAAAAGAACCATAACCGATTTATCGGATTGGGGTAATTTTGGCGCAAGCATAAAATACTTCAAACAGTGGTCTGATAGACTTTATTCCGACGTAACAATCTCTTCCTCCCATTACTTCAGCAAAAAAAATCTTGGTACTCAATTCGATTTTAACGTACAGGATAACAGCGCTGTTTTTACATCTCAAAACAACAATTCTTTTCAAGACAATAATGTTTATGATTTTACAATGAAGTTTGACAATGATTATTTGCTTTCATCCAAACATAAAATTGGCTTCGGAGTTTGGTATTCAAATATTTCTACAGATTACAAATACATAGTGAATGATTCACTATCAATATTGGATAAAAATCAGAGCGGATTTCACTTAGCATCATATATTCAAGATAAATGGAAAGTGAACAATGATCTTGATATTACTATTGGTTTAAGAGGAACTTTCTTTGAACCCACAAAAAAAATCTACATTGAACCGCGGGCATCTTTTCAGTTCAAACTCAACCCATTTGTTAAATTAAAAGGTGCTTGGGGAAATTATTACCAATTTATAAATCAAGTTACAAGCGAAAATGTTTTAGAAGGAAGCCGTGATTTTTGGTTGATTTCAAACTCGGAATTAGAGCCGGGCTCTGCTCAACATTATATTCTTGGTGCCGAGTATGAGACGACCGATTTTCTTTTTAGTGTGGAAGGGTATTACAAAAACATAGATAACTTGTTAGAATTCACTCAAAGAATTGTAAGAAGTTCTCAGAGCAGACTTACAAGTTTGACGAATTATGAAACTAATTTTTTCAAAGGGAAGGGATTTGCCGAAGGAGTTGAATTTTTAATTCAAAAGAAATTTGGAGCGTTGAGCGGATGGGTAAGTTATACTCTTGGCAAAGTTGAATATACATTTCCAGAGTTTGATTCCGGAGATCCATTTCCGGCGAATCAAGATAGAACCCACGAGTTAAAATTAGTGAGTTCGTACGAAACCGGTAACTGGAATTTCTCAGCATCCTGGGTTTATGCAACAGGGCTGCCTTACACGGCTCCGGAAAGTCAATACTTTATTGATCTTCTGGATGGCACCAGACAAAGCTACATTCACGTTAGCGAAAAGAACGTTTACAGTCTGCCGGATTATCATCGTCTTGATATTAGCGCCTCATATATGTGGAAGAGTAAACGCTTTAACAGCGAGTTTGGACTCTCAATATTCAATCTGTACGATCAACAAAATATTTGGTACAAAAAATATGATCTTAGTGTAAGCCCCGTAGAGGTAACAAATGTTTCTATGCTGGGAATAACACCAACTCTATTTATGAAACTTAATTTTTAAATCCAGACTAAAAACTGATGGAGAAGATATGCTGAATAAAATTTTAATTGTGATAATGATAATGACGGTTGCTTTTGGATGTTCCGACGATTCAATTACCACACCTGATAATGAATTGGTAGTTGTAAGCGGGTTTCTGCGTGCCGGTGAAAGAACGGCAAATGTAAAATTATCAAATACATTAGCACTTGGTTCTACCGATACAATTCCTAAAGCTGTTAACGATGCAGAAGTATTCTTGGTAAAGGCAGGGAAGAATTATTTATTAAACCTAAGCACCTCTATGAATGGAAACTACACTTACCAGGGGAAAGATTTATCAATTGAATCCGGAGATTTATTTTCACTTCTAATAAATTACAGGAACAAGAAAATTACCGGTTCTACTTTAGTTCCAAACAAACCACGCGATGTTACTATTTCCAAAACCACTCTTGTACTTACTGCAACGGGATATGGTGTGGGCTCAGCTCAGGATACTTCTTCTATATATTTAAAGTGGAGTAACCCGGATTCTTCTTTGTATTATGTTGTTATAGAAAACCTTGAAGCAAATCTGACGGCGATTAATACTTCAACTTCACAAAAAGGAAGCGGCAGAACTATGATATTCCCACCGATGGCGACAAACCAATTTCTTATCGGTAGAAGGAATCTAACATATTTAGGAAATCACAGAGCTATTGTTTACAAGGTGAATCAGGAATATGCGGATCTGTATGAATCCAGAACTCAAGACTCTAGGAACCTGAACGAACCAATTTCAAATATAAAAAACGGATTAGGTGTATTCAGCGCTTTTGCAAGTGATACAACAAAGTTCTATGTTAAAACACAATAATGAACTAATGCAATACTTTATCTGGAATTCTAATTGTTACATGTGAAAGAAAAGAATATTCCTAAATTCTTTTTGTTAGTTTTTTTTCTCAGTTGTTCGTTGATAACAACCTCTTTTTCCCAGAATGTTAAAGAAACTAAGATTGGATTTATCAGCGACACGCAGCAGCCAATGTGGATTGAAAAGATTTTTTTAGCTGCAAATAATAATAGCGCCGCAACCAATGCAATTTTTTCTTCGATTATTGAAAAAGAGAGCATCTCAGCCCTCTTTCATTTGGGAGATATAACTGCTTTTGGTATGTGTCCTAGTGAATGGGAGGAAATAGATAAAAATATAGAGAAACTGAAAAAGGCGAATATTCCAATTTACCCGGCACTCGGCAACCACGATTACTTTTTATTCAAGAAAAATTCACTACCTCAGTTTAATAAAAGATTCCCTGCAATAAAGGAATCTTGGTATTCGGTTAGAATTAAAAATGTAGCTGTACTGATACTAAATTCAAATTACTTTCGTCTTTCTGATGACGAAATTCAAAAACAGAAAAGATGGTACATTAATAAAATTAAAGAGCTCGAGAAAGATGACAGTATCGAAGCTATTATTGTAGGTGTTCATCATTCTCCATTTACAAACAGCAAAGTGGTTGATCCTTCGGAAGATGTCCGGAAAGATTTTGTACCTTCTTTTTTGAAAAGCAATAAGAGTAAATTATTTATTAGCGGACATGCGCATGCATTTGAGCATTTCAAACGGAACGGAAAAGATTTCTTAGTAATTGGCGGGGGCGGCGGACTTCAACATCCATTGTTAATGGGAGGTTCTCAACGCTGGAAAGATTTATTCCCAATTCCAACTTCGAAAAGAATGTTTCATTATTTAGTGTGCGAGCTAAAAGATTCGAAGCTAAATGTTAGAGTAATGATGCTCAATTCCGATTTCAAAACTTTTATGTCTGCCTATGAAATTGTTATAGAGACGAGTAAATGAAGAGGTTAATCAGCATATTATTAATAAAATTTCTTTTGAATAGTAATTTATCCGCCCAATTAACAGAGTCCTCTAAAGATAAATTCATATTTTTTCCTAAAGAGAAAACCTCAAGTGAAATTAATTATTTCACCGGCTTATCAATGGCACAGTTGCCTACCAAAATTGTAGAGGATGTTTTTGATCAGGTGCCGATGATAGAATTGAAGATGAGTTACGGTCTGCCGTATAATTTTATAGCCGAAGCAGATTTAAGCACAAATGTTTTTACAAATTTATTAACACTTGCGCCTTCGTATTCTTTTTCATTGAATAAATTTTCATTTAGCGTAGGAAATGAGTTTCATTTCTGTTATGGATTCTTTAAAAATGATGGTTTTAATATCAGTGTTTTGGGCTGGGGGTATTCTCCTTTTGCTTCAATTGGTTATGATTTTGATGATTTTTTATTAAGCTTTAAAATTGATGCAAATGTTAAAGCACAAAACACATATATGAAAAATCTTCAGTACACAAAAAACTCTCCTAAATTTGTTGGTGTAACTTTTTCTCTCGCAGTTGAACAACCTTTATGGGGTAACAATTATTTTGCATTAGGATTTAGAGCTTATTACACAAACTTTTTTTATAAATCTTGGCTTTCATTCACTACATTTGAGCAATACACTTTTTACCCGGAATTTTTTGCCGGATTTATATTTTGATTCATCGCAAAATCATATCGTCCTTATTATTAGCCCTTGCCGTCTTTACGTTTTCTTCATGCAATCCTAGTCCAGGCATAAATGAACCGATTGATGAAAGTGGAATTGTAAAAAACACTAATCCTATCGCTCAACATATAAAACCATTAATTGAGGGCGTTTATAGAGTTATAGAGGGGCAAAATGATTTTGGAGATTATGCGGTAATTAAAATAACCAGGAATCACCTTTCAATATTCTGTGGAAAGAATTCTTCATATTTTATTTTAAGCTCAGGCGAAAAAGATTCCTCTTTCTATTTTGAAGGATTCTGGAGATTTAGTCAAAACAAAAGTACCGGTAAAGCAAACCTAACCATTGATAAAAATGAGGGGGGCTCAGAGCTTTTATCAAACAAACCTGGAACAAAATCAATAATAATTAAAGGCTTTTTTGAGAAAGAGAACGGCGGATTGATCACTCCAATTAAATTAGAATTTTCAAGACCATTAAAACCGGATTCCGGTTTTTATATAATTGCTCATCGCGGCGGAGGAAGAAACTCAGACAGACTTCAGGCTTCGGAAAATAGTTTGGAAATATTGCAAATAGCAGAATACATTGGCGCTAATTCGGTTGAAGTTGATATTCAGTTAACTAAAGATAAAGTCCCTATTCTATTCCATGATGAAGAATTTACTTCCCGTCTGGTAAATGGTAACTATTTGATTGGCAGTGTTTCAAGCTTCTCATTTAAGCAGATTAGAGCCTTCGGTAAACTGATTAACAATGAAATGATTCCCACCCTTGAAGAAGCGTTGGATGTAATATTAAACAAAACGACCATAAAACTTGTCTGGTTAGATGTAAAATACCCGGAAGCAATTTCTTTAATAGCGCCAATTCAAAAAAAATATTCTGATCTGGCTAAATTATTAAATAGGGATTTGACAATTCTAATTGGAATTCCAAGCGAAGAAGTCTTAAATGAATATATTAATTATCCGGGTAAAGAAAACCATTTATCATTGTGTGAACTTGATATCACTTCAGTTAGAAAAGCTGATTCAAAAGTTTGGGCGCCGCGCTGGACAGACGGCATTCAAAAGCAGCAAATAAATAGTATCCGGTCGGAGAATAGAAAAATATTTGTGTGGACTCTTGATCTTCCTGAGGTTATAAAAGATTTCATCAATACAAACAACTATGACGGAATTCTTACTAATTACCCTTCTGTAGTTGCATATGAATATTATATGAAGGATAACTGATATGAAAAAGAGATTTTTTCTATTGGTTGTTTTTATAATTATTGTTCTTTCAGTTCGGTTATTCGCTCAAAATGATTCTATGCATAAAATTTCTGCCGAATTACTTGGCGGCAGTTCGATTGCAACTATCGGTGTATATGAAGAAGATGATATGAATATCATAGGTTTTACCGGTGCATTCAGATTAATGTGGGAACCGGAAAATCTGTTGCGTTTGGGTATTGAAGGAGGGTTCCTTCATCTTGCCCACTCTAAGGAAGAGAACATTCAAACAGAATTCGGATTGACAAAAAGATCTAACTCATTAAATGCTTATCCATTAATGCTGCACTTCAATATGAAAATCTGGAAACTGGAGCTTATGTTGGGACTCGGTGCCGCTCTCATCTCCTCTAAAATCAATGCGTTCAATGATGTTTCCGAAAGCAGCGTTATTACTTCAACAAAAATGTACGGACTGGGTTATAATTTACCATTGACAGATAGATTTAGTATTGGCTGCGAATTTAAATATTATTCATTCTCAACGCCCGAACTAACGGTTGCCACAATTCAACTTAAGAGCAAATATTCAATTTTAATTTGGTGATACAAATAGCAATTTAATTTATTGTTATAGAAACTTAAAAGCATTTTTAATCTCTGCAAATATCTTCCGGAAACATTTACAACCATTCCCTTACTCAGTGGGATTTTTAAGGAATTACTTATCCTCATCTTGATGTAATTGTTATTAATGATTTGCTTTTTAGTTAGCATTGAGAAAGTGAAGGATCAATTATTTATACTCAACCTCATCTTGAATTAGTAGGGAATTTTTAAGATTATTTTTCAATTCGATTAACAAACACATCTTATATAAAAATCTTCGACAAAAATGGTGAATTGATTCGACGTAATTGACGAGAGTCGACTTATTTTCATCCTTTCCGAGAAATTATCAGTGAAAACTTGAAGAAAACACAGCTTTATAGTTTGGCTCAATGGTTGTAATGCTTTGCACAGAACGCAAAACTCATAACCATTTATCAATTATTTACAGCCGGAAAAATGAAAAACAATTTACTTTATAAAATTCTTTTTGTTGTAATTACTTCATATGAAATTAGCGCTCAATCCCTAAATGTTGAATCTAAATGGCTGACAGATGAAATTCCAGCTCGAACAAATAAGCAGTCATTAAACTTGGTGTTACCAATTAGCGAAACATGGAAACTTCATAGTTCATACCGCTATCAATTCACTGATCAAGAAGAATTTGTTGGTCTCCCGCGCATTCGAACTGCCATTCATTCTTTTGAAAATATTTTTGTAACAAGTATTAGACAATGGCGGCTTGATTTAGCGGCTGGAGCCAAAATGAATATGTATCCCGATGGTTCTCTTTTCGGAGACTATCATTTTGGAATACACTTCTCTCAACCTTTATTCTATTCATTCGATGGACTATCGGTTGTAATGACTTTACATGGTGAAGCAAGTAGAAACCGTGAGACAAATACAGCAACCGCAATTGACCGGCAAATTTCTTCAAATGATTTTTCTGGTTCCATTGAGTTCGACTTTCAAAAAATGTTTACAGTTACAGGTAAATACACACAGCAGTACTATTCTGACTCAAATGAAAAAATCAGTGCTTATGCTGCACTGCTTTATCATCCTTTTTCAAATCCTTGGGTAGCTCTTGGATATGCTTACGCCTATTCTAACAGCTTATTCAATAATTGGAAACTCACAAATTCTGTTCGTCTTGGGTTCGATCCAATGACCCGGCAAACTACTTATGAGTATTCCTATTTTTACAATCCATATTTCACCCCGATGAAGGAACAAGGGCACTTAGCTATTGGTGTTATTCAATGGGGAATTATGTCAAACCTTGCAATTTATGCAAAGGCGACCATTCCATTTTCATCAACGGGACTTCAAAAGTATTCTCCTTCTACCGGAACTACGCCTGCACCTATTGATTATGATCTTTATTACGAGCTTGATGGAATTCTTCCTACTCAGTATGAAGCTTCTATTATTACAGATATACTCGATCCCGTTACAATTCGGTTAAATGCCGAATACTTTAAGAAACCATACTATTCTTATTCTGCTTTTGGAATCAACATGACAGTAGCGTTTTAGAAATACTTTTTAATAGAAACCTCTAAAAAATAGAATTACTGTCTTTGCGAGCGCCCGCTTCGACTCGCGTCAAGCGAGGCGAGCAGCGAAGCAAACACAGAACTTGTTTTTTGACACAAAAAAGAGATCGCTTCGGCAAAAAACGCCTCGCGATGATATAATAAAATTAATATTTCAGATGTTTCTAATAATTAATTCAACTATCATAAAAACTTTATAAGGGAAAAATAATGGGAACCAAATTAGCAATTCTTTGCGGCGGCAGCGGAACCAGGATACGAGATGTATCCGAGTTAGTACCAAAACCAATGTTACCGATTGGCAATATGCCAATTCTATGGCATATCATGAAAATCTACAGCCACTATGGAGTTAACGAATTTGTTCTTGCACTTGGCTACAAGGGCTGGAAGATCAAAGAATTCTTCCTTAACTATAAGGCAATGACCCAGGATGTTACAATCGAATTTAACGGAAGTGATACTTACACTTTTCACGATGACGTTATTGAGCGGGATTGGAAAGTAACACTTGCCGAAACCGGTGAGAAGGCAATGACAGGCGCACGTGTTTGGAAAATGCGTAAGTATCTTGAAGGAGATGACAACTTTGCACTTACTTATGGAGATGGTGTTGCCAATGTTGATATTCAGAAACTGATGGAGTTTCATAAAGCCAGCGGTAAAATAGGAACGATTACAGGCGCTAGACCATCAAGCCGTTTTGGTGAATTAGTATTGGAAGATTCGTTTATAACAAGTTTCAATGAAAAGCCAAACGTAAGTGAAGGTTGGATCAATGGCGGTTTTATGATGTTTGATGCGAAACGGATTTGGGATTACCTTTGGCCGGATGATAATCTGAGTTTAGAGAAAGAACCTCTTTCGGCATTAGCACGGGATAAGCAGCTTGCCGGCTATAAACATGATGGATTCTGGCAGTGCATGGATACTATGAGGGAATATGAACAACTTAATGAATTATGGCAAAGCGGAAAAGCTCCGTGGAAGGTATGGGTAAAATAATGGAAGATACATTCAAAGGTTATTACAAGAACAAACGAGTTCTCATTACAGGTCATACCGGTTTCAAAGGCGGATGGCTGGCGCTCTGGCTTAAAGAACTTGGTGCAAACGTACTCGGGTATTCACTCGATCCTCCATCTACACCCAACCTTTTTGAAGCTGCAAAAATCAGTTCAAAGATTCAACATGTTCATGGCGATATCATAGATTATGAAAATATGAGAAAAGTTTTTACCGACTTTAAACCCGAAATTGTTTTCCATCTTGCGGCACAAGCACTCGTTCGTCCATCATACGATGAACCAAAACTAACGTTCGATACAAATGTTTCGGGAACTGTAAATGTACTTGAGATAGTCCGCACTCTTCCCGGCATTCGTTCGGTTGTAGTGATAACAAGTGATAAATGTTACGAGAACCGTGAACAAGTTTGGGGATATAAAGAAAACGATCCGATGGGCGGAGATGATCCATATAGTGCATCGAAAGGTGCGGCGGAAATAGTTTTTCGCGGATATCAAAAATCGTTTTTCCAACACCAGGATTCGCTTGGCGCTGTTACAGTAAGAGCCGGAAATGTTATCGGCGGCGGTGATTGGGGAGACCAACGGATTGTCCCGGATTCTATGAGAGCGCTAAATGAAAATCGTTCAATTGAAGTCCGCAACCCATTTGCTACACGACCGTGGCAATTTGTTTTAGAACCACTTAGCGGCTACCTCTGGCTTGCCGCACGGCTTAACGAAAACCCTAAACAATCATCCGGAGGTTGGAATTTTGGTCCGGCGGATTCGGCTGCTCGTTGTGTAAGCGATTTGGTAAAAGAAATTATTGGTCAGTGGGGTTCCGGTGAGTGGTCTGATATTTCTAATAAGAACGATCCCCGTCTGCACGAAGCTGGCTGGCTTCGTCTTACATGCGACAAAGCTCATGCAATGCTTCCTTGGTCCGCAGTCCTTACATTCGAAGAAACATTACGAATGACTACTAAATGGTATAAGTATTTTTATGATTATCCGGAAACGAATATGTATCAATTTTCCGCACACCAGATTCGTGAATATACAGAACTTGCAAAAAGCCGGGGACAATTGTGGGCGGAGTAGAAAACATCAAAAATAAATTTGCCGGCAAGCGTATTCTTGTTACAGGTGGAACCGGATTTGTAGGCGGACATCTACTTCATCATCTTCAAGATTCAGGATGTTCAGTAACGGCAACCAGCTTCGGCGATGCGAAACCAAATATTGAACAAGGTATTGAGTGGAGAGATATTGATTTAACAGATCCCAACGCTGTTCAAATGCTTGTGAAAGAAGTGCAACCACAAATTGTTTTTCATCTTGGCGCTCTTCTTGGCGCTGAGCGCAGTTACGAATTTGCCGAACGGGCTTTAGTTACCAATGTACTGGGAACTCATAATCTTTTAAGTTCACTTGGAACTTATTGCACGCAATTAGAGAGAATTGTTTTGATGGGCACAAGCGAAGAGTACGGTAGCGGGAAAAATATTCCATTCACAGAAGATCAACCGATGAAACCAGTTTCTCCATACTCGGCATCAAAGGCGGCGGCAACACAATTTGCTCTTCTTTATCATGAACTCTTTCAACTTCCGGTAGTGATACTGCGTCCATTCATTATTTATGGACCGGGTCAATCACTAAAGATGATGATTCCTGAACTCATTAAATATGGAATTGAAGAAAAAGATTTTGAAATGACAAAAGGAGAACAAACACGAGACTTCCTTTACATTGATGATCTTATCGAGAGTCTTTTGTTAGCGGCAACTTCGCCAAATGCGGTTGGAGAGATCATTAACGTGTGCAGCGGAACGGAGAGATCAATACGCGAAGTGGCGGAACTTGTTCACAATTTGATGAATGCAAATATGAAACTTCTTGTTGGCTCTCGTCCATACCGCGAGAATGAGGTATGGCGGCTTTATGGAAGCAACGAGAAAGCAAAAAAATTGTTAGGATGGCAGCCTACCACTTCATTTGAAGATGGATTGATAAAAACTATTTCATGGTACCGCACACAAAAGGAAAGGAGCCTTGTATGAAACAAAAAATTCTTTGGGCATCAATGCTTATAACATTTTTTGTTTCAAATACATTGATAGCGCAATCGCCCGATTCGATAAAAACAAAAGCGGAAAAATATTTTGCTGAAGAAAACTACAAAGAAGCGCTTAGAGAATATGGAATGCTGCCGGCAAGTGCAGAAACACAGAAAAAAATTGGTATTGCACATATAAAACTATGGAATATGTCTGCTGCATTACGATCTCTGCGCCAGGCAGAAAAACTATCTCCAAATGATCTTTCCATAAAAGCAGCAATTGCAGAGGCGATGAGTTGGAATAAAGATTTTGATGAAGCGATCGAATTATATCGGACAATTTTTTCTAAAGGATTCAACGAAATTGATGCCCAGCTTACCTACGCACGAACACTTGCGTGGAACAAAGAATACGACAATGCGATTTCAGAATATCAAGTAATTCTCAAGAACGATCCATCCAATTACGATGCATACATTGGTTTAGGTCAAACGCTAAGCTGGCAGAAAAAATTTGATGCTTCTATTGAAACGTATCAGAAGGCAATTGCTAATTCAAACAGCGGGAAAGAAAAAAGCAGCGCAACAGTATTCATTGCGCAAATACAAAGCTGGCAAGGAGAGCTTGAGAAATCTGTTGCGAGCTACGAAAAAGCGCTTCAGCTTAATAAGAAAAATGTAGACGCCCTTTTCGGAATAGGCGAAGTGAATGAATGGATGAGTAAATATCCGTCAGCAAAAAAATTCTATGAACAAATTCTTCAAATTCAACCCGAACATAAGGGTGCAAAAGCTAAGCTTTTGCAACTAATGTGGGTAAAATAGTTCTTGCTGAAATATTCTTCAGATTGTCATTGCGAGGCGTTTTTGCCGAAGCAATCTTAAAAAGATGATGATAAGATTGCTTCGCTCATAAAAAACATTCGCTCGCAATGACTTTTTCAGCAAGAAATAAATAACACACTAAAGAAAGGAGTCTTTATGAATTCTGATACTTATCGACTTGGAAAAAATGTACAAACTATTGTACTTATTATCGTGGCTATCATACTCTTGGTAGACGTTTGGCTGCGTTTTTCTCCCGGTAATTCTTCTGCGGATCTATTAGCACGCAATTCAACGGCAGCAGTAGGATACCATCACCAATTCCCGGATGGAAGCTGGTATTACATTTATACCGTCTTCGAAGCAAGCGGCGATGTTTATCAAGTGTGGTGGGATGGAAAAGCATGGAATCAAAAAAAAGTAATTAACTACCGCACCGGTCAAACAAAATAAATAATGCCCAACGTCATGCAACATATCAAAAGCAGCAGAATATCGTTGATGGAACGAATAATGCTTTGGGTTTTCATTACAATCGGGTTTGAATCAATTCTCTTTTTTGCAAACTGGTGGTTTAGTCCGGAACATACAACGCATCTCATCTTTTTTATTCCTCTTTCAATCACAACATTCTGGTTGATGTACGAATCGGTTATTTACTGGTTCTATCTCCTCAATATGAAAATCTCAAAGCCGGAAATACCCCATGAAGGATTGACGGTAGATATCTTTACCACGGCGGCACCTGGTGAACCGCTTGAAATGTTTGAGAAATCATTACCCGCTCTTGCTGCAATTGAATATCCTCATCGAACATATCTGCTTGATGGAAGTGGAAATCCTGAATTAAAATTACTTGCTGAGCGGATAGGAATATCACGCATTGACTGCTCGAATGTTCCCGGTGCGAAAGCCGGAAAAGTTAATTACGCACTTTCTCAAACTAACGGCGAGATTGTCCTTGTTATTGATCCCGACCATATTGCCGAGCCCCGGTTTCTTAATCCTGTTCTTGGTCATTTTAATAATTCAGAAGTTGGATTCGTTCAAGTGGTGCAGGCATATCACAATCAAGAAACTTCATTTATTGCACGTGCAGCAGCCGAACAGACTTACGGATTTTACGGTCCTATCCTGATGGGAATGAACGGATACGATGCGGCGCTTGTAATAGGTGCTAACTGTACATTTCGCAGAGAAGCATTAGAGTCCATCGGCGGGCACGCGGTTCATTTGGTAGAAGATTTTGTTACTTCACTTCGGCTTCACGCAAAAGGGTGGAAGTCTGTGTATGTACCCGAAATTGTTGCACGAGGTTTGGTGCCGGAAGACATCAACGCATTTTTTTCACAACAGCTTAAGTGGGCTACAGGAATGTTTCAGGTCTTTTTCGAAATGATTCCTAACGCAATTTTTAGTTTGAAGGGATGGCAAAAACTCAGTTACCTTATGAGCAGTACTTATTATTTTGTAGGAGTAGCACTTGCAATCAATTTAATCTTACCAATAATTTTTCTTTTCTTTGGAGTTTGGGCAGTTGAAATGCCGTTCCGCGGATACATAATTCATTTATTGCCATTTGTTGCATTATTCCTTTTCATTCATCTCATTGCTCAACGATGGATGCGCCATCCGAGTGAACGAGGATTACAATGGCGGGGGATGCTGTTAAAAGTTGGTACGTGGCCAATTTATCTTCTCGCTTTAATATTTTCAATGTTTGGTGTAAAAGTTCCTTATTTGCCAACTGCAAAAAAACGGGAGCGAAAAGTTTTTACCGGACTTGTTGTTCCACACATTTTTATTGCTCTGTTATCGATTGCTGCAATTGTCTATGGTCTTAATTCACCGCTTAGTAATTACTACGGCACTAAATTAATGGTTGCGTTCGCTTCATTAAATACACTTCTCATGCTGCCAACAATTGGTTCTGCTTTCACCGGTTTTTTTACGAAGGAAGAGGAATAACATGAAGAAAATTTTTAGCCGGAGTTTTCCAATAATTTATATCGTTCTTCTCTTTCTTCTCATTCCCCATTTCGATAATGCGTTCACTTACACTCTTTCCTATTTGCGTGTTGAGATCGGGAAGCTTGCATTGAACGCCGGGCTTCAATCAAAGGAAGCGGGAATATTTCTCGGCATTTATAAACCGGAAGTTCCTTATTCACTTTCCCTTTTGGATTCTTTAGAGCAATCGTTAAACAAAAAATTTAATATCCTTTCATTTTATCAGACTTGGGGAGAGCGGGATGAAGATGCTTTTCCAATTGATATGATGCGGGAAACAGATAAACACGGCGCTATTGCAATGATTACATGGGAACCATGGCTAACTGAATTCAAAAAAAATAAGAAGACCGGAGTTGGGAACACAAAAACAGATCTTCGAACTATTGCACGAGGAGAATATGACAATTATGTGCGTGAGTGGGCGAGAGAAGCGGTTATATATGGAAAGCCATTCTTTTTACGGTTTGCTCACGAAATGAACAATATACAGTATCCATGGTCTGACGCGGCAGGAAACTTGCCGAAAGATTTTGTTGACGCCTGGCGGCATGTGCATAAAATTTTTAAGGATGAAGGAGCGAAGAACGTGATTTTTGTTTGGTCGCCAAAAGGTACAATGCCCGATGAATTTTATCCCGGTGGAGAATATGTTGATTGGATTGGCACAGGCGTATTTAACTATGGAAGTTACAGTGAAGGTGTTTGGCATTCCTTCGAATTTATTTATGAACCGATTTACCGGAGCGCTCTTCGATATGAAAAACCAATTATGATTGCAGAAATTGGATGTTCTCCGCTTGGAGGAAATCAAACGCAATGGTACGCCGATGCTTTCAAAATACTTTCTAAATCGTATTCGGAAACCAAAGCAATAGTATTTTTTAACAACCCGGCAGACTTCACTCTCGCTGGGTCTACCATTGACTGGACGATAGATAACAATCCAGACATTATAAAATTATTACGCGAACAAATTCAATTTGGGCTCTTCCATCAATAGAAGGAATTTTAAATGAAACAATTACTAGAAACGGTCTTAAAAATTACAGTCATTGCGAGGGAGCGAAGCGACCGAAGCAATCTTCAAAAATTTATGAAAAGAACGAGATTGCTTCGCCAGAAAACGGCTCGCAATGACAATGATTGGGTGTTTACGATACCGCTTATAACAATTTTCGCCTTACTCATTTTTTCAATTCAAATACTTGGACAAACGGCTACTACGTCTATCACCGTTCTTGATCCTTTACCAATATTTCCATCCATTCCCACGGTATCTGGAAATACAATGGCGTTTGTGGACTACAGAAATTCCATCTACTCGCTCTATCAAGTAAATTTAAATACAAAGCAAGAAATAGTTGCTTCGTTAAACATTGGGTATACGCAACCACAGATTCGAATTTCAGGAGATAGAGTTATTTGGATCGGTTATCCAACTACAACCCAAGCCGATGTTTATGTACGTAATCTTTCTACAAGCATAACCACACGGATAACAAGTGATGCCGCTTACCAGAATTTCCCGGATATTCAGGGAAACAGAGTTGTTTGGCAAGATTATAGAAATACACCAACTACAAATAAGAATAACGCAGACATCTACCTTTATGATTTCTTAACTGCGCAAACAAAACAAATTACAACTAATAACACTTATCAAACTTCTCCCTCAGTTTGGGGAAACCGTATTGCATGGGAAGATTACCGTAATGCACAAACAATAACAACTAATGCTGATATTTATCTTTATGATGTTGTGACCAATCAAGAAGTACAGATCACTTCAAATACAGCCGCACAAATTTTCCCGGATATGTGGGAAGATAAAATTGTCTGGGAAGATTACCGCAACGGAGTTGGTGATATCTATATGTATGATTTAACCACAAAGACAGAACGGGCAATCAGCATATTTAAAGCTTATAAAACTCATCCTGTTATTTACGGAAATTGGATTGTATGGCAGGATTACCGGAATGGAACTACTCAAGCGGATCTCTATGGCTTTGATCTTTCGACAAACCAAGAATATCCAATTATCGTACAAGGTGAACATCAGGACTATCCGCAGTTGGATGGTCTAAATTTAATCTGGTTAGATTTTAGGAGCGGCAGACAGGATATTTATCAGGCAATTCTTAAAAATAATTCCACCACGAGCGTTGCTAATAGCGATAGCCCGATACCTTACTTTACACTCATGCAGAATTACCCTAATCCGTTCAATCCAAGCACAGCCATCAGCTATCAGCTTTCGGCTCTCAGCTTAGTAACATTGAAAGTATATGATGTGTTGGGAAGAGAAATAGCAACACTTGTAAACGAATATCAGCAAGCTGGAACTTATATTTCTCAATTCTCCATTCTTAACCTGCCTGCCGGTAGGCAAGGTTCGCAATTATCCAGCGGAGTTTATTTTTACAAACTTCAAGCTGGTGGATATTCTGAAACAAAAAAGATGCTATTGACTAAATAGTTCCGGTCTACGGAGATTTTTCAATTTGATCAAAAGGGAAGTGGAAGCAATATAAAACAGCCCATTTCAGCACTTAAAAAAGGGATAGGTCATGAAAAAAAATATTTTCACCACATTAATTGTTTTTGTTTTTTCCGCTTGGTGTAACGCTCAAACAGTTCCTTTTCAAATTGCAATCGAGCCGTTGAATATAAACGGCTTAGGCGGTGTTCAGGCTTTTTCATTCGGGCAGCATAACGGTAAGTGGCTTATCATTGGGGGAAGGTTGGATGGTTTGCACCGCAGGGAAGCCGGGACATCTTTTGATATTGCAGGGCATAACAATCTAATTTTTGTTATTGATCCGGTTACCAAACAGAAATGGAGTGCCCCTCTTTCATCGCTTCCAATAGCAATGCAGGAACAATTAAGCTCTACTAATATGGAGTTTCATCAGGAAAACGATTATCTATATTTAATTGGAGGATATGGATACAGCGTCACAGCAGCTAACCATATAACTTATCCAAAATTAGCAGCAATCAAAGTACCGGATGTAATTAATGCTGTTATTAACGGTACTTCATTCAATTCATATTTTAGGCAAATATCTGATGAGCAATTTGCAGTAACAGGAGGATATTTGAATAAAATTTATGATACTTATTATCTCACAGGTGGGCAGCGCTTCGATGGAAGGTATAATACTGCAAGCACTCAAACATTTAAGCAAACGTATACTAATTCAATAAGAAAATTCGTCATTAATGATGACGGCACAAATTTATCTGTAACACATTTACAAACTATTACAGATGCTGCTAATTTGCACAGAAGAGATTACAATGTAGTTCAACAGATAATGCCTAATGGACAAGAAGGGCTAACTGCTTTTTCGGGAGTATTTCAAGTAAATGCAAATTTACCATTTCTCAACTGTGTAAATATTGACAGCACCGGACATACAGTTAATAATGCGTTTTCTCAATTCTATAATCACTACCATTGTGCACACTTCCCTTTATACAGTTCCTCTAATAAAGAAATGCATACTGTATTCTTTGGAGGCATCTCACAGTATTATGATAACGCGGGAATATTGGTTAAAGATGATAATGCCCCATTTGTAAAAACGATTGCAAGGGTTACAAGGGACGCAAGCGGCACAATGAACGAATATAAACTGCCAATTGAAATGCCTGCACTACTTGGTGCCAGTTCAGAGTTTATTCCATTAGAGAATCTGCCTCGATTCCATAATGGGGTTTTTAAGTTAGATGATTTTACTTCGGATACTACTTTGGTAGGATACATTTATGGAGGAATAAGCAGCACAGCCCCAAATATATTTTTTATAAATAATGGCACTCAAAGCAGCGCGAGCAGTACAATTTTTAAGGTCAAGGTTATTAAAAATAAAATTACTGACATTAACAAACCTGATGGCTTAAGCAGCGAAACTCCCAGCAATCATTTTCTTTCTCACAATTACCCCAATCCGTTCAATCCATCTACTACAATTCGTTTTAGACTGCCAAACAGCAGCATTGTAAAAGTACAAATATTTAACACGCTCGGTCAAAATGTTACAACACTGCTTAACGAACAAAAAGATGCTGGTTATTATGAGATAACATGGAATGCTGTTGATCATTCATCAGGTGTGTATTTCTATCGCATCGAGGCAATAAATTCCAATAATCAGAATGACAGATTTGTGCAGGTTCAGAAAATGTTATTACTCAAATAACAGGATAAGCTGCTTCTTCATTCTATTAGTCGTAACATTACAGCTATCTTGATACGTTAAGAAGTAAGGAAGAAAAACTTAAACGATTCTTTTCCCGGAAGAGGATTTGTTTTCTGTTAGCATTGAAAAAAAACAAAGGATCAACACTACCCGCCATTAGGTACAGAGATTTATAAATTGTTTAATGATTACTTTAGCTTATTGAGTCGTCCTGAAATAGGTTGACTGTTATTTAGTTTACCTCTCTCCGTAGGAGAGAGGTTTTTTTATTCCATTTTTTAACTGTTAGCGTATTCTGCTGATGCATTTCTCTGGGTGTTAACATCGAACAACTTAAATGAGGTCTCTTATTATTGTAGATCATTATCGATTGCTCAACATGTTTTTTCACTTGTTCAAAATTATCAAACTTTTCATCACAATAAAACTCATCTTTCAGTATTCCGTTAATTCGTTCTGCAACGGCATTATCATACGGACTTCCATCTTGTGTCA
>Ga0082335_1001705_pt1 | contig 44734 bp, 53 predicted proteins | sample Subgrocontami58m_FD_72375 | JGI IMG/M metagenome (GOLD analysis project Ga0082335, IMG submission 72375) | Subsurface groundwater microbial communities from S. Glens Falls, New York, USA - GMW37 contaminated, 5.8 m (SPADES assembly) (version 2) ...
AGCTAACTGAAGTTAGTCTATCAAAAATTCTTGACCCATTCGACTTTGCTCAGGGTCAACCCTGAATTTGCTGAAGGGTTGACAATGGTTATTTTTTTTGTGATACTCTTATTAGACTTCTCAAATAACGGTCATAAAAAGTCCCGCTGCGGCAGGATTAAGTATATGGCTGGATGGTTTCTTATTTTCTTGACTTCTTTTCTTTTGGTGATTTCTGTTCTTCGTAATGACCCGACCTTAAAAGGTGTGGGTTCGCCAAAAGAAAACCAAGTACTTGGAGTTCATACTGTTATGGATGAACGTATTCCCCTTCTTAGGGGATACTTGCAAGCCAAAGACTCTCCGTTGGCTTCAAAGGCAGCAGAGATGGTAACGACTGCGGATAAGTATCAATTTGACTGGCGGTTACTTCCGGCGATTGCCGGCAAAGAAAGTTCGTTCGGTAAAAAAATACCCTGGGACAAAGAAGGGCAAAAACCTTCAAACAATGCTTGGGGTTGGGGAATTTATGGGGATCAAGTATTATCTTTTTCAAGCTGGGAGGAAGGAATTGAAACAGTTGGAGCCGGTCTTCGTAACGGTTATTTTGATAAAAACCTGACTACTATTGAAGAAATCATGCACTATTTTACACCAAAATCAAATGGCTCTTGGGCTAGGGATGTTTCTTCTATCATGGAGCAAATAGACAAGTAGTAAAGTCTTTCCTTATTTTTTAACTTAATTTTTCTTTCTGTTCTGCTAGATACCATTCCACTATCTCACTCTTTTCTAATCTTAAGGCACGGGCTATTTTTGGTAGAAGAGTTTTTCCCGGTAAGCGCTTGCCATTTTCCAAAAGAGTGATGTAACTTCTTGAAACATGAACCCTAGTGGCTAATTCTTCGGCAGTTAAACCCAGGCTTTCTCTTTTAGCTCGAATATTCTCTGCGAATTTCATATATCCCCTTTCCGGACAGGATTTTTCTCATATTGACAAGAATAATAAACAAGTTTGTTACTTCGTAATAAATCTTTGATATTGTGGAGTATATGTTACTAGTTTGTTATATATACTGTCAAGTAGGAAAAAACGTAGCAAATATCGTGTCTAAATTTACCACTTGACAGACCTACTATTTTCGTGTAAATTTAAAAAATAGGGTTACATTTTTGTAAGAGGGTTTAAGAAATAAAGAAACTTTAATATCAAATGAGATCAAATTTTTTGTAAGAAAATGAATTTATTACTGCCCATAAAACATTTTTTATTATCGAAGGACACTGTAGTATCCTATAGTACACCCCCCCCCCACTACAATTTATTAGATAAATTTTTCTATAAGTTTCCACATTTAGTCATTTTCAGACAATCTTCCAAATTTTTGATGAAAGGAGGTGAATAAAATATGGCCGTAGAGAAGTCGATGGCGTCTTCCAGTCTTGTTGAGGTTGTTGACCGCATCCTTGATAAAGGCGTAGTAGTTGACGCTTGGGTTAGAGTTTCTCTGGTGGGTATTGAACTTTTGGCTGTTGAAGCCAGGGTTGTAATCGCATCAGTTGAGACCTACCTGAAATACGCCGAAGCCATTGGGTTAACTGCTTCTGCAGCAGCCTAAGGGTTGAGGAGGTGAAATTAAGGCGTCCTTTCTAGGCGTAAAAGCATCCATCAAGGGTCCTTTTACAGAAAGCATGCCTTAAGGTCTAACAAATATGAAACAGATTATAAATTTTTTTAATAAGATTATTAGCCAAATAAAAACCTTTTTAAATGTATTAACTAAAAAGGTTGACTAACAAGAATTTTAAACGAAAGGAGGTGAAAAATGAATATTGCTAATCAAGTAAAATCTTTAACTGAGGATATTGAAGCTTCTTATGGAACAAGGATAGCGGCGGTTTCTGATATTGTCAGAGAGACCCACCGAACCCTAGGAAATTTCAACCGGGAACACGAAAAGATGGCCGGTGATCTGAGGCGATCCCTTGCCTCTAACCAATCGGGTCGGGTAAGCGAAGTGCGAAAGATGAGAGCTGAGAATGTTGAACAGCTGAAAGAAATGGCAAAAGATCTCTTAAGTTTTCTCTCTTCTGGAAAATCCGAAAGGAAAGAAGAGGTTGGTGAATTGATGAAAGAGATCAGAGGCTTTATTCGGGGAGTGGAAGAAGAAAGCATTGAGCGAGCGGATAAAGTCACAGATCTGCTGAAGAGCTTTGCCCAAGAGCATCAAGAAAGAGCTGTTTCGTTGAGGCGCGAGCTTTCATCCTTCCAAAGACACTTGAGTTCGGTGGTAGAAGATATGAGAGCTGCCAACTCCAGCGACCACAGGCAAGCCCGCACTCATTGGCAAAATCTGGCCAAAGTGATGGCCGCCAAAAGAGCGGGTAAATCAGTCCCTTCGGCAAGGGCAGAGATGGGCGTTCCAACGGCGGTAAAAGATGCAGCCGAAGAAGCTTTTGAAGGGGGTGAGTTAAAAGAGAGGGTATTGAAAGTGATTCAGGCCAATCCTAGTGGGATAAAATTGTCTCAGATTGGAAAGGTTTTAGGGATTGCTTTCATTCGTGCTGCAAAACCAATACAAGAGTTGTTGGCAGAAGTGAAGGTTACCAAACGGGACTCTGAATACTTACCTTCTTAGGGAAAGTTTAAGCCTTACTTTTTGCGCTTGGGACATAAAAGGTCATTGTTGTAATGGATACTTTTGTGTTCCAACCGGAAGGAGAAAAAGTTTATGGGAGACAAAAATTTGGAAGTAAAAAATTTGCCAGAGGAAATTGCGGATTTTTATGATGCTATTGTGGAAAAGGTAACTGCTTTGCGGTTAAGCGCTCGCGAGACTATCGCCAGTGTAAAAAAAGAGCAGGAGGAACTTGCGTCTAAATTGCAAGAGAATTTAGCTAAGGGAGAATCCTTAAGAAAGGCTGATTTTAAGAAGCTATTGGGTGAGGTGATTGAGAAGCGTAAAGGCAGGGAGCAGGAAGTAATGGAGATGCTCTCCCAGTTTCAAAAAGAAGAGCAAGAAATGGCGGATGGACTTAAGAAACTTTTTGGTACGGGCAAACAAGTTCGCTTAAGCGATTTTAAGAGCTTTATCGCGCAAGCCAAGAGAGCGACAGAGGCACGAAAAGGGGAAATTGAAGAAATCACCAAAGCCAGTGAGACTATAAGGAAAAGCGCTGAGGAGACAATAACCAAGTTTCGTGAAGAGCGGGAGGAAATGGCGAAGAGCTGGAAAGCATTGGCAGAAAAAATGCAGGGAAAAAGAGCTAGGGTAAAAGGAGGAGAAAAGTAAAAATGACTAACACAACAACAATTAAATGTGCTTTTTGTCAAGGAAAAGGCAAAGACCCTTTCAAACTTTTATCAGAGTTGGCAACCTGCCAAGTGTGTAGTGGTGAGGGAAAGGTAAATGTCATTTCTCCCTATGATAGCTGTTCTTTCTGTGGGGGGTCTGGTATTCAACCTCACACTCGCTTGGTCTGTACGGTTTGTGCTGGCCACGGAGTAATCAGTCATCAAAAGGGCGGCGAGGATTGTCCAGCCTGCGGAGCTTTAGGAAAAAATAGTGAAAACGATTTACCTTGTTCAACTTGCGGCGGGAGTGGCAAGGTTGAGTAGGAAAAAGATAAGGAGGTGATAAAACATGAGTCTTATTGATAGTATGCAAACACTTAAAAATGAAATTAGAGCAAGCCGTGGGAAAAGGAGACAAGATCTAAAAAACATTAGGCAAGATACGAGAGGAGTTCAACAGGATGCCCGCAGAACTATGGCTGATTTTAAAGAGACAAGGCAGGAGGAAGCCGAAAATTTGGCCAAAGACTTGACTTCTTTTACAAAAGATCTAAGTAAAGATGTGGGTACTCTTCGTCAAGAATTCAGGCAAGATCAGGCAAAGGTAAGAGAAGATGTTTTAGGTGCAAGTCGCGTTTGGCATGGAAAAGCATCGGCAATAGAAAAGCCAGAGGCGAAGGAAGATGAAGGAGAAGAATAGTAAGAACGCGGAGGAAGAAAAATATGAGTAAAGATAAAACACTAGATACTTTATCTGTGGGTCCGTCAGAAGGCTTTATAGAGACACCGGCTGTTAAAGAAATTATTAACAGGGCAATGTCCTATCTTGAAACCGGCTTTCCGGTTCATTTCACTGGTCCAACCGGTACCGGTAAAACTACTTTGGCTATGCATTTGGCTTATAAACTTAATCAGCCAATGATGCTAATGTTTGGTGATGAGGAATTCGGGACTTCGGATTTGGTTGGAGACAAAATGGGTTATCGTAAGAGAAAACTGATTGATAATTTTATTCATTCAGTTTTAAAGACAGAAGAAGATGTATCGCAACGCTGGGTAGATAATCGTTTAACTACTGCTTGTAAGGAAGGTTTAACCTTAGTTTATGACGAATTTAACCGGTCAAGACCGGAAGCCAATAACGCTCTTCTGTCTGTTTTGGAGGAGGGAATCTTAACTTTGCCGTCGTCGGAAGGAGAAGAAGGTTATATTAAAGTCCACCCTAATTTTAAAGCCATTTTTACCTCCAATCCCCATGAGTATGCCGGGGTTCACAAAACCCAGGACGCACTGCTGGATAGGATGGTCACCATGCACTTGGATTATTTTGATGAGGAGACAGAAAGAGCTATTGTGCTTGCCAGGACTGGTATAACACCGGAAGATGCCAAAAAGATCGTCGGAATTTTACGGGATTTCCGTCAGGCTGTTGGTCTTTATCAACCGGTTAGTATCAGGCCGGGAATTATTATTGGAACAGTGCTAAAACAAAAAGAGGCGCATGCGGAGAAACACAATTCACTCTTTGTTGATATTTGTGTTGATGCATTTATTTCAGGGAGATACAACAATAACGAAAGAGACAAAATGGCAGAGATTGTTATTAGTCTCATTAACAGACATTGTCTGCCTGGACTCTCAACTAATAAACCTAAGACATCTTCTAACGGGGAAATTAAGAAGAAGCGGGATGCAAACGGCAGGTTTCTTTCCCAAGGAAAAAACGATCAAAGCGAGTCTATATCCGTAAATTCTGCAATTTTAAAGGAAGGAGGTGAATATGATAACCAAGGGAGCCAGTGATATAAGAGGAATCCGTAGCTTAAATACTAGACCGGGTCCAATAACAGAGAGTAGTGGACTTTTAAAGCTTTACCAATTGTCTGCTGAAAAAGACAACTTAAAGAAGAAACTTGAATGGGTCAAGCGGCAAGATGATCAAGCAAAAAAAAGACTTTCTGAAATTGCACATGCAATGCACACGGTTAAAAAAACAGTTGAAGAAAGGTCAAAAAATGAACCGACTCTAAATTCCAATCCTGGATTGCGAGGCGCGTTTATTAAATACTAACTTGACTCCTTTAAAGGTTCTTATTACCGCTTCAAGCTATTAAGCTTTTTGGCGGAAGTATTTAATAAGAGAAAAAAATTATGTCAATAAAAAATGACTATCAAAAGAAAAATGATGAGGAGGTAGAAATTGATTTTGGCATGGGCAAAATTTCTTTCGGCGGTCTTTTTAAAGGAATCGGAAGCGTAATTGATTTAGTTTCCAAAATGGAAGAAGAAGGCAAGGGAGAAACCAGCCGCGAGGGAGAATTTACCAGTCCTTCAGGTCGTGTCAAAGCAGTCTATGGTTTTTCCGTAAAAACGAGTGTTGGCGGAAAACCAGTAGTTGAACCGTTTGGCAATGTTCGAAAAACTCCCAAAGGACCGGTCGTTGAGGAAGAAAGACAACCCTTAGTTGATGTTTTTGATGAAAAAGATCATGTTTTAGTAATTATTGAACTTCCGGGGGTAGAAAAAGAACAGATTAGTACTGCACTCAAGGGTGACATCTTGACTATTTCTGCTGCTTCGGATGAACGTAAATATTATAAAGAAGTGATTTTGCCAAAAGATGTTGATGCCGGCACTTTAAAAAGTAAATACAAGAATGGTGTCTTAGAGATAAGGATTGAGAAAAAATAGTATGACGCTAAATTCCATTCAACTTAAAGTAGCCGAGGCCGGCAGTCGGGATGTAGGTCGTGGCATTGCCCGGATTGATCCGGCAATTATGGAGAAGCTGGGTATTGCCGACTCCGGAGAGGTAGTTGCGCTCAAAGGCAAGCGGGAAACAGTGGCCAAAATAATGCCCACATTTCCAGAACTTCGAGGTCAAGGTATTGTCCAAATTGATGGAATAACTCGCGAAAATGCGGAGGTAGGTATTGACGAGAAGATCAAACTTACCAAAGTTAAGATTGAGGAAGCAAAAAAAGTGACACTTTCCCCTTTAACTTTGACTGGTCGGGCAACTGCTGATAGTGCCTACCTTTCAAGACAGCTTGCGTCAATTCCTGTTATCAGTGGAGACCGAATACAAACTACCTTTTTAGGAGCAAGGAAACAGGACTTTAGAGTGGTGGATACTCTACCGTCCGGGGCAGTTCTTTTAACACCGCAAACCACCATTACAGTCACCGGAGAAGGTAAAGCGCTTGAGGCAAGATTGACCTATGAAGATATCGGTGGGCTTGGAGGTCAGATAAAGCGTATTCGGGAGATGATTGAGCTTCCGTTACGATTTCCTCAAATTTTTGCCCGTTTGGGAATTGATCCCCCGAAAGGTGTCCTTCTTCATGGTCCGCCCGGATGTGGAAAAACTCTGATTGCCAAAGTGATTGCCAATGAAACCGATGCTTATTTCTTGCAGCTCTCCGGGCCGGAGATTATGCACAAGTTCTACGGTGAGTCCGAGGCTCATTTGCGCAGTGTCTTTGAGGAGGCCAAAAAAAACGCTCCTTCGATTTTATTCTTAGATGAGCTTGATGCCATTGCTCCTAAAAGAGAAGAATTAGGCGGGGAAAAACAGGTGGAACGAAGAGTGGTGGCTCAACTTTTGGCTTTAATGGACGGTTTGGAGGAACGGGGTCAGGTTATCATTATCGGTGCTACCAACTTACCTAATATTCTTGACCCGGCGCTACGTCGCCCAGGTCGCTTTGATAGAGAAATAGTTATTCCCATTCCGGATAAAAATGGCAGGCTGGAGATTCTCACCATTCACACCCGAGGCATACCCTTTTCAGATGATGTTAATCTTGAAAGATTAGCTTTTTTAACTCACGGTTTTGTGGGAGCCGATCTTGCCGCGTTGGCTCGCGAAGCGGCAATGTACGCTATTCGCCGTCTCATGCCTAAAATTGACTTTGAACGGGAAGTTATTCCGCAGGAGGCTCTCCTTGCTCTTAAGGTTACGATGGATGATTTTTTAAACGCTCTTCGGGAAATTGAGCCTTCCGCCATTCGTGAGGTGTTTACAGAAATTCCCGAGGTCTCTTTTTCTGATATTGGAGGGCTGGAAGATATTAAAAGGATACTTTCAGAAGCTATCAAAGATCCTCTATACCATCCGGAGGTTTATGGAGCGGCACATACCAAACCAGCCAAGGGAATTTTATTAACGGGGAAACCCGGTTTAGGAAAAACTCTGTTGGCCAAGGCAATTGCCAAGGAATCAGAGGTCAATTTTATCGCAGTCAAAGGACCGGAGCTTCTCTCTAAATATATTGGTGAAAGTGAAAAAGGAGTACGCGAAGTGTTTAAAAAAGCAAGACAGGCAGCTCCCTGTATCTTATTTTTTGATGAAATTGAAGCCTTAGTTCCCAAAAGAGGAAAAGAAATGGGTGAGGCAGTTACTGAAAGGGTTGTCTCCCAGTTCTTAACTGAAATGGATGGAATTGAAGAACTCAAAGAGGTGGTAGTTTTGGGAAGCACCAATAGGCCTGATTTGATTGATGAAGCCTTGCTTCGGCCGGGGCGATTTGATTTTGTTCTTGAATTACCTGCTCCTGATTTAAAAGCAAGGAGCGAAATTTTTAAGGTACATACTAGGGAAAAACCACTAGGAAAGGACATCAACCTAAATAGTCTTGCCAGCGAGTCAGATGGAATGACAGGAGCGGAGATTGCCTCGATCTGTCAGAAGGCTTCCCTTTTGGCGATTAGAGAGTTTTTAGAGAGTAAAGAGAGGGATCTCAAGAAATTAAAAATTGAAAAGAAACACTTCGTGGAGGCGATGAAGAATGGAACAACAAATCATTAAATGTGTTTTTTGCAAAGGAACAGGCGAGAACCCTTATTTTAAGGGTACTTGTCCGGTTTGCAAAGGCAAAGGAAAAAATCAAGTTACAGGCAAATATATGGCCTGCAGTGATTGTCGTGGGTCTGGGCAAAAAAGAGGGACAAGCTTGACTTGTTACAGTTGTGCTGGTTTAGGGGTAATCCCCGACACGCGGGAGGAACTTAAGGCAGCACGCCAAGAGATCAGAAAAGTTCAGGTGGAAATGGAGGAAGAAAGATCAGAGTTATCCGGAAGGCAGACAAAGGTTGACCGTAAGGCAACGGGTCGCAAGCGACAAAGCAAAGGATTTATGAATGAGGATATGGAAGAAGATTTAGAAATAACACAAGGAAGTGAAAGCGGTAGATTTTGTCAAAGCTGCGCAAAATCAACAAAGGATAATGATCTTATCAAAGTTTGTCTTGAGTGTTTCGGGCAGATAAAACAAGGAAGTTTATGAAAAAAGGAATATATGTCTATGGAGTTATCAAAACCAGTGCCCCCCAAAAATTTGGGGAAATTGGCATTGGCGACAAAGCTTCAAAAGTATTCGCAATAGGTTTTAAAGATTTAGCGGCTGTTGTTTCCAATAGCCCGTTTATGATCTATGACTCTTTGGCCAAAGAAAAAACAGTCAAAGACTTAGTTACCCACCAGTTTGTAATTGAAAAAGTAATGGCGGATTTTACCGTCATACCGGTTAAATTCGGGACCATGGTAGAAACCGAAGATGAAGTAATCAAATTCATGGAAAAAGGCTATTTTGTCTTGAGAAATGCACTGCGTAGGATGGAGGGCAAAATAGAACTGGATGTGGTGGCCAGTTGGAAGTTACCCAAAATCCTGGCAATGATTTACGCGGAGGACCGCCGGGTTCAAAAAAAACAACAGGAAATTGCCTTAAAAGGTGACAGGGCTACTGTAGAGGATAAAGTAGTTTTAGGTAAGTTAATTGAACAAGCTTTAAATACCAGAAAGGTAAGAAATGGGCATTTGATTCTGCAAACACTTAAAAAAGAAGCAGGAGAGATATGTTTGCACGATTTAACAGGTGACGAAATGGTTTTTAACGCCGCTTTTTTAATAAAAGCATCCGCTAAAAAAATTTTCTATAAGGCGGTAGATCAGCTGGATCAAAGGTTTGAAGATACCTTAAATTTCCGATTAGTTGGTCCACTACCCTCCTATAGCTTCTCCACTATTTTATTTAAGAGGATAAGTCCAAAAGAGGTTGAGAAAGCCAAAAAGACGCTGGGGTTAAATGGAGAAATAACGGATAAAACTGTCAGCCATGCTTACCGCCAGCTAGCTCAAGAATCCCACCCGGATAAACACGCCGGTCAGGGTCAACTTAAATTTGATCTTATAAATTCTGCTTACAGAGTACTAAAAGATTTTACCGAGAAAGGCTTTTTTGATGTTGATATTTATCATTGGGAGGGAGGAAGATGAGGAGACTAATCTATGTACCAATCATCCATACTAATACCGACTTGGGTAGCTTGGCGCAAGGTTTAGAGATAAAGACAAAGAAAGCGGTTAAAGCAACTAGTTGGAGAAAGCATAAAACAATTGTTGAAAATTATTGGGCAGAGATTGCCCGATATTGGGAAAATAAAAATGTATCCGGGTTTAAGATTTTTCAAGATGGGATGCCGACAAATGGTACGGTAGGACAAAAGATGGTTGCTGATCTGAGCAGGAAAGGAAGTATCAATTACAAAATCGTAAAACAGTTAACGGAGAAAGGGGCGATCCTTACGAAAACCGAAGACCCGGATCTTCTAAAAGAGGAATATTTTTTAACCAAAGAGCTTGTTGAAAGAAAGTCCTTATTAGGGGGTTTATTTGCCTTTTTACGCTATAAATGGCGAAAGGGTGGGCTTTTAGCCAAGCGGGATAGCTATATTGCCAAGCAGATTGATGAGAGTTTACAAGAAGGAGAGACAGGGATTTGTTTTTTGGGCGCTTATCATCAAATGATGCAAAAGCTACCATCAGATTTTACGGTGGTTTATCTTAAAAACCCTCAGAAGATTAAAGAGTATTACCAAAAGCTAACCTCCCATAGTCGCGAGGGAGAAATAAATCGGCTTGCCCGTTGGCTTGTAGAACCTATAAAAATACCTTTAGGCAAAAAATATGATTAACGGAGAAGGCAAATATATTTACGGCATCATCAAAGCTAAACAAAAACAAGAGTTTGGTTATATTGGCATAGGCGGGAGAGCTGATTTAGTCTATACTTTACACTTTCAGGATTTAGCAGTAATCGTCTCCAGCTCGCCTATTATTAGATATCATGTGACTCGCGATAATGCTATCTCCCATCAACAAGTTTTAGAAAAAGCGATGCCGGAGTTTACCATTCTTCCGGTTCGCTTTTGTACTATAGGCGAAGAAGAGGGAGTTATCATCGAAAAGGTGTTAAAAAATCGCTATCAGGAATTTATTGATTTAATAGCCGGGTTGGAAGGAAAAATTGAACTTGGAGTGAGAGCTTTTTGGACAGACATGGATGCTATTTTTACCGAGACAATTGAGGAAAACCCGTCAATCAAGCAGTTGAAAAACTTACTTTCCAAAGAAACGAATATTCAAAGGCAATACGCCGGCAAAATTAAAATTGGTGAAATGGTGCAAAAAGCATTGGAGGAGAAAAAAAAGAAAGAAGCCAAAGAACTGCTTGAAATTTTGAAGCCACTAAGTCTTGATTTTCGGGAGAACCGTGTTTTAGGCGACATGAATCTGGTTAACGCCGCCTTTTTAGTAGCCAAGGAGAGAGAGCAAGAGTTTGACCAAAAGATGCAAGAATTGGAAAAAGTCTATGGTGAAAGAAAAAAATTAAAATATATTGGCCCGGTACCGCCTTATAATTTTGTTGAAGTGGTGGTGACTTGGTAGGAGATAATTATGGCATTAACTAAATTATTAAATAAATCTTTACAGTTTATTATGTTTGGCGGTAAAGGCGGCGTTGGTAAAACAACTATGGCCGTGGCAACAGCCTTAGAGTTAAGCAAAGAAAACAAGGTTTTAATTTTTACGACAGACCCTGCCCCATCTCTTGCGGATAGTTTCGGTCAAGCAATTGGCAATGAGCCCACCGCTGTTGTAGGTAACAATAACCTCTTTGCCATGGAGTTAGACGCCAAGAAAGTCTTGGAAGAATTTAAAAAGGAATACGGCAAAGAAATCTTAGACATACTGCAACAAGGCACGTATTTAGCAGATGAAGAAACAGAAGAAGCATTTAGTCTCGATATTCCAGGACTGGACGAAGTGATGAGTTTAAAGAAGATAATGGACTTTATGGAGAGCTCAGATTATCAGCAATACATTGTTGATACTGCGCCGACCGGTCATACATTGAGACTGCTCATGTTGCCGGAACTTTTAGATAATTGGATAAAGTTTTTAGCCAGTCTTCGCTGGAAGTATCACACAATGGTAAAACAATTTGCCGGAGAAAAGCGAATCGAGAAAGCTGATGAGTTTCTTTTGGAAATGAAAAAAACAGTGAAAAAAGTAAGAGAACTCTTGCAAAACTCCGAGAAAACAGAGTTTGTGGTGGTAACTATTGCCGAGAAGATGGGAGTTGCCGAAACAGAGGATTTAATAGAGAGTCTTGAGCAAATGCATATCCCCTCTAAGCATATTATTATCAATAATATCTTCCCGCAAGAAGAGTCTGATTTTGCCCAGATGAGAAGAAAAACTCAAGAAAAATATATTCGCGAAATTAAGGAAAAATTTAGCACTCGTGTTATCACAGAGGTTGTTTTGCAGCCAAGCGAAATTCAGGGCATTGACAGTCTGCAAAAGTTAGGAAAACAGCTGTTTTATGAAACAAAGGGGGGTAAAAACTAATATATGTTTTTTATTGACGATTTATTGATCGGGTATCCTGCAAAAGGCTTAGTAAGCATATTTAAGAAAATTTATGAAATGGCGCAAGCAGAATTGACCGATGAATCAAAAATAAAAGAAGAGTTACTGCTATTACAAACAATGTATGAAATTGATCAAATTAGCGAAGAGGAATATCAAAAAAAAGAGGCCGTACTTTTGGAAAGACTCACAATTGCCAGAGAAGCTAAAAGTGACAAATCACAATCTTGAAAGGAGGTGAGAAATTATGATTTCTGAAGTCAGAGATAAAGTGAAGAAATTTTTGAAAGAGACTATTGAAGCGCAAGGAATAAGAATAGTTACGATTGATAAGGCTGATGGCGGCTGGGTTGCCGAGGCCGAAGTGGCAGAAATGAACCAGTACTTAGCCTCTATTAAGCCGGAATACCGAGTGTTTGAAAAGGAGCATTACATCATCAAGCTGAATGCTGATCTTGAAGTTTCTTCCTATAAACGAGGGAGAATTAGCGAGGAAGAAAAGGAGGTTTAATAAATATGGTTTCAAAAGTTGGGCTCTATGCTTATGGGTTAGTCGGCAAGAGCCCTAAACAACTTAATATTTTGGGGATTGATAAAAAGAACAAAGTTTCCTTCGTGGAAGGGAAGGGCATTTGCGTTATCGTTAGTAAAATCGATACTGATAAATTTCAGGATGAAATTAAAAAATTGCTTTCTAAATTAACAAAAACCGCAGAGACTGTTCCGAATGAAACCGAAGAAATATTAAGAGGCCACGAGGACGTGGTTGACGCCCTTATGAAACTGACCACGGTTGTTCCTTTTAAATTCGGCACGATCTTAAAAGATGAAGAGGCCGCTTCAAAGATGTTACAGGATTATGGAGAGAAGTTTAAAAAGCTCCTTTCTAAATTTACAGGAAGAGAAGAATGGGGGCTTAAAGTTTACATTGATAATCAAGAATTTAAAAAGCATCTTGCAAAAGTTGAACCAAGACTCAAAAAGCTAGATGAGAAAAAAGGGAAATTATCAAAAGGAGCTGCTTATTTATTAGGAAGAAAAATGGAAGAAGAATCAAAGGTCGATGTGTCTGCTCGGCTTACCAAAGCCTCCGAGGGTATTTTTCAGGAGGCTGGTGAGTATGCTTATGAGTCTAAACTAAATAAGACCTTGCCGCAAAAATTAACCGGTAAAAATAAAGAGATGATACTCAATACAGCTTATTTAATCGAAAAAGGAAAAGTAGCTCGTTTCTGTAAACAAGTAAAAAAACTAATAGAGAAATATGAATCCATGGGAATAGAAATTGAGCTTTCTGGCCCATGGCCACCGTACAGTTTTACTTAAAAAATAATGAAACACTCAAAAATAAAAACAAGTGATCAGATAGTCAAGAATCAACATTTTACTATCCTTGAGCTTTTAGACAGGCTTTTAGACAAAGGAGTGGTGGTGAAAGGAGAGGTACTTCTTTCGGTAGCAGACATTGATCTTATTTATCTTAATTTGGGTCTTCTACTTTCTTCAGTCAAGACCGTTGAGAAAGCAGCAAGAAGAGGCGGTAACGGAAAAACAGAATTGATGTTTTGGCAAACTGCTACTCAAGGAAAAAATGATTTAGTAACAACACCTAAAACCGAAGATATTGACATAAGCAAAAGCGGCAATGGAGAGACTATTGAAAGAACTTTACCATCATTTATTGATTACGGACTGGATCAAGTTATAAAACCAAAGACTAATATTGATCCTAAAAATGTAGAAAAGGGATTGATAAAACTCGTACTGACTCTAGTTGAATTGATACGAAAACTTATGGAGAAACAAGCAGTCCGGCGAATGGAAAGCGGATTTTTAACTGCGGTAGAGGTTGAACGAATGGGAGTCGCCTTTTTGGCTTTGGACAAGAAGATGGAACAGCTAAAAAAGAGCTTTGCTTTAAAAGATGAAGACTTAAACTTAGATTTAGGTCCGCTTGGGGAATTAATGTAAAAAAGAAAGGAGGTAAATATATGGCAGAACAAATTACAAGTTTACAGGCAACGACTTTGGCCGATCTTTTAGACCGGATTCTTGATAAAGGAGTGGTTATTGTCGGTGATATCAAAATTGACTTAGTAGATGTTGAGCTTTTAACAATCAAAATAAGGCTGTTGATTGCTTCAGTGGATAAGGCAAAAGCTATAGGTATTAACTGGTGGGAAGGCGATCCGTTTCTAAAGGCCACTGAGTTTAAAAAAATAACAGAAGAGAATGAGGAATTAAAGAAAAAATTAGCTCTTCTTGAAAAAAGAGCTACTAAAACTTAAAGATTAAATGAAGGAGGTGAAAAAATCATAATCTATGACTAAAACAGGAATACTTGCCCTATCAACAGTCGTTGTAGTTATTTTTATTATTGGAATCGTAGGTTTTATTTTTGCTAAAGTAAGACTTAATTCTACTGTGACTACTTCCCCGAAAAAAACAACGGTGGAGGTAACACCACGACCGACAGTTCAGGAAAACGTGGCCAGCCCAGCGGCAGTCATAAATCCTTTACCAAGCGGCGTATTACCAAGTAAAGAAGCAACACCTTCAGCTCAAAGAGTTGAGGTAATAATCTCAAACTTATCTTTTCAACCGCCTTCGCAAACTTTGGGAAAGGGATCAACTATAGTCTGGCGGAATCAGGATACAGTTAGCCATACGGTAACTGCCGGAGATGGAAGTTTTAACAGTGGCGCGATTGTTGCGGGAGACACGTTTGAGCAGAAATTCGAAAAAAGCAAAACTTATACATATTCGTGCAGTATCCATCCGGAAATGAAGGGAACAGTCATTGTTAAATGATGGAAATAAGCTGTTTAAGAATTTTGCTTATGAAAGGAGGTGAATAAAAATGTTTTTTAATTTAATTGCGGCGATTACTCCGGCCGTTTCGGCGCCGGATATAGCAACGACAACCACGCAAGTGGCCCTTGATTTTGTAACTGCCTTTGGTACCTTTCAAATAAAATTGATAGCTATCCTTTTGGCAGCTGACATTATTTTAGGAATGGCTGCGGCTTTAGCTCAAAAGACCTTTAATTTTAACAAAGTAGCAGCGTTTATGAAAAATGGAGTCATTCCTTATATTTTGGGATTTGCTGTTGTGCAATTGGTCATTACTGAGATAGGGCTTTACGGTACAATTGTTACCTTTATTGTGTTTATAGTCATTGCTATAAACATCTTGGCAAGTATTATTGCTAATCTGGCCAGTCTTGGGGTTAACATGCCGTTGGTCCTAAAAAAGAAGTAAGCGAAGCTTGCCTCCCGCCAAAGGCGGGACGTAAAATTGCCCAAAGTGCCTTAAGGTATTGCACTTCGCATTATAACTAGAATTATTCCTATCGCTTGAGGGAGGGGTTTATTTTAGTGGTAGAAATTTTTTATCATGGCGGGTAATTGGCCCGCAGGTATTCTGAAAGATAAAAATTAAAGCCTGTCATTGAGATATATAAAATGGCGGACCCGCCAAGGCGGACACTTTATAACCGGTCTTTCTTTGAAAAGGTCATTGTTGACCAAAAAACGAATTATTGAGATAAAATGGCGCACGCCGTTTAGGGCGTTATATCAACCTAAAGACGATTATGGTTTACCACCGTATGGAGCGGGGTACGAGAATTGAACTCGCTTCTCCACCTTGGGAAGGTGGCATACTACCGGTGTACGAACCCCGCAAGCAGTAATATTATACCACCTTAAACCTTCCCCCTTGCGCGGAGATAGCAATGTATAAGCTGTTGTCTGTTTGTTATCGCGGAAGAACCAGCACGTTGCCCGGGTGAATAACGTTTGGATTAATCAGCTTGTTTGCGCGGGCTATTTCCACCCATTTGTAGCCATCGCCGTATGCCCGAACCGCAATATCCCAAAGATCATCGCCAGTCTCTACAGTATATTCGTTTCCAGAAATCGCCTTATCTTTTTGACTTAAATCCGGCGTTGATGCGGGAACTTGCACGCTTGGCTGTGCCGATAAACTTGCCTGTTTGACAACTTTAGGCTGAACATTAGGAATTGTTAATTCCATGTCTTCGGTAATTTTGTCCGGATTGGCAATGTTATTTGCTTTAGCAATGTCCACCCAGTTATAGCCGCTTTGGTAAAACTTTTCTGATATTTTCCAAAGGTCTTCTCCTTTGGCTACCTTGTATTTTGCAGGCAAGCCTGATTGTGTTGCTTCCAACTGTTCCTGTGCTGTTTGTTCGTTCTCTTGGGTTTGTATAGAACCTTTATTGCGAATTAGCCCAATAATAACAGCCGCAACAGCGACCACGACTATAATGCCAACAATAAGGTTAATGTAGGAGCTACCCAAGGGAAAATTTCCTGTTTCGTTTTGTTTTGCCATTGTCCTCCTTTCCGGGCAGAAGTTTGAGCGGATTTACCCGCCGAAGTTCGTCGAATCCGTGTGTTTCGTCTTCGCTTGGGCAGCTTCGACGAACGAAGGCGGGGTGAACGGGGCTCGAACCCGCGACCTTCTGGTTGACAACCAGATGCTCTAACCGACTGAGCTACCACCCCAATGAAATGATGGCACCCCGTTTTGTTAAGAGTATCAAATTCTTGTACAATAGTCAACGGTTTGTTATTATTGGTTTATGACGAATAAACAAATAGCCCGTCTTTTTCGTCAGGTGGCCGCGGCATATACAATTAAAAACGAAGGTAAATTTCGTTTTCAGATTATAGCCTATGAGCGAGCCGCAGACGCCATAGAAAATTCTACGGAGGAAATAATCGATCTTTTTAAACAAGGTGAGAATATTGTCCTGCCGGGAATTGGTCCGGCGATCCACGCTCATTTGGAAGAACTTCTGAAAACCGGCAAGGTAAAGCATTTTGACTGGGTAATGTCCGGCATATCACAGGCAATGTTTCCTCTGTTGGACATCCCAACCCTTGGTCCCAAAAAGGCTTATCGTCTCGCTAAAGAATTTAATCTTACAAAGTCCGAGACTGTCATTGACGATCTTGAAAAAATTGCCAAGCAGGGTAAAATTGCTAAATTGGAGGGTTTTGGTGAGAAATCAGAGCAGGATATTCTGCGGGCAATAAGCGAGTATAGACAAGGCAAAGGAAAAACCACCAGAATGATCCTTCCTTACGCCTTTGAGCTGGCAGAAACAATGATTGCGTATCTCAAAAAAGCAAAAGCGACAATTGAGGCGTATCCTTTGGGAAGTCTGCGTAGAATGGCATCAACAGTAGGCGATATTGATATTGCCGTGGCTACCAACAACCCCAAAGCGGTAATCGCTCATTTTGCGGCCTACCCAAACAGCGCCAGAATTATTGAACAAGGCCCAACCACTGCTTCAATGCTGGTTTCTTCCGGCCACCAGATTGATTTGATGACCCAGCCAAAGGAAAGTTTTGGTTCGCTTCTTCAGCACTTCACAGGCTCCAAAAACCACAATATTAAACTTCGTGAATATGCCTTAAAGAAGGGAATGTCTCTTTCGGAATATGGAATTAAGCGGCGAAGCGGGCAGATGGCAAAATACCCAACAGAAGAAGAATTTTATAATGCTTTAGGTATGGATTGGATTGTGCCGGAACTGCGGGAAGATCAGGGAGAAATAGAAGCGGCCCTTCGGCCCATTCGACAAGTCTTCGACTCCGAGGTCGCTCAGACTCGAGGAGCTCAGGGCAAGCAAGCTCAGGGTAAACCAGGTGGTTTACCAAATTTAGTTAAACTTCAGGATATAAAAGGTGATTTTCACTTACATTCCAATTATCCGATAAAAAATCCTTCTCACGCCCCGGGCATGAATTCAATAGAGGAGATGATGAAAAAGGGAAAAGATTTAGGTTATGAATACGTGGGCATATCTGATCACCCGCCGGGTTTTACCTCGGTTAGTCAGAAAGAAATAATAGAATGGGTTAAAAAGAGGACAAAATTTATTCAATCTCTAAATGAGAGTACAAAAAGTATTCGAATACTAAATGGGCTCGAAGTAGATATTTTAGGTGATGGTTCCCTGCCAATTCCTGATGAAGCTTTAGCTACTTTAGATTATTGTATTGCAGGAATTCATTCCGGTCATCGTGGATCAAAAGAGCAAATTACTAAAAGATTGATAACTGCTTTGCAAAACCCTCATGTAGATATTATTTCTCATCCCACTAACAGGTTGTTAAATGAAAGAGAGTCAAGCGAAGCTGACTGGAAAACTATTTTTAAAGCCGCCGCGGCGACTCATAAATTGCTGGAAATTAGCGCTCATCCTATTAGGCTGGATTTAAGGGATGATCTGGTTTATAGAGCACTCAAATACGGAGTGAAGTTTATTATCAACACCGACGCCCATGAGGTATCGCCGATGGATAATATGTTTTTTGGAGTATCAGTAGCTCGCCGAGGCTGGGCTACTCAAAATGATATTGCCAATACTTGGGACTGGACAAAGTTGAAAAAATGGTTTAAAATTAACCCATGAACGCAACTTTTATCATTATTGGTCTAATTAGCATAATAGGTCTTTGGTTGCTTTTTACCTATAACTCACTGGTTACTCTTCGTAACAGAGTCAAAGAAGCGTGGTCGCAAATTGATGTTCAATTAAAAAGACGATCCTCCTTAATTCCTAATTTAGTAGAAGCTGTTAAAGGTTATGTTAAACACGAAAAGGGAGTGTTGGAAGAGGTGACAAAAGCTAGAACTTCTTTGATGAATGCCAAAAACCCGGGTCAAGCTGCAAGTGCTGATAATATGTTAACCGGAGCTCTTAAATCTTTATTTGCAGTAGCCGAAGCTTACCCCACCCTGCGGGCCTCGGAGAATTTTAAAGCCTTGCAGGATGAGCTATCTGATACGGAAACCAAAGTGGCAGCCAGCAGGCAATTTTATAACACTAATGTGCTGGATTTAAATAATAATTTGGAAACTGTACCATCTGCCTGGATAGGACAAATGTTTAATTTTAAAAAAGAAGAATTCTTCAAAGCCTCAGACGAAGAAAAAAAGGACGTTAAAGTTAAATTTTCATGACCGCAATTCATACCGCTTGGGATCGAGTTTCACAAAATATTTTTAAGACGTGGTTAATCATGTTCTTTTTTAGCATATTTACTGTTGGTGTAATTTATGTCATAGCTCGGGGCTTCGGCTATGGAGAACTAGGGGGACTGGGGATTTTGGGGGTGGCGCTGATAGTGGCAGGACTCATGAATTTTGTGTCATATTTTTGGTCGGATAAAATTGTCCTTGGGGTTTCCGGAGCCAAGCCAATTCAGAAAAAAGATAACCCCGAAGTTTATAGGATAGTTGAAAATCTTTGTCTTGCCGCAGGACTACCTCTGCCTAAAATCTATATCATCAACGATAGTGCTCCCAATGCTTTTGCTACCGGTCGTAATCCAAAACACGCCGCAATTGCTTTTACCTCGGGAATTTTAGAAAAATTGAATAAACAGGAACTGGAAGGAGTGGCCGGCCATGAGCTTTCTCATGTTGGTAATAGGGACACGCTAGTTATGGCTATGGTATCTGTTTTAGTAGGAACCATTGCCCTACTGTCGGATTTTTTCTTAAGATCAATGTGGCATGGAGGACGTAATGATAGGGAAAGTAAGGGAAATCAGGTGTTTGTAATATTGGCCATTGTGGCAGCCATTTTGGCCCCAATTGTGGCCACACTTATTCAACTGGCGGTTTCTAGAAGACGGGAGTTTTTGGCTGATGCCAGCGGCGTTTTGCTGACCAGATATCCGCAAGGTTTGGCTTCGGCCCTGTTAAAAATTTCCCAAGATAGAGAGCCTTTGGAAGTAGCCAACAGGGGTACAGCTCATCTTTATATAGTTAATCCTCTCAAGGGCAAAGCCGCAGTAGGCTGGTTTGCCGGTCTGTTCAATACTCATCCCCCGGTTGAGGAGCGGATAAAGGTACTTCTGGCCATGTAATATGACTTTTTTGCTTATTTGGGCGACTAAGCTTATTGTTTTTCTAAGCCGTGCTTTAGGTTTGGGAGCCGGATCCACCTGGCCGGGGCATATTGCGCTTAATGTTAATAAAAACTTTATTAAACAGACGATTAAACCAAACCCACATCTTAAAATTATCCTTATTGCCGGCACAAACGGCAAGACTACCACCAGCAAAATGTTGCGAGCAATTTTGGAAGCAAATGGTCAGAAAATAATCCACAACGAAGCGGGAGCAAATCTGCTAAACGGCATTGCCTCAAGTATAGTACTACATAGCAGTATACTTGGTGCATTAAACTATGACTACGCCATTTTTGAGATTGATGAGAATACTCTGCCATTGTTGATTAACGAAATAACCCCGGACGCTCTGGTTATTCTTAACTTGTTTCGTGATCAGTTGGATCGTTATGGAGAGGTGGACAGTATCGCGGCAAAATGGCACAAAGCCCTGCTAGAATTGCCTAAAACCGTTGATGTTATTCTCAATGCCGATGATCCGCAGGTGGCATATTTAGGAAAGAATGTTAAAGCGCGAGTTTCCTATTTTGGGCTTGATGATAAATCATTGTATCTTAAAACAAAACCTCATGCCATGGATTCGGGTTTTTGTCCAAACTGTGGGGAAAAGCTAGTGTTTGAAGGAATTTATCTGGCGCATCTGGGAAAATGGCAATGCGATGGTTGCGGAGCAAAAAGACCGGCGCTTAATTACTGGGAGAAACATAAAGTATTGCCCGGCGTATACAATTTATATAATGTGCAAGCGGCGATACTGGCGGCCAAAACGTTAGGTATTAACAACAATAATATTAAAACAGCTTTGTCAAACTTCACTCCGGCCTTTGGACGACAGGAAGAATTTGATATAGAAGGAAAAAGAATTAAAATTTTTCTCTCCAAAAATCCCACTGGCTTTAATGAGTCAATACGAACGGTCAAGAAATTGGGTGGGACGCATTTTTTATTGGTCTTAAACGACAGAATCCCCGATGGTCGTGATGTTAGCTGGATTTGGGATATAGATACAGAAGAGCTCATTAAAAAAGATATAGAACTTATTATAAGTGGAGATCGTGTTTGGGATATGGGATTAAGAATAAAATATTCTAATTTTTCTGAATTTCAAATTGAACCAGACTTGGAGAAGGCAATAGCGTTGGGGTTAGACAAAACTGCAAAATCGGAAACGCTTTATATTTTGCCGACATATTCGGCCATGCTGGAAGTTAGAAAAATATTAACAGGAAGAAAAATCTTATGAGTCAGAAGTTAATTATCGGTTGGTTATATCCCGAACTGATGAGCACCTATGGAGACAGGGGGAATATTATTTGTCTGCAGAAACGCTGCCAGTGGCGGGGGATTGATACTGAAATAAGACATCTTAATGCGGGTTTTGACCATAAGCAATTAGCTACGTGCAATCTGCTATTTATGGGTGGAGCGCAAGACAGACAGCAAAAAATAGTGGCCGAGGACTTGCGCCAAAAAGCCAAGGCCTTGCAAGAGATGATTGAAGAAGGAATTCCCGGCCTTTATATCTGCGGGGCATATCAGTTTTTGGGGAAGTATTACAGGGAGGCGGACGGAACGGTGATTAAGGGTTTGGGGATCATGGATTTGCATACTGAAAACCCCGGATTAGATGTTGAGCGTTTGATAGGAAATGTAATAGTAAGGCCAGACCTCGTAGGTCTTACGCACGCGACCTACGAGGTCGAAGGCAAAACTTTGGTTGGTTTTGAAAATCATGGAGGGAGAACTTATCTTGGTAAGTCAGTAAAGCCGTTGGGAACGGTGGTTAAAGGTTTTGGAAACAACGGCGTTGATAAAACAGAAGGGGCGGTTTACAAAAACTCCTACGGCAGTTATCTGCACGGCCCCATTCTCCCCAAAAACCCGGAGCTTGCAGATTATTTAATTAAACTTGCGTTGGAAAAGAAATATGAAAAGGAAATTGTTTTAAAGAATTTCGACGACTCCCTCGAACACCAAGCCCATAAAGTGGTTTTGGAAAAAACCTAAGTTTTTACACAAATAGAAGTTCCGCAGGTGTAATCATAATCCACCCTTGGGGTGTCATCATAAGGTGTCATTGTAAGTAATCCATTTTGGAATTGGAACTGGTATTTTATGTGAACGAGTCACCTTTTATAATTTGTTCTACTATTTTTTTTGAAAACTCCAGTTCTATTCCTGAAGTAACTGGGCCGCCGAAGGAAAGACCAGTTATATTAGCTACAGCTAATGGAGTAGATCTTTCATGGTCCAGAAAAAGATCACTAAGAAGATGAATAATTACTTCACTGCCTTCTCCCGCATGTTTTGTTTTAGCAAGTCTCCCCGCCTGTGAAAGAGTATCGTCTAATTGGATTACTCCTAGCAACTGCAAAACTTCTCGGAATAAGTTTCCGTGGCTTCTACTATCGTCCAAAGTTGCATTGACAAGTTCTGTTCGAAAATACCATTGATCTTTTCTGTATGAATGCTTTCCTCTAGTTTCACAAATTCTATCAACAATTTCTTCATCAGTTGCAGTATCGCCCATCCTATTTTTTTCTTCATCATAAAGCTTTTTAAGCTTATCCTGAAGTTCGCGTATATTTTTGCGTCCTGCCCGAATAGTTGTAACAGCACTATCTGTGTCAGTCTTTGAATACTTGTTTTCCAACGAAGAGAGTCCTATATCCAAAGATAAAAGCGGGTTTTTGGCAGCCTCTTGAGAAAGAATGTCTTTAACCAATCTTTGAGCGTCATCTGCAAAGCGTCTAATAACTGCTTCATCTTCTGGACTATAATTTAATTCATCTTCAAAAGTCTCTAAAGGATCAAGAATTCTCCTACCAACAGCTAAAGAAACTGATTCGTGAGAAGAACCAGGGTTTTTAAGTTCTCTCAACAGGTTTTGAAGGAAATCTTCACCAGTTTTTAGCGAAGGTCCTGGAGACTCCCCAGATGAACCACTACCTAAATCTCCACTATGTCTAGCACCTCTGATTTCATTTGCCATAAATTTATTATAGCATATGGTGGCTTGTTCTACAAAATCAAGTAGACTATAATTAGATTATGAAAATTGATGTGGGTCATGTGGCGAAGTTGGCCCCGTACCGTACGGTAACAGGGCTGGCTAATTTACCCAGTCATTCCCTGTTGACAACTGTTAGTGGTTATGGTAATATAAGATTACTAAAATCTCCTGCAACACCGCAAGGTCTTTGCAGGATTTTTTTGTGTAAAAAAACACTCTATGCTTAAGAAGAAACGCTCTATTATTCTTATCGATGGGAGTAATTTTTATTTTAAGCTTAAGGATTTAAAGCTTCATCATCTCATTAAATTTAACTTTTCCAACTTTGCATCCTCACTGGCAAAAAACGACGAGATTGTTTCTGCAACCTACTATATAGGTGCGATCAGGACAGATGGAACTAAGCATACACAAAAGCTATTTGCTGATCAGCGGCGACTTTTTGCACATCTGAAGAAGCATAGCTTTTTTTATTCACTCGGTTACCTTCTTAAATCCAAAGGAAAATTTCATGAAAAGGGGGTTGATGTTAATATTGCCGTGGATATATTAGTGGCGACATATGAAAATTCATGTGATCGAATTATTTTAGTTTCCTCTGATACAGATCTTCTCCCTGCGATTAAGAAAGCAAAAGAAAAAGGGAAGATTATAGAGTATATCGGATTTTCTCATCAGCCAAGTCTCGCTATGGTGGCGAATTGCTCAAGCTCGCGTTTGCTTGCAAAAGAAGATTTATTACCGTTTATCAAATCAAAGAAATAAGCATATGAAGATTGATGTGAGTCATGTGGCCAAGTTGGCGAATTTACCGCTTAGTGAAGAAGAAAAGAAGAAGTTTGAAAAACAGCTTTCTGAAACCCTCGATTACGTTAATCAACTGGAAGAAATAGATACCAAAGGTGTTGAGCCGACTAGTCAGGTGACCGGACTGGAAAATGTGACGCGGGAAGATGTTGCAACTCCCTCATTACCCCAAGAAGAGGTTCTCAAAAATTCAAAAAATACACATAATGGGTTTTTTAAAGTAAAAGCTATTCTCGAACAGGAGTAATTAGTAATTTGTAATTGGTAATTAGACATGAATTTAAATCAGTTGACAATAACAGAAGCGAGGGAAGGGTTAAAAACAAAAAAGTTTTCCTCGGTGGAGTTGACCAAGGCTTGTTTGGAAAGAATAAAACAAGTTGAGCCTGCCATAAATGCCTTTGTTACAGTCTGCGAAGAAGAGGCCTTAAAAGCGGCAAAAAGAGCAGACGAATTAGCCTCGCAAGGTGAGACCTGGGAGGCTAAACCACTTTTGGGAATCCCACTTTCTATCAAAGATAATTTTTGTACCAAAGGAGTGCGCACTACCGCCTCAAGCAAAGTTCTAGATGATTTCGTCCCGCCATACGATGCAACGGTAGTGGCAAAGCTCAAAACTGCCGGAATGATAATGCTGGGGAAAACTAATTTAGATGCTTGGGCGCATGGATCATCTACGGAAACTTCTGATTTTGGAACAACAAAAAACCCATGGAATATCAAACATCTGCCCGGTGGATCATCCGGAGGAGCTGCGGCAAGTATTGCGGCTGATGAAACGATAGCCGCAATTGGCTCGGAAACAGCAGGATCAATTCGCCAGCCGTCCGATTGGTGTGGAGTTGTCGGGCTTAAGCCGACATACGGCAGAGTAAGCCGTTATGGCATTGTCGCCATGGCCTCGTCTCTTGATAGCCCAGGACCTATAACTAAGCGGGTTGAAGATAGCGCTTTGATACTCAATATTCTTGCCGGTAAAGATAAATTTGACGCCACAACTTCACCTAAAAAAACAGAAAACTATTTAATGCATTTATCAGACAGCATAGAGGGAATAAAAGTTGGTGTTGCCGACGAATATTTTGAAGGAGTTACAGAACCGGTCAGGGAAAAGGTGCTGGAAGCATTAAATGCAATAGAAAAATTAGGGGCGAAAATAAAAAAAATAAAACTTTTCCCGCCAAAATACACAATTGCTGTTTACACCATTTTACAAAGAGCGGAAGTATCATCAAATCTGGCTCGCTACGATGGAGTGCGTTTCGGCAACGATCGTTCTTTTTTTGCCGATGAGGCGAAACGCCGAATTATGCTTGGTACATACGCATTATCGGCCGGCTATTACGACCAATATTACAATAAAGCGCAGAAAGTCCGAACGGTTATTGTTGAAGATTTCAATAAGGCGTTTGGCGAAGTAGATGTAATTATTGTTCCTACTAATCCCTGGACGGCATTGCCTTTGGGAGCAAGCAAAGATAATCCAATGTATGGGGAGATGGCCGATGCGTTAGTTGAACCTTCTGCAATAGCAGGCTTGCCCGGAATAAATGTGCCCTGCGGTTTTTCAAAAGCAGGATTACCAATTGGATTTCAAGTCATAGGCCCTCAATTTTCGGAGTCACGGATATTAAATGTTGCCTATCAATATGAACAGGTAAATCAGTGGTATAAACAAAAACCTAAATTATGAAATATCAACCGGTCATTGGCCTTGAAGTTCATGTAGAGTTAAAAACTAAAAGCAAGATGTTTTGCGGATGCAGTGCCGATTACTTTGGTAAAGAACCTAATACCCATACTTGTCCTGTTTGTCTTGGCTTACCCGGAGCTTTGCCTGTTCCTAACAGGAAAGCCATTGAATGGTGTGTAATGGTTGGTTTGGCTCTGAATTGTGAAATTCCGCTTTTCTCTAAGTTTGACAGGAAAAATTATTTTTATCCGGATTTGCCAAAAGGCTATCAGATAAGTCAGTACGATAAACCGTTCTGCGTTAACGGGTGGATAAATATTAATACTACAAATACTACCAATGCCACAAATACTACCAATAAAAGAATAAGAATTAGGCGGGTTCACATGGAAGAAGACACGGCCAAATTGGTCCACGCAAGTGTCAATGGAGAGAATGTTTCTCTGATTGATTTTAATAGGAGCGGGGTGCCGTTGGTGGAGATTGTGACCGAACCTGACTTTGAATCGGCCGAGGAAGTTGTAGAGTATCTCAAAAAAATCCAGCAGATTGTCCGTTACTTAGGAGTCAGCAATGCCGACATGGAAAGGGGAGACATGAGGCTCGAACCCAACGTTTCTTTGCTACCATACACCTCGGGGGAGCCCTTCGGTCACCCCCGAGGTGGCCGGATGGACTCCTCGGGGGTGGAATTACCGGGGTATAAAGTGGAAGTTAAAAATATTAATTCCTTCCGCTTTGTGGAGAAGGCGATAAATTACGAGATTGACAGACAGCGTCAATTATTGGAAAAGGGAGAAACGCCAAGGCAGGAAACAAGAGGTTGGAGTGAGGAAAAAAACGCCACCCTCCCCCAGCGGGGGAAAGAAGAAGCCCATGATTATAGATATTTTCCCGAACCGGATATACCACCTGTCCGTTGGACGGTAAGGGAAGTAGGGAAAATAAGGGAGCAGTTGCCGGAGCTGCCGGATGTTAAGTTAGACCGGTTTAAAAAAGACTACACGCTCCCCGACTATGACGCAGAAATACTAACGCGCGAACGGTCGGTAGCGGATTATTTTGAAGAGTCTATCCGCATTGCGCAGGGAGTAACAGGTGACAAGCAACCCTTCGACTTCCTTCGACTACGCTCAGGACAAGTCGCTCAGGGCAAGCAAATAGCCAATTGGATTATTAATAAAAAAGTTGATATAGAAAAAGTGTTGCCGGCGGAGTTAATCCAAACAATTATTTCCCAAACACAAACAATTACTATTGACGAACAAAAGTTGGAAGAAATTGTTAACCAAGTGCTTCTTGACAATCCCAATGCGGTGAGCGATTATATCAAAGGCAAAGAACAGGTAATCATGTTCCTCGTTGGACAAGTAATGAGAAATTTCAAAGAAAAAATCGACGCTAAAATAGTCAGAGAAAAAATTATGCAGAAAATAAAGGAGAAAAAATGAGCGAAGCAAGGCGACCCACCCCGCCGGACGAACCGAGACCAGCAATACGAGAAAATCCTTATCTTGAAAGATTGAAAGGACAAGGTCTGAGTTTTCAAATCCCGGAGATATTAGCAAATGCGTTGCCACATGAACGGAGAAGAGATAGATTAACAGGTATGCCATTGGAGTCAGGTCGTACACGCGGGGAAATTGTGGGGACTTTATCTGACTGCCTTAGAGAAGACCGCCCATGGGCATTAATATATACAGATGCCGATAACTTGAAATCTGCAAATGATGATATAGAAAGAAAATTTGGAGATTTAGTAATTGTTCAAGGCGCAGTAAGATTGGGAACAGCTCTGAAAAATGCGCAATTATCGTCACGGGTAGAAGTTATAGCGTTTAGACCGAGCGACGCTGCAGATGAAATTTGTGTTTGGTTATTTGATGTAAACGAAGATGAATTGGGAAGACTTCGGGCGGAATTAGCAAAAATAGAAACACCAATTCCAATTCAAAATCCTGCATTTGAATTATCCTCTTCAGCAACAATGATATCTTCAAGCGATGAATCTATAAGAGAGAGATTAGAAGAAGCAAAAGAGTTTTTGAGTGGCGATGCGGAAAATTTAGAGCATCAATTATATGAAGAACTAAAAACAATGGCAGGAAAAACTGTAACTAAAAAGAAAATTGAAAAGAGAGTAGAAAAACTTAAAAATATCTCCCCAACACTGGGCGTTGAGGGTTATATGGAAGCTCTAGCTGAAGTATTGAGCGGTAAAAGATTAAGTCACAGTGAATGGTTAGATGTTTTGAAAATGCTAAAAGATAAAATAGATGGAGTAAAATGGGGATAAGTTATGGCGGATTTTGTGCATTTGCATAACCACAGTGAATTTTCCCTGCTTGACGGATTGTCAAAGATTCCCGAGATGGTGCGGACAGCCCGCGATCTGGGAATGAAAGCGCTGAGTATTACCGATCACGGCTCGCTTTACGGGGCGTTTAAGTTTTACAACAGCTGCCGCGAAGAAGGGATAAAGCCTATTATCGGCAGTGAAATGTATATGGCTAAAAGAAGCCATTTGGATAAAGAAGCAAATGTTGACGATGGTCAAAACCATTTGATACTGTTGGCCAAAGACAATATTGGCTACAAAAACCTGATGAGGCTATCCAGCATTTCGCACTTGGAAGGATTTTATTACAAACCCCGCATTGACTTGGAGCTTTTAAAAAAATACAGGGAAGGTCTTATTTGTCTGACAGCTTGTCTCAACGGTTATGTATCGGAGCCATTAGTGGCCGGCCAAACCAAAGAAGCATATCAAAGGGCGGAAAAACTAGCGGATATCTTTAAAGAAGATTTGTATCTGGAGCTGCAAAAACATCCAAACATCAAAGAGCAAGATATATTAAATGAAAGGTTAGTTACTATGTCCAAAGATTTAGGTTTGCCGCTTGTTGCCACCAACGACTGCCATTATATTCACGCGGAAGACGCCCAAGCCCAGGAAACGCTTCTTTGTATTCAAACCCAAACCACCATTAATGACGAAAACCGAAAATTGTCTATGATCGGCTCTCCTGACTTTTATCTGCGAAGCCCAAACGAGATGACAGGATTATTTATTCAATATCCAGAAGCCATAGAAAACACCGTAAAAATAGCGGAAAAGGTGAATATCGAAATAGAAACTGGCAAATGGATCGTCCCTAAATTTGATGTACCTGAAAAAAAAACTGCCGATGATTATTTACGCGATTTAGTCTACAAAAACTTGCCTTATCGCTATCCCAATGCCACGGCTGAAATAAAAGAACGGGTGGAATACGAATTATCGGTAATTTTTCAAAAGTCCTACACTACCTATTTTTTAATTGTGGAGGATCTCAAACGGTGGGCTCGGGAACAAGGTATTGCCGCGGGACCGGGTCGGGGATCTGTGGCAGGCAGTATTGTTTCTTATATTTTAAAAATTACAGAGTTGGATCCGCTCATGTACGGTTTACCGTTTGAGCGGTTCTTAAATCCGCAGAGGCCCACTCCTCCTGATTTTGATTTGGATTTTGCCGATGATAGAAGAGACGAAGTTATCGGCTATGTTACCCAAAAATATGGCAAAGACAAAGTGGCGCAAATTATTACTTTTGGCACCATGGAGGCCAGAGGTTCGGTGCGGGATGTGGGAAGGGCTTTGGGCATGCCCTATTCCGCTCCCGATCGCATTGCCAAGATGATTCCACCGGGGGCGCTTGGTTTTGCCATGACTATAGATAAGGCCATAAATACCACCTCCGAGCTGGCCTATGCCTATAGAACAGAGCCGGAAACACAAAAACTGCTTGATTTAGCCAGAAAGCTGGAAGGGGTGGCTCGTCATGTTTCAACTCACGCGGCGGGAGTGGTTATTTCTGACAGACCGCTTACCGAATATACGCCGCTTCAAAAAGAAACCAAGGGAGAGCGCATTATTACCCAGTACGATATGTATTGTTTGGACTTAAACGTATCGGACCAGGCAATAGGTCTTTTGAAAATAGATTTCCTGGGTCTTCGAAATTTGACAATTCTGGAAAACGCTATTCGTTTTGTCAAAGAAAACAGAAACGAAGCAATTATACTGGAAAAAATCCTTCTTGATGATAAAAAAGTTTTCGATCTCATCACCAGCGGGGAAACCACCGGCATTTTTCAGCTGGAGTCGGCCGGAATGCGAAGGTTGGCTCGCGATCTTAAACCTTCAAAAATTACCGACCTTTTTGCCATGGTAGCACTTTTCCGGCCCGGTCCCATGGCTTGGATTGATGATTTTATAACAGCCAAGAACCACAAGCGAACCATCAAATATGCCCATCCGGCTCTCAAGCTCATTCTGGAAGAAACTTATGGCATCGCTCTTTATCAGGAGCAATGTATGCAAATTGCCAATGTGATGGCCGGCTATTCGCTCTCCGAAGCAGATAGTTTTCGTAAAGCCATTGGCAAGAAAAAACCGGAACTGATGAAAAAAGAAAAGGAAAAGTTTATCCGGGGATGTACTAAAAACGGCTATACCAAAGAAGTTGCAGAAAATGTATTTTCACTGATTGAAAAATTTGTCGGTTATGGATTTAACAAGGCACACAGCGCCTCCTACGGTCTTATTTCTTATCAAACAGCCTATATGAAAGTTAATTATCCGGTGGAATTTATGACCGCTGTTTTAACTGCCGAATCCCGAGCCTCATCGGGAACGATAAAAGATGACAAAATCGCCCGGGCCGTATCTGAATGTAAGAGGATTAATATATCTGTTTTACCCCCAGATGTAAATTGCTCACAGACAGAATTTACTATTGAAAATAACGCTAAGATTCGCTTCGGATTATCCGCCATAAAAAACGTAGGTGAGGCGGCCATTTCTTCAATTTTGGCGGGGCGCAAAGACGGACCTTTTATTAGTCTTAACGATTTTATCATTAGAGTTGATCTTTCCAAAGTCAATAAGAAAACCCTGGAAAGTTTGATAAAAGCCGGCGCTATGGACGCTTTTGGCAAGCGGGCGGTTCAATTATCTACTCTTTCGGACAATCTCGCATTTGCTCAAAAGGAAAAGAAGCGGCAAACCATGGGACAGGAAAGCCTTTTTGGCGATGCCAAAGGAGAAAACCAAAATATGAGCGCCGCAGTCTCAATAGGAGAATTTAGCAAAGGGGAGCTGTTGGCTTTTGAGCGGGAACTGTTGGGGTTTTATCTTACCGAGCATCCGTTGGAGAGACTTATTTCGGAGCTGCGTTTACAAGCTCAAAATACTATTTCCGAACTGTTGTTAGCCGAAAACGATCAAAAAACAATTAGAGTTTGTGGTATTGTTAGTTCCCTTCGCAAATTTTTAACTAAAAAAAGCCAAAGTGAGATGGCTTTTTTCAGGCTGGAAGATCAGACATCGGAAATAGAGTGTGTAGTTTTCCCAAAGGTCTATAGTCTTTGTAAAGACATATTGTTTAAAGATCAAATTGTCATTGTGGAAGGGCGGGTTGATAATAAGACCGATCGCCTATCTTTTATTGTCGAAACTATTGAAGTATTTTCAAAAAAGGATTAGAATAAAACAAAATATGGAGATTTCGTTTGCGGCGGAAAAGATTGGTGAGATTGGAGGATTTCCCATTACCAACTCATTTATAACTAGCATATTTGCGTCACTACTTCTTATTTCTTTTTCTTTTTTTGTCTCAAGAAGACTTAAAATGGTACCAACAGGTGTGCAAAATGTGACCGAAAATGTCGTGGAGACGCTCTACTTGCTAAACACTCAAATAGCCGGCAAGAGAGCGGCTTTTATTTTTCCCTGGTTTGCTACGTTTTTCCTCTCTATTGTGTTTGTCAATTGGTTAGGTTTACTTCCCGGATTTGGCACTGTTGGGTTTTTCAAAGAAGGGAGCCATCATTTAGTGCCGTTTCTTCGTCCTGTTAACAGCGATTTAAACATCACCCTTTCGCTGGCTTTAATTTCAATCGCGGTGACTCATTTTTTTAGCATAAAAGTATTGGGAATAAAAGAATACTTGGGGCGATTTTTTTCACTTAACCCAATTAATCTTTTTGTGGGAATATTGGAGCTGGTTTCGGAATTTACCAAAATTGCTTCTCTTTCTTTTCGTCTTTTTGGCAACATTTTTGCCGGAGAAGCTTTGCTAATTACGGTATCGAAGATTTCCGCTTTTAGCGCTTTTATTATTCCCATACCGTTTATGATGCTGGAGTTGGTGGTCGGTCTAGTGCAGGGGCTGGTATTTGCTATGCTTACATTGGTTTTTATGGTAATATTAACAACATCGCATAAGGAACATTGAAGGGAGGTGGACAATGGTTGAATTTGTTGTAACAGGAGGATTACTTGTCGCAATTGGAGGGATAGGTCCCGCAGTGGCGATTGGTTTAATTGGAGCTAAAGCAATGGAAGCCATAGGGAGAAATCCGGAGGCTTCGGGTAGAATATTGCCCGCAATGCTTTTGGGAATGGCGTTTGCCGAGGCAATTGCCATCTACGCACTGTTGCTGGCATTTATTGGTTAAACTAATTCATGGAAAAATTTTCACAATTCGGGGTGGAGCCAGTTCTTTTGGCAGCCCAAATTATTAATTTTATTATTCTTATTTATCTGCTTAAGCGGTTTCTCTATAAACCGATTCTGGTCATGCTTAAAAAGCGCGAGGAGAAAATTCGGGAAGGTTTATCTGCCGCCGCTTTAGGTGAAGAGTTATTAGCTAAAACACAGGAAAAGGAAAAGAAAATTTTGACTGAGGCCAACGAAGAAGCAAGTTTGTTAGTGAAAGAAAGCCGAGAACGAGGAGCAAAACTGGAAGAAGAAATGGCGCTTTTGGCAAAAGAAAAGTCAGAACGAGTATTGATGCATGCCCAAAGCCAAATAGAAGAAGAGAGAATGCTTATGGAGAAAGCGTTGGAGAAAAAAACCGGAACTGCCGCAATTGGCATTTTGGAAAAACTTTTACCCAGGTTTTTATCAAAAGAAGATCATTTGCGTATTTTAGAAAACAGCGAGAAATTATTAAAGAGAGCGCAAGCAGCATGAACACACAAAAAAAAATAAAAAATTTAATACTGCTTTCTTGCACAAAAGGCAAGCTTGACGGGGAGAAAATTTTGCTTATTGCCAAAAAGCTTAACAGAAAAGAGCTTGTTTTATATCACAAAGTGCTTTGTAAGAAACGACAGGGAGAAAAAGTAATAATTAAAACAGCAATTGATGCTCCCCGCAGTTTGATTGCGCGGGTAAAAAATATTTTTCCGACAAAAGATATATTTTTTCTAAAAGACCCATCGCAAATAGCCGGTTTTAATGTGCAAATTGACGATTTTATCTTTGATGCCAGTTTCCAGGGTTATTTTTCGCGACTGCGCAAAAGCTATGATCAAATCAACTGATGAAATTTTAAGCCAGCTGCAGAAAAAGCTGAATTCTTTTAACTTTGAACCCGGTTTAAGCAATGTTGGTACTGTTGAACAGTTGGGAGACGGTGTAGCCACAGTCAGCGGTTTATCCAAAGTGGCCATGGGAGAAATTGTGGAATTTGAAGACGGAAGTTTAGGTTTTGCCTTTAATTTAGACGAAGACTCTGTTTCGGTAATTCTCCTTTCCAGCCAAAGCGGTGTGACATTTGGCAGCCAAGTTCGAAAAACCGGTAATTTCTTAAATATTGGCGCGACAGAGGCCCTTTTAGGAAGGGTAATAAATCCGCTGGGTGAACCGCTTGACGGAAAACCAAAAGCAAAAGCTGCCAAAATGATGCCTCTTGAGCGCATTGCCTCTGGCGTTGTTTTGCGAAAATCCGTTGACACGCCGCTTTTTACAGGCATTAAATCTATTGATTCCATGATTCCCATAGGTCGCGGACAAAGGGAGCTTATTATTGGAGACAGGAGTACCGGCAAGACAAGTATTGCACTGGACGCAATTATTAATCAAAAAATAGATAAAGGCAGTCGAAGAAAGAAAGTGTTTTGCATTTATGTTGCCATTGGTCAAAAACAGGGCAATGTAGCTCAAATAGCAGATATTCTTAGTGAAAAAGGGGTGATGGATTATACTATTATTGTGGCGGCGGGAGCCTCTGATACGGCGGCATTGCAATACATAGCTCCCTTTGCCGGTTGTGCCATTGCCGAGTATTTTCTGGAAAAGGGACAAGATGTTCTGATTGTTTATGATGATCTCACCAAGCACTCCTTTGCCTATCGTCAGCTGTCGCTTGTTCTCAAAAGACCGGCCGGACGGGAGGCCTATCCTGGTGATATTTTTTATCTTCACTCGCGTCTTTTGGAACGGGCGGTCCGACTTAACGAAAAGCACGGCGGCGGTTCCATAACCGCTTTGCCTATTGTGGAAACGCAGGCCGGTGATGTGTCGGCTTATATTCCCACCAACATTATCTCAATTACCGATGGTCAAATATATCTGGAGAGCGATTTATTCAATGCCGGAACGCGGCCGGCTATTAATGCCGGTATTTCAGTTTCCCGGGTGGGTGGTGCGGCGCAGACACTCATTATGCGAAAAATCGCCGGCCCCTTGCGATTAGATTTGGCTCAGTATCGTGAGCTGGCTGCCTTTGCCCAATTTGGCAGTGATTTGGATAAAGCTACCCAAAGCAGGCTTGATCGAGGAGCACGCATTGGCGAAATACTTAAACAGGCAAATTATGCCCCTATGCGCCAGGCCCACCAGGTGGCTATTATCTGGGCGGTAACCAATGGCTTTTTGGATGATATTGCTGTTGATGAAGTCAGTCGTTTTGAGGTAGAATTTATAGAATATTTGGAAAATGTAGAAAAAAAACTGATTGGTAAAATAGATAAAGAAGAAAAACTTACCGACGAAATTGCCAATGATTTGGAAAAAGAAATAGTCAAGTTTAAGAAAAGATTTAAGATTTAAGATTATGGCGGCAAATATTCGATTATTGCAAAGAAGACGGCGCACGGCCAAAAACATTGCCCAAATAACCAGAGCTATGGAGATGGTGGCGGCCTCTAAAATGCGGCGAGCGCAGGAGCAAACCGTTTCGGGAAAGCCTTACGCGGCCAAACTAAATAATGTGGTTGGTAATCTGACGGGTCGTATAGAAAAGAGAGAACATCCATATTTGCAGGACAAAACTGCCGGCGCAACTCTTCTTATTGTAGTTTCTTCCGATAAAGGACTATGCGGGTCGTTTAATAGCAGCCTTTTGCGTGAGTTAATGCGTTTTGTCAAAGAAAACACAAAAATTGAGGTAATTTCTATTGGCAAAAAACTTAAACACGCGGTGCTTCGCACCGAAGCCGTTCTGGCCGCAGATTTTCCTTTGGGAGCATCTATACCAAGTTTTGAGCTGGTGCTGCCAATTGCAACTCTGGTAAAAGATGGTTTTATAAAAGGTGAATATAAAGAAATTATGGTGCTTTATACTCAGTTTATATCTCTTGGCGTGCAGAAGCCGATTCTGCAAAAACTGCTTCCGATTAGCAAACAAGTAGAACAAGAAGAGAAAGAACAGCTTCTTCCTTATACATTTGAGCCAAACGCAAAAGACCTGCTTACGGCTCTGATGCCGCATTATCTGGAGATGAGCATTTATCAAATTTTGCTGGAAAGCTATGCTTCGGAACAGGCAGCCCGCATGCTGGCCATGCATCAGGCCTCGGAAAATGCCAAAGATGTTATTTGGCAATTATCTCTGACTTACAACAAAGTTCGTCAGGAGCGCATTACTAATGAGCTGTTGGATATTATGGGAGGAAGCATGGGGGTATTGGCTTAATATGAAAAACGGCATTATTATTCGTATTCGAGGACCGGTGGTTGATGTTAAATTTCAAGACTCAACTCCCAGAATTTATGAGGCGCTGGTGATTGAAAGAAAAGGGTTAGAGGATTTGGTGCTGGAAACTATATTTAGTTTGGGAGAAGGAGAGGTTCGTACTATTGCTTTGGGTTCAACAGACGGTTTAACGCGAGGCACAACTGTGTTGCCCACAGGCAACCCGATCAGCGTTCCCGTGGGTGTAGAAACTTTAGGTCGTCTGTTTAATATTTTGGGCCAGCCGATTGATGAATTAGGTACTATTGGAAAAGGAAGAAAGGCTAAAGTAAGCCTGATGCCTATTCATCGTCGTCCGCCTCTGTTTACCGAACAGGAAACAAAATCCCAACTTCTGGAAACAGGACTTAAAGTTATTGATTTGATGGCGCCGTTTCTTAAAGGTGGAAAGACGGCGGTTTTTGGAGGAGCAGGTGTGGGAAAAACCGTGATTGTCAAGGAGCTTATCCGCAATATTGCCGTTGCTCACAAAGGACATTCTGTATTTGCTGGCGTGGGTGAGCGAACCCGCGAAGGCACTGATCTTTGGCTGGAGATGAAAGAAAGCAATGTTTTAGATAAGGTAGTGATGGTATTTGGACAAATGAACGAGCCGCCCGGCAATAGGCTGCGAGTGGCTTTAACTGCTCTAACCATGGCGGAATATTTTCGTGATGAAAAAAAGGAAGACGTATTGCTTTTTATCGACAACGTTTTTCGGTTTGCTCAAGCCGGAAGCGAAGTTTCTGCTCTTTTGGGGAGGATGCCATCTGCTGTTGGCTACCAGCCGACCTTGGCTACCGAAATGGGAGAATTGCAAGAGCGAATTACTTCAACCAAAAAAGGTTCTATAACTTCTGTTCAAGCGGTTTATGTACCGGCAGACGATTATACCGATCCGGCGCCTGTGACTATTTTTTCTCATCTTGATGCCACCATTACTCTTGAACGCTCTATTGCCGAGCAGGGACTATATCCGGCAGTTGATCCTTTGGGTTCAACCAGTAGAATTTTGTCTCCCGCTATTGTAGGACAAGAACATTATGATGTAGCCCGCGGCGTGCAAAAGGTGCTTCAGCGCTACAAAGACTTGCAGGATATTATTGCTATTTTGGGAATTGATGAGCTGTCCGATGAGGATAAATTAACAGTTTCTCGGGCTCGCAAAATTCAGCGTTTCTTAAGCCAGCCGATGTTTGTGGCAGAAGCTTTTACCGGTCAGGCCGGAAAATACGTCAAGGTAGCAGATACAGTGAAAGGTTTTAAAGAAATTATTGAAGGAAAACATGACGGACTTTCGGAACAGGCATTTTACATGGTAGGAACTATTGAAGAGGCAAAAGAAAAGGCTAAACGCTTGTAATATGTCTAAGCTCCATCTTGAAATAATCACTCCGGAGCGGGTAGTTCTAAATGAGGAAGTTGATAGCGTAACAGTCCCGGCAATTGAGGGAGAAATTACCGTTCTTCCCTCCCATATTTCGCTTTTTACCCGGGTAAAACCCGGTGAAATGCACTATCTAAAAGGAAAAGAAGAGCGTTTTATGGCGGTAAACGAAGGATTTTTGGAGGTGCTAAACGATAAAGTTAATATTTTGACCGACTATGCGGTACGAAGCGAAGAGGTAGAAATTGCCAAAGTTGAGGCGGCTAAAAAGCGGGCGGAAGAAGCTCTTCGTGACAAAAAAAGCGGACAGGATTTCGTGGTAGCAGAGGGAGAGCTACGAAAAGCAATTTTACAGCTTAAAGTGGCAAAAAGAGGCCGCAGACACAGCATATAAAATAAATTATGAATTTTCAAACTAAACTTGCGGCAAGTGTTAAAAAAAACAACTCCCTTCTCTGCGTTGGTCTTGATAGTGACGTTGAGAAGATTCCCCAGCATCTTTTTAGTCAACCAGATCCGGTTTTTACTTTCAACCAAGCGATTATTGATGCAACGCATGATTTAGTCTGTTGTTATAAAATAAATACGGCGTTTTATGAAGGACAAGGAGCAGAAGGTATAAAACAACTTAAGATGACATTTGATTATCTTAAGGAAAAATGCGCTGATATTCCAATTATTCTTGATGCCAAAAGGGGAGATATAGAAAACACCAATTCAGGCAGTGTGAAGTTTGCGTTTGATTATTTAGGAGCGGATGCGGTAACGCTTAACAATTATTTGGGAAAGGAAGCCCTGGAGCCGTTTTTGAAGCTTTCCGATAAAGGATTATTTATTCTTTGCCGGACATCAAATCCGGGAGCCGGAGAAATTCAAGATCTCAACGTTGGAGGAAGACCTCTTTATTTTGTAATCGCGGAAAAAGTGGTTAAAGAGTGGAATAAACAGGGTAATTGCATGTTAGTAGTTGGTCCATCGCCCAAAGAAATTAGTGAGATAAGACAACTTGTCGGAAACATTGTTTTGCTTGTTCCGGGGATTGGCGCGCAGGGAGGGGATTTACAGCAAACCTTAAAAGCCGGTTTAACCGCGGAAAAGTCGGGATTGATAATCCATAGTGCTCGTTCTATAATTTATGCCGGCGGCGGGCAGGATTTTGCGGAGCTTGCCCGTCAAAAAGCAACAAAATTGCGAGAACAAATAAATAAAACCAGATGAGTAAAATTCTACACCTTCTAAAAAAAACGGGCGCACTCATTACCGATAGCCATTTTGTATTGACTTCGGGTAAACACTCGTCGGTTTACATTAATAAAGACGCTCTTTATCCGCACACAAAGGAAGCCAGTGAGGTGGGAAAACTCCTTGCGCAAAAATTCAAGACTTTCGATATTGATATTGTGGCCGCTCCGGCACTTGGCGGTATTGTTCTTTCGCAGTGGACTGCGTATCATTTGTCGAAACTTAAAAAAAAGGAAATACTTGGTGTATATACAGAAAAGGATCTTGAAAAAAACCAAATATTTACCAGGGGTTATGATAAGTTGGTGCGTAGTAAGAATGTTTTAGTTGTTGAGGATTTGACAACGACCGGCGGGTCGGTAAAAAAGGTTATAAATAGCGTATTGTCCCATGGTGGTAATATTGTTGCGGTTGGAGTAATGGTTAATAGAGATCCAAAAAATGTAACTAAACAAATCATAGGTTACCCATTTTATGCGCTTGATGAGCTTTATACAGAGAATTATGATGAGAAAGATTGTCCATTGTGTAAAAAAAAAGTGCCAATTAATACCGACGTAGGTCATGGGAAAAAATTTCTGGAAAACATTTGACTAAGGTCTCTTTTTTTGGTATAATAAATTATGCCGCTAACAAAATACATCTTTGTATCGGGTGGAGTAATTTCCGGTATCGGCAAAGGAACTACCACCGCTTCTATTGGCCTCTTGCTCAAATCCGCAGGCTTTAAAGTTGCCCCCATAAAATTTGAAAATTATCTAAATATAGACGCCGGCACTATCAATCCCATTGAACACGGCGATCCGTTTTTGTGTGAAGACGGCACAGAAGCAGATATGGATATCGGCACCTACGAAAAATTTTTGGATGAAGACATGGGCCGGGATAATTTTGTCACCATGGGGCAAATTTATAAAGAAGTTATCGAAAGAGAGCGGCGATTTGAATACAAAGGTGAAGACGTGGAGGCCATCCCGCATATTACAGACGAAATTAGCGCCCGTATTGAGGGTTTAGGCAAAAAAAAGAAAGCAGATATTGTCACCATTGAGCTTGGCGGAACGGCGGGGGAGTACCAAAATGTATTTTACTATGAAGCCTCTCGTATTATGACCCTTAAAAAGCCAGGCGATGTTATACATATCCATGTAAGCTATGTACCCACGCCCGCGCATTTGGGCGAACCCAAAACCAAACCTACTCAACTATCTGTTCGTACTTTAAATTCCATGGGAATTCAGCCGGACTTTATTGTTGCCAGAAGTGAAAAATATCTTGATCAGCGAAGAATGAACAGATTCGCCCTTTTTTGCAATATGCATCCCGAAGATATTATTTCTAATCCCGATTTACCCTCGGTCTACGAAATTCCCACCATGCTTGTCAAGCAAGGTCTGGATCAAAAAATTCTTGCTAAGCTCGGGCTGCCAAAGAGAACGCCTAAAATTACCCAATGGGAAAATCTTTCAAATCGCATAAAAGAAAAGAAAGTAAAGCAAATTGAGATAGTGATTATCGGTAAGTACTTTGGCACCGGTGATTACCAGCTTAGAGATTCCTATGCCGCTCTTTTTGATGCCATTGATCATGCCGCCTGGAAGCTTGATGTTTCGGTAAAAACCCGTTGGGTGGACGCGGAGAAAATTACTAAAGAACAGGTAGACAGTATTATTGGTAAGCCGGACGGTATTATTGTACCTATTGGTTGGGGAGAGCGGGGAGCCGAGGGGATGATTGAGGCGGCCAGCTACGCCCGTAAAATGAAAATCCCCTATCTGGGCCTTTGCTATGGCATGCAGCTTTCAGCAGTGGCTTTTGCCAGAGATGTACTTGGCTGGAAAACTGCCAATACTACAGAAAACGATGATAAAACTACTCATCCGGTTATTCATCTTATGCCAGCCCAAAAAGATCATATGAAGAATCGTGCCTACGGTGGGACAATGCGTTTAGGTGCCTGGGAGGCAATTGTTAAACCAAATACCATTGCCTATGATGCTTATGAAAAAGAGGGGGCTTTTATTGATCGAAAGCGGGGGTTAACCAGCGAACGCCACAGACACAGATACGAATTTAATAATGATTATGCTCGAGATTTTGAAAAAAACGGGCTTATCATATCGGCCCGGTCGGTGGTGGAAAATCTGGTGGAAATTATAGAATTACCCAAATCAGACCACCCGTTTTACCTGGGTACTCAAGGTCATCCTGAATATAAAAGCCGTCCGCTTCGACCCCACCCGATATTTTTAGCTTTTTTGCGAGCATGTCGTGGTTGACGTATGATTGCGATTATTGATTTTGGATCACAGACGACTCATCTTATCGGTAGAAGACTTCGTGATCATGGGGTTGACATCAAAATCATCGACCCCGAAAGCACACTGGTAGAAATTAAAAAAACAATACCCCAAGGCATTATTCTTTCCGGAGGTCCGGCCTCTGTCTACGAAAAAGGCGCGCCAACGATTGATAAAAAGATTTTTTCTCTGGGAATTCCCATTCTTGGCATCTGTTATGGCTGGCAGTTAACTGCTCATCTTTTGGGCGGAAAAGTTGTTTCCGGACACAAAGAGTACGGGCCGGCGGAGCTTAGAATTAATAACGAAGGAATGCTTCTTAAAAACGTCGAAAGCTATTCTACAGTTTGGGTAAGTCATGGCGATACAGTTACTAAAATACCCGCTGGATTTATCTGTCTAGCCGAAACTAAAACTGTCAAAGCCGCGGCTGTAGCCGATTTAAAAAGGAAAATTTTTGGAGTGCAGTTTCATCCGGAAGTTGACCACACTGTTTTTGGGCAACAGATTCTCAAAAACTTTGCCCAAGATATCTGCGGCATTAAGCTTAAAGCACAAACGATTGACGTTAATTCTATTATTGCCGATATAAAAAAGAAAGCTGGAAAGGCCCAAGTTATTTGCGCAGTTTCCGGCGGCGTTGATTCGACAGTGGCGGCGGTTTTAATTGGTAAAGCCATTGGCAAAAATTTACATCCGGTTTACATCGAAAGTGGACTCATGCGACTGGGAACAAAAGAGGAAGTAATTAGTATTTTTACAAAGCATTTAGGGGTTAAACCCCTTATTGTTGAAGCCAAAAAGGAGTTTTTATCAGCGCTGGCAGGAGTTGTTGATCCCGAAGCAAAAAGAAAAGCTATAGGGAGGCTTTACATCGAGCTTTTTGAAAAGGAAGCAAGTAAGCTTGGGAACATACGTTTTCTGGCGCAGGGAACAATTTATTCCGATGTTATCGAAAGCCAAGGAACGAAAAAAGCCGATAAAATTAAGTCCCACCACAACGTGGGCGGTTTGCCTGATAAAATGAGTTTGGAACTTTTGGAACCTCTGCGAAATTTCTATAAAGATGAGGTGCGGTTAATTGGAGAAAAATTAGGATTGCCCAAAGAGATTGTTTATAAACAGGTATTTCCCGGTCCCGGACAAGCCATTCGAATTATTGGCAGGATAACAGAGGAGCGACTTGATCGACAACAAGCTGCAGATGCAATTGTGGTTGAGGAAATTAAAAAAGCAGGGCTATACGACAAAGTTTATATGAGCTTTGCCATTTTAACCGATACCAAAAGCACTGCTGTCAAAGGCGATGCCCGGGCTCATTTTGAGGTAGTGGCAGTGAGAATTATTGAGTCCACCGATGTTATGACCACCAACTGGGCCAAAATTCCTTATGATATACTTCAGCTTATTTCCTCCCGCATAGTCAACGAAGTTCCAAGTGTTTCTCGAGTGGTCTACGATATTACTACCAAACCCCCGGCCACTATGGAGTGGGAATGACTTTGTGTTATTTTTATTGTATAATACATTTCTATGATTAAAGTCGATTTCAAACCAGGAGATACAATCAAGGTTTATCAAAAAGTGCAAGAGGTTATTACTACTGCCGGTAAGACCAAAAGGGCCAAAACCAGCGAACTTAAAACTCGTACCCAGGCATTTGAAGGAGTGGTATTAAGTATTCGGGGGAGCGGAGAAAATAAAAGCTTTATGGTACGCAAACCAAGCTACGATGGGGTTTTTGTGGAACGGATTTGGCAGGTTAATTCCCCGACCATTGATAAAATTACCGTTGTTTCCTCACCAAAAAAGAAACCACGAAGGGCAAAACTCTATTACCTGCGAGCAACAAAAACCAAAATGGCATGAATGTGACCAAGCAGGATATAGGAAAGCAGGGAGAAGATTTAGCGGTACAATTTTTAAAGAAAAAAGGCTATAAAATTTTAGAGCGAAATTTCCACAAACGCTACGCGGAGATTGATATTATTGCTATAGATGGAGACACTTTGGTATTTGTGGAGGTAAAAACCAGAACGTCAGATGAATTTGGAAATCCCCTTGAGGGAATAGGGCCATGGAAACAAAAAGCTCTTAAACGGGCGGCTCTTTTTTACAAAAGCATTCATCAAGAGCTTCCGGAAGGTTTGCGCATAGACGCCGTGGCCGTTTCTCTCTCCCCCGCCAGAGTAGTTGCGCAAATAGAGTTGGTGAAAAATATTATCGGCGGATAGTGATGGTGGTGACAGTTTCACCGGAGGCCGAAGCAACCACTTGAGTTCCTTCTTTGAAAATTACATATTTGCTGTCGGCATCTGTGCCAAGTGATGGGTCTTTGGGTATTTCGTTAAGATAAGTTGGTACAAGTTCATTTGAAAGATCAAGAAGACCGGTGCCCATATTGGTAGGGATGGTGGTAATATCGCTGGGAATACTGCCGTTATTATCTACGGCGTATTGGTAAATGGCGCTTGTAATTGCGCTTATGTCGCTACGACGTTGAGTGTCGCGAGCTTGGGCAAATTGCCTGCCCGGACTTACAGCCACCGCCACCACTGCCGTTAAAATAGCAATAATGCCCATCACCACCAAAAGTTCAATTAGCGTAAAGCCTCTATTACTCATAGCTCTAATAATATCTTACGTTTTGTTTCAGCCAAAATCAAGCTTTAGTTTTGTGAACATTTATCGAAAAATTCGAACTCGCTTTCAATCGCAAAGGTAAGCGGAGCTTGCGACCTTCGGTCTAAGGCGGCGGCCTCGCTTTTGCCGCCGCCTTCTATCCGCTCGGCCTTCGGCCGAAGCTCTAAAACTGTCGGCCGAACCCCCGCCACAGCGGGGCAAAAAACGCGAAAATTTTTAAAGAACAAAAACTATTTTGCAGATGGTATTGGTTTTTCCCATACCACCATTTCGCCTTTTCTTAAAAACGAAGTGCGTGGATAATTTCCTCCAGTCACTCCATTTTGATATTCTTGTTCAGTCATTCTTTTCATTTCGGCGCCTCTCATTAATATATTGGTAATCCAATCCATCAAAGTGGGATTTTCAACACCTAGTTCTTTTAACAATTTTTCTTTTATCCTACTGGGTGTGGTATCTAAGGGAATAGCCCCTTTTTCTATGGCTTCGACCGTTTCGGAATCTAAGACGATAAGAATACCACCTTTGGTCTTTGAAATAGTAGCATTAATCATTCTTTCTGTTAGGTCCATATGAGGAGAAACAAGCTGTGCATAAATTGCCAGCCTTTCTTCTCTATTATCACTATAAACACCAAAAAGATTATTTATTCTTCGATCTCCCCATAAATCATCCCCTCTAAGTAAAATGATTGTGGGGCTAACTTGTTGTGCCGAAGGAGTTTTGGATCGTTCAATTTTTGCGAAGTCAAAATAAGGATCAACACCTATAACTACGTCAGCATTGCTTTTTTGTGCGGCAAACAAAAGACTATCAACTTGATTACCAGGCCCCATTTCTACAGCAACCCTATGCTGTTTCAGTAATTCTCTAAGCTGAGATATTGATTGAGCAGAGGGTTGTTTGTCTGTAAAATTTAGAGTATAGAATGGTAAACCTTTAGATCTTTCTTTCATTAAACCGAGTAATTCAAATTGATCCAGTTGTGTTCGCTCGGTTGGTATAACATTCATACACTTGTTATAATTGTATCAAATTTCTAAGTGCTTGCGAAGCAAGTAAAAAATCGCGCGCGCAAAAAATACCTGCTCCGATTTGGCAATCGGAGCAAAAACTGTCGGCTCGAACTTCTTTTTAACTGATCAACGGCTTGCTCCCACTTTGGAAAAGGGCTTTGCAGAGCTCTGGCTGACCCCACCCAGCCAGAGCCAATCCGACGACTTGGCTTCAAAATCCAAAATGGTGACCCCGCTAGTACCTTAAACAGACTGCGGGAATTCTCCGACAAATTCTTGTCTATGAGTAGTTTACCAGATTTAGTGTGGTGGTTGTACCCCGAATTAGCCTCGACTATGCCGGAGATCGCAGAATAGGCTATTTTTACCCCTAATTTATCTTCTTTTAACTATTGTTAATTAAGCGTTTTATCTGTACAATTATGCATAATAGGAATTATCTAAAAGTAATACTTTTTTGACGACAAAAAATGGCAGAAGATAAAGTAAGACTACCGGAGCTTTTAACAATTGCGCAGGTAGCAAAAATACTTAACGTTCATCCTACCACTTTGAGGAGATGGGATAAGAAAGGAAAGTTAAAAGCCATTCGTGTAGGCACGAGACGTGGTGTTGGCGAAAGACGCTATCATCGAGAGGATATTATTAAGCTAATAACAAAATAAATTTATGAAATTGTCAGATAATGAAAAAAGAGACGTAATAAAGTACCTCGAATCAGGTAAGCCCCTACCCGATAAATACAGATTTCTTCTTTTTGACGATGATCGTGAAGTTGAGTTGGTTTGGAATGGCAAAACTAACGAGGTTAGCAATCTTGTTCTCCCCTTTCAAACTATTGAGCATATTGATGAGCCAAGAAGTGAAGCAGAGATTAAAATGCAATTAACTT